>Ga0315298_1002152_pt1 | contig 34262 bp, 24 predicted proteins | sample WHS_1_MG_FD_203077 | JGI IMG/M metagenome (GOLD analysis project Ga0315298, IMG submission 203077) | Extremophilic microbial mat communities from Washburn Hot Springs, YNP, Wyoming, USA - WHS_1_MG | ecosystem: Environmental > Aquatic > Thermal springs > Hot (42-90C) | place: USA: Wyoming...
AGACAGCGTTCTTGTTAATACTCGAACCCATATTCGAGGCAGACTTTGCCGAGAGCAGTTACGGGTTCAGACCGAACAAGAGTGCGCACGATGCGGTGCGGGAGATATACAAATATCTTAACTGGGGATGTGTCAAGGTATATGATGTAGACCTCGAGAAGTACTTTGATACGGTCGAACACCATAAACTGATGAAGCTGATAGCGCGGAGAATAGTAGATAAGCAGATACTCCACGTAATCAAGCAGTGGCTCAGCTATGGATACATTGAGGATGGACAGCACATTGAGAGCAAGCGAGGCACACCTCAGGGAGGAGTAATAAGTCCATTACTGGCGAACATATACCTGAACCCTGTTGACCAGGCATTCAAGCGGAACGGACTTGGAGCGATAAGTAAAGGGTCTATTCACCTGGTGCGCTATGCCGATGACATGATACTACTTGCACAAGGGTGAGCTGGACAAAGGAATAGCTCTACTGGGACACTACCTGGAGCGGTTAGGACTGACCCTGAACAAGGAGAAGACACACAAACTCAGTATGGAAGAAGGAGGAAAGCCGTATGAGGGAAAACCTCACGTACGGTTTGATGAGGGTTCAATAGGATAACAGGATGATGACTTGCTTGAGCGGGACACTCACCCGAAAGGAGAGAAACAGAACGGGCTCACAGAGTCTGAACATCACTGCATACTCTACAACGACATTTGTCGCCTCGTTTTTATTAAAAAATTTACGTGTTCCTGAGGCAACAAATGCTGTAATAGTAAATAATGCCAGATTACACAATGTGAATGGCGATTAAAATATTTAAGGTTTATTCTCATTCAAGTCAAGCGGGATCACGATCACATCGACTGGTCCTGCTTGGCTTTCGATGGGGAGGGCCTGATACTTCAGGGGATCGTATCTACGTCGTCGACGGACTTAGTAGAAAGAAATTTGGCAGGTCCCAAATCCCGTATGTAGTGATCGGCAACATCACGGCAGTGATTAGCTCTTTGAAAAATGATTGTAGGGACAAGATGGCCTTTAAGGTGCAGGGTGAAGCTTTAATTGCTTGTGAGTTCGTCCATCTTTGACGTCTTACACAATCCTCACGAGTAAGGGAGCTACCATTCGTGAAGGCGTACCGTATCATCTGACTTTGCCAAATGAGGAAGCTGTCGTCGTACGTGCGGTGCTTCGATAACGTCAAGTAGATTCCTGACAATGCCTGAAGCACTGACGGGCAACTTATTGCAGCTGTAGTTGTTCACGAAGCGGTGGAGAATGATGTGTCTGGCAAAAGGTGAAATTATCATTACTTGTAGGGTTAGCTTTTTTCTGGTCTTCGAGGACACGCTTTGTCTGAGGCTTATCGGAGTATTGCTAGTAACGCTACCCTCAGGGATAAGGTGGTGAGAGAAGCCAGTAGCGATACGGGCCCTTCTACAGGAAAGAGCTTTTTCTTTAGGGGGACAAGTTTGACAAAGCTCTGGATTTATCACTTCATGAGGCATTTGGGGTGATAAGTACGGCATTCGATATAACGGAACTGGCAGACGGTAAAAAGGAGGTTGAGGATCTGGGACTTATGATTTTGTCCGCGGCTAATCAGGTAACACCACCCCCATCCGGGATGACGATACTTTTCTTGTCATGAAGTGGATGCCAGGTTTGATGGTGGCAAGGCCTTAGGTAAAGATGATGGCAATATCCTCGTTTGAAATGGCGGCGCCCTGTTCTAAAGTTTCGTTGCAAACGCGGATCATTTTAAGCTGCCTGGGTCCCAGCAATCCTGATTTCTTGCGGGCATGGAGCCCTTGCTCTGAGTTATAGAGAGCGGGCCCGACAGAGACCGTCTCTTGGATAGAGAAAGGCTTACGGACAGGTTCAATTTTGTCTAGGGCGCGGTTGTGAAAGCTGCCCCGAGGAAATGTCGATGGTCTTATATTCAGGCAAATAATCCTTGATCTGATTGAAGTCCCTGTCCCTGCAAAGGTATCATTAGGGTGAAACAACGGAAAACATGTTCACAAGGTGAATGGAAGCTGTGAAATTCATACCGGCATTGTTGATTATAAGCATTATTCTCAGGGCTAGCGTAGGGGCACAATTGCTAGTGACGTCGATAATATATGAGATCAATGTAAGATCCGAAGCTAATGAGATCATTAAGGAATGCGGTGAGTACTCGCTATGCATCCCGGGAAAATCCGGTCCAGAGCTTTGGAAAGATCCGTCCAAATCTCTGGATCTTCGAGTTAGTGATCTGTTACGGAGGATGTCTCTTACCGAAAAGGCTTCACAGCTGCTTGCAGATGTCCCAGCGATTCCGCGCCTTGGCATCCCTGCGTATAGTTATAGAAACGAAGGGATCCACGGGTACGTAGCCCGATTCGGCTACGCAACCGTTTTCCCGCAGGTGATCGGGATGGCGGCGACCTGGGATCCATCGTTGATACAGAAGGAGGCCGGAGTTATAGCGACTGAGGCCCGAGCGCATTTTAATGATTACTCGTCCAGTCACGATGGAGGCTGTATCATGCATGAAGGCATAAGCCTCTACGCTCCGAACATAAACATCGTGCGTGACCCCAGATGGGGTCGCGGGCAGGAGACATATGGCGAAGATCCTTTCCTGACATCACAGATGTCTTTGGCATACATAAAGGGATTACAGGGCCGCAATCCAAAATACATTAGAGCTCTGGCTTGTGCGAAACACTTTGCAGTATACAGCGGACCTGAGCATCTTCGGCATGTATTCAATGCCTCACCCCCCAAGGTAGACCTTTACGACACCTATCTTCCCGCATTCGAGACGGACGTGATCGAGGGAAAGGTGGGGTCAATTATGGGGGCCTACCCTTCCTTGTACGGTAAGCCTGATTGTGCGAATCCATTCTTACTCACCACGGTGCTGCGGAATGATTGGCATTTCAAAGGTTTTGTGGTCTCTGACGGCGGAGCGATTCTGGACATCTGGGCTCACCACAAGTACGTCAAAACTCCCGAAGAAGCCGTTGGAGCGGCGCTCAAAGCAGGATGCGACCTCTTCTCAGGCGCAGTGACAGACAAGGGTAACGGACGTTACCCCTACCGCGATTACGCTGTTCTTGCTAAGGCGGCGAAGGAGGGACTAGTGTCTGTAGAAGAAATAGACCGAGCCGTTAGCCGTACGCTCGCAGCGAGATTCAAATTGGGCTTATTTGATCCACCTGCGCTCGATCCGTATTCCAAAATCAGTATGAAAGAGAACGACACGCCTCAAAACAGGGCCTTGGCTTTGAAGGTCGCAGAGGAATCAATAGTCCTGTTGAAGAACAATGGTGTGCTCCCTCTCAACCCGGAGAAGATAAGATACATAGCGGTGATCGGACCGAATGCTGATGCAAAGGCGATGCTTCTCGGAAACTATCATGGTATGCCGTCGAGTGTCGTTACCATTCTCGATGGTATCAAGAAGGTCGCGGGAAGAAGCGTCAAGGTGACTTACGAGTTCGGATGTCCTTTGGCTTTGAAAGACGACAGCTCGAATAAACCGACGCCCGAAATGACTGCAGCAGCGGTTGCAGCAGCAAAATCTGCTGATGTTGTCATATATGTGGGCGGGCTCAACGCCGCACTGGAAGGGGAACAAGAAACGGTTCCATATCAGGGATTCTTGGATGGCGACAGGACAATGATTGAATTGCCAGCTCCCCAGCATGCCTTATTGAAAGCCTTACATGCAACTGGCAAACCTGTTATTTTTATAAACTGCAGCGGGAGTGCAATTGCTATGAAGTGGGAGGCAACGCACCTTGCTGCGATTGTTCAAGCCTGGTATCCTGGCGAGGAAGGTGGAATTGCTGTTGCCAACGTGCTTTTCGGTAAGTACAACCCAGCAGGAAGACTTCCCGTGACATTTTACCAGTCTACGAAACAACTTCCGCCATTCAAGGATTACAGTATGAAAGGCAGGACGTATCGCTTTTTCAGGGGAACACCGCTATATGCCTTCGGCTACGGCTTAAGTTACGCGAAGTTCAAGTACTTGAACTTGAAAGTGGATAAAGCTCTTGTGAATTGTGCAGATACCGTTACAGTGACGCTATGGGTCAAGAATACTGGAGAATCAGATGGTGACGAAGTAGTTGAACTGTACGTACGAAGCCTAACAGCAAACAATCTTAGGGCGATAAAGTCTCTAAAAGGGTTCAAGCGGGTCCATATCCATAGGGGAACTGTAAAGGAGGTCAAAGTAAAACTCCCAGTTCAATCTCTATCGACTTACAAATTGGGGAAATACGTTGTTCAACCGGGAAAGTACGAGCTGCAGCTGGGTGCTTCATCGAGTGATATTAAATTAACAAAAACAATCATTATTGAGTGAAATAGCAGGTAAAGACTAAGAAATCTGGATATGCCGAGTAAAACGGCAAACGCAACAAATCTCCAATTAATACTCGATAGGTATGGTAAAAGGTATCTTTGGGCTCTAGCAGGAAAACGCAATCTGGTTCTTTATGCTTTGTTCGAGCGTGGTTTTGAAGGGTATACTTATTCCTTATCTTAAGGCATCCTTCTTGTTCAGTTATGTCCTGTTCGCAGTAAGCGGGTTCTCTGTTTTCATCTTCTTCATTTGATAATATTTTCTCTAGCATGGAAAGGCGCGATCAGGTTAGATGTAGATGCCGGATGTCTTGACCTTTTAGTCTGGCGCATGTCTGCGGTTGTATGCTAGTTCACTTCTTATACTTTCATTTGCCATAGATCCTGGACAAGCGGAGTGCAAAACCCGAATTAAATAACTATAGGCTTTTCGGATTAATGCTGCTTCTTAGATTCGGCTGGGGCGAAGTTCTCAGCTCGAGATCGCGCAGAGGACATTTTTGCGACTCTTCGACAAATTTTTATTTCGTAGCTCTCACAGCTTGATGTTGCGAGGGCGATAAAGCTCTGTGCGAAGCTGGTCTTTGGTTAAAAATCAAAATGAGATTCTACCATGAGAAGCTTACTTATATTCGTATTCGATGTCTCTCCGAAACAACATCGTATTGTACATAGCTAAAGTTGTAACTCTAATGACAGTATTGCTCAAGAAACTGAGGTTGCATAGTTTAATACGCTAGTTTCCTTCTCTACAGTCACAAGTGTTTTATTACAGAAAGGTAGGAGATTTTAGATCTTGATTGCACGATTACATCGGAGGTGTATCTTAATGCCAACTCAACCTGAAACTATATGACCACGCATGTAAGCATTCTCGTGGGGCTGGCGATTTATAGCATCTTAATGATGGGTATCTCACTCTTCTGGTTAAGAAGGGTGAAAAAGCCTATCGACTACCTGGTTGGTGGGCGAACGCTTAGCTCCTGGGTACTTGCAGGAAATATTACTGCAGGGAGTATAGGAACCGGTGTCATTATAGGGGCGTCTGGGCTTGCTTACCAGCACGGATGGGCAGGCAGTGCATATCCGATCGGATTGGGTATAGGAACCGCGTTGGCAGGGTTGATATTTGCCGGTATGCGCCGCCACAAGTTCATGACACTGAGCGAGGAGATTTCCTCCTACTACGAGGGCAAGCGGGTTGTTGTCGAGTTTTCAAATGTTACCTTGTTTCTTTCACAGCTCTGTTGGCTGATTGTGCAAATCATGGGTGGGGCAAGTGTCATTGCTGTGGTGACAGGCATGTCACTCGAGATGGCAACCGTCATAGCAGGACTGATAACGAGTGGGATTGCACTCCCTGGAGGTTTCAAGAGCGTAGTGTACACCGACTTCCTGCAGGCGACAATCCTGCTAATTGGATTCGGCATTGTGACATACTCTGCGCTGGATCACACCGGTGGGTTAGGGGGTCTCCGCCACACTGTTCCACCAAGCTACTTCTCTTTCCTGGGAGTTAATTCGTACGGCCATCTGAGGGTTGCCGGCATGGTTGCTACGTTAGTCTTTAGTGTGTTGGCTGACCCGGGTCGACGGCTCAGTATCTACAGTGCAAGGAGCGAGAAGGGAGCACGCATCTCCATGCTGACAGCTGGACTTATCGTGACAATGTTTTCCGCTGTCATCGGAATAACAGGGATGTACGCTTACAAGCTTAACCCTCATCTTCCGGTCCCCGACGAGGCACTTCTTTGGCTAGTGATGTACATCCTACCTGCCTGGTTAGCTGCACTAGTCGTTGTTTCGGTAACATCAGGTATCTTCTCATGTGCTAACGGAAATGCTATGGCGATCAGTACTTTTTTCGTTCGTCACATTTACCCTCTGGTCACAAAGCGCTATCCCAAACGTCCGCTCCTGGCTGCTCGGGGAGCATTGGCAATCACCTTTGTGCTCAGTACCGCAGTAGCCATGCGCGCTGGAACAATCGTTAGTTTCGTCCTCAAGTTTCTGCCTGTGACGATGAGCGGAGTTGCCATCATAATCCTGTTTGGTCGTTTCTGGAGGAGGTCAACGTGGCAAGGTGCTTTGGCAGCGCAGACCATTACACCTGTGGTATCGCTTGCTGTCATGTTCTTTTATCCTAACTCAATTTTAAACAATGGAGTTGTGTTGGCAGTACCCGGAGTCATAGCTCTGGTCGTCGTGAGTCTGTTGACGCCTTTACCATCAAGAAGCTTTGGTGAGGTAGCTGGCGAGATGGCCTCTATACGCGAATCTATTGAGGGGCAGGGTGAGGTGAAACTGGACGTAAAAGGTGTTGCTAAGGGTGATAGTGTCCAAGCATCGTCAGATGCAGCAGAATAGAATAAATTGATGACTTTGGCTGTTCAAAACGTTGAGAGATTACGTAAGTGCTCTGTACTATGAAGTGCCGATCGTTGGAGTATTTGAAAGGAGAATAAAATGAAAAAATGGGAACACAAGTTTCTTCTGGTAATTGTCTCGATGGCTTGTTTCACTTTTCCATCATGGAGCCTACAAGTAAGTTCGCAAAACGGGAAAAAGTACTGTCGTACAAGATGGAGAATCTGGTAAAGTACGTAAATCCCTTATCGGGCACCGAAGAAGACGGTAACGAATACCCTGGAGCGACGATGCCATTCGGTATGATTCAATGGAGCCCCGATAGTGGGCCTCAAAGACGGATGGGGGGGTACAATTGTGCTGACTCTGTGATTTATGGATTCAGCGTAGACCACCTGAGTGGTGCGGGTTGTTTCTATGGCGGGGACATTGCGTTCTCCCCACTTCTCGGCACCGAAGAGATTGTGCCTCCTGTCAGTAGGCTCGCCTTCCCTGAACCGTTCTCTCATGCAAATGAAACTGCGCACCCTAGCTATTATTCCGTGAAGCTGAACAATGGAATTGAAGTGGAGCTGACCGCCACAGAAAGGACAGGCTTCGGCCGATTCACTTACCCTAACGACGGAACGCCGACGATAGTGATTAATGCAGGGAGTAACATCATAAACAACTTAAAAGCTTCCGTACGCATCAACTTACCTGCATGGTCCATAAGCGGCGCAGCTACTGGCGGACATTTTTGTTCAACTAAGTATGACACGCGCACGATTTATTTTTACGCAGTATTCGGCCAACCTTTTGCACATTTCGGGACATGGGGCGATTCCACACTTTTGAATAATGGGACGATTGGTGAAGGAAAAACCGCTGGTACATACGTTACATTCGATCTCTCTAAGAGTCGCACTGTCCTTGCCAAGATCGGCATCTCTTATGTTAGTGTGGAAAATGCGAGACGGAATCTCGAAAGTGAGAACTCAATTAGCCGTTTCTCGGTCAATGACGATCTAGGCGAGATGTCTTCGTGGTACATCTTTGGGGTGCTGGGAATGTATCCTGAACCCCCTGGATCGAATATCCTTGTGATCGGAAGCCCCCTCTTTCCCAAGGAGGTTCTGCATCTCAAGACAGGTGACGTCGTAATCGAAGGGCGCGGCGCCGGCGCGAGCGCCCCATACGTCCGTAGTCTGACGGTGAATGGCAAGAAATGGAATAAGCCCTGGATCGGGTTCAGCGATATTTCGAAAGGGGCGACGCTCATATATGACCTCAGTAGGACACCGAGCAAAGAATGGGGAAGCGCCCCTGAAGACGTGCCGCCTTCTTACAATTGATGCCCGTAGAGTAACAGCTATTGTTGTTGCAAATTTTATATTACAAAACAAAAACAAGAATTGAGGTCGATCGTGCTTCCGAAAATATTTCGACGGCTTTTTATTTTCCTTATGTTTGTCAGACTTTTTTGCGGCGAAATGGCCACAGCGAGCAAAGCCGACGAGTTCCGCAGTGGATCAGTGTGGGCGAGCCGCGCAGACTCTGCACAGACTGCTTTAGAAAAATACTTCTGGAATCCCAGTGAGGATTTGTTTTATTCGAATTCAGCTGGGTCAACAACTTTTAATTACTGGTGGCAGGCACACGCGATAGATGTTCTGGTTGACGGGTTCATGCGCACTGAGGATTCAAGTTACCTCGATAAAATTTCCCTTCTCTATAAAGGTATTACTATCAGGAATAACGGATTCATTGATGGCTTCTACGACGACATGGGATGGATGGCGCTCGCCTTGCTAAGAGCATTTCAGGTTACTGGAAACAGCAATTACTTAATGGTTGTTAGAGCCCTATGGAAGAATATACAAACAGGTTGGGACAGTACACTTGGCGGAGGAATTTATTGGCAAAAGAGCCCTCGCATGTTCAAAAATGTTGCCGCAAACGCTCCGGCGTGCATCCTCGCATGCAGGCTTTACAAAAAGTTCGGCAACGGCGATGATCTTGCCTGGGCAGAAAAGATCCACTCGTGGCTGAAAGCAACGCTAGTGGATTCTATCAGTGGAACAGTATATGACGGAATAAACACTCAGGGAACTCTTCATAAGCAACAGTATACTTACAATTACGGCACATACCTGGGTAGCTGTCTTGAGCTATACAAGATCACGAAGGATAGTTCGTACTTAAATGAGGCAACGCGGACGGCAAACGTGGCGGATAGCATTTTTGCTCCAAATGGCATTTTACGAGATGATGGGACTGGCGATGGAGGCTTGTTTAATGGAATATATGTGCGATATCTGGCGCAGCTTGTTCTTGAGCCCGACCTGAATTACACATTGAGAAGTCAGTATGAGCGTTTTCTCGAGCAGAACGCTGCGTCTCTTTGGAGGCTAGCCCAAGAACCTGGTACAGCCCTTTTCAATCATGACTGGCAGACATCACCCACAGGGGATGTAGATTTGTCTGTGGAACTGAGTGGAGTGATGCTGCTAGAGGCAGAAGCTTTGATAGACAGGGTTTTTGACAGCATTTTGCACGACGGCGCCAGCAGCCCCACAGCTTACTCGTTAGCTCAGAATTACCCTAATCCATTCAACCCAAATACTGTAATCAGATATACCATATCCCAGAGTGACTTTGTCAGTCTTAAGGTATATAATGTGTTAGGAGAGGAGGTTGCGACTTTAGTTAATAAAGAGCAAGTACCAGGAAGCTATCTTGTAATTTTCGATGCTTCAAAATTACCGTCTGGAATTTATCTATGTAGGCTGGTGACGTCCACCTTCTGTTCGACAAGGAAGATGTCGTTGATAAAGTGACTGCCGAGATAAACTGTTCCATAACTATCTGGATGAGGAGGGAGAGGCGTTCTCCCTCCGAGTTCCAGAGATGGTAAAACTCTGTAGCCATATAGCGAGGAGTCGGTGTGAGACTGGAGACGGTTTTATACTAAGCGATTCGGCAAGGCAGTCTGAAAGGACGCGACGCAAATGACCAGGTTGCAACATGAGTGAACGCAAAGGTAGCCTCGTAAGTAGTAATAAGATGGACGAGCCTCTACTTTATAGGCGAAGTCAGAACTGTGTGCTAAGGACAGAGAGTAAGCGGTACACAGCATCTTCGGGGTGCGAGCGGCGACATGGTCAGAAAGCGGTGGACGGAGCTCAGGAAGTTCTTCCTGGCCTCACTAACGAGACGCGATTGGTGCATCAGTCGACACCGTAGCGAGTTAAATGACAGGAGCAGGATGTCATTCAGTTTTTGCGTGGGTCGGTTTTCTACCTTCGACTCAGCCATGGAGGTGATGCCGCGATGCGCTCGTTCAGTCTACATCGCTTGATACAAAAGTGGAAGTGGGATGGGGGCCATAAAGGCTCTTGATAATGGTAATCATATGTTGGCAAGAAGGTTTGTGAATTCGAATACGAGAACAAGGAATGAAAGCAGAGGAGACAGTTAACATGAGTTTGTCTCGAAGGAAATTCCTGAGGACCTTTGCGTTGGGCACGGCGGTGGTGGCTTATCATCATTTGATTAAGGGCCTCCCAATTCGTCAACCCTTGCCGAGGCAATACGGCCCCGCATCCTTGCGATACAATATGAACACTAACTGGTTATTTGGCGGTGAATTCAGCGTTGACGCGATCAGGCCGGAATTCAACGACAGTTCTTTTAAAAGAATCACACTACCCCATTGTGTCAGTAATCTATCATGGCAAAATTGGGAGCCTTTTAATTGGGAAAGGATGTGGATATATCGTAGGCATTTCGATTTGCCGAAAGGAAGCGGGGGGCGACGAATCTTTCTGAACTTCGAGGGGGTCATGGTAGGAACGAGGCCAATCATCAATGGTCACGAATTCTCTCAGTTCCTTTGTGGTTATCTGCCGTCCCGATTTGAGATCACGGGCTATGTTAAACAAACGGGAAATGTGCTGGCTGTGCAGGTTGACTCTAGATGGAGTGACACGCCACCCGAAGGCTCTCCAGAAGGACCGAGGCGGATCGACTACCTTGAGCCGGGCGGAATAATCCGTGGGGCATACCTCGAAGTGCTTCCACAAATATACATAAGTGATATTTTTGTAAAACCCGTTAAAGTACTTGATGCTGACAGACACGCCGAGGTAACCTGCACAATTGATTCAGCAGGGATAATGCAGGGGAACGTAGAGATAGAGATTGAATTGCGCGAAGGTGAGAGGGTAATATCTCGTGCAAAAGAACAGATAAATGTCAAGACTGCCGGTCAGAGTGAAATCCTGTTAGGAATGTCGGGGCTTGGAAGCATTGAACTCTGGAGTCCTGACAGACCTAAGATGTATGACGTGATAGCAACACTATTCGTGGATGGACATCCTGTTCACGATTATAGGGTGAGGACAGGGTTTAGAGACGCCCGTTTTGAATTAGATGGTTTCTATTTGAATGGCAAACGAGTACAACTGTTTGGTCTAAACAGGCATGAGCTTTACCCGTATGTTGGGTTTGCGATGCCAGAAAGGGTAATGCGTCGGGATGCTGAGATTATCCGCCACAAATTTAATTGCAACATGGTACGCTGTTCACATTACCCACAATCGGAAGCCTTCATTAATGCATGTGATGAGCTTGGCCTAATGGTTTGGGAGGAAGTGCCTGGTTGGGGTTATATCGGAGACGAGAGGTGGAAGGAATTACTGATACAGGACGTTAAGGGGATGATTGTGCGAGACAGAAACCACCCTTCTATTATTGTATGGGGTACTCGGGTAAATGAATCTGCGAATGATGTGAACCTGTATAAAAGGACGAGAGAGATTGCCAAACGGCTCGATGATACAAGGCCGAGTTCCGGAACAATGACCAGCGGGAGCCGAAAGACCTGGCTAACCGAATGGGCTGAGGACATATTCGCGTATGATGACTACCATGCTGATCCTCAGGGAGGGGTGGGAATCGATAAGCCTGTACCGGGGGTACCATATTTGGTAACGGAGGCAGTGGGTCAGTTTAACTACAGGCATCCATCTGAAGGGTTCAATGCAAAATATCGCCGCGCTGGAGATGTTAGTCTCCAAATGGATCAAGCAATATGGCACGCCCAGGCACATAGTAAAGCTGGCGCTGACAAGCATATTAGCGGTCTTATCGCATGGTGTGCATTTGATTACGGTAGCATGATGAATTCTTACAATAATGTAAAGTGTCCTGGGGTTTCGGATATTTTTCGTATTCCTAAACTTGGCGCGTCTTTTTACCTAGCACAGGTGAATCCAACCAGGCGAGCTGTGATTGAAGCTAACTTCTATTGGGACTTTGGGCCGGCTACTCCAAATGGACCAGGGAAACGCGTTGCTGTCTTTTCGAACTGTGAGAAACTCAAAGTTTATATAGACGCTAAATATCATTCGACATCATTTCCTGACAGGGACAATTTTCCTAATGTCAAATATCCGCCGTTTTTCCTTGATCTTGAGTTTAATAGAGAGAGTCACCCGACGGTTCTCAGAATAGATGGCTATATTGGAGATTCACTCATAGTTTCAAGATCATATTCTTCTGACCGAACTAACGATGTATTTACCATTGAGGCAGACAACGATGATTTGGTTGGGGACGGAATAGATGCTACCAGACTGGAGTTTAAGGTTACGGACAAATTTGGCAATCCACGACTTCATGCGGGTGGAAGGGTTAGATTTAGTCTGTCAGGACCGGGGGAACTCATCGGGGATGACCCATTTGAACTCTCCGATAGCGGGGGAGTAGGAGCGGTGTGGGTCAGAAGTAAGCAGGGTACTCAGGGCCTAATAACTATAAAAGCTATTCATTCGGAATTAGGGGAGACAATTACAAGAATAAAGGTAGAGCGTGTTCGATCTACACTTCAAGAGATCTAGTATCAAATTAAATTGTTGTATACCCATTATCCTAGGCTTATCCAGCGCCGCATATGAAGTGCAGATCTTTTTATGAGCATTTAATTAATAAACCTTTTACAAACATTGAAAGAGAGGCAAATAGTATGAAAGCACAATTCCTGATTCACAACAAACAAGACAATATTGGAGTTGCAGTTGTGGATATTAAAGTAGGAGACACAGTTATCGGTGTCTGTCTGGAGGACCAATCCCAGGTCAGCATCGAAGCAAATGACAATATTCCACTTGGTCATAAGATTGCTACTACGGCTTTGAAGGAAGGGAGTAACGTTATAAAGTATGGTGTACCAGTAGGACATGCCACCAAGCCGATTCTTCCGGGCCAGCATGTTCATGTTCATAATTTAAAAAGCAATAGGTGGTAAAAATGGGAAAGTATAAATTTCTTGGGTATCGTCGTCCTGATGGTGCAGTAGGTTCAAGGAACCATGTGGCAATAATTCCAGTGGACGACCTTTCGAACGCAGCTGTTGAGGGAGTTGCAAATCTTGTTGCTGGAACACTTCCTCTGACACATCCGTATGGGAGGCTTCAATTTGGGGCCGATCTCGATCTGTTCTTTCGAACGATGATCGGTATTGGTTCCAATCCAAACATAGCAGCAGCGGTGGTTATAGGAATAGAGCCTATCTGGACTGCTAAAATTGCTGAGGGGATAGCGAAAACGAAGAAACCAGTGGAAGCATTTTCGATAGAAAGAGTAGGGGATCTGTCTACAATTGAGAGAGCCTCAAGGGCAGCTAGGAACTTAGTGCAGGACGCTTCTGAAACGAGACGAGAAGAGGTAGAATTGTCGGAAGTCATTCTGAGCACAAAATGTGGGGAATCAGATACGACATCGGGCTTGGTTTCCAATCCCACTGTTGGTCGAGTGGTGGAGCGTGTCGTCACAGATGGCGGAACTTGTCTCTTTGGAGAAACCTCAGAGGTTACAGGTGCGGAACAGCTAATAGCTGAAAGGATGAAAACACCTGAACTCAAGGAGAGATTCTTAAAAGTGTTTAATGATTATAACGAATTTATAAAGTCTCAGGGGGTTGACCTTCTTGGTTCTCAACCGACAGAAGGGAACATTCGCGGGGGGCTAACAACAATAGAAGAGAAGGCTATGGGGAACATACAGAAGATCGGGAGAGCAAGAATCGACGGTGTGCTCAAACCAGCCGAGGCACCAAAGGGAAAGGGGTTGTACTTCATGGACACTTCGTCTGCAGCGGCAGAAGCGGTAACGCTGTTTGCAGCAGGTGGCTCGATAGGACATCTATTTACGACAGGGCAGGGAAATATTGTAGGAAATCCCGTGATACCTGTGATAAAACTTTCCGCAAATCCATTAACTATCTCGACTATGTCAGAACACATAGACGTGGCTCTTGACAAGGTACTGACACTGGAGCAAACTCTTGACCAGGCAGCGGATAAGACAATGGAAGTTTTGCTAAGAACCTTGTCAGGTAGGTTAACATCGGCTGAGGTTCTGAATCACAAAGAGTTCGTGCTAACAAAACTCTTCAGAAGTGCATAGAAATAACCTCCAGGCTCGTTGCCGCGCAAGAACTTTCCATGAGCTTTTATGGGCCAATGTGCAACAACGTTGTATTTGCGTGAGGAAATTATATCCTGGTGGTCGAAAGACATACAGGCATAAGAACGATTTCTTAATTCACCCAGATTTTAGGGACATGGACATCTTGCTGTATTATTTGATTGATTTTGTGGTTACCAAGATAGCAGACAACGTCATAACAATTAAGTTGAAATGGGTATGGTCTCGAAATAGGAGGTGCTAATCTTTCCATATTCCTGATCTCCTCCTCGTCAACAATGATCCTAATAAGCGCAAGAAAATAATAATTACAAAAAATTATGACGATGCAAACAACTGATTTTGGGAATCATGAGGTTTCTATATTGCGAGCTGAACAGCTCTTTCAACTTATCAAGGAAATAGCTGAAGCGTATGGGGTCTCTGAACCAGATGCATCAATTCTTTCTGACGCTTTGGTACAATCGGAGCTAATGGGGCTCGAAACCCACGGTGTTTCCCGGCTCTCCATATACCTTAAGCGCATTGAATTGGGATTGATAAATCCTAAGGCTGATATGACGTTCGAAAGGAAGTTTCGAGCAGTTGAGGTTCTAAACGCGCAAAACGGCCTTGGACAGGTAGCGGGAGTCAAGGCTATGACGAGGGCTGTGGAGCTAGCTAATGAGAATGGAATAGGAGCAGTTGGCGTAAGAAACAGCCAGCACTTTGGAGCGCTGAGTTACTATTGTCTGTTGGCTGTCAACAGCGGGTTTATCGGCATGGCGTTTACGAATGCCGAACCCGCTCTACCACCCTGGGGAAGTTATGAGGCTTGTTTCGGGACCAATCCAATTGCTTTAGGTGTACCAACTGGTTCAGACTACCCTATATTAATTGATTTATCGACAAGTGTAGTTGCAAGGGGAAAAATAATTGCGGCTTCGAAAAAAGGGGATCGTCTTCCTGAAGGCTGGGCGCTCGACGTTGAAGGTAATCCGACCACAGATCCTGAGAAAGCGTTGGAAGGATCTTTATTGACGATGGCCGGCCCGAAGGGGTATGCTCTTGCTATGATGGTTGACATTCTATCGGGCGTTATCACCGGAGCGGGTTTTGGCAAAGGAGTTCACTCCATGTATAAAGACATGAAAAACGAAGCAAATGTTGGTCACATGATGATTGCGGTTAATATAGAAGCATTTATGCCTAAGGCCTTTTTTTATGACCGAATACAGGAAATGATCAAGCAAGTGAAATCGAGCAAGAAACGCCCCGGGGTAAGCAAAATAAACGTACCAGGAGAGCATAAATTGGAGTTAAAAAGAAAACGTGATAAGGAGGGGATTCCAATTAGTCCTGTAACTATCAAAGATCTTCAGTCGTTAGCAAAATCAAAAGGGGTTCCGTTCCGGCGTGAGGGATGAACGAAGCAAGAGTCATGACAGGAGTTGTCGAGACATCAAGTGAGGTGAGATTAGATTTAGTTGGTCTATTTCAAATATAGTATAATCTATTGAGGACAGACAATGACTTCACGAAGAGAGTTCATATTGAAAAGTGCTGCCGCAATGGCGGGCCTATCTATATTAGGGGCTAAGAAGGCCTTGTCAGTGTCAGCATCTCCGTTTATACGAACAGTCGGAAACTATGAGAGCCGAAGGCCGAAATTGAAAGACCGAAGATTTGTGAGCGAAGCAGTCGAAGAAAGGATAAAGCAGGTTAAGCAAGCGATAGGTGACAGGGAACTTGCATGGATCTTCGAGAACTGCTATCCGAACCCCCTCGACACCACGGTCAATTTTCAGATGGTAGAGGGAAAGCCCGACACGTTTGTCATAACCGGTGATATCGATGCCATGTGGCTGAGAGATTCGACCGCGCAGGTATGGCCGTACGTTCCCCTTGCAAATGACGATGTTAAGTTGAAGCAGCTTCTAGCGGGAGTAATAAATCGACAGTCGAAATGCATAAACATCGACCCTTATGCCAATGCGTTCAACTACGGGCCGACCGGTAGCCCATTTGACAGCGACTTGACGGTAATGAAGCCGTGGATTCACGAGAGAAAATGGGAGATCGATTCCCTGTGCTACCCGATAAGGCTTGCTTATGGCTATTGGAAAACGACCGGTGACGTGTCGTGCTTCGATAAAGAATGGCAGCAGGCGATGAGGTTGGTTTTGAAGACTTTCAGAGAACAGCAAAGGAAAGATGGTCATGGGCCATACAGGTTTCAGAGGGTAACTGCGGTAGCTACTGATACGCTTCCAGGCGACGGCTACGGGAATCCTATCAAGCCCGTCGGATTAATCTGCTCAATGTTTAGGCCCTCCGATGATGCAACCATCTTCCCATTCCTGATCCCCTCGAATTATTTTGCGGTTGTCACACTAAGACATTTGTCCGAGATGATGACGGAAATTGTCGGTGACAAAGAGTTTGCGAATGGATGTTTAGCATTGGCAGATGAATTAGAGACTGCTCTAAAAAAGTACGCATTTGGGGTACATCAGGAGTTCGGGAAGTTGATTGCTTACGAGACTGACGGATTTGGTAATCAACTTTTCATGGATGACGCAAACGTACCGAGCCTTTTATCGATGCCTTACTTAGGATGTCTGCCTCAGGATGACCCATATTACAAGAATACGAGGAAGTTTGTTCTGAGCAACGATAACCCATATTTCTTCAGGGGGGCTATAGGTGAGGGCGTTGGGAGTCCTCACACAGGCTTAGACAAGATCTGGCCAATTAGCATCATGATGCAGATTTTAACATCTAGTGACGACTCAGAAATTTCAACCTGTCTCAAAACCTTGGTTCGCTCCACCGCAGGGACTGGATTTATGCATGAATCGTATGACAAGGATAACCCCAGGAAATTTTCGCGTAGTTGGTTTGCATGGGCCAATGCACTTTTTGGGGAAGTAATAATAAAGCTCTATGAGGAAAGGCCAGGTCTTTTGAAGGCATAAAAAAATGCCGCGAGACAAGAGAAATGGTTAGCAATGCCATCTCAGCTCAGGGAGGAAAGTGAACAAACCACAAATTGCAGCTGAAGAGGCGAACGAAAAACTGTTATAGATTCGCGTAATGTGGCAACGGAGCTGTCCAGTATTGTAAGTTTACTAGGCGGTAGTCGTTCTATACACAGCTCGTATCGTTGAAGGAGAAAGCCTACCAGTTTCAATAGACAAAAACTCAAACGACATGTTTAGCACGAACTAACTTAACCGGAGCTTGAAAATGAATAACGCAAACATAGATGGTGATGTGATGGAGTCTTCACAAAAACTGGACAAAGCGCAGACCTATCGTGGTCCATTTGCAATCATGACAACTTTGTTTTTCATCTGGGGATTCATGACAGCCTGGAATGATATACTCATACCGCGTTTTAAGGAGGCATTTACGCTGAATTATTTTCAGGCGATGCTTGTTCAATTTGCATTTTTTGGAGCTTACTTCATTGGCTCTTTGATATATTTTTCGATTTCGTCGAGTGTCGGAGATCCGATAGCGAGGATTGGATACAAGAACGCAATTGTAATGAGCCTGCTGGTATGTTCTTTGGGTAGTTCCTTGTTCTGGCCTGCGGCAAGTATGCTTTCGTACCCACTATTCCTAATTGCCCTCTTCATAGTTGGACTTGGGTTTGCTGTTCTGCAGATAGCGGCGAATCCTTATGTGACGATACTCGGACCTGAAAGGACTGCCTCGAGCCGATTGAACTTAGCACAAGGCTTTAACTCGGTTGGCACGACCCTTGGGCCGTTGATCGGGGGATTCTTAATCTTTGAATACTTCAATCAATCTGGGGTGAACGGAGCAGAGTCAGTTAAGGTGCCTTATCTTACGTTCTCGCTAATTTTTCTCATTCTAGCCGTTGTGTTTCTCTTCACGAATCTTCCTCACGTGGGAGAGGGGAAGATTGAGAAGGGGGCGGGCGCATTGAGATTTCCTCATGTGGTGTTAGGTGTTGTGGCAATATTCATGTACGTTGGTGGGGAGGTATCTATCGGTAGTTCGATCGTTAATTTTCTTGGCCAGCCAAAGATAGCGGGATTACCTCCGGTGCAAGCGAGTAAGTTCGTATCACTCTATTGGGGAGGGATGTTGATAGGGAGGTTCATGGGGGCGGTGGAGCTTAGTGAGATGAGAGGGCGGAACAAACAACTTTTGGTCGTCGGTATCCCAATCATTGCATTTATAGTTCTGACTATGTTGGCGGGATGGGGAGTTGTAAAGAATTATCTTCCTTTGTTAGCCGCGTGCTGGATTTTGTTCCAAGCTGGTAGATCGAAATCGAGTCGGACATTGAGCCTTTTCATGGGAGCTATCGTGGTTCTGTTGCTTACCGTGATCGTGGTAGGTGGGAAGGTTGCGATGTGGTGTGTTGTTGGAGTTGGTCTGTTTACGTCCATAGGTTGGTCTAACACGTTTTCTCTTGCTTTGGAAGGGACAGGTATTTATAAGAGTCAGGTATCATCTCTCTTGGTTGCGGCGATACTTGGAGGTGCGATTCTGCCTCCCATCATGGGCCATATAGCTGACATCATTGGGCTACAGGTGGCTTACGTTGTTCCGTTAATTGCATATGGTTATGTAGGGTTCTATGGACTTAAGGGACACAGCGCTGGACGTAGCAGGATTGCTTCGGCGGCATGAGGGGATGCACTGTGGAAGTTACTATTCTGATTTCTTAATTAATTTAGACTGTTGAGATGGACTACAGCTCAGATACACGAACGGTAATGACGCTCGATGCTGGGGGGACAAACTTCGTTTTTACGGCGATTCGCGGAATTAAACAGGTGGTGAAGGAGATTGTAAAGCCCTCCCAGCCAAGTGATCTATATAAGTGTCTTTCTGGAATTATTGACGGTTTCAGGGAGGTTAGGCGGGGACTTGAGGAGGAGCCAGTCGCAATAAGCTTTGGGTTTCCAGGTCCGGCTGATTATCCTAGAGGGATAATTGGGGATCTTCCAAATCTACCTGCCTTCCGTGGTGGGGTGGCACTCGGCCCGATTCTTGAGAATGTGTTCGGGCTACCAGTTTTCATAAACAATGATGGCGATCTTTATGCTTACGGAGAAGCGATTGCGGGATATCTTCCTTACATAAACCGTTTACTGGAAGGGGCAGGCAGCATGAAGAGATTTAAGAATCTTCTTGGGGTTACACTGGGGACAGGATTTGGAGCTGGTATTGTGCATGATAGAGAGCTGTTCACAGGAGATAACTCCATCGCAGGTGAAATCTGGCTTCTCAGGGACAAGCTCAATCCTAGGACTCACGTTGAGGAGCACGTGAGCGTACATGGTTTGAAGAGGACTTTTGCTCGCGTAGCGGGAATCAGGTTCGAAGAGGCTCCTGATCCGAAGGAGATGTATGATATTTGTAAGGGGATTAGACCAGGCAACAGGGAAGCGGCATTTAGGGCATTCCAGGAGATGGCAGAGGTTGCTGGCGATGCGATAGCAAATGCAATTACATTGATAGATGGCCTCATAGTTATTGGTGGCGGCCTTGCGGGTGCCTCAGAGATATTTCTCCCACATCTTGTGAGAGAGATGAACGGTAGCTTCGAAAGGCCAGATGGAGGTGAATTTCCTCGCCTTGCGTTGAAAGTCTATAACCTGGAGGATCCTGCCGAGTTAGAAAGATTTCTCAGGGGATCAGAAAGAGAGATTGCAGTCCATGGCACGAATAAGGTAGTGAGATACGATCCTGAAGCCAGAACCGGCGTCGGAATCTCGAAAATCGGCACAAGCAAGGCTATTTCGATAGGTGCTTATGCTTTTGCGTTGAAGAGACTAGATGAAAAACTTACGATGTAAAGGAGGGTGCTGTGCTTAGGAACTGTGCTTTCGTGTCTCCATTAAGCTGTAGATCGCTATTTAAATTTGCTCGAAGCTCGCGATAAAAGGGGATCTCAGGCTCTGGGTGCGCGTAAGTAATCCTCGTGAAGCGAAATAGCCCCGACAAAGTCGGGTGGATGAGGTGAAATTTTCAGTTTCTATTCAAATAATATAAGCGCTTGCACCTGGTGTGCATCCCGGCAGACGACAACATTGCCGAGGATGATTTTGTTGTTCTCCATGAGCAGAGAGGTGGTTGCTATCACAAGAGACCCTAAGAATCCGATTGCAATATTTATCGTGATGCCTTCTTGATGTTTTAAATTGATGTGTAGGTCACAGAATCTGAAAAATGGCAGGTGTGCAAAGAGAAATTCCCGTGGGTGGAACGGAGAAGAAGTCTGGGAACGACGACTCTTACTGTGACATTGATGACATGACAGAAAAAGCTTGCCTTTGGAAAGAAGCGACTGAAGGCCTGGACGACTGGAGTAGTCGATTGCTTAGGGGTTTTGGCAGTTTTACATCGTGTGGGAGTGAGAACAAAAGGCTTTGTTTTCATTAGGAAGAGAGACACGTCGGCCCGTGTTGCCACAACTCAAAGGAACACTTTCATTAGAAGGAGGGCGATTTTTCTTGAGTCAATCCGAGGACTTGATTATCGAACGAGCTGTATGCTATATTTCAAACGAAAAACTAAATTGGTCGATTGATACTAACTGTGGATGAAACGTTGCCTGGCACGAAAGAACTTATTGTAACAGCCTCGCAGAAGTTGTTTGCACGATTCGGGCTTAATAAAACCACCGTTGATGAAATTGCCAGATTAGCGCGCATCGGTAAGGGAACGATCTATCATTACTTCAAAAGCAAAGAAGAAATCTTCGCCGAGGTCATTGAGAAGGAGGCAAACTACCTGAAGAAGGAAATTCACGACTCTATCCACAGAGCACAAACGCCTCAGGAAAAACTCAAGGCTTTTGTTCTCACTCGAATGAAATGCATGAAAGACCTTGCTAACTACTACAGTGCGCTTAAAGATGAGTACCTCGAGCACTATTCATTCATAGAGAAAGCGAGGAAAAGGAATTTTCAGGAAGAAATGAGTCTTGTGCAAAATATCTTAATAGAAGGAAATGTAAAAAATGTTTTTGTGGTTGAAGATGTTGAACTTACTGCATTTGCTATTGTGACTGCCCTAAAAGGGCTTGAATATCCGTGGACATTTGTGACGCCAATCGTCGATATCGAACGAAGCGTTGATCTGTTGCTCAATGTGTTGTTCAAAGGAATTGAGAAAAGATAATCAAATTTTTTTCGTTGCGTATCGACCAAAAAACTAATATGGTCGGTGCACATGTAGGAGAAATAAACAATGACAAGTAACAATTATTCAGTATCAGCCATTGTGTGCGCTTTCAATGAAGAAGGAACGCTACCCGGAGTTCTGCATGCATTGATTGCCGCAAAGGAAGTAGAAGAAATCATTGTCATCAATGATGGTTCGACGGATGGTACAGGGGCGATTATGAAAGCGTTTATAGATCAGCCCTGTATACAAATTATTGAATTTCCTCACAACAGAGGCAAAGGATATGCAATGGCAGAGGGAATAACGAAAGCACGAGGCGAAATTCTTCTCTTTGTTGATGCTGACCTCCTGAATTTTCAGGAGCATTATGTTCCCCTCCTTTTAGGTCCACTGTGGGACGGAAAAGCAGATATGGTCATAGGGCATCCAACTGAAAATGTCATAGACAAGAAGGTAAATCCATTTAAATCCATTGCAGGAGAACGTGCTGTCTTCAAAAAAGACGTTCTGCCACTTGTTGATAAGATCAGGAGTTCAGGGTATGGTGTAGAGACCATAATTAACCTATCGTATGCTGCTCAGAATAAACGTGTTGAATACATTTGGCTCTGGGGACTCAGGCATCCCATCAAACTTCAAAAACATCCTGTTAACACGGCAATAAGAAACTATTGGAAGGAATTCTATCAGATCTCCAGATCAATCATGAAGAATTATATGCTGTTGTTCCTGGTTATTCGGAATGTATTGGGAAGAATGATTTGAAAAATGTAAGTGTACTGATAAAATGAGATGTTGATATTGTCATTATTCCTGAGATTGAAGGCATCAATATCTTCAATTTTGTCTATGAAGAAAAATGGCGGATGTGAAAGAGCATACTGCAACTGCGGCTTCGACTCGATCCATCATACTATATTAACGAATGGACAAGGAACATAGTGCTACTATGCTAATAATATTGTTAAGCGCATTCATACTTGGTTTAGTTGTCTCTGTGCCAATTGGATCCATCGGGCAATTGATGATCAGTCGTTCCATTAAGTACGGATTTTGGGCAGGACTCTCAATAGGATTGTTTTCGGCATTAATGGATGCAACCTACTGCGAGTTTGGATTAGTTGGGATATCACTGATGAGCAATTCGGTTGAAATTAGAGCCATAGTGCAGGGCGTCGGTTTAATAGTCCTTTTGTACTTTGGCTATAGAAATTTCCGCCCTGTAAAGGAGCTACCTGGGAACGATGAAGAATATGATGGGAAGATTTGTTTCAATGTTAAACAAAACTGGGCAACGTATGTCAAATACTTTCCCGTTGTATTGATTGGTAGCGCTAGTAATCCCACTACCTTTGCATTCTGGCTAAGTATGGCAAACCTGTTACGATCCACAATCCTTGCACATGAGGGAGTCAGGGAATTTACGGTTTTTAGTGCCGGTGTTGGAACTGGGTCGGCAGTCTGCCAGTATATAATTTTGCGACTTCTGCACAGGAGTAAACTATTTCATTCAGCTGCAAAGAAAATTGTGATTAGACGAACAGCGGCTTTTATCTTCATATTCAGCATGGGTTACCTTGTTTACGATTTGATTAAAGAACTGGTTTCACACAAAATGTGAAGATGAGGTTATGTATTCCACGCTAGGAACCTTGCGTGAGGATATGTTGTGGTATAATCATACCAGAACCATCTCTCGTGAGTCGGACATCGCGTGATAACTGGAAGCGGTTTATTGGCAATTCAAAATTGGAAGCTGCAATCAGGAACAGTTTTTGCGGTCTTGACAACGCTTTCATTTAGTTACACGTCTATCCCAACTGGTCCTGATGCGACTGAGAATATTCAGCTGTCTGCTGAGTACGTTGCCTGCATGCAACTATGGCTGAAAATATTCTGGTGGAAGCTTTGCGATAAATTGAGATTGAGACCCCGTTTTAAGGGGTCATTTCAATGGTAGAGATACGGTAGTTATAGATACTACAGCGGTTGCTGGGAGGACATACAGTTATATGTGCTGGAAGATGGTAAATGGGGTACCGGAGGAGGGGAGATTCAAGGATTCTGTGGAAAGGAGTCTTAGGTGGATCATATTTCTTGATGATTTTTGAGCCGACGCGTAGTTTTGCAATAAGCTTGGTTGAAGGGACAAAGAGGTTCATAAAGAGTCTCCATTCAGAGGAGTAAAGTTCGTTGAGCTGCTGGGCAAGATGAGGCTTTTCAAGACGTTGGTAACCGATGTATTGACGAACGATGGTCCAGTTTTTTTCCTCTACATGAGCATTGTCGTTTTTGTGATACGGACGCGAGCGAGTGTAATTGAAAGGATTTTTCCTTACAGAACTCATCCAGAATTGCTCGTTTCTCCTTTTTGCCTGCCAAATGATACCGTTTCCGAATGGCTGCCAGATACTCTTGTCTAGATTGCTTTCCCATAATTTAGTATTCTCCTATTTCGATTACCTAAATTATGAGGCAGCGACTTATTTCCAACTCCTCTAAAGTTACCTTTTTTATGAGTCAATGCGCTGAGCTGACCACTTGACAAAATAGATTTGCATTTTTATATTACGTTACCGATTGCGCAATCGTTTAAGTTATCGGTTTTTTTGATGCTGCTGGGACTGAGGTGGCGAAGCTGTGGGAAGATTTATCATTTAGTTTTTTGAGCAATTGAGGCATCACATACTTGACTTTGAGCGAGGCCAGCATCCTCCTTGCTTGTTTGGGAATTGGCTTTGCATTAAATTTGTCGAAAAGCATAGGGCTCTGACTATATGAAAGTCGAACCATGAAATCCGTCAATGGAAGTGGTGGCGGACAACAAGGAAAGATTAGAAAAAGGTTAACAATAAAAGACATTGCCGATGTATTATCGGTCACTCCTGCAACGGTCTCGAAAGCACTTAGGGACAGTACCGATATATCTCAAGAGACCAAAGAAACGGTTAAGAAGGTCTCACAGAAGTTAGGTTACAGGCCTAATCTCCTTGCGAGGTCACTCATAAATAATCGGAGTAAAATTATAGGTGTGCTTGTTCCGGATCTTCGGATATCCTTTTTCTCAGAGGCATTAAGGGGCATGTATGAGGAAGCTAGCAAGAAGGGATACCAGTGTGTATTTCTTGTCCATGACGAACTTGAAGCCAGAGAAAAGGAAAAGCTGGAGTTTCTTTACGATATACATGCGGACGGAATATTGCTGAACGCAGCGGGCGGAAAGCTTAATTATCCACTTATTGAAAAAATGAGTCAAGAAGGCATCCGAATAGTTTGCTGGGATAGGAGTCTCGATGGTTTCGGTTTCAGATCGGTCAAGATAGATGACTTTGAAGCGTCATACAACCTTACTTCGAAGATCATAAAAGAAGGAAGAAAGCGAATTATGTTTCTTGGACCACATACAGGAATATCTCTTCTCAGAGACCGCTTCAAAGGCTATAAGTCTGCGTTGAAACAAAATGGGCTACCTTACCATCCTGAATTGGTGGTACAATCTTTTCGAAGTGTTGAAGATAGCTACACAAAGGTAATGGAGGTTCTCCGCCACAAAATTCATTTCGATGCCATAGTCAGCATAGGAGGTTTGATCACCTACGGTGCAGGAAAAGCAATCCTTGAATCCAAAAAAAAGGTTCCGGAAGACGTGATAATCGGCGAGTTTGGTGATAACGATATCGTTTACAAACTGGGTGTACCATTTTATTCGGTTGTTCAAAATCCACAAGAAATTGGAAAATTATCAACGGATCTATTGATAAATATGATCGAGACAGGAAAGCCGGACGAAGAATTTTCGAACGTTATCATAAACTCTGAAATTGTGGAGAGACGTCCAATAGGCAGATGAGGGATTTTATTTATTCACTTACTTAAACGTTTGCGTTAACTGAACTTAAGCTGATAAAATGAAGAAACATTTAACAAAATTTGAACATGTAAAATTCTTATGGGACGAGAAGCAGGCGTCCAGACTGGACGGAGACGAAGTTGGACTTCTTGTCTACCGCTCCAACCTGCTCGGTTCGGATTTGCGTATAACGAACTACGGAGGTGGGAACACGTCGTGCAAAGCCACCGGCCGTGATCCGTTGACGGGGAAGGAAGTTGAAGTTATGTGGGTGAAAGGCTCCGGTGGAGACCTAGGAACAATGACAAAGAGTGGATTAGCTGCTCTATATGTCGATCGTCTCAGGGGCCTTGAGAAAATCTATCGGGGTATTGAACACGAAGATGAGATGGTGGAACTCTTCAATCACTGTATTTTTGACCTTGGCTCCAAGGCACCATCAATCGATACCCCACTTCATGGATTTCTTCCTTTTAAACATGTGGATCACATGCATCCGGATGCGGTAATTGCTATAGCAGCATCGAAGGATGGAAAGAAGATTACACAGGAGATTTTCGGAGGGTCTGTCGGTTGGATCGAATGGCAGCGTCCCGGGTTCGACCTCGCTCTAAAACTGAGAAGGTATGTCGATGAGAATCCGGGAATCCGAGGAATTATACTGGCATCTCACGGCCTGTTTACCTGGGGTGACACATCTTATGATTGTTACGTAAATACCCTGGAAGTCATTGAACAGTGTGCGACGTTCATCGAGAAGAAACTATCTACGAAACGGGAGGTGTTCGGTGGCGCCAAGATAAGATTGGTGTCAAAAGAAGAAAGGATGGATAAAGCCGCTGTGATTGCCCCAATTCTGCGGGGTTATTGTTCTTCTTATTCAAGGATGGTTGGACATTTTACAGATGATGAAGTCGTTCTTGAATTTGTCAATTCCAAAGAACTCGGGCGACTTGCTGAGATGGGTACGAGCTGTCCAGATCATTTTCTGCGTACCAAAATCAGGCCGCTGGTTCTTGATTTGGAATTGGACGAGGATCTGTCCGATTTGGAGAGGATAAAATCAAAACTTGATTCGCAATTCGAAGCATATAGGAAGATGTATTCGGAATATTATGAGGAGTGCAAGCATCCAGACAGCCCGGCAATGCGTGACCCGAATCCTGTGGTAATACTTTATCCCGGGATAGGGATGTTTACTTTTGCGAGAGATAAGCAGACGGCCAGAGTTGCAGCCGAGTTCTACATCAATGCAATAAATGTGATGAAGGGTGCTGAAGCCATTTCTGAATATGTTGCGCTGCCAAGGCAGGAGGCATTCAATATTGAGTATTGGCCTCTTGAAGAGGCGAAGCTAGCGCGAAGACCGAAGCCAAGGCCGCTCAGTGGAAGAGTAGCATTAGTAACTGGCAGCGCGGGCGGTATAGGGAAAGCTATCGCCCAAAAGTTTGTAAATGAAGGGGCTTGTGTGATTATCTGCGACAACGATACCGATCGGTTAAAGGGCGCAATGAAAGAATTTGAAGTCAAATACGGTAAGGATTCTTTTATAGGGGTTGAGTTAGACGTAACCATAGACAATGATGTAAGGAAAGCTTTCCAATTGGCAGCACTTGCATTCGGAGGAGTTGATATCGTTGTCAATTGTGCGGGGCTTTCGATCTCGAAACCGCTGGAAGAGCACACTGAGAAAGACTGGGACCTGATGTATGATGTTTTGGTAAAAGGGCAATTCTTGATTACGCAAAAAGGTGTTGAGATCATGCGCAAGCAAAATATGTCCGAGGGAAGATTTCGCGGTGGAGATATTGTGAACATAGTCAGCAAGAACGCTCTGGTGAGCGGGCCGAACAACGCGGCGTATGGTTCGGCGAAAGCAGCTCAATTACATCTGAGCAGGTTGAACGCGTCTGAGTTAGGTAAAGATAAAATAAGAGTTAATGCCGTAAACCCAGACGCAGTGATAGCGGATAGCAAAATCTGGAGCGGTGCATGGGCTGAAGGACGGGCGAAAGCATACGGGATATCCGTGGAAGAACTTCCAAGTTACTATGCCAAGCGCACATTGCTAAATGAAACTATCAAACCTGAAGATGTCGCGAATGCTTGCTTTGTGTTTGTCAGTGGTCTCCTTGATAAGTCCACAGGAAATGTTCTTAATGTCGACGGCGGAATACCTGCCGCTTTCGTAAGGTAGAAACTGTGTTGTCTTTGGTTTCATCATGAATGTGAGTAGGAAATTCATTGCTTTTGATCTCGGTGCAGAGACAGGCAGATGTTTTGTCGGCATATTGAAAGATGACAGTTTAAGGTTGGATGAAATCTATCGTTTCAAGACGCATTCTATTCGATATGAGAATGGATTTCATTGGGACATCCTTCGTATTTATGAAGAAATTCTAGTTGGTTTGTCAAAAGCGCAGGCTAAATTTGGCTCGCATTTCGATGGGATCGGTGTAGACACTTGGGGGGTTGATTATGCTCTGCTTGATGCTGAAGGGAGATTAATCGGATATCCGTATCATTACCGTGATGATCGAACTGATGGTGTGATGGAGGAAACTTTCGACATAGTATCCCGCTGGAAATTTTATGCGACGACAGGTATCCAGTTTGCCAAATTCAACACTGTGTTCCAGCTTCTTTCCGAGAAACGAAGGAAGTCCAGTTTTCTTACGGTTGCGGATAAAATGATGCTCCTGCCAGATTTCATGAATTACTTACTGTCGGGTGTGAAGAAAGCGGAGTATACTATAGCATCGACAACAGGCCTGACTGATCCACAAAAAAGAGATTGGGCGTGGGATCTCATCAAGAGCCTCGAATTACCAGAAAGATTATTCCCTGAAATTACAGAACCTGGCACTATCCTTGGTGTCTTACTTCCTACTATCGCAGACCGAGTAGGTTTGGAACGTGGTATTCCAGTGATTGCTACTGCGGGTCACGATACCGCGTCCGCAGTCGTTTCGGTTCCGTTCATTGGGAAGGGCAACTGGGAATTCATCAGCTCCGGCACATGGTCTCTCATGGGAGTGGAAATGAATACGCCCTATCTTACTCCTCGCGCTATGGAGTTGAACTTCACGAATGAGGGTGGAGTAGCTGGCACAACGCGCTTCCTGAAGAACATCGCAGGTTTATGGCCTCTGCAGGAATGCAGGAGGCACTGGTCAGAGAGATCGGTCGAATGCAGTTATCCCGTTTTGATCAAGATGGCCAGGGAAGAAGGTTTCGTAAATGCGTGGGTCGATCTCAATGATCCCAGGTTTCTGAAACCGGATAATATGCCCGAGAAGATACTTTCGTTTCTCAGGGGCTCGGGACAGGCCGTAAAACCCAGTATAGGGTACATTGTTAGGGTGATATTGGAAAGTCTTGCATTCAGTTACAGACTTGTGAAGAGCGAGCTTGAGGAAATTACAGGAAAGAAGGCGGAAGTACTTCATGTGGTCGGAGGAGGTACACAAAACGAACTTCTCATGCAGATGACGGCAGACGCAGTCGGCTATCCAGTTATAGCAGGCCCGATCGAAGGGGCAGTGGTTGGTAACATCGGGGTACAAGCAATGGCTGCTGGTGCCATATCGAGTCTCGAAGAATGGAGGCGTATAGTTGCGTCGTCTACTCGGCTCAAGAATTACCAGCCAGGTGATAAGCATTATTTTGATGAGAATGAAAGCTCATTCCGTGCAATATTGTCTGCAAACATTGCGGATTGAGATCGAAAACAAATGGGTCTGAATTGAAAAATGCGAATAGCGCAGAGGTCTCCGCAGACAAGCTGATCCTTAGTTTCGTTGAATCTGCGAAAGCTGCAGGATCAAGCGTTGAGATAATTGGTAAGACAGCCGAGGAACTCAACGCAGCACTTCAAAGGGCCACGTCAGAGGAGGATGTCGTCTTATTTGCGGAGCCAGAGCACTTGAGTCGGGAGCTGTTCGCTCTTTTCCTCAAGGACAAAAGGGTGGTCACGAAACCGACCAGGGAGCAGCTTTCTACAGTCAACACTGGAGTAACGGATGCCTTTTGTGCGATCGCGAGCACTGGATCGATTTGCGTGTCCATTTCAGAGAAGCTAGGGAGTCCAGTGAGTTTGCTCACTCGAAAACATATCGCCGTTGTCGATGCTGCTACGATTGTTCCGAGGCCGCGCGACATTTTATCGACGGAGAGCGCATATGTTGACAAACCAAGGCGGAGTTTCTCGTTTATTACGGGGCCGAGTGCCACAGCTGATATGGGACCGCTTGTAATTGGGGTTCATGGTCCGGGCAAACTACATATAATTGTTCTTGTTTGAACAAATGAGCAGTATCAACGATTATCCCATAAAGCCTCGCGAAGTTGCCGACAAGTCAGTCAAAGGTGCACTATCCCGAGCTATTAAACTTGCACTCGACGTCGAGACTTCGGCACTCCGTCACAATACTCAGACCTTTAATCGAAACAAGTACAGAGCATTGTCAAAGTTGAGCGATTATGAGGAACTTAAAGAACGTGCTCGTAGGATCAAAGAGGAGAGTATTGAAAGCCTGCCTGAGCTCGTCGATCAGCTGAGCTCGGTAATTAGTTCACGTGGCGGTAAAGTCTTCCTCGCGAAATCGGCTAAGGAAGCTCGGGAATACGTAACAGAAGTATGTGTGTCTCACGGGGCGAGGTTGGTCGTGAAGGCTAAGTCCATTACCAGTGAAGAGATTGGGCTAAATGATGAGTTATCAAATGCAGGAGTCGAAGTAGCTGAAACGGACCTTGCAGAATTTATTTTGCAAGTTTCAAAAGAACAGCCTTCGCACATAGTTGCTCCTGCCATTCACAGGAGTCGTGAAACAATCTCCGAATTGTTTAAGAGAAACTTTGATATTCATGAGCCGCTCGAGACAGGCGAGGAGCTTACTCGATTTGCAAGAGATATTTTGAGAAAAAAATTTCTTTCCGCGGATGTTGGAATTACAGGGGCAAACCTTGTTGCCGCAGAAGAAGGTACGATTCTCCTTGTGGAGAGCGAAGGCAACATCCGCCTCACTACTCAGCTTCCGGCAGTCCACATTGCCATAGTTGGGATAGAGAAGATAATTAGGAGCAGGAAAGATTTTGGAATATTTATCGAACTCTTAGCCGCAAGTGGAACGGGCCAATCGCTGACTTCATACACTAATGTACTTGAACCGCCTATTGAGCTTCCTGTTTTGAATTTAAACGGGAGATCTGACGAGAAACGGGAATTCTATCTTGTGCTTGTTGATAACGGGCGAATGAAGTTGCGCGACGATCTCGAGTTGAAGGAAGCGCTTTATTGTATAAGGTGCAGTGCTTGTATGAACTCATGTGCTAACTTCCAGGCTGTTGGTGGACATGCTTTTGGTGGAGAGTGTTATACTGGAGGGATAGGCGGTGCATGGACCTTAGCGACCACCAATAATTTGCAGAAAGCACAGTTTGCCGAGTTATGTACAGGGTGCACCAGATGCGTCCCGAACTGTCCTGTGAAGATTGACATACCCCGTTTGAACACCGTAATTAAGAATAGACTCATTGACACTCAAGGTCCCGATATCGATAAATATTTCTTTGGTTACTTTTCATCGCTCGCAAAGGTTGCGGCAATAGCACCAGAGATAACAAACTGGGCATCTCGACTTCCGGTCACCAGGTTCCTGATGGAAAAAGTTGTTGGTGTGGATAAGCGCCGCTCAATTCCCCCCTTTTCTCGTGGCACGCTCAGAGAACGATACAATCGGTATCGGAAAGCTCATGCGATGACTACGGGACTGGATAAATCTGGACCTAATGTGGTGCTCTTTGCGGATGTTTACACAAGTTACACCAACGCGGAAGTTGGGATGGCGACCATCAGGGTTTTCGATAAGCTCGGAATACCGATCACTCTCAGCAGGGTTTACGACGATGGCAGAGGATTACAGTCACAAGGCCTCATCGAGCGCGCCAAGAAAAAAGCTCGAAAGCTGGCTCCATATCTAGCAAGTTTAATTGATGATGGAAACGATATTATTGTGTCCGAGCCGAGTGTGCTGGCAATGTTCAGGCGTGATTACAAAGAACTTCTCAACAATGATGAGCTCTTCGTCAAGATAAAGGAACATTCTTACGATCCATTTGAATATCTTCTATCGTTGGTTAGAATGGGGATTGTGGATATCAGATCACGCATTCACGCAAAGAATTTATCCTCCGACAAAGTTTTCTATCATGCGCACTGCCAGATGAAGACCATCGGAGCTGGCAATGCGGCGAAAGATTTTTTTTCAAATTTGGGTTTCAGTGTCACTACATCCGATGTGGAATGCTGTGGGATGGCAGGCAGCTTTGGGTATAAAAAGAAATTTTATGACGTTAGCAAGCGGGTTGGTGATGATTTAGTTGCTCAAATTAATGAAGCTCTTTTCACGGATGGGGGTATTGTGATCATGGCAAGTGGAATATCCTGTCGCGAGCAAATAAGGTCAGATATAGCTAATTCTGTTTTTCATCCAATAGAAGTTTTGGAAAAAGTCCTCGACTAAAACAATTACTTTTAGGAACCACTGCAATGAAGAGACTTGCGTTTAAGATGAAGTTAAAACCTGGCTTTAAGGACGAATACATTCGGAGGCATAAAAATATCTGGCCTGAATTGAAGACGTTGCTGGCGGAAAAGGGAGTTCGGAACTACACGATTTATTTTGATAGCGAGACAAATTGTCTTTTTGCAATTCAGAATCAGGAGGGAGAAAAGTCGTCTCAAGACCTTGGCGACAATCCAATTGTCCAGAAATGGTGGAAGCATATGTCGGACATAATGGTTACTAACCCGGACTTTTCTCCGGTATCCATTCCTCTGGAAGAAGTGTTCCACATGGATTAATTGCATACTTGGTTAGCTATCTTCAACTCTCGCAAAATCAAAATCACCTAACAAACAAAGAGGAATTTGCAGGTGAATGCTAATCCAATTCTCGGAGTATTCTTTCACTGGCTCGGGGGCTTCGCCTCAGGGAGCTTCTATGTTCCGTTCAAGGCCGTTAAGAAGTGGTCATGGGAGGTTTACTGGCTTCTGGGCGGAGTTTTCAGCTGGATAATCGCTCCGTGGGTGCTTGGGCTAATTATCGTACCACATCTGACGCAGGTATTAGGTCAGCAGCCATTCAGTGTCCTTGGATGGACTTTTTTCTGGGGAGTCATGTGGGGATTTGGTGGGCTGACGTATGGCCTGACTATGAGATACCTTGGACTGTCGCTTGGGACCGGCATCATTCTTGGGCTCACAGCTGTGTTCGGCACATATCTGCCACCAATATTTGATGGTACAATCGTTGCCAAACTGCACACGATCGCCGGCCAGGTAATACTCATAGGTTCAATTTTCGCTGTGATGGGAATTGCGCTAACGGCTGCGGCTGGTTTATCTAAAGAAAGAGAGATGGATGAGGAGCAAAAGCGTAAGGCGATCCAGGAGTTCAATTTACGAAAGGGGATTTTGGTAGCTATATTTTCGGGCGTAATGAGTTCATGCTTTGCTTTCGGACTCGACTCGGCTAACCCCATTTCAGTTGTGGCTGTCCATTATGGTGCTGCAGAAATTTGGTCTGGTTTGCCGAAAATCATAGTAATTACTGCAGGCGGCTTTGTTACGAACCTGGTATGGTGTCTTTATCTTCTGAAGAAGAATCGGACATTTGGTGAGTACATCGGATTAGTACCATCTGCATCGAAGAGTTTGAGAGTCGAGCTCGGAGGGAATTCCGTTGCAGCGATAGATCCGAATGATCCCCCTGTTGCTACTTCTCTTCATGAGAACAAGGTTCCATTACTTCGGAATTATCTCTTCAGTGCTTTGGCGGGAACAACATGGTACTTCCAGTTCTTTTTCTATACCATGGGTGAGTCACAGATGGGAAACTATAAATTCTCGAGCTGGACTATACACATGGCGAGCATAATCATCTTCGGTTCATTGTGGGGAATTTTTCTCAAGGAATGGAAGAACACTAGCGGCTTGTCGAAGTTTCTCCTCGGTGTTGCTCTATTTACTCTTATAGTATCTACAATAGTAATTGGCTATGGAAACTTGTTAGGATTACAGATTGGAGGGCATTAACAAAATGATGAAAAATACATTTATAGATACATCGAAAACAAAATTGATAGAAGGCTCGTACGAGAACGCGAAGGAAATATACGCACAGATCAGTGTAGATGTCGAGGAGGCCTTAAGGAAGCTCGACCAAGTAAGAATCAGTCTTCATTGCTGGCAGGCTGATGACGTGAGAGGGTTCGAGACTCCCAATGCGAAACTCGATGGAGGGGGAATTCAAGCCACTGGGAACTATCCTGGTAGGGCGAGAACGATAGATGAGCTTCGACAGGATCTAGAGAAGGTTATGAGTCTGCTACCGGGTAAACACCGTGTCAATCTTCATGCCAGTTACGGCGACTTCGGAGGTAAGAAGGTTGATCGAGATGAGATTGAACTTGAGCATTTCCAAAGCTGGATTGATTGGGCGAAAGGACTTGGAATCGGACTCGATTTTAATCCGACACTTTTTTCTCATCCAAAAGCCGACAGTGGATTTACACTTTCCAGTAAGGATGGCAAGATTAGAAAGTTTTGGATCGAACATGTAAAGCGAACTAGAAAGATTGCCGCCGAAATGGGAAAACAACTTGGCACACCCTGTGTGAACAACATATGGATTCCGGATGGGTCAAAGGATATTCCTGTTGACAGGTATACTCACAGAGCGATTTTGAAAGAGTCGTTGGATGAAATCTTTTCTGAGGAATATCCGAAAGAGTATCTTATCGATTCCCTCGAGGGAAAGTTGTTTGGTCTCGGCGTAGAATCTATGACTGTTGGCTCACATGAATTCTATCTTGGTTATGCAATCAAACGCAACAAAATTGTCTGCATAGACACTGGGCATTATCATCCTACTGAACAACCTGGCGACAAAGTGTCTGCAATGCTTCAGTTTCTCGATGGCCTTATGCTGCACATTAGTCGCGGTGTTCACTGGGACAGCGATCATGTGACAATATTTAACGATGATCTACAGCT
>Ga0315298_1002153_pt1 | contig 34245 bp, 32 predicted proteins | sample WHS_1_MG_FD_203077 | JGI IMG/M metagenome (GOLD analysis project Ga0315298, IMG submission 203077) | Extremophilic microbial mat communities from Washburn Hot Springs, YNP, Wyoming, USA - WHS_1_MG | ecosystem: Environmental > Aquatic > Thermal springs > Hot (42-90C) | place: USA: Wyoming...
CTGGATGTCAGTGATAAGGGATCTTCAGAACAGGGGGTTAAAACTTGGCAGACTAACGATAGCGGATGGGAATTTAGGGATATGGGCAGCGTTAAGGGAATTACATCCTTAAGGGGGATGAGCAGATGGGGTCCCCAAAAAGTCTCTGGCTTTTTGGGGTGCTATGGTGCTGGAATCACAAGATAACGAATGTTCTGGATGCGATGCCAAAGAGGGTCAGGACAGAGGCTGCTCAATATTTATGCAAGATTCCGTATGCCGAGACGAGGAAGAAGTGTGAGCTACTTAGGGATGGTTTTTTAGCTCGGTATAGGAAGGATTATCCTAAGGCAGTGGAGATACTTTTAAGGGATTGGGATCGGATGGTAGCATTTTACCATTATCCGACGGGGCACTGGGAGCATATAAGGACAACGAATGTAGTGGAGTCGCCCTTTGCAATGGCGAGGCTGAGGACAGATGCAGCGAAGAGGTTTAAGAGGGTTGAAAATGCAACCGCCATGATGTGGAAGTTGTTAATGGTAGCGGAGAAGAACTTCAGGAGATTGAACAGTCCCTGGCTGCTTGAAGAGGTTTATAGAGGGAAAAAGTTTTTAGATGGGGAAATGGTAGCTGATAATGAATCAGGAAGGAGAGCCGCCTAAATGATTTTTACACACCTATTGACAAAACCCCATTCAAACAAATAATTATTTTTCACAAGGCTACCGGTCCTGAAATTAAAAAAGAGAACCAATTGAAATGATACGAAATACTTTACAATCACTTCGTCATTCATATCCCGTAACCCCCCCAAAAAATTCATTTGACAAAACAAATCAAAATAAGTAGAATCGCTAAAAATGAATCTTGCAATTCAATAATTGTTAGCTGGAGAAAACAAGATGTATGAGATCATCAACCGCAACATCGAGCGTATCTTGGACAACATTAACGAAGATCTCGACATTCACACTTACTTGAGCTTGCTCAATAGATTCCGCAACGTTGACGCAACTCGCGATACCGAATTTCAAGACGACTACTGTCGCTATTGGCGTTTATTCAGAGCTGGGCTAAGCCAGGACTTTCGTAAAGCATATTTTGAACTCATGGAACGTTTAAGAGGTGTCTTACTACCAAGCATTGAGGAGGTGACTCGTATCCTATATGAAGTTCCAAGTAACAGCAGTGGCAGGAAGACACTCCAGTTTTCTTTCGCCAGCAAGCTTCTGCATACGCTCGATCCCCACAGGCCGATTTATGACAGAATGGTCGCAAATTTTTATCGCTTCAGCGTTCCCAATCCGATTAAGAGTTTTGAAGAAAGACTACAAGGCTTTCTGGGTTTCTATAATTTCCTAACGGTAGAATATAACAGGGTTCTCACGACTCAGGCACTTGCACACCCTATCGCTCGTTTTCGAAACCAATTTTCAGTATCGGATGACTATACAGATGAAAAGGTCATTGATACCCTCATATGGCGCGCCATGGGTCTCCGGGAGAAAGGCCTTCTTTGAAATCAAGTTATTCAGGCAGCTAACAACCGCTCCAACCCGACCGGATAAACCACCGGCGGGTTAAGCGGGGCGTTAGACGAAAATATAAAAGATGAAATTCACGCAATATTTTCTCTATACCAAGCAGAGGCCTGATCGTGCTAAAATAAAGATGGAATGGATTGAAAAGACAATCAAAGACCCAGACTATACGGAGGTTCAGTCGGATAAAAGAATCCGAAAGTGGAAAAAGATCAAGGAGGAAGGCAAGTTTCTCCGTGTCATCCTGCTTCCAGACGGAGAGACGGTTCATAATGCTTTTTTTGATAGGAGTTTTAAGGGAGAAGAGAAATGAAAATAAAATATTTTTCAGATACCGATACGGCCTTAGTGGAATTTTCTGACTTGGAAGTTGCTGAGACCAAAGAGATCAATGAAAATATTTACATCGACCTTGATACTTCTGGCAATTTGGTCGCCATGACAATTGAGCACGCCCGCAAGCAAGCAAATCTCCCCCATCTATCCTATGAGCAGATAGAAAAGAAACCGTCTAACAAATCACTCCAGCGGACGGCTAAAAGCCGCCGCTGATTTCTGTCGTTATCTGACTCCTTCTCTTCCCCGCTGAATAAATCTCTTTTTTAAACGGATTGCATTGTCGGTAGCTTATGGGGGTAAAGTAAACTTATGGGCTTAAGGAGGATTTTAAGAATAATATGACATTTTAAAATAGTAATTATGTGTGACATTTTAATATCGTAACCACACACCTGAAATAATCTACTTGACAAATTATAATATTCAATGATAAAAATAAAACCTTTAAACAAAAACACAAGCAAAATTGAAAGGATAGTATGGCAACGCATAAATCAGCTTTGAAACGGAGTCGACAAAGCAAAGAAAGACGGCTTCGTAACCGAAGGATTAAAAGTCACCTTAAAAACAAAATTAAATCCGTCAACTTAGCTTTGGCGGAGAAAAATTTAGAAAAAGCGCAACAAGCCCTTACTCAGGCAATCCCGGTTATTGCCCGGGCGGCGGCGAAAGGGGTTATCCATAAGCGGAATGCAGCGCGCAAAATCTCCCGGCTTACCCGGAAGGTAAATGCCTTGAAGCCTAAATTAAGCGCTTAGACGGGAATAAAATCCGCCAATTAGCCGAAGGTAAAATTTTTTAGTAACTATTGATTACATAACTCCATAGCCAGTTGCTCTAAAAGTAACTTTGGCGGTGTCCTCTGAGTTTTTAATCTAAGATCTGTTTCCCACATTTTTTGGAAACAATTTTCTAACATTTCGGGCGAAAATTTATTGATCTGGGGATAGAATTTCCTCCAGTTTGATTCCTTCATATTCAATAGCGCTCTTATTTCGGATGGGTCTTTCCCCTGATCGAGAAATATCCGGGCTTTCCTTATTTTTCGAAAATGAGAGGCAATCAAACCCAAAATTTTAAGGGGTTGCTCACCATTGGCTAAAAGCTGAGAAAGTAAAATTAATGCGGGAAAAAGTCTTTTATTACCAATATGTTCCACTAAATCAAAAACCGAATCTATTTCGAGGGGAGAAATTACCTGGTTAACATCCTGAGCGGTAATTTTTTTCCTTTCTCCGACAAAAAGAGCAAGTTTTTCTATTTCCTGAGAGATTTCCTGGAGGTTATTACCAATAAGTTCCTGGAGTAAGGAGACTGCAGATGAATCAATCGATTTTCCTTGTTCATTAGCTAAGTAGTTGATCCAGTAAGGTATTTCTTCCGAATAAGGATGGTTAAATTCAACTACCAATCCATAGTGGGAATAATTGGTAATTGATGGCAATATAGATTTGAAGGTCTTATTTCGAAAATTAATATCACTACTGCTGAAGATGAGAGTAGTTTTGGGAGAAGGATTTTTTAAGTAGGAAGTTAATTGGAGGTGGGTGGAAGAAGGTACTTTTTCGGCTGCCCGGAAAAGAATAATTTTCCGTTTTCCCAATAGGGGAAGGGTTCGGGCATGGTCAAGAAGATCGATCAGGGAAATTTCTGAGCTGGAAAAAACTTCAAAGTTTAATCCCCGGATTATTTTTTCATCTAATCGGGAGAGGAGGATCTCCACTGCTTTGTTTTTTAGGTACTTCTCTTCTCCGTAAAAATAATAGAAAGGCAGAAGTGAGTCCGAGCTAAATTTTAAAAAAAATTCATTTGGTTTCATAATTAAAAACCTAAAACCAGATCTTCGTAAATTTGCTCGGCCAATTCATTGGCAATCTTTTGAAAGGCTACTTTTTTGTTGGCTTCAGTAAGGGTTATATCTTCGGTAAATACTTTATACTCTTCATTATGTTTAAAAGAAGGATTTCTCCAGATAGTTTCTCCGGTATGATTATTTTTCAAGGTAAGTTCAAGAGTAATCTCGGCCCGATATTCAAGCACCTTGTCTTCCGCTGAGTAAGCAAGGGTGGTAGTGTGAAAGTCTTTGACTACTCCATAAAGCGTGGCATCAGCATTTTGAGATTGGATGGTAAATTTTTGTCGTTTAAGAAATTCATTGATTAGTGCCTGGGTGAAATAAGATTCAATATTTGCTTCATAAGTTTCATTTTTGAAAAAAGGAATGGAGAGGGAATGAATATCTCCGGGTAGTTGATTATATTCGGAGGTAAAATGGTAACCCGCACACCCATTAAAAAAAACAAAATAAATAATAAAAATAAAGTTAATTACCATTTTTTTAAAAGTACTCATTGTGGCACCACCAAGTTGATTAATTTTTGTGGAACATAAATTACTTTAGCTACTTTTTTCCCCTTAGTCCATTGTTTTATTTTTTCATCCTGTTGGGCTAAGATTTTAATTTCTTCTTCGGGAGTATTTACGGGAACAACTAATTGACTCCGTAACTTTCCATTAACCTGAATAACAATTACCATTTCTTCTTCTTTTGCTACTTCGGGAATAAAATTGGGCCAGGGAGCTTGACTTATACTTTCAGTATAGCCTAATAACTGCCAGAGTTCCTCGGCAATATGAGGGGTAATGGGAGAAAGAAGAAGGATAGTGGTTTCAATTGCCTCCCTTAATACTTCGTTTTTAACCGGGCTTGCTATCGAAGAAAATTCCAGTTGATAGATATGATTTACCAGTTCCATAATCGCACTAATGGCAGTATTAAAATGAAACCGCTCTTCAATATCCGCAGTTACCTTGCGGATGGTTTGGTGGACTTTCCTCCTTAAGATTTTTAGTTCAGGAGGAAGTTCTGATTGGCCCCGGTAAGGTTCTACTTTTTTAATAACCTCAGCGTAATTTTGTACTAGCCTCCACACCCGCGCTAAAAAACGGAAAGCCCCTTCTACTCCCTGCTCACTCCAATCTAAATCTTTTTCCGGAGGAGCAGCAAAAAGACAGAAAAGGCGGATGGTATCTGCCCCATATTGGTTTATAAGCTCATCCGGATCAACCACATTTTTTTTCGATTTGGACATTTTTTCGGTCCGTCCGACTTCAACTATGGAGCGACAAAAAATGCATTTGCCATCCTGCACCTCTTTGGGGAAAAGCCAGCCATGTTGCGGGCAACGGGTGGTTTCTTTATGTACCATACCTTGGGTCAATAAATTAGTAAAGGGCTCATCCAGCTTTATCATTCCTAAATCTCTAAGAACTTTGGTGTAAAAACGAGCATAGAGGAGATGGAGGATGGCATGTTCAATGCCGCCAATATACTGGTCAACCGGCATCCAGTAGCTAACTTTTTCCGGATCTAAAGGGCCAGAGTGGTAGTTTGGGCAGGTATAGCGGAGAAAATACCACGATGATTCCACAAAAGTATCCATAGTGTCGGTTTCACGGCGAGCAGATTGCTTACATCGGGGACAGGTAGTATTAACAAATTCCGGAGTTTGGGGCAAAGGAGATTGTCCGGTAGCGGGGATTTTTAAATTAAGCGGTAGAACAACTGGTAAATCTTTTTCTGGGACCGGGACAATGCCGCAATGGTCGCAATAAATTATCGGTATTGGTGCTCCCCAGTATCTTTGGCGGGAGATTCCCCAGTCCCGGAGACGATAACTTACTGCGGGGTTGCCCTTACCAATGGAAGTTAAGTACTCGGTTATTTTTACCATTGCCTCGCGGTTTGATAAACCATCAAATGGACCCGAGTTTACCATTATCCCATCTTCTATATAAGCAGTTTCCATTGTTTCCGGCTCCAACCTTTTATCCGGGGGTTGAATAACTACCACCATCGGGAGGTTATATTTTTTGGCGAATTCAAAATCCCGTTGATCGTGAGTAGGAACTGCCATCACTGCACCAGTCCCGTATTCCATCAGAACAAAGTTAGCTACAAAGATAGGCATTCTTCGATTAGTTAAGGGGTTCAAGCAATATGCCCCAGTAAATACTCCTTCTTTCTCAGTATCTAATGCTGCTCTTTTGGCAAGATCTACCTGTTTCATCTTTTCAATAAATTGCCGGACTGCTTCGGCTTGCGCGGTGCCCTGGGAAAGCTTCAGCGCCAGAGGGTGTTCGGGGGCAAGACTCATAAAAGTAGCCCCAAAAATGGTATCGGGTCGGGTAGTAAACACTTTAATTGTTTCATTGCCATTTTCCAAAGGAAAGAGAATTTCCGCCCCTTCACTTTTCCCGATCCAGTTCTTCTGCATGGCTAAAACCCGTTCGGGCCAGCCGACAAGTTTATCGCAAAACTCTAATAACTCTTCCGCATAGGCAGTAATTCGGAAAAACCATTGTTCTAATTCCTTTTGCCTCACTTGAAAACCACAACGCCAGCATAATCCGCCCTCTACCTGTTCATTAGCCAGAACAGTTTGGCAGCTTTCGCACCAATTTACCCAGGACCGTTTCCGGTAGACAAGTCCTTTTTCATACATTTTGATAAAAATTAGTTGTTCCCAGCGATAGTAACTGGGATCACAAGTAGCGATTTCCCGCGTCCAGTCATAACTTATTCCCATCCGTTTAAGCTGGCTACGCATATAAGCAATATTGTCATAAGTCCACTTAGCAGGATGGGTCTGGTGTTCAATTGCCGCGTTTTCTGCTGGTAATCCAAAGGCATCCCATCCGATTGGGTGGAGGACATTAAATCCCTGCATTTTTTTATATCGGGCAATAACATCGCCGATAGAATAATTTCGCACATGTCCCACATGGATTTTACCTGAGGGGTAAGGAAACATTTCCAAAAGATAATACTTCGGTTTATCGCCCAACTCGGTAACTGTAAATATCCCTTTTTCTTCCCAATATTGCTGCCATCGATTTTCAATTTCCTGGGGTTGATATTCTTTTCCCATTGTCGGTTTCCTTTTTATAAATAATTCGTCTCCTTAAATATGAGGAAAAGATAGCGGGATTTATCCCGCTTAAAAGTTTGTCTAAATTTTATTGAGTATTGTTTAACCAGCAAAAAATTGTCAAGCAATATTTAAGGGTGATTGATGGAAAAGTCCATTTCATCTTCCCTCGAACTCGTCTCAGGGCCTCCCTTTCCCACTCTGTCCCCCCGAATTCGTTTCAGGAGTTCCTCCCTTTTTTACTCTCACCCCGGAGTTGTTTCAGGGGATTACCCTTATCCCCCCTTGCCATCCCGAACTTGTTTCGGGATCTCATGGAATGCTAAAACAAGACCGAACCCAGTTCGGCCCTGGGTTCAGCCTGACCTTTTACCTTATTCTGTCAATCTTTCCGCAATCTTTTTAAAAAAACTCCGGAAGCACTATCCACCTAATCCACCATTGAGTGTCTTTAAACCGTTCCAGGCAGACTACTCCTCCGGGCTCAAAGGCAACAATTTCGTCATCTTCTTTTTTATTGAGAAGCCGGCTGGTTAGCCGCGAAAGAAAGGGAAGATGGCTGACAATTATAAGGTCTTCCCCAATTTTATTAAGTTCATTAACCCAGGGATCAACTGAGTCATTAGGGGCAAGGCCATCTCTTTGTTTAATTCCATTTAAAGAAGTTATTTTTGAGTTTATAATTTCTGCGGTTTGGGTAGCTCTTTTTTTTCCGCTTTGATAAATGATACTGACTTTTATTTCTAACTTTTTAAGCCACTGGGCTATTTTTTCTATATCTTTTTGCCCTTTTTCACTGAGCGGCCGGGAAGGGTCAATCTCTTCGCTTACCGATTGGCCATGTTGGATAAGATAAACTTTCATTTTTTTCCCCCTTGTAATTAGTTATGGCAATGGTAGAAGAAAATTGATATAATTTTTAATATCATAGGTAAAGACATTTTTCAATGAAGGTTTCTAAAAATTATTGGCGAGCTTAATGATGGATTTCCTTCTCTCTTATCACCAAAAAAAGATCGGAGTTCACCTTCCGGATGAGGTCCCGGTAGTAATTCTAAAACCACCGGAGTTAATCCCAATAAAAGACCTGGCGCTCTCTCTTCGAAACGCTTTAACCCAAGAACCCTTTGTTAACTTTCTCCAAAAAGGTGACCAGGTGGTAGTTATCGTTTCTGACATTACTCGATATTCTGGGGCTGAGGTTTTTTTGCCGATTTTATTGAACCAGGCAAATAAGATCGGAATTCCGGATAAAGATATAACTATTGTTTTTTCATTGGGGATTCACCGACCGATGAACCAGGAGGAACAAATTAAGGTAGTTGGGAGAGAAGTAGCCCAGCGAGTTAAAATGGAAAATCATAATGCGAAAGCTCCAGATTTGGTTTATTTAGGTAAAACCAGTCGCGGTACGCCAGTAATTATTAATCGGAGAGTAGCAGAGGCAGACAAAATTATTCTTACCGGAACTATTGGTTATCATTATTTAGCTGGTTTTGGAGGGGGAAGGAAAAGTGTTGTGCCCGGAGTTGCGGGTTTTGAGACTTGTGTGGCTAACCATCTTCTGGTTTTAAATCCAGACTACCCCGGAAAACATCCCCGAGCGCGTGCTGGTATCCTTCAAGGTAATCCTATGCATGAAGATATGGTAGAAGCAGCGGGAATGATTCCCCCTAAATTTCTTTTAAATACCATTCTTTCTCCTCAATATAGTATACTCCAACTGGTGGTAGGTGATTGGGAAAATGCTTTTTACCAGGGATGTAAAATCGTAGACCAGTTTTTCCGAGTCCCGATCGAAAGCCAGGCTGATTTGGTGATTGTGAGTTGTGGAGGTTATCCCAAAGATATAAATTTTATCCAGGCGCATAAAACTTTTGATCACGCTTTCAATGCCTTAAAACCTGGTGGGGTAATGATATTGATTGCTGCTTGTACCGAAGGATTAGGAAACCCGGATTTTTTGAACTGGTTTCAGTTTAAAGAACTGGAAGTGATGGAGGAGGCATTGCGCAGTAGTTTCCAAATCAATGGACAAACTGCTTATTCTACCTTGCTTAAAGCGAAGGTGGGGAAAATTTTTTTACTTTCTGAACTCCCGGATGAGGTGGTGCGGACAATGGGTTTAACCCCAGTGCATTCTATTAGCGAAGCGCTAACTCAGGCTTATCGGATCTTAGGGGATAAACCCAATACTTATCTCATACCTTATGGTGGAGCAGTGCTTCCTTGGTGGGGAAATGTCGCATAAATTTAAAAATGATGGCTGGTAAATACTTATGCTTAAGCGAAAGGTAATTTCGAAACTTACTGATATTGTAGGAAAAGAAAATATTTCAACTAGCAAAGAAGAACTAATTAGCTATGCTTATGATGCAGTAAATCAAAAGTTTTTACCGGAGGCAGTAGTATTTCCGGCAAATGCGGAAGAAATCTCCCGGATTCTTAAACTGGCTAATCAGGAGCAGTTTCCGGTTATTCCACGAGGAGCAGGTAGTGGGTTTACCGGAGGAGCATTACCGGTTTTAGGAGGAGTAGTTTTAGTCACTACTCGGTTAAATCGAATTATTGAAATCGATACCGATAATCTAACTGCAGTGGTTGAGCCGGGAGTAATTTGTGGGGAATTTCAAAAAGAAGTGGAGAAATATGGACTTTATTATCCTCCGGATCCGGCGAGTTTAGCTTTCTCTACTTTAGGAGGAAATGTGGCAGAATGCGCTGGTGGCCCCAGCGCCTTAAAATACGGAGTGACTCGGGATTATGTTACCGGAGTTGAGGTTGTTCTTCCTACTGGAGAGATTTTAAATTTAGGAGTGCGTACCCTAAAGGGAGTAGTAGGATATGACCTTACCCGGCTTATTGTTGGTTCTGAAGGAACTTTAGCGATTATTACTAAAATTTATCTCCGACTTATTCCCAAACCTCCAGCTACTGTTACACTTCTGATTTTGTTTAAAAGAATAGAAGATTCGGCAAAAACAGTTTCAGCTATTATTCGGAGTAAAATTATCCCGGCGAAATTAGAGCTTATGGACAAAAGTTCAATTGAATGTGTCAATAATTATCGGCCTCTTAATTTTCCAGAAGATACCCGGGCATTGCTTCTGATTGAGCTTGACGGTGAACCTACTGTAATTGAAAAAGAGGCAAAGGAAGTAACCCAGATTTGTTTTGGGCAAGGTGCATTTAAGGTTGAATGTGCTGCTAATGAAAAAGAAGCTCTTAATCTTTGGGAGATAAGACGAGCGGTTTCGCCGGCTTTGCTCCTTTTAAATCTTAGCAAAATAAATGAGGATGTGGTTGTCCCGCGTAGTAAAATTCCCCAATTGATTCATCAGATAGAAGAAATTAAACAGAGATACCAGATTACTATTATTTGCTTTGGTCACGCCGGGGATGGTAATCTTCATGTAAATGTGATGTATGATGATAAAACCTCAGGAGAACGGGAAAGGGCAGAAGAGGCGATAAGGGAAATTTTTCAAGCGGTGCTTGAGTTGGGAGGGACTATTTCCGGTGAACACGGGATTGGGATTACGAAGGCTCCTTTTTTAAGGATGGAGCTTCAAGCTGCGGAAATTGAATTAATGAAAAAAATCAAACGAATTTTTGATCCTTACGATATTTTAAATCCCGGAAAGATTTTTATTTAATGCCAAAAATTAAATTATCCCGTGAAATCCGGCCGAAAAATGGGCGGTACTGGATTCGAACCAGTGACTTCCACCGTGTGAGGATGGCACTCTCCCACTGAGTTAACCGCCCTTTTTTTCTTAATATCAACTTTTTTTTTCAGTTGCAAGGTATTTCTTTTCTTATTTCTCTTGACACTTTAGCTTGTTTGCTTCAATATTCTTAAAAAAATTTGCTGTTTAATTCAATAGTTTTATAGACAAAAACTTGAAAGGAGCAGGTCATTATGGTGAAAGTTGGGATAATCGGAGGATCAGGTTTTGATGATCCTCGGCTGATTGAAAATATAAAAAGAATTAAAAAGCATACCCCTTATGGAGCAACTTCGGATCTTCTGGTCATTGGCACTTATCAGGGAGTGGATATTGTTATTTTAGCACGGCATGGAGAGGGTCATCGGATTCCGCCTTCCCAAGTTAACTTTCGGGCAAATATCTGGGCAATGAAAGAATTGGGAGTAACCCATATCTTAGCAACCACTGCAGTAGGCTCCCTCCGGGAAGAAATAAAGCCAGGAGAGCTGGTATTTCCGGATCAATTTATCGACCGCACCACGCAAAGGAAATCTACTTTCTTTGAAGGAAATCAGGTTTGCCATATCAGTATGGCTGAGCCTTTTTGCCCTAAGCTGAGATTAAGATTATCGCAAACTGCAAAAGAATTAGGTTTAGATCACCATCCTAAGGGAACAATTATTACGATTGAGGGACCCCGTTTTTCTACCCGGGCAGAAAGCAATATGTTTCGGCAATGGGGGGCAGATGTGATTAATATGAGCACGGTACCCGAAGTAGTTTTAGCCCGGGAAGCAGGTATTTGTTACGCTACCATCGCGATGAGTACGGATTATGACTGCTGGCATGAAAGCGAAACCTCAGTTACCTGGGAAATGATTGCCGAGGTAATGAAAAAGAATGTAGAAAATGTTAAAAGACTTTTATTTGCGGTAATCCCTCAGATTGAAGATAAGAATTGTGAATGTCGGGAGGCAATTAAAAAAGCAATGGTTTAAACTTCGTTAGAGCCTTGCCAGCAGCCCATCGATTAAATTACCGAGGATTGGTAAGGAATTTTGGACGGTCTGAATCACTTCTTTTAATGGTGCGGGTGCAAGTGCTTCAGGGCGATTCACATTAGAAATTAAGGAAAGGGCAAGCACCTTTATTCCCGCATGAATTGCCGCAATTACCTCGGGAACAGTAGACATTCCTACTGCATCTCCTCCAATCATCCGAATAAACCTGATTTCTGCCGCGGTCTCCAGGCTTGGTCCTGCCACTGCAACATAAACCCCCTTCCGTAAACTAATTTTTTGTTCTTGGGCTATTTCCTCTACTTTTTTTATTAATTTTCGGCAGTAAGGCTCGTGCAAAGAAGGGAATCGTTCTCCTAAATCTTCTAAATTAGGTCCCCGGAGAGGATTATCCCCAATCAGATTGATATGGTCAACAATTACCATGATTTCTCCCGGTAAAAAATCAGGGTTCAGCCCGCCGGCAGCATTGGTAAGAATGAGGGTAGATACCCCTAATTTCCGGAGCACTCTTATCGGAAAAACAACTTCATTCAGGCTATATCCTTCATAATAGTGGACTCTTCCCTCTAATACAGCTACTTCTTTTCCGTTTCTGAAGCCAAAAATTAAATTGCCGGAATGAGATTCCACCGTGGGAACGGGAAAGTGGGGAATTTCGCGATAAGGAAGTTTGAGTTGGATGGTAAATTTTTTGGCTAACTCTGAAAAACCAGTGCCAAGAACAATTCCTACTTTTGGGAGAAAAGGGATTTTTTTTTCTAAAAAATTAATAGCTTCTTTTAGAAGAACTTCAAGGTTATCTGCCATTTATTCTTCCTTCTTGGTTATACTCCTTTTGGAATCAAATATTGGTAACTCCACACTAAATGTGGTTCCTTTGCCGGGTTTGCTTTTTACTTGTATTCTCCCCTGGTGGTCTTTAATAATTTTGTGGACAATAGTAAGACCCATACCTGCTCCGGAGGATTTAGAAGTAAAAAAGGGATTGTAAATGCTCTTTAAATCTTCTTCTGATATTCCCCGTCCCGTATCAGAGACATTTACTTCTAACCAATTTCCATTTTTTACCCGGCTGGTAATATGAAGGACTCCATCTTTTCCCATAGCTTCAATCCCATTTTCAAAAAGGTGGATAAAGACAATTTCCATATTTTTTCTATCAACTTTAACCAGGGGAGGGTCAGCAATAAGCTCCCGGTCAATAATGATGTTAGTTCCATTAATCTTATCCTGGACTTTACTTAAGGCATGTTCGATTACCAGGTTGATATTACTTGGTTCGAAATCAGTGGAAATATATTTTTTAAACTCGGTTATCCAGAAGATCATTAGCTCCAGACGTTCTACTTCTTTAATGATGATGTCAGCATAACTACTTAAAGGGTGATCAGCATCCAGTGCCCGCTTAAGTCGCCGGGCAAATCCTCCGATGATAACAATAGGATTTCGGGTCTCATGAGCGACCCGATCTGCCATTTCTCCTAATGCCGCTAATTTTTCTGCTTCGGCTAAAAGTAGACTTTTTTCTTTTAATTCTTCGGTTCGTCTTAATACTTCTTGTTCTAACTCCTGACTAAAATTTTTAATTCGTTCATATTGCCGGATATTCTGAATAGCAATTGCCAATTGTTGCCCCACCGTTTTCATAAACTCCGAATACTCTTCGGTAAAAAAACCCTTTTTTTCTTTCGAGGCACAGATTAAAACCCCTAAAGCTTCTTTTCCAATCGAAATTGGCACTAAGCCAAAAGATTTTATCCCTTCCTCCTTAACTTTTAATTTAGGGAAAATAGGCTTGGTTACTTTATCTGCATCTTTAACCAGGATAATCTGATTGGTAAGAAAACACTCTCCCGAATAGCTCTCCCGAGTGGGTTGAAAAACTGTTGACCTTACCAGCTCAGGAATTAATCCCCGATAACCTTTGATGCGTAAATATCCATTATTATCCAGAAGCATAATTGACCAGATGTCAGTTTTAAATTCCCGCATAAGTAAATCCAGGACTGATTCGATAACTTCCGCAAGGTTTAAAGATGAGCTAATTTTTTTACTGGCTTCAAAGAGGACGGAAAGTTCTTTTACACTCCGTTTTAATTCTTTGCTTTGGTTAGATAGTAGAAGGTTAGTATTTTCTAACTCTTCTTTGGTGCGAATAAGTTCATTGGTCTGCGCTTTTAATTTTTCTTCTCGTTCCTGGATCGACTTAGACATTTGATTGAAGGTCTCGGCAAACCTTCCGATTTCATCTCGGGAAGGGGGGACTATCTGAACAAATTCTCCTCGACCAATTCTCGCTGCTTCTCGGGATAAAATTTTAACTGGCCGGGTAATGTGCCGGGCTAAAAAATAAGAAATAGAAAAAGCAAGGATCATGGCTAAAAGGATAAACCCTAAAAAAACCATTAGTACTTCATTGCGGCGGTAAAAAAATCTGTGTTCACAAATCCCAACTCCTAATGAACCAATAACTTTGCCTTGATAATCTTTTAAGGGACAATAGGCGGTTAAAAACTCGTGATTCACTACTATTGCTTTTTCTAAATAGGTCTCTCCATTGATAATCACTTTCTTAGTTACTTCCGGAGAAAGTCTTGTTCCTACAAATCGATTCCCTTTTTGGTCTTGATAAGTAGTAGCAATTCGAAGGTCTCTCAGGGTGAAGGTAATTACTTCCAGTTGATTTTCTTTCGGAGGAGTGTTAGGAAAGAGAAGGCTTTTGATTTTATCCACTAACACAAAGTTGGAGTTCAAAATAATCCCTCCCATTAAAGTTCCGATGATTTTCCCTTCATCAGTTAAAATTGGAGCTCCGGTTCCTAAAATTAGCGCATCGTTATTTTCCCCGGTTAACCGGGATCGGTTGGTAATGGGAAAAGATACTTTACGAATAATTTCTTTTCCTTCTTTAGCTATCTGGGCAGCGGGGATAAGGAATGGGGATTGGAGAGTTTTTTTATTGAGAGCAGATTGAACAAGAGAATTCTGGGAAAAATCGTCCCCTTTTTCTTTGGGGTTATGGGCGCGATATAATACGATTCCTTTTGCATCAGTAAGAAAAAGAATATCCAGTTTTTCCTGGCTAAAAAACTTGTCTAATTCCTGAAAGACGGGTAGAAGGTTGGTAGAAGATAGATTTTTTTTTAAAAAAAGTCTATCTGAAGTTAACTGGATTTTTAATCCAATATTATTTAGCTCCTGTTGATAGATACCTTGACTGGCAATCAAAGCTGCCCGTACTCTTTCCTGGGCTTCTTCTTTTACCAATTTATTGATAAGATAATGTCCGGCTAAGCCTGCAGTAATTCCAGTAAAGCCAACTATCAACAATAAAGCAAGAATAAATTTATCCCGGAGTGTTAGAGCGAATCGAAGAGAAGACATAATCTTTAAATTAAAATATAGTTTAAAAAAAGTTTATTATTTTTTTAATTGCTTGTAAAGCACCAAAAGAATTAGAAGGAAACCAATTGCTTTTTTTGCTATTTGTGGTAGGATGGTCACAATTTTTTAAACTTAAAATTAACCTTGGAGTATGAATAAAGAAAAACAACTGGAAGAATTAAGAGAAAAGATTAATCAGATCGATAGCCAGTTACTTAAACTCATCTCGGAGCGGGCAGGATTAGTAAAAGAAATCGGCGAGATCAAAAAAAAATATCAGATTCAGCCTTATCTCGCTAATCGAGAGAGAATTATCTACCAGAGGTTAGAAAAACTTAACCCTGGGCCACTAAGCAATGAAAAATTAAAGGTTATTTTTGGAGAAATAATTTCGGCCTGCCTTTCTCTTGAGAAACCTTTGAAAATTGCCTACTTAGGGCCAGAGGCAACCTTTTCTCATCAGGCTGCGCTTCAGCAGTTTGGCCACTCTCCCCAATTTATCCCCGTAACTTCGATTGAAGGAATTTTTGAGGAGGTGGAGAAAAAGAATTGTGATTATGGAGTGGTCCCGATTGAAAATTCTACCGAGGGTTCTATTTATCAAACTTTAGATCGGTTTATAGCTACCCCTTTAAAAATTTGTGCAGAAATATCATTAGAAGTTTCGCTTTATCTTTTGAGTTCGGGTGCTCGAATGGAAGAGCTTAAAACAATTTATTCCCATCCCCAGGCTTTAGCCCAATGCAGTCGCTGGTTAGCGCGCTATCTTCCGAATGTAGTTATTAGAGAAACTTCAAGCACAGCTCAAGCCGCAAAGAAAGCAAAAGAAGACTCTACTGCCGGGGCAATTGCCAGTAAGATTGCAGCAAAAATTTACGACCTAAAAATTATAAAAGCTAAAATCGAAGACCAGGCGAAAAATTTTACTCGTTTCTGGGTAATAAGTCACCAAAGCCCAGAAAGGAGTGGTCAAGATAAGACTTCAATTATGTTTTCAATTAAAAACAAAGCCGGATCACTATACAAGGTGCTCTATCCTTTTGCCCATTTTGGAGTCAATATGACTAAAATTGAGTCTCGGCCTTTAAAAGAACAGCCCTGGGAATATTTTTTCTTCGCCGATATTGAAGGGCATATTTCTGATGACAAGGTGAAAAAATCTCTCCAGAAAATAAAAAGGATGGTCAACTTCTTTAAAGTCTTAGGTTCCTATCCCCGAAGTATATAAAAACTATAGGAAAGCAGAGGATATGATTTCAGTTGAATCCTTAGTAAGAGAAGGGATAAAACAAATTACCCCTTATGTTCCGGGAAAACCAATAGAAGAATTGGAAAGGGAATATGGGATAAGTGGGGCAATTAAAATGGCTTCGAACGAAAACCCATTAGGGCCTTCGTCGAAGGCGATTATTGCCATAAAAAAGTGCTTAAACCATATCTACCGTTACCCTGATGCTAATGCTCAGTTGCTCAAATTTCACCTTGCCCAGAAATTGGGTATTTCGGAAGATTCTATTTTAATTGCTAATGGTTCGAATGAGGTTATTGAGCTTACTCTCAAACTTTTTTTAAGATGTAAGCAGGAGGTAATAATCCCTGAACCTACCTTCTCCCTCTATGCGAAATTTACTCAAGCTCTGGATGGAATTCCGGTAAGAGTGCCATTAAAAAGTGATTTTTGTATTAACCTGGAAGCAATACGGGATAATATTACTTCTCAGACGCGAATAATTTTTATTAATAACCCCAATAACCCTACCGGGACCATCATAAAAAAAAGAGAACTGGAAAAGTTTCTAAAACTTTTGCCCGAAAATATTATTGTGGTTTTAGATGAAGCTTATGGAGAATTTGTTGAAGACCCTGAATTTCCTCAGGGAAAAGATTACTTGCTAAATCCTCCTCCGTGGGTTATTACCTTAAGAACTTTCTCTAAGGTTTATGGACTGGCGGGATTACGAATCGGATATGGGTTAGCTTCGCCTGAAATAATTAGCTATCTAAATCGAGTAAGGCAACCGTTTAATGTAAATATCTTAGCGCAAGCTGCCGCAGTGGCCGCATTAGCGGATCAGGAGCATTTTGAGAAAACTCTCCAGGTAGTTTCCGAAGGACGAAGATATCTATCTGAACAATTTAACCAGTTAGGGATAAAATATATTCCCAGCCACAGTAACTTTATAATGTTTTACCTCGGGAAAAACTGTTTGCAAATTTACGAGGGTTTATTGGAAAGGGGAGTAATTGTCCGTCCGTTAACTTCTTTTGGGTTTCCGGAGTATTTGCGAGTAAGTATTGGCACTTTTGATGAAAATAAGAGATTTATCCAATCATTGAAAGAGGCACTTTTTAGTTTAAAATGAATGCTGATAAATTAAGGTTTGATAAAGTAGCTATAGTGGGAGTAGGCTTGATTGGCGGTTCCCTGGCGCTTGCCGCGCGGAAACAAGGCGTATTCAATCAGGTTATTGGAATTGGGCGGACACTGGAAAACTTACAGAAAGCAAAGAGGCTAAATGTGATAGATGAATTTACCCTTGATCTCAAGGAAGGGGTCAGGGGGGTGGATTTAGTAGTAGTAGCTACACCGGTAAAAGAAATTGTTCCCTTAATTAAAGGAATGCTTCCTTACTTGAAAAGAGGCGCTTTGATTACTGATGTGGGTAGTGTTAAAGGTGAAATTATGAGTGAAATCGATGGACTTCCCTTATCCGAGACTTATTTTGTCGGAGGACACCCAATTGCGGGAACAGAAAATTCGGGAGTAGAAGCGGCATTCCCGGAGCTTTTTCAGGGGAAAAGGTGCATCTTAACCCCTACTCCTAAGACTAATCCGCTGGCTTTAGAAAAAATAAAAAACCTCTGGATTTCAGTTGGTTCGGAAGTGTGTTTTATGGATAGCCAAAAACATGACCAAATCTTAGGAGCAGTAAGCCACCTCCCCCATATGTTAGCTTTTGCTCTGGTAGGTTTTTTGGCGAAAATAAATCAATTTCCGGAAAGTATTTTTGAATTTTCTGGTGGTGGATTAAAAGATTTTACCCGAATTGCGGGGAGTCATCCAGTTATGTGGGCAGATATTGCTTTAATGAATCGAGACAATTTAGTAGCTCTTTTGGAAGGTTTCCAGAATGAATTAAAAAGCTTAACTGGTCTAATCAAGCACCGGGAGGGAGAAGAACTGGTTAAAAACTTTCAAAAATCCCGTTGGGTCCGGAGAGAATTGATTAAATAAATGCGGAAGAATAAAAAATTTGACTTTTTTATTTAAAATATATTATCTTAAAAAGATTATTTAGGTTAAGCCAGTGGAAACAATAAAAATTAACCGAGTTAAGGTATTAAAAGGAGAGATTTCTCCTCCCGGCGACAAATCGATTTCGCATCGGGCAATTATTTTAGGAGCAATTGCGTCAGGTAAAAGCCGGGTTTCTAATTTTTGCCCGGGTGATGATGCATTAAGAACAGTAGAGGCATTTCGAGCCTTAGGGATAAATATTATTGAAAGTGGGGAAAAGGAATTTGAAATTGGAGGAAAAGGATTGTACGGACTTCAGGAACCAGCCAATATAATTGATGCAGGTAACTCGGGAACCACTACCCGGCTATTAGCTGGACTTTTAGCGGGTCAAAAATTTTTTTCCGTAATTACGGGTGATGCCTCATTAAGAAGTCGACCTATGAAAAGGGTAACCGAACCCTTACGGATGATGGGAGCCCAAATTGATGGTCGAAGAGGGGGTGATTTTGCTCCCCTATCAATCCGCGGAGGAGAATTAAAACCGATTAGCTATCATACCCCAGTGCCCAGTGCGCAAGTAAAGTCAGCTATTCTTCTGGCCGGGCTTTATTCTTCCGGGATGACCGAAGTTATAGAACCAATTCCTTCCCGGGATCACACCGAGCGGATGTTAAAAACATTAGGAGCGCGGATTGAAACCAATGGTGCGCGGGTGCGAATTGAAGGTGGTGCAAAGTTAGAACCATTTTCTTTATCCATTCCCGGAGATATTTCTTCTGCTGCTTTTTTTATGGTTGGTGGTACAATAGTTCCCAAGTCAGAAATAATTATTCGCCAGGTAGGTATTAATCCGTTAAGGACAGGAGTAATCGAAGTTCTCCAAAAAATGGGAGCAGACCTTAAAATTATGGAGCTAAAAGAGGAAGGCGGGGAGAAACAAGCTGATATTGTCGTAAAATCAGCGGAATTAAAAGGAATAGAAATAAGCGGTGAAATCATACCTCGGGTGATTGATGAGCTCCCAATTTTGGCAGTAGCTGCCTCGCAGGCAGAAGGCACTACAATAATTCGGGATGCAAAAGAACTCCGAGTAAAAGAGACGGATCGAATTAAAGCTATGGTCGAAGGATTGAGGCAAATGGGAGTGGAAGCAGAAGAATTAGAGGATGGGATGGTGATTACCGGACCTAAGAAATTACAAGGTGCGAGAATTTTTAGCTATGGAGATCATCGAATAGCCATGTCCTTTATTATTGCGGGATTGGTTGCTTCCGGAGAGACAATTATTGAGGATACAGCATCGATTGCTACTTCTTTTCCTGATTTTGTGAAACTCTTAGCGTCATTAGCAAGCTGAGGTTTGCTTATGAGAATGATTATTACCATAGATGGGCCCTCGGGAGCAGGGAAAAGTACAGTAGGGTTTAAACTTGCCCGGATTTTAGGGTATAGATATATAGATTCAGGAGCATTATATCGGATTGTGGCTCTGGAAGCAAAGAAAAATGGGATTAATGAAAAGGAGGAGGAACAATTAGCTAATCTGGCGAAAAACTTGAAGGTTAATTTTTTAAATGAGAATGGAAAGATAAAAGTGTTTAATTATAATCAGGATGTTTCGGAATTGATCCGGTCTCCAGAAATAAGTATGCTGGCTTCTCGGATCTCCGCTTTAAAATCAGTGCGAGAGGAGATTACTGCCTGGCAAAGAAGAATGGGAAATAAGGGAGATCTGGTATTAGAAGGAAGGGATGCAGGGACGGTGGTTTTTCCCGATGCACCTATTAAGTTTTTTTTAGACGCCACTTCTGAAGTCCGGGGCAAAAGAAGATTTAATGAATTAAAGCTCAAAGGCTTACCAGTAAGCTTGGAACAAATCATTCAAGAAATAAAAGAAAGAGACCATAATGACCGTACCAGATGCTATGCACCATTGAAACCAGCACCAGATGCGGTTATAATAGATTCTTCTAACTTGACAGTTGAAGAAGTTATTGCGCGGATGATGACCATCATCCAAAAAAAAAAATTAGGGGGTAAAATTTAATGGATAAAAATGAAGTAATAATTGAAAAAGAAATGGCAGCTAAAGCAATAGTTGTGCCGAAAAACGAGCCAGAGGAAGATCCAGATGAATCTTATGAACTGATGGATCAGATTTATGAAAAAACCTTAAAGGATATTCAGGAAGGAGAGGTTATTGAGGGTAGGGTAGTAAAAGTCGGTTCAGATTATGTTTTAGTCGATGTAGGATATAAATCCGAAGGGCAAATACCGATCTGGGAATTCCAGAACGAGCGAGGTGAAGTTCTGGTAAAAGAGAATGATAAAGTAGAGGTTCTTTTAGAAAGGCGAGAGGATGAAGAGGGTTTGATTGTCCTTTCTAAGGTTAAAGCGGACCAAGCCAAGGTTTGGGATCGGATTGGGAAAATATATGAAAATGACGAAACAATCGAAGGGAAGGTTATCTCCCGGATAAAAGGGGGACTTGCAGTGGAAATTGGGGTAAGGGCATTTCTTCCCGGTTCCCAGATTGACCTTCACCCAGTGAAGGATCTCGATAAATTAATCGGGCAAACTTTTAAATTTAAAATTCTAAAATTTAACAAACGGCGAGGCAATATTGTCATTTCTCGTCGCGCTATTTTGGAAAAAGAACGAGAATCTTTAAGGGCAGAAACTTTAAAAACCTTGGAAGAAGGCAGTGTAGTGGAGGGATTGGTAAAAAATATCACTGATTACGGGGTATTTATTGATTTAGGAGGTGTGGATGGGCTTCTCCATATTACGGATATGTCCTGGGGAAGAGTAAACCATCCTTCAGAAATGTTTTCTATTGGTGATCGGATCAAGGTTAAAGTAATTGGAATGGATAAAGAAAAGGGTAGGGTATCTTTAGGTCTTAAGCAGTTGAGCCCGGATCCTTGGACCCAGGCGGCAGAAAAGTATCCGGTAGGTAAAAAAGTTACCGGTAAAGTAGTAAGCATCACCAATTATGGTATTTTTGTGGAGTTGGAAAAGGGCATTGAGGGTTTAATCCATATTTCCGAAATTTCCTGGAATAAAAAGATCCGTCATCCTTCTCAGGTGGTGGCATTAAACGATATGATTGAAGCAGTGGTTTTAAGCATCGACCCTCCGAAAAAGAGGATCTCTTTGGGAATAAAACAGTTAGAGCCTAACCCGTGGGATATTGTAAAAGAGAAGTATCCGGTGGGAACAATTATTGAAGGAACGATTAAAAATATTACTGAATTTGGGGCCTTTGTTGGGCTGGATGAAGGCATTGATGGTTTGATTCATATCTCGGATCTTTCCTGGACAAAAAAGATTAAGCATCCAGCCGAGCTTTATAAAAAGGGTCAGAAAATTCGCGCGATTGTTTTAAATATTGACGAAAAACAAGAACGGTTTTCTCTTGGTGTGAAACAGTTAGAGAAAGATCCCTGGGAAGGGATAGCCCAGAGATATTCTCCGGGAGAGATTGTGGAAGGAAAGGTTACCAATATTACTGATTTTGGAATATTTCTGGAGCTTACCGAAGGGATTGAAGGTTTGATCCACATTTCTGAAGTGCCGAAAGAAAAAGTGGGAAAACTTTCTGATTTTGTAAAAGTTGGGGATGTGCTTCAGGCTTTGATTATGCATATAGATGAGGCGGAAAGAAAGATTGGTCTGAGCCTTAAAGGATTAGAGAAAAAAGTAGAAGAAGAGGAAACCCAAAACTATCTCCAACAACAGTCCACCCCCACCACTCCTTTAGGAGAGGTATTAGAAACTAAGACTGATTCTTTAGGTAAAGACACACCAGAAGTTACTAAAACTGAAATTAATTTACCGGAAAGCGGGGTTGATTCAAAACCCTCGGAAGGAGGAAGTGAATAAATTATTCACCTTTTTAATTGGTTTAATAAATAATGGGCACCAAAAAACACCCGATTTTAAGAGGATTAATTGGTTTATTTTTGGGGTTGATTCTATTTTTTTTCCTTATAGTGTTAGCGACCTTTTTTATAGGTAAAAATAGTGACCTTACTTTGGGAGAAAAAATCGGGGTTTTACCGATTACCGGAGTAATTAGTGATTCGCTTACCATTATTGATCAACTCCAGGAATTCAAAAAGAATACTAAAGTAAAAGCAATCGTGGTTCGGATTGACTCTCCCGGTGGGGGAGTAGGTCCCGCCCAAGAGATTTATGAGGAAATTAAAAAAGTAAGGAAAACGAAAAAAGTAGTTGCTTCGATCGGTTCAATAGGGACTTCCGGCGGATATTATGTAGCTTGTGCTTGTGATCGGATCATTGCCAATCCGGGTGCAATTACCGGAAGTATTGGGGTAGTAGTTGAATATGCTAATTTTGAAGAGCTTTTGAATAAAATCGGGCTTAAAGGGGTGGTTTTAAAAAGTGGCAAATATAAAGATGTACTCTCTCCCATCCGGGAGATGACCGCGGAGGAAAGGAATTTAATTCAGGGGGTAATTGATGATATTCACCGGCAGTTTATATTTGCGGTAGCAGAGTCCCGGAAATTAAGCAAAAGCCAGGTGGAGACGATTGCCGATGCCCGGATTTTCACTGCCTCGCAGGCGAAAAAACTTGGTCTGATTGATGCGCTGGGTAACTTTCAAGATGCAGTAAATCTGGCGGCACAAATGGGTGGGATAAAAGGAGAGCCAGAACTTCTTTACCCTAAACGAAAGCTTTCCTTTCTTGAATTTTTGGCAAAAGAAGCTTTTCAGTATGGAGAAAAACTCCTTTATTTCCCCTATCGCTTTAGCTACCTTTTTACTTTTGCCCACTAACCCTTCAGAAATTAGGCGGTTAACTCTTTTTTTCTCCGGAAAGAAATATAGTATAATTAGGATATGTCAAACCTTCGGTTGATGAAAATTTATCATACGCTATTTTCTGCTTTTGGCTCCCGGAATTGGTGGCCAGCGGAGACTGCGGAAGAGGTTATCTTTGGCGCAATCTTAGCCCAGAACACCACCTGGAAAAATGTAAAACAGGCGATTTTGGCTTTGCAGGAGAGAGGAAAGCTGAGTTTTAAAGAGATAGCTCAGATGGAACTTAAAGAAATTGCGGAACTTATCAAACCGGCAAGGTTTTTTAACCAGAAGGCTAAAGCCTTAAAAGTTTTTGCCGATTATTTTGGAATCAGATATAATTTTCAAATCGAAAAAATGAAAGAGGTTCAGCTTAGCCAGCTTCGGGAAGAGCTTTTAAGCCTTTATCGGATTGGTCCGGAAACTGCCGATAGCATTCTTCTTTATGCCCTAAAAAAACCTATTTTTGTAATTGATGCCTATACTAAAAGGATTTTAAGTCGGCATAACTTAATGAAGATAAATGATTCTTATGAAGCTTATCAAAAATTTTTTATGGATAACTTGCCCTGCGATGTGCAACTTTATAACGAATTCCATGCGCTCTTGGTCCATACCGGTTATCTTTATTGTAAGCCTGAGCCATTATGTGAAGAGTGTCCGTTAGCAAACTTTTTTCGGAAAGAAAAGATATGAACGAATTGAAATATGGAGAAAAGGAAATTGCGGAAGCAAAATTAGAATATTGGCCTAATCCCACTCCGGGAAAAGACTATACCATCGAGATTGCTTTTCCCGAATTTACCTGTCTTTGTCCCCGTTCTGGTTATCCGGATTTTGCTACCATCCGGGTCAAATATGTCCCGGATAAATTTATAGTGGAACTAAAATCGTTTAAGCTTTACCTTAATCAATACCGGAGTAGATATATCTCTCATGAGGAAGCCACCAATAAAATATACCAGGATCTGGAAAATACGCTTAAGCCAAAATTTCTTGAAGTAATTGGGGATTTTAACCCCCGGGGAAATGTAAAAACTACTATTAAAGTCTCTTCTTCCGAAGAACGATAAAGATTTTTCCCGAAAAAAAGACCGCAGAGCAAAATTCAGCCTGCGGTCTTTTTTTTCAGCCAAAAGTTATTTAGTTCTTTCACTTTTTCGGGTTAGAATTTTTTAAAGTCAGAGTAAGAACTGCTCCTAATGCCAGCAAAATCCCGGCAGTTATAAACGAAGAGGAAAAGCTTCCCCCACTGCTGGCTTGAAGCATCTGGGATAACCGGCTTAAGATAAATCCTCCCACTCCCCAGGCAGTAAAAACTATCCCATAGTTGATCCCAAAGTTTTTTAGCCCATAGAGATCCTTGGTAAAGGAGGGGAATAACGAAAGGTTAGTTCCATAATTAAATCCAATTAAAGTAGCCAGCAATACTAACACCAAGGCAGTGGTGCTTTTGTTCCCTACCACCGGAATAGCAATGAACATTAACAGTGCCTGGAATGCCAGCATAATAAAAAGAGTCTGTTTTCGGCCGATTTTATCGGAAAGCATACCGGCAATAATTCTTCCTGCAGCATTCCCAACCGCCAGAATGGCTACTGCAACAAACGCCGCATCTCCCAGACTGTTTTTTGCCATTCCCGCTATACTGCTAATTACCATCAGCCCTGCACCCGCGCCAATAAAGTAGAGTACCCATAAAAGGTAAAAAGACGAAGTTTTCATCATTTGAAGAGGAGAATAGTCTTTTTGAACTACTGAGGCAGTTGCCGGAGTAATTTTTGCGCTTTTGCTGGGATGGGGATTAGCCGGAACTTTTCCCGGAGAGAATCCGGCCGGCGGATTTACCAGATTTAAAGATAATCCGCAGACTACTAAAAAGAAGGCGATTCCGAAAAACATCATCGCATTTTGTAATCCCCAAATTTTGAGAAGATATTCGGAGAGGGGAGCAATATAAACCGAAGCCAGCCCAAAACCCGAAACCACTAATCCAGCAATTAGTCCAGTTTTTTCCGGCGGAAACCATTTGAGGGCAGGGGGGGTAGCAGCAGAATAACCAAAACCGATACCCATTCCCGCTAACACGCCAAATCCTAAAACCCAGGCAATGTAATTAGTGGTTTGGGAAATCCAGATAAAGCCGATTCCCACTAAGATTCCACCAATAAAAGCAGTTATCCGGGGGCCAAACTTATCTTGACATTTTCCCGCTAAAATCATGGAAAAGGCAAAAACCAGGCAACAAACTGAATACGGGTCATTAAGTTTAGCCAGCTCCCAGTTAAATGCTCCCGGTCCTCCGGCTTCAATCGAAGCCTTTATTGCCCCTTTAAATATGCTCCAGGTATAAAGAATACCCAGTGCTAAGTTGATTGCGGTTCCGGAAAAGGTAACCAGCCACCCTTTATTTTTTACTTCCGCTACCATATTATTTTCCTTTCTTTAAAGTAAAGTTAACTTACTACCAACTATAAATAACCGCAGTCTGGATACGATTATCGGTGCCATCCCGTTTACCAATATAATCAGTATCCCAATAGCTATATTCTAAGCAGAGATTGACTGGCGGGATGAGATTGTAATAAAAGTTTCCGTAATAGAAAGTATTCCGACTGCGCATACCCAAGCTCAGTTGGTCATTACGCGGATCATCAATTCCTAATCCGGCATTATATTTCCATTTCTTATATTGATAGGTAATCTGCGCCCATCCCCCAATTGTCTTAATAATTGAAGTATATTCCCTGGCAGTGGAATCACCGTTTATTCCCTGAAGAATTCCGCCAAAATAGTCGTCAATGTTATAGCCAACAAATCCCTCCCCTTTAAACGACAAGGAATTGGTGAGGGGAACTTCAAAATCAGCATTTAGGGAACAGGTTTTCATCCTTTTTTGATCTAAACCCGGCTTTTTTAAGCCCCAATCAATTTCTTCTTTTCCATAATGTCCTGAGATTCCGAAAACACTTTCTTTATCGGCAAAAAGTTTAGTAGCATAGGCAATCCTTGCCTGCACCGTCGGGTAACCCACATCCTCACCATCATTTTTATTGTCAGTATCAAAATCCTCATTAAGAGTCCCTTTGGTTCGGGTGAGGGCAATTGCGGAAATTAATTTACTTTCCTGGTTGAAAGGATGAGTATAAGTAAAACGGATTTGGGGCCGGCGATAACCAATGTTACCGACTGACCAGGCTACCGTATACATTACTGTGTTGGGATTAAGCGGAGAAATAAGATCACTGGTTTGACCAGCAAGGATGCTCAAATTCTTTCTGGTCAATTCTACATAAGCGTGGCGGAGAAGCAAATTGGCTTTATTTTCGTGCTGGGTTGCGTCTCCATACAGATCGAATTCAAACCTCCCTTTTGCCTGCCAGGAATAGGTCTCAGGAGCTAAGATATAAAGTCCGATCTGGGTCTGACGGGCGGTCATACTAAAACTATTATCGTTTTTGTTTTTGTTTCCAGTAGTGTCTCTTTGTTCACTGGGGACATACAAAACAAAATTTGCCGAGGAAGGATAAACCCGGCTATCGTCATAAGCTGCATCTAACTTAATAAAACCATAAGGTTTAAATTTAAATTCACTTAGAATCGAAGGGGCAGAAACTACTTTTACCTTTTCTTCCGCCTGCTCGACTTTTTGCTCCACTTTATCTACTCTTGCCTTTTCTTGAGTTTGCGTTTTCTGCTGTTCCTGGAGCAAAAGTTTGAGTTCGTTTACTTGTTTTTCCAGTTCCTCAATTCTTTTCTGGAGTTGTTCGGTTGAAGTTTGTGCCCATCCGGTTTTATGGTTTATGCCGAAAAATAAAATTAGACTTATTGCTGCGAATAAAAAATATTTTTTTATCAAGATCCACCTCCTTTGTCAGTTCAATACCCGTGTTGATTTAAACCAAGCAGAAAATAGTAGGCTAAACTGGATAACTGAGCTCAAGTTTAAAACTTGAGCTCAGTTAATTAAAAGGCAAAATGGAATTAAACTCTTCCTTTGATTAAAACATCAACCACGCTGGGATCAGCGAGGGTAGTAGTATCACCCAGGTTAGTGATGTCACCGGCGGCAATCTTCTTCAGGATACGGCGCATAATCTTACCGCTTCTCGTTTTCGGTAAAGCATCAGCATAGTGAATTTTGTCCGGGCTGGCAATTGGACCAATTTCTTTACGGACATGAGCAATAAGCTCTTTCTTTAACTGTTCCGTTTTTTCTACCCCCAGTTTCAAAGTAACGAAAGCATAAATCCCTTCACCCTTAATTTCGTGGGGGAATCCTACTACTGCGGCTTCGGCTACTGCCGGGTGAGAAACTAAGGCGCTTTCGATTTCGGCAGTTCCCATTCGGTGACCGGAAACATTGATTACATCATCTAAACGTCCCATAAACCAGAAGTAACCATCTTCATCTTTTCTTGCTCCATCACCAGCAGTATAGTATCCGGGGAACTGAGTAAAATAAGTCTCATAGAATCGTTCGTGAGCTCCGTACACTGTGCGCATCATCCCCGGCCAGGGTTTCCGGATAACAAAGTAACCACCTTCGTTTACATCTGCTTCGGTCCGGTCTTCTCTTAATACGCAAGCGTCTATCCCAAAAAATGGGACGGTTGCCGAGCCCGGTTTAAGCGGAATTGCTCCTGGTATAGGACTTACAATTGCTCCACCAGTCTCGGTTTGCCAGTAGGTATCTACGATCGGGCAACGCTCTTTCCCTACTACCGTATAATACCACATCCAGGCTTCCGGGTTGATCGGCTCCCCCACTGTTCCTAATAAGCGAAGGCTACTTAAGTCATGTTTATTTACCCAATCATCCCCTTCTCGCATCAATGACCGCATTACTGTCGGAGCAGTGTAGAGGATTGTAGCTTTATATTTTTCCACAATTTCCCAGAAACGGTCGGGTTTGGGGTAGGTAGGAACTCCCTCAAACATAAGCGAAGTAGCCCCAACTGATAGAGGACCATAAACAATATAGCTATGTCCGGTAACCCAGCCGATGTCAGCGGTGCACCAGTGAATATCATCGTCTTTAATGTCAAAAATATATTTCATTGTGGCGTGAACATAAGTGAGGTATCCACCGATAGTATGAAGCACTCCCTTTGGTTTGCCTGTGCTTCCACTGGTATAAAGAATAAACAAAGGATCTTCCGCATCCATAACTTCAGCCGGACAATCCGGGCTGGCATCTTTCATCAAATCATCCCACCACAGGTCTCTTCCAGCTTCCATTTTGGTCGGCTTATCAGTTCGTTTAACCACCACCACTTTTTTCACATTGGGGCAGGACTTAAGAGCTTCATCTGCATTATCTTTAGCGGAAATGCTTTTTCCACTGCGGGGATAAAAATTAGTGGTAATAAGAAGCGATGAATCACAGTCTAAAATCCGGTCGCGGAGGGACTCGGCACTAAATCCTCCGAATACCACGCTATGGATTGCCCCAATTCGGGCACAAGCCAGAAGAGCGATGGGTAATTCTGGAATCATCGGAAGATAAATTGTCACCCGGTCTCCTTTTTTTACTCCCAGGCTTTTTAAGACATTGGCAAACTTACAAACTTCCTGATGAAGCTGGGCATAAGTAAAAGTTCGTTCCTCACCTTCAGGTTCTCCCACCCAAAGGAGAGCAATTTTGTCTTTTTGGGGAGTATTGAGGTGCTTATCCAAGCAGTTTTTTGCCGCATTGATTTTAGCTCCGATAAAGAATTTGATATAGGCTTTGTTGAAATCATACTCCATGAATTTATCCCACCGCTTATCCCATAAAAGTTCATCCGCAATCCGGGACCAAAATGCCTCTGGATTTTCTATTGATTCTTTGTGTAACTTTTCGTATTCCTCTCGGCTCTTTATCGCTGCTTTTGCGACAAATTCTTGGGAAGGGGGAAAGACACGTTCTTCCGCCATCATTGAAGTAATCGTTTTTTTATCGGCCATACTTTTTACTCCTTTCTTTTAGACAAATTATTTGGTTTTATCCACTTATGAATGAATCATCATTCAATTTTAAAGTGGCAATATATATGCCAAGAAAATTTGCTTGTCAAGCTTTTTTAACTCCGAAAAACTCTTTTTTTTTCAATTAGATAATTAAAAGATAAAAATAAATAAGGGGAAAAATAAAAAAATTTTTTTACACCCTGTAAATTATTCCGCAACCGTAAAGGAGAAAATTATCCTTGGCTACATTTTCCGCATTTTCTCGACCACTTATCTCGGATATAAAGATAAAGGATTAACCTTAACCCGGGGAAGAGAGAATGGTTTTCCTAAAAAGGTTGCATTTGTCTCACTAAGAATTTATTTCCGCTTGTTATTTTGCTGGTATTTTTCCCTTAACTTTTGATTTACAAAATCAGGGACTAAGCCTTCAACCGATCCTCCGGAAAATACTACTTCTTTAATGATCCGAGAACTGATATAAAACCATTTATACCCAGTCATCATAAAAATAGTTTCTACCTTTCGGTCCAATCTTCGGTTCATCAGTGCCATCTGGTATTCATATTCAAAATCTAAAACTGCCCTCAACCCGCGAAGCAGGATATGGGTATTGCATTTTTGGAGATAATCTACTACTAATCCGGTAAAACTGTCGACAGTTATTCGGGGGTTATCCCCCACTGCCTTTTTTATCATCTCCAACCGTTCTTCTACGGTAAAAAGTGGTGTTTTAGCAGGATTGACGGCAACGGCTACGATTATCCGATCAACTACATTTAGCCCTCTCCGGATTAGATCTAAATGTCCATTGGTAATAGGATCAAAAGTTCCCGGGTATACAGCGACTCGTTCCATAAAAACCCCCTTGGTTATTAAGTTTGATTTCCAGAAAAAAAGAAAGAAATTAACGATTGGCCATACTTACGCTGGTCCATAATTTTAAGTTTACCATAGGTATCTTCTATCTTTTCCTTATGGTAATGTTCAGCAATAATTATCCCCTTCGGAATTAGGATCTCGGATTCATTTAATTCTAAAAGAGTTTTTCCTACCAGCTGTTTCTGGTAAGGTGGATCTAAAAAAATTAATTTAAACTTTTTTCTCCGGGTGTTAAGAATCTTTATCCCTCTACTTACCGGTACTTTTAGGATTTCAACATATTCGCTTAGCTGGCAAGAGTCAATATTTTTTTTCAGGATAGGAATGACCGCGGAATTACATTCGACAAAAACCCCTTCTTCCATTCCTCGGCTCAATGCTTCAATCCCTAAACTCCCGGTTCCAGCAAAAAGGTCTAAAACTGATCCTCCGGTTAAAAAGGGGTTTAAAATGTTGAATATTGCTTCCCTTATTTTTTCCGAAGTTGGCCGCAATGCCTTAATCCTTCCGGTATATAATCGTCTTCCTTTTAATCTTCCTCCGGTAATCTGCACTAAAACACTCTTTCTTTATCTTCCCAAATATACTTAACTACTAAATCGCCTACCTCGGAAGTAGTATATCCCATCTGCCCCGCGGAAACACTTTTCAGATGATAAGCCAGCACTTTTTTTACCGCTGCTTCAATCCTTTTTCCTGCTTTTTCTTCTTGCAATTCTTCTAACATCATCTGGGCAGCTAAAATTGCGGCAATCGGGTTAATCATATTTTTACCCGCATACTTGGGAGCAGAACCTCCCATCGGTTCAAACATCGATACTCCTTCGGGGTTGATATTGCCGCCGGCTGCTACTCCTAATCCTCCTTGAATCATTGCGCCTAAGTCAGTGATAATATCGCCAAACATATTATCAGTTACAATTACGTCGAACCATTCCGGATTCTTTACCATCCACATACAGATAGCATCCACATGGGCATAATCGGTTTTAATATCCGGGAATTCCTGAGCAACTTCATTAAATACCCTCTCCCAGAGGTCAAAAGCATAGGTTAAGACATTGGTCTTACCACAAAGAGTAAGTTTTTTCTTCTTGTTCCGTTTTCGGCAAAAATTAAAGGCATACCGGATACACCGCTCTACCCCTTTTCTGGTGTTAATTGACTCTTGGATTGCCACTTCATCGGGAGTGCCTTTTTTGAAAACACCCCCGCTTCCGGTATATAAACCTTCGGTGTTTTCCCGGACTACTACAAAATCTATATCTTCTGGTCCCTTGTCTTTAAGCGGGGTTTCTACTCCGGGATAAAGTTTCACCGGTCGAAGATTAATATACTGATCAAGGGTAAAGCGAATGGTGAGCAATATCCCTTTTTCTAAAATTCCCGGCTTAACTTTCGGATGACCAATTGCTCCTAAATAGATGGCATCCATTTTCCGAAATTCTTCCAAAATAGAGGGGGGAAGAATTTCTCCGGTGCGAAGATACCTTTCCCCACCGATATCATAAAAAACAAAATCAAGTTTTAAATTTTCTACTTCAGCTACTGCTTTTAAGACTTTAATTCCTTCAGTAATTACTTCTGGTCCTGTCCCATCTCCGGGAATCACTGCGATAGTATAGGGTTTACTCATGGGTTAATCCTTCCTTAATTTTTTTTGAGCGTAGTTCATTAATCCTCCGCAGGCAATTAACTCCTGCATAAAGGGAGGTATGGGGTTAGCCTTAAATCTTTTATTTCGGGTAAGGTTGATGATCTCACCGGAAGTCCCATCTATCTCCAGCTCTTCTCCCTGGGCTACATTGTCCACTAATTCGGGTGATTCAAAAATTGGAAGCCCGGTGTTAAAAGCATTTCGGTAAAAAATCCGGGCAAAACTCTTAGCTATTACACAGGTAATACCGGCAGCTTTAATGGCTAAGGGAGCATGTTCCCGGGAAGAGCCACAGCCAAAATTTCGGTCAGCGACAATAATATCTCCTGGTTTTACTTTTTCGGGGAAATCCGGATCCACATCTTCCATACAATGTTTGGCTAATTCATTAGGGTCAGAGGTATTAAGATACCGGGCAGGGATAATGCCATCAGTATCAATATTAGCTCCAAATTTCCATACTTTTCCTCTAAATTTCACTTTCTTCTCCTGGTTAAGTTGATTTATAGTTCGTGGGGACCTCCAATTCTTCCTAAGATAGCGGAAGCAGCGGCAACTGCAGGATTCGCAAGATAAACTTCACTTTCGGGATCTCCCATTCGACCTACGAAATTCCGGTTAGTGGTTGCCACTGCCCGTTCTCCTTTGGCTAAAATCCCCATATGTCCTCCTAAGCAGGGACCGCAAGTAGGGGGACTGATTACTGCTTTGCTATCGAGAAAAATTTGGATTAATCCTTCTTCTAACGCTTGACGATAAGTCCAGGGAGTAGCAGGGATAATAATTAACCGGACATAAGGAGCAACTTTTCGTCCTTTTAAAATTCGGGCCGCGGTTCTTAAGTCTTCAATTCTTCCATTAGTACAGGAACCAATTACCACCTGATCAATGGGGATATAGCCTACTTTGCTTATTGGACGCACATTAGAGGGAAGGGGAGGAAAAGCTACCTGGGGTTCGAGCGCGGAAACATCATATCTTTTTACTTCAATATAATCAGCATCAGGATCACTATTATACAGGGTATATTCTCTTTTTTTCCTCTCGTCGATATAAGCTTTAGTTATTTTATCCGGAATAAAGATACCGTTTTTTGCTCCGGCTTCAATTGCCATATTAGCCATGGTAAGCCGGCTGGACATAGGGAGGTTATCAATCACTTCGCCAGTAAATTCCATCGCTTTATAACGAGCACCTTCTACTCCAATATCTCCGATAGTGAATAAAATCAAATCTTTCCCTTCTACCCAGGGAGAAAGTTTCCCCTCATAAACAAATTTTATTGTCTCCGGAACCCGAAACCAGCTCTCCCCGGTTATCATCGTGTAAGCTAAATCAGTACTTCCCACTCCAGTAGCAAATGCTCCTAAGGCGCCGTAGGTACAGGTATGACTATCCGCTCCAATAACTAAATCTCCCGGAAGCACTAAACCAAGTTCAGGTAAAAGAGCATGCTCTATCCCCGCTTCTCCTTGTTCAAAGTAATAGGGTAAATTTTGTTCTTTGGCAAAGTCACGTAATATTTGACATTGTCGGGCGGAAAGAATGTCTTTATTCGGAGTAAAATGGTCCGGAACCAAAATAACCTTATTCCGATCAAATACTTTTTTGCCTCCCGCTTTGCGAAATTCTTCAATTGCAATTGGCGCAGTAACATCGTTTCCCAGGGCGATATCTACCCGGGCACTGATAATTTCACCTGGTTTTACCTTTTCCTTTCCGGCATGGGCAGCTAATATTTTTTCCGTTATCGTCATTCCCATAAAACTACCCCTCTCACGCTAAGTTAATTTAAAAATCAGGTTCTTCTCCCATTTAAGTTGATAGAAACATATATTTATGCTTTGCTCATCACCCTCTATCCAAATATTAGACAATTCGGGATAAAACTGATACCATCCCTTCCGGGTGACAATTATGTTGTGTTACGGGGTATACGTCATGCTGAACTTGTTTCCGCATCTCTTATAACTCTAACCCCACCCACATTCTTTTTCCAACTAATCGGGAGATAAACCAAAAATTTAAAGATTAATCCGTATAACCTTAAAAATTAAAGTTGTCAAACTAATAATTTAATGCTTCCCTGACTTTTTCTAAAAGCTGAGCCACACTAAACGGCTTCATTATTATCTTTACCCCCTCCCCTAATATCCCATGATGCACTATCGCATTCTCCGTATAACCACTCATATACAATACCTTACTCTCTACCCCCATACCCCTTGCCCTGTCCACAAACTCCTTCCCACTCATCTGCGGCATCACTACATCCGTTAAAATTAAATCAATCTTCCCTTTGTTCCGCTCACATATCAATAACCCCTCCCCACCACTCGCCGCCTCCAATACCTTATAACCATTAGCCCGCAATACCCCCACCGCTAACTTCCTCACCATCTCCTCATCCTCTACCACTAATATCACCTCCCCCTTCCCCCTTAACCCTTCTTCCCTCTCCTCCCTTAACTCAATCTCATCTAACTCCTCATATACCCGCGGCAAATATATTTTAAAACTACTCCCCTTCCCTACCTCACTATAAACAAATATCTCTCCCCCACTCTGCTTCACTATCCCATATACCGTAGCTAAACCTAAACCCGTCCCACCTTCCTTCGTCGTGAAAAATGGCTCAAATATTCGCCCCTTTACCTCCTCACTCATCCCTACCCCACTGTCACTTACCCCTAACATCACATACTCCCCAGGCATCACCCCACCATGACTCCTCCGATATCCCTCGTCTAACTCTACATTCTTAGTCTCTATCGT
>Ga0315298_1002154_pt1 | contig 34239 bp, 29 predicted proteins | sample WHS_1_MG_FD_203077 | JGI IMG/M metagenome (GOLD analysis project Ga0315298, IMG submission 203077) | Extremophilic microbial mat communities from Washburn Hot Springs, YNP, Wyoming, USA - WHS_1_MG | ecosystem: Environmental > Aquatic > Thermal springs > Hot (42-90C) | place: USA: Wyoming...
GCCCCGGAAATTCATGGTGATGAACGGCATGTCCTTCGGCAGCCACCCCACCACCATCATCAACCGCGCCCCCGGAGCCCTCAACCTCGCTCCGCCCCAGTCCGACCTCGCCCGTCAGGCCCCCTCGATCACCTTCAAGGGCAATGCCGGCCCCGATTGGGAAAGCGCCTTCAACAAATGGGTCAACGAACACAAATATTACCCCGAAGCCGCCGCCGCCCAGAACGAACAAGGCAAGGTCACGATCAGCTTCACCGTGTTGCGCAACGGGCAGGTCACCAACCTTCACCTCGTTCGCAGCTCCGGTGCGCCCCTGCTCGACATGGCCTGGTACGGCCTGTTCCGCGGCGTCCGCGTCCCGCCATTCCCCCCCGGCTCGACCGCCAAACAGGAACAGGTCATCGCCACCATGCATTTCGTCCTGATCCACTGATCGCGCGCGGCCCGCTCCGCCGGATTCAGTCCCCCGCCGCCCGCAGCCGCCGCTCCGCCGGTGGGTAGCGCCGCAGAATGATCAGCATCACCACCATGGCGGGCAGAGCCGAGACGATCGTGAATTCGTAGAACGGAATCCACCCCATCGCATGGGCCAGCACGCCCGAAAATCCGCCGATCGTGCGCAACGCCAGCGCCGCCACCGAGGAGAGCAAGGCATACTGGGTCGCGGTATAATCCTTGTTGCACAGGCCCGAGAGGTAGGTAATGAACGCCGCGTCCGAAATCCCGCCCGCGAATGATTCCACCACACTGACCCCGAGCAGAATATGCGGCAGATGCGGAAACAGCCCGAGCACCGGATAGAGCACCAGCGCCAGGGTCTGGAACGTCAGCGCGGTGAGCAGCGCCCACCCCACCCCGGCCCGCGCAACCAATGCGCCCCCCGCCGCGGTCCCGGCCAGCACCGCCACCAGCGCCGCAGGCCCGGTCGCAATCGCGATCACCGCCCGGTTGAACCCGAGATGGGTGTAATAGGGCGCCAGCATCACGCCCGCGAGCGCCTCGCCGAGGTTGAACAGCACGACGAACGCTAGAATAACCACCGCCCCGCGCCTGCGAAAAAACTCCGCCAGCGGATCGACCACCGCCGCCCGCAGCCGCGCGCCGACCGAAAGCTGCCGCGCCACCGGCGGTGCCGGTTCCGGGCACAGCAGCGTCGCCGCCGCGCCCAGCAGCTGCAGCGGCACCATCAGCAATATCGCTTTCTGCCACCCGATCACGACCGAAAGCGCAATGACCCCCGAGCCCGAAATCAGCATCGCCGCGCGATACCCCCACACGTATCCCGCGGTCGCCGCACCTTGGAGCCTCATCGGAAAAAACTCGATCCGCCAGGCATCGATCATGATGTCCTGACTCGCCGAAAAAAACGCGACCAGCCCGCCCAGCACCAGCGTCGCCGCTAGATCATGCGCCGGATGGGTCAGCGCCAGCCCGCCGATCGCCGCCGCCAGCAGGATCTGGAACAGCATCAGCCAGCCCCGCCGCCGTCCGAGCCCGCGAAACGGCGGCGGTGCCCGCAGCTGATCGAGCGCCGGCGCCCAGACGAATTTCAGCGAATAGGCAATGCCGAGATTTGCGGTAAACCCGATCGCCGCCAGCGGCAGATGCGCCCGCGCCAGCCATAATCGCAGCGTGAACCCCGACAGCGCCAGCGGCAGCCCCGAGGAAAAACCAAGCACCGTAATCAGCGCAATCGCCCGCCACCGCCCGCGCCGCTCATCGAAGGAGGTTTCGCTGCCCGGTTTCAAAACAACCCGATCATGCCGCCAAAGCGGAGCCGAAACGCACCGCATTGCCTCCTCGATGACATCACATAACGGGGCCCCGGCAGCGTTTCACTCATCCCCCGCCTATACAATATCCTGCGAGTCTGCCCATACGCCGCACGCTCACGGCGTCACGATCCGTGGCAACCCGCGCCCGACCGGCCCGAGCGCGATCACATGCCGATCCTCCACAGGCCGCCCGCCCGTCGCGCCCGGAGCGCCACCTCCATCGCCCAGCCACGCCGCCCGCACCAGCGCCGCATAGGGACCGCCAAGGGACGGATCAGCCGAATGATAGGCCGCAATCGCCGCCGGCCACGATCCCAGCCGCTGATGCAGCCGCACGAGGAAACCAGCGGCATACCCCGCATTGGTCACCGGATCGAATGCGTCCCGCAGGCTCGCGAACGCACCCGGATGATCTTCAAGGTCGATCTGAAAACACCCGACATCCACCGCCCGCGCACCATCCGCCAGACTCACCCGCACGAAGCGTGCGGCATCGGCGGCGTTCGCAAACCAATGCCCGATCCCATCCGCATCGACGGTAAACGGCCAGGCATGGCGGCGCGCCCGCAGCGGATCGCCCCGATCACCGACCGACGGATCACGAACCGATCGCCCCGATTCCACCACCCCGATCGCATCGAGCATCCCCGGCGGCAGATCGCGCGCAACGGTCGCCGCCCGCGCCGCCATCGCGCAGGCCCGGTCTGCCGTCACCGCGCCCGCGACCGGGCTGGTTCGAACAAAAAACCACAAGATCAATGCAATATTGAAAACTGCTCGCGTCAGCCGCACAAAAATCCATCCTGTTCCCGCCGTGTGCCCCGATAATTCTGACTCCGGTTTAATCACCCGGTGATCTGCCCGTGGTTGTCTGACCCGAACATTATCCCCAACTCGTTACGGCAGGCTTAACCGCCGGGACGAAATCCCCGGCACCAATTCGGCTAAATATCAGCCGTCACGTATTTGGCGTGATCGCAGGAAGGACACCAAACATATGCGCAAGATTCTGATGACCGGCTCGGCCCTGATCATGATGAGCGGTCTGGCATTCGCCCAGACCCCCGCAGGCGGTCAGGCCCCCACCGCCGGAATGAACAACACCGGCGTGACCGGCCAGATGCCGGGATCGACCACCGGCAACATGGCGGCGGGCAACATGACCCCGTCCTCGCCCAACCCGAACACGGCGATGCCGGCCGAGCGCCAGAGCACCATGGGCAAGACCATGCACCACGGCGCCATGAATGGCGGCATGCACCACACCGCGATGCGGAACGGCATGAACCACCACGGCATGATGAACCACGGCATGATCAGCCATTCGATGGGCGGCGGCATGCCGATGAACGCCTCGGCCGGCGAATACCTTCACATTGCCCAGCAGGCGGTGATGTCGCACAACAAAATGCGCGCCCATGACGCTCTCGGTCGCGCTGAAACCGATATGCTGACCAACTCTTACGTCCAGGGTTCGGTCAACGGCCCGATCAGCACCCCCGCCATCGAAGCGGTGCGCGGCGCGCGCAAAGCGGTCGAAGGCGGCGATTACCACCATGCCTCCATGATGATCCATCGGGCCATGATGGAGATGCATCAGGGCATGATGGGCCGCCCCGGCATGCACAAACCCGGCATGGGTGCCTCGTCCGATATGGGCACGCCGGTTCCGGGCAATACCGGCATGGCGCCCGATGGCGGAGCCATGAATAATGGTGCCATGAAAAATGGGGCCATGAACCACGGCGCCATGAATAACGGCGCGATGAACAACGGCTCGATGCCCGGCAGCGCGATGCAGGGCAAGAAAGACAGCACCATGCACAATCAGATGACCAATTCCACCGGTTCCTCGATGTAATCAGCCTCGCCTCACCGATGGATCAGCGAAGGGGTGGCCGATGCCACCCCTTTTCGCATATGCGAGATCCACTGCGCTGCCCTGCTCGCTTTTGCAACGCAAAACGTGTAGGAGGAGCGCGTTGAACCCCGAAAGATACGTAATGACCCAGAATATGCTGCGCAATGTCGCCATCATTGCCCACGTCGATCATGGCAAAACCACACTCGTCGACCAGTTGCTGAAGCAATCCGGCTCGTTCGGCGCCCACCAGCACGTCGCCGAACGCGCGCTCGACCGCAACGACCTCGAACGCGAGCGCGGCATCACGATTCTGGCGAAATGCACCGCCGTCCAGTGGGGCGACGTCCGGCTCAACATCGTCGACACCCCCGGCCACGCCGATTTCGGCGGTGAAGTCGAACGCATCCTCAACATGGTGGACGGCGTCGTGGTTCTGGTCGATGCCGCCGAAGGCGTCCTGCCGCAGACCAAATTCGTCGTCGGCAAGGCCCTCGCGCGCGGCCTCAAACCCATCGTCGTCGTCAATAAAATCGACCGTCCGGACGCTCGGGCCGATGAAGTCCATAACGAGGTGTTCGACCTGTTCGCCGCCCTCGGCGCGAACGACGAACAGCTCGACTTCCCCATGCTCTACGCCTCGGGCCGTCAGGGCTGGGCCACCACCACGCTCGATGGCCCGCGCGAAACCCTAAAGCCGCTGTTCGACCTCATCGTCAGCCACGTCCCGGCCCCGAACCTGCCGGAAGATGCGCCCTTCGCCATGGTCGTCACCATCCTGGAGACCGATAATTTCCTCGGCCGCGTCCTCACCGGGCGCGTCGAGCAGGGCCGCGCCACCGTCAACATGCCGGTCCGCGTCATCAGCTTCGATGGCCGCGCCGTCGAAACCGGCCGCCTGACCAAGCTGCTCGCCTTCCGCGGTCTCGACCGGGTTCCGGTCGATGAAGTCTCCGCCGGCGATATCATCGCGGTGGCCGGGCTCAAGGAAGCCACCGTGCCCGATACGATCGGCGGCATGGAAATCACCGCGGCCCTGCCCGCAACCCCGATCGACCCGCCGACCCTCGCAATGACGTTCCGCATCAACGATGGTCCTCTGGCCGGTCGCGAAGGCAAAAAAGTCACCTCGCGCCAGATTCGCGAACGCCTGTTCCGCGAAGCCGAAGGCAATGTCGCGATCAAGGTGACCGATTCCAACGAAACCGAAGCCTTCGAAGTCGCCGGTCGCGGCGAACTCCAGCTCGGCGTGCTGATCGAACAGATGCGCCGCGAAGGCTTCGAACTCACCATCGGCCGCCCCCGCGTCCTGACGCGCGAAAACGAGGCCGGCGAGCGCGAGGAACCGATGGAGGAAGTCCTGATCGACGTCGACGAACCCTATGCCGGTATCGTCGTCGAAAAAATGAGCCGCCGCAAAGGCGAGCTTCAGGATATCCGCCCCTCCGGCGGCGGCAAGCAGCGCCTGACCTTCCACAGCCCGAGCCGTGGCCTGATCGGCTATCACGGCGAATTCCTGACCGACACGCGCGGCTCCGGCGTGATGAACCGCAACTTCCTCGGCTACGGTCCCTGGAAGGGCACGCTCGAAGGCCGCCGCAACGGCGCGCTGATCAGCAATTCCGATGGTGAGAGCGTGCAATATTCGCTGTTCTCGCTGCAGGATCGCGGCACGCTGTTCATCGGCGCCGGCGAGAAAGTCTATCTCGGCATGATCCTCGGCGAGCATTCCCGCGAAAACGATCTCGACATCAACCCGATCCGCGAGAAAAAACTGACCAACATCCGCGCCGCCGGCAAGGACGAAGCCCTGCTGCTGATCCCGCCCCGCCGCCTCAACCTCGAACAGGCGATCGCCTACATCGAGGACGACGAGCTGGTCGAAGTCACCCCCAGCGCAATCCGCCTCCGCAAACGCCACCTCGACCCGCATTCCCGCAAAAAAGCCGACCGCGCCTTCGACGCCGCCTGAGGCCATCGCCTTGATCAAACACTGCTGCCGGACTAGGTTCGGCTAACGGCAGCAGTGTGAGATCGCCCGATGAAACGCCCGGCAATAATCTGGTTTTTCAGCATAATGGCGGTCGCCCCCGCCGCCCTCGCGCACGCGAACGCCACGACAGCGGTTACCCTGCAATCGGTCAAAACAATCAAACAAAAAGCCGCCGCCGGCGACCCACAGGCCCAGGCGGAACTTGGCCTGGCCTATCAGCACGGTCGCGGTGTACCGCGCGATTACGACAAAGCGCGTCAATGGGACGAACGAGCAGCCAAGCAGGGTAACGCTGCGGGCGAATATCAGTTGGGGATGACATACTACCACGGACTTGGTGTTAAACGCGACGACAAGGTGGCTTTCAGATATATTTCCAGGGCTGCCCGCCAAAATCTTTCCTATGCAGAAAATCAACTCGGTTATATGTATGAATACGGAGCAGGAACCGAGATCGATAACAAAAGAGCCTTTTTGCTGTTCGAGAAGGCGGCAAAATCGGGCAATCCAGTGGCAGCTGATAATTTGGGGCAAATGTACTTGCATGGAATCGGCGTTGCCAGAAATCTGAATGACGCCCGCCATTGGTTTGAGATTTCAGCCTCGGCGAACGATCCCGGCGGATTGAGCAATTTGGGAAAACTATACGAGAGCGGTGCTGGGGTAGATCAGAATCTTGCAAAGGCTATTGCACTCTATCGTCGCTCAATCGATCTCGGCGGTGCTGGCGGCATGAACAATCTCGGAGCACTTTATTACGAGGGACGGGGTGTAAGACGAAATCGTCAGCGTGCTGCGGAACTTTTTATGCTGGCGGTCGATAATGCCGGGAGATTCAATCGCCTGATGCCCAAAGACAATCTAAAAGTTGTCGAGGCCGATCTTTCTCCAAGTCAAATCCGTGCCGCCAGAGATGCAGCCGATGTTTGGATGAAATCGCACAAGTTTGCCACAAAAAATTAATTTTTTTGTTCCGCAGAGCGACGCTTCTCTGACATCGATTAAGGATAAGCAAACTCCCAAATGGGAGGGGGGGCCGGTATTCCACTGGTTGGACGTGCTCGCGCATCTGATTTTAGCGCATTCATCACGTCTCTCGTCATACGATGATCAGAATTTATGATATTTTTTAATGGAGATCCGATCAGGCAGCTATATCCAAGAAAGGTGAACAGCTCAGGTCCATTCGACGCACCTGCTCCCGGGTTTTTCACTGGGAGTCGCGAAGCGATGACTGCATTTCCGTGCCTGATACTCGACATAGACAGTCTTGCAGCCCTGATATGGGTAACAACAGGTGATAATGGCTTTTGGTCTTATGGATCGATGACATATTAAGTCTGTTAGATTTTGAAGAAGAGCTTTTCGTCACCTTCGCCGTCACCCGAAAATCCGACGAATAAAAAACATATCCGTGATAATTTCCGTGTACCGGATGAAACGTCAGCGTGCACGTCACGGCATCACCGTCGATCTCGACCGTGAAATCCGGCACCCCGCCATGCCCCACACGCGTCAATGCGCAGGAAAAGCCGAGCGGATTCCGCCGCCCGCCCGCCGCCTTCGCCGCCGCCGGATCATATTTGACCTTGGCACCCCCAACCAACTGCCCCACCACGGTCCGCGCCGCCCGCTCATAATCGAGTTCGACCCCGGTATTGCTCAACGTCACCAGCGCCGCATCCTTGTCGGGCTGCAACGTGATGCTCCCGCCATAACTGATCTCGGCGGTAAACCCCGCCGCCTCATACGTCCCGACATCAACATCACCGAAATCGTAGGACAGCGCAAAGAACGGCTTGAACCCCAGTTTCTTCGCCGGATTGACGATGGACATCCCGGCCAGGCTCCCGCGCGGCGGCGCCGCTTCGGTGCGCGGCACCATCGCAATCAGCCGGGGATCATCGAGCAACGGCTTCAGCCGATGCACCGGCAGCGGCTTCAGCAACAGCCGCTCACCCGGATAGATCAGGTTCGGGTTCACGATCGGCCTGATCCGATCGACGTGGTGCGCCGCCGCCCAGTTATTCAAACTATACAGGCTCGGCCACAGCACCGGGTGGCCATAATAAGCCCCGGCGATATCCCACAGGCAGTCGCCCTGCCTGACGGTATAGATCTCGTATTTTTCCATCGTTCCGACCCTGCGTGCCGATCCTGAACTGACACAGCGACAGTCGGTCTGTCCATCACACCACGATCAATCCGCGTTCACGTGATCGTGCATCAGCACCGTCTCCCCCTCCGGCACGCGCTGCCCCTCGATCTCGACCCGCTGCTTCGGCAACGCCCCGGGGAATTCCGCCTGCAGATACTTGATCATCTGCTCGCGCACATAGCACCGCAAATCCCACGCCTCGCCCGAGTTCCGCGCCGAAACCAGCGCCCGCAGCTCGATCGTCGTGGCCAGCGCATGGGTCACCTGCAGCACCACGACCTTCCCGCTCCACAATTTCGACGAATGAACGATCTCGGTGAGCTTGTCCCGCAACTTGTCGACCGGCACGGTATAATCCACATTCCAGTGCACCGTCCCGATCAGCTCGGAACTGTCGCGCGTCCAGTTCTGGAACGGATTCTCCAGCAACCACGCCAGCGGCACGATCATCCGCTGCCAGTTCCAGATCCGCACCACCACATAGGTGCTGGTAATCTCCTCGATCCACCCCCACTGGCCGTTGATCACCACCGCATCCTCGACCCGCAACGGCTGCGTAATCGCAATCTGAATGCCCGCAATCAGGTTCGACAGCACCGGCCGCGCCGCCAATCCCACCACCAGCCCCGCCGCACCCGCCGAAGCCAGCAGCGAAACGCCATATTGCCGCACCGCCGGAAACACCATCAGCGCCGCCGCAATGGTAATCATCAGCACCAGCACATGGCTCGCCCGCCGCAGCACCTGCCACTGCGTCACATGCTTGCGCGCCATCACGTCGGCCTGAATATTATCGGGCCGTCGCGACAGCTTGTAGGTCGTGTAAACGTCGATGCTCACCATCACGCTGGCGCCGATCAGTGCGATGAACACCGCGCTCAGCACATGCAGCACCGAGTTCTCCGCCCGTACCCCGATCGGCGATTCCGGCACCACGATCCCGAGCAGGATCACCGCGATGAACATGAACAGGATCGACTTGGTCCGCCGCACCACAATCGTCAGCACCGGATGTTTGGCCAGCACCTTCTTCGGAATCACCCGCACCAGCACCGCCTGCAGCACGGCTGCCACGAAAATCGCCGCCGCGAACAAAATCGCCGTCGTCACCGCCGGCGGCCAGCCATGCAACGCCGTGGTCACCGACCCGGCAGCATGCGCGATCGGATTGCCAACGGTCGCCGTCGTCGCCGGTTGAACAGAACCCGTCATCTTCCCTCCTCGAACAATGCCGCAAAGCAGCATGAGGGCCCTGCTGCAACGCAGCATAAACCGCCCTCAGTCGGGAGTTAGAACCCGCACGGCGATATACAACCGCCGATCACCGGCAACCGCCGGTCAGCGCGTCACGCCGTCGTGACCGGTGCGGCACTCCGCGCCGCAAGCTGCGCCTCGAACACCGCGTCGCGATCCACCCAGGCCCCACCCGCGAGCACCTGCGTGCGCTGGAACTTCGATTTATACCTCATCTTCGGGCTCTCCGGCACCCAATAGCCAAGATACACATAGGGCAGCCCCAGCTCCGCCGCCCGTTCCACCAGCCACATGATCGCCTGGGTCCCGAGCGAGCGCCGCGCCAGTTCCGGCGCAAAAAACGAATACACTGCCGAAAGCCCATCCCCGAGCCGGTCCGTCAGGCACGCCCCCACCAGCCGGTCCGCCTCGTCGCGAAACTCCACCAGCCAGGTCTCGATCGGGGTATCCTCGACCATCGCCCGATAATCGTAAAAACTCATCGCCGCCATGTCGCCGTCGCCATGCCGCGCCATCTGATAGCGCTGGAACAACAGAAATTGCTCCGAAGTCGCGCGCGGCGGCATTTCATACGCCCGCAACCCCGTATTCACCGCCGCAATCCGCCGCTGCGTCCGGCTCGGCTCGAAATCCGCCACGACAATGCGGATCGGAATGCACGAGCGGCACCCCTGACACACCGGCGCATACGCAATATTATGGCTGCGCCGGAACCCCCCGCGCGAAAGCCGGTCATGCAGCGCCTCCGCCCCGGTGCCACCCAGTTCCGTCACCACCTTCCGCTCGACCCGTCCGGGCACGTAAGGGCAGGGCAGGGGGGCGGTCGCATAGAAAAACTGCGGCGATTTATGCATCACCCCTCACACCCCCCGGTTCAGCGCACTGGCATGCACCACCGTCACCCCCGCGAGAATATCATGCAACGCCCGCCGCCGCCGGTTGAAAAACACCGCGATGAACGGAACCATGCTCAGCGCGAATGACAGATACAGCAGCACCGTCCACGCAATCGCCTGCGCCAAGCTCGGCCGCACCGGGTTCGCCAGCGCGAGGCTGTCATCCTGCCGCACCGTCAGCCCCAGCAACCGCTGCCCCGGCGTCGCCGCCCCCATCGTCACCAGCCACGCCACATAATACACGAACGGCACCAGCGGCAGCAGGTGCCCGAGCAGAAACCCCAGCCCCAGCGTCAAAATTCCGAACACCACAACCACCCAGATCGCAACGAACCCCAACACCGCGATCAGCAGAAAATCGACGATGAACGCCACGATCCGCCGCGGCCACACATCACGCGTCAGCCACGCATCCAGCACCACGTCCGATCGCAGCGACAATCCCTGACTCATATAACGAGAATATGACCCGCCACGCCTCAAAGCAATGGCGATCTTGCCCCGATCAATTCATCACGCCCTTTCCGACGCCACCCCCGCGCATGGACATCCACCCCCCCGATTGCTACATGCGCGGCGCGCCTCAGCCACTGGAATCCCTGATGAAGATCGTCGCCTGCAACTCCAACCCACCCCTCGCCGAGGCGGTGGCCGCCCAACTCGGCATGAATCTCACCCAAGCGCTGATCCGCCGTTTCGCCGACATGGAAATCCACGTCGAAATCCTCGAAAACGTCCGTGGCGAAGACGTTTTCGTCGTCCAATCCACCGCCTTCCCCGCCAACGACAATCTGATGGAACTGCTGATCACGCTCGATGCCCTGCGCCGCAGCTCCGCCCGCCGCATCACCGCCGTCATCCCCTATTTCGGCTACGCGAGGCAGGATCGCCGCACCAGCGCCCGCACCCCCATCTCGGCCAAACTGGTCGCCAACCTCATCACCGAAGCCGGCGCCCACCGCGTCCTCACCATCGACCTCCACGCCGGCCAGATACAGGGCTTCTTCGACATCCCGGTCGATAACCTCTACGGCGCCCCCCTGTTCGCCCGCGACATCAAACACCTTTTCGCGAACCGCGACATCATGGTCGTCTCGCCCGATCCCGGCGGCGTCGCCCGCGCCCGCGCCACCGCCAGCCGCCTCAACTGCGATCTCGCCATCATCGACAAACGCCGCGAGCGCGCCGGCGTTTCCGAAGTCATGAACGTCATCGGCGATGTCGAAGGCCGCAACTGCATCCTGATCGACGATATCGTCGATTCCGGCGGCTCCCTCTGCAACGCGGTCGATGCCCTGCTCGCGCGCGGCGCCGTCTCCGCCTCGGCCTACGTCACCCACGGCGTCCTCTCCGGCGCCGCACTCGACCGCATCGCCGCCAGCCCGATCGAGAGCCTCACCATCACCGACTCCATCCGGCTCGACCCCACCCGCACCATCCCGCCCAACCTGAAAATCCTCACCATCGCCCCGCTGCTCGCCAGCGCCATGCGCAACATCTCCGAGGAAACCTCGGTAAGTTCGCTCTTCGATTGAACCGGAAGGAAACGCCATGAAACTCTACTACGCCCCGGGCTCGTGCTCCATCGGCACCCACGTCATCCTTGAGGAAATCGGCAAGCCCTACCAAAGCCACGAAGTCAATCTGGCCGGCGGCGAACAATTCTCCGAGGCGTTCAAACAAATCAACCCGAAATCCAAAGTCCCGGTCATGATCCTCGACGATGGTACCTCCCTCACCGAATGGATCGCCATCGCCGGCTACCTCGCCGTCACCAACCCCGAAGCCAACCTCCTGCCGCAGGACCCGCTCGACTGGGCCCGCGCCACCGAATACATGGTCCATTGCAACTGCACCATGCACAGCCACGGCTTCGCCCGCATCCGCCGCGCCGAACGCTTCACCCCCTCCGGCGACGAGGACGACGAGGAAACCGTCCGTGGCCAGGGTCGCCGCATCTTCAACGACGGCTTCGCCCTCATGGATGAAGTCCTCGAAGGCCGCGAGTGGCTGCTCAACCACTACTCGATCGCCGACGCCGCCCTGTTCTACGTCAGCTTCTGGGCCGATGTCCGCGGCGCCGCCACCATGCCGCCCAACGTCGCCGCCCACTACGCCCGCATGAAATCCCGCCCCGCCGTCCAGCGCGCCCTCGCCATCGAAGGCTTCGCATAATGTCCCTGCCGCGCGCGCCCTTCTGGTTCCTCCGCCACGGCCAGACCGACTACAACGCGCGCGGCGTCTCCCAGGGCTCCGTCGATATCCCGCTCAACGCCACCGGCATCGCCCAGGCCCATAAAGCCGCCCCCCTGCTCGAAGGCCGCGGCATCACCGCCGTCATCGCCTCCCCGATGCAGCGCGCTCTGGTCACCGCCGAAATCGTCAACCAAACCCTCAACCTGCCTCTCACCACCGAACCCAACCTCCGCGAAGTCGTCTTCGGCGGCATGGAAGGCCAACCCCTCGGCACCTGGTTCGCCGACTGGCTCAACGGCATCGCCACCCCCGAAGGCGCCGAAAGCTTCGCCGACATCACCACCCGCGCCCGAATTGTCATGTCCAACGTGCTCACCGCCCCTGCACCCCTCCTCATCGTCTCCCACGGCGCCTTCTTCCGCGCCCTGCGCGGCGTCATGGGCCTCGAACTCGACATCCGCACCGAAAACGCGACACCGATTTTATGCGAACCAGTGGCCGAGGGGTGGCGGGCGACGAAGTTTGCGTGAGGGAAGGGAAGCAAGAAAGCGGTTCTTTTTTGTAAAAAAGAACCAAAAAACTTTTTTTATGCTGGGACCGGGCGTGTTCGGGGTGACTCACTCAATATAACTTAAACAAAACGTCCGATCCCCGGTTATCAGTTCGCCACGATCCGGCGATACAAATGCCACGTCGCATGCCCCAGAATCGGCACCACCACCACAAGCCCGAACAGCAGCGGAATCGCCCCCAGCACGACACTCGTGACCACGACAAACCCCCACGCCAGAATCGTCCCCGGATTGGTCCTGAACGCCCTGACCGAAATCGCCACCGCCGTCCCGACCGACACATGGCGATCGAGCAGCAACGGCATCGAAACGCAGCCCACCACCAGCCCGATCAGAGCGAACACAAACCCTGTCCCAACCCCCGCGACAATCAGGGTCCAACCCGCCGGCGTCTCGAACACCGCCGAGACGAACCCGCCAATCGTCGCCGGCATCGCCGGGCCGATCGTCGCGCGAAAAATCGCCGCCGCCGTCGCGATCCACGCGAAATAAAGCAAGATCTCGCAGGCGCCGAGCGCCAGAATCGCCCCGATCTGCGGCGACCGGAACACCCCGGCCGCATCCGCAAGCGACGCCGACCCCACCGCCTCACGCCGCCTGCTCAACTCGGCAAGCCAGATCGTCGCCAGCGGCCCGATCAGCGTAAAGCCGGACACGACCGGAAACACCATCGGAATCACCGCATGCCGCGCCATCGCCGCAACCCCCAGCAGAACGGCAATCGGATAAATGATCGCGAGCATCACCACATCGGTCCGGTTCGCCTTGAAATCCTCAACCCCCCGCCCGAGCGCAATCCTGATATCGCCCCACCCGACCCGCTGAACCTGCGGATCACCGTCACGCGCACGCTCCTGCCAATATTCCCCCGGTGTCGCGGTGCCGATCTGTCCAACCGGACCGGACGGGGCGGTAAAAATCCATTCGATGGGATTGCGTATGGCCATTTATATGTCTCCTCCTGAACCCACCCTTGAATGAGCGGGTATTGTCATGACAGTTCGAACCGTTCGGTCGTTATGTCCGGCCGTAACGTGATCTTTTATATTTTACTGTACAAATTCAGGGAGGGACTCTGCTCTATTTTATTATATCCCGCGCTTCGGCAAATTCTTGAGGCATTCACCGTAAACACGACAGACTGTAGAAAGCTCCGCACCAATCCTAACCGCTTGTTTTCGTTTGGACTGGTCCGGCATCCGTGGTCATTGGGCTGCTGAGGCAACGCCCCAGACTCTACTTGTAGAGTGATTGAAAGCACCAACTCAACAAAAAAAATGCACCACCCCACCCCCGGTTGATTTTCGGCGGTTCCGGTTCATGATCGCCCGAAACAACAGGAACCGGCATCATGGATATCAGCCTCTTCGCCCCTCGCCACATGGACATCGGCGGCGGTGCCGCCTCGCGCATCGCCGCCATGCTGCACCGCCTCGGCGTCAGCCGCCCCCTGATCGTAACCGACCCGGTCATGGTCAGCCTCGGCCTGATCGACCGCATCCGCGCACCGCTCGATCAAGCCGGCATCCCCCACACCATCTTCAGCGACACGGTCCCCGAACCGGTCGATACCGTCATCGAAGCCGGCGTGCGCTTCGCCGCCGATCTCGATATCGACTGCATCATCGCCTTCGGCGGCGGCTCCCCGATCGACACGGCAAAAGCCATCAACATCCTCCGCGCGGCAGGGCAGGGGGCCCGCATGCGCGATTTCAAAGTCCCCCACACCGCCGACCACGCCGCCCTGCCGCTGATCGCAATCCCCACCACCGCCGGCACCGGCTCCGAAGCCACCCGCTTCACCGTCATCACCGATACCGGCACGGATGAAAAAATGCTCATCGCCGGCCTCGGTGCCCTCCCGGTCGCCGCCATCGTCGATTTCGAACTGTCCATGAGCGTCCCCGCCCGCACCACCGCCGATACCGGGATCGACGCCTTCACCCACGCCCTCGAAGCCCTGGTCTCCCGCCGCGCCAACCCGATCTCCGATGGCTACGCCCGCGCCGCCCTGCGCCTGATCGGCCCCAACCTCCGCACCGTCTACCGCGAACCCGACAACCGTGCCGCCCGCGCCGCCATGATGCTCGGCGCCACCCTCGCCGGCCTCGCCTTTTCCAACGCCTCCGTCGCCCTGGTCCACGGCATGTCCCGCCCGATCGGCGCGCACTTCCACGTCCCCCACGGCCTGTCCAACGCCATGCTGCTCCCCGCCGTCACCCGCTACTCCCTCAACGCCGCCCTGCCACGCTACGCCGAAGCCGCCCGCCTCGCCGGCTTCGCGCCGGACACCGATGCCGACCAACTCGCCGGCGCCCGCCTCCTCGAAGAACTCGAAACCCTCAACCACGACCTCGCCGTCCCCACCCCCTCCGCCTTCGGCATCGCCCGATCGGACTGGGACCGCACCCAACCCACCATGGCCACCCAGGCCCTCGCCTCCGGCAGCCCCGCCAATAACCCGCTCATCCCCGATGAAACCCAGATTATGAAAATCTACGCCGAGATTTATTAGGGAAGGGGAGGAAGCCGACAGAAGGGTTCTTTTTTGCAAAAAAGAAGCAAAAAACTCTCTGACTCCGGGCCCGTGCCCTCTCGAACGCCCGTGCCCCAACTAACAAAAGTTTTTTGCTACTTTTTTTCAAAAAAGTAGCCCTTCCTTCGCCTTACCTTCCCTTCGCCTGCCCTTTTCCCGCTTTCTCACCCCCCACCCGTTATGCTTATTGTCCCATGTGACCGAAGCACCCCGCCCTCATGAAGCCTTGACCGAAACCCTCAAAGCCATCTTTGCGGGGTTCCATCGCGAGGCGGTCCGGCTGGCCCAGCACCACCGGGCCGCGATGCCGATGGTCACGCTGTTGCTGGGTTATTTCAACCGCGTCGTGATCCGTTTCGCCCAATCCGCTGCCAAACCCGCAGCGCCACCGCGCCCGATCCGCGAACCCGCACCGGAAAACGCCGAGACCGCGCCGCCGAAACCATCCCGCCCGCGCAAACCCTCGCCGTTCTCCACCCAATTCGCCTGGCTGCTCCATCTGCTGCCGACCACGCCAACCACCGGCGTCGTCGCCGCACAGGCCCATTACGACCTGATCGCCTTCGTCAATTCCCCGGAACTGATCGCCCTGCTCGCCGCCAAACCGAGCCTCGGTCGCATCCTCCGCCCGATCTGCCGCATGTTCGGCGTCAACCTCCCCGACCACCTCCGCCCGCCACCCCGCGAGCGACGCCAGCGCAAACCCAACCCCAACGCGAAACCCAAACGCATCATCTGGCCGATCCCCCTCGATCCCGCCGATATCCGCATCCCCGACGCCAACTACCACGGCGTCCATTTCGGCCCCGGCAACCGCTTCTGGCCCCCCCGACGAAAATACCGAAAAATTCACTCCTGACCGAACTCACCTTCGCACGCCGATAATGTTACGATAACGCAACAAATAATCATCAAAAGCCTTGCCAACCCCGCCGAACTCCCGCCACAAGGAGCACCATGATCAAGCGCGCAGCCCTCTTCGCCATCGGCGGCATCCTGATAGCCGTCGCCCTTGCCATCACCGCCCACCATTTGACCCGCAGGCCGCCGAACAACGGCAATCCTCCGGTGATCCAGACCGATTTCACCGCCGCGAGCCTGATCCGTCCCGGCGATCCGGTATTCGGCAATCCCAGCGGTCGCCTCACCATCGTCGATTTCTACGACATCCGCTGCCCGCCCTGCCGGCGCATGAATCTGCGGTTCAACCGGCTGATGAAGGCGAATCCCGATATCCGCTACGTCCCGATCGATTTCCCGATCCTCGGCAAACCGAGCGTCCTCGGCACGCGCGCCCTGTTCGCTGCCACGCTGCAGCACAAATACCGCGCACTCCGCCATATCCTGATGCGCCAGAAACCCAAGCCCACCATGGCGATCCTGAAAACCGACGCTGCCAAAGCCGGGATCGACTGGCCGGAACTTAAAACCGCCATGAACTCCCCCGCCGTCACCGCGCGGCTCAACTCCAACCTCGCGCGCGGCCATGCCCTCGGCCTGAAATACGTCCCGAGCTGGTATATCGGCCACCGCCGCATCATCGGCTCGATCAGCTATGCCGCTCTGGTCAAAACCGTGGCCGAGGTCGAATCACGGCAGAAGCAAACCGCCGGAAACGCCTCCCCGGCGCCCCACAAATCCTGATCAGGGGACCGGCGGTTTGCTGTCTTCGTCCGGGGTCAGATGCCGGTCCAGCGAGAGCCGGAAATCCTCAAGCGCCGCCACCCCCGCCGGGTCGAGCGCCTCGATCCCGGCCACCACCGTGTCACTGACATCGCGCAACGCCTCCAGCAGCGCCCGCCCGACCAGATTGCCCGAAAGCACCTCGGCGAACCGCGATGCATGTTCCTCCCGGCCCGTTTCCCTCAGGGTCTGCGCCAGCTTCTCGGCCTGTCTCTGCGGCTCGTCGGTCATCGTCCATCCTGTCAGATCTATCCGTCGCCGACTCTCCGAGCCACCGGCCCCGCTGTCAATCTCCCGCGCCACCCCCACTACATCTGGTGGCAAATCACGTCAGACAAAACATATATGGTAAAACTGGCCACCAACCAGCCGGTCTCCCGGTTGCCGAACCCCCCGTCCGGGTCCATAATACCTTTCAGAATCGCACCACCGAACCAGCGCGGCCCCGACCTCGCCTCGCCCGAAGGAACATCATGTCCGCCATCATCACCCCGCCCTCATCCATCGTCCTGCCCACCAAATTCGACCTGCTGACCGAAAACCCGGTCTACAAGCCGTTCCGTTACCCCTGGGCCTACGAGGCCTGGTTGACCCAGCAGCGCGTCCACTGGCTGCCCGAGGAAGTCCCGCTGGCCGACGATGTGAAGGACTGGCACAAAAACCTCACCGCCGGCGAGCGCAACCTGCTCACCCAGATCTTCCGCTTCTTCACCCAGGCCGATGTCGAGGTGAACAACTGCTACATGAAGCACTACAGCCAGGTCTTCAAACCGACCGAAGTGCTGATGATGCTCTCGGCGTTCTCGAACATCGAAACCGTCCACATCGCCGCCTATTCCCATCTGCTCGACACGGTCGGCATGCCCGAGCTCGAATACTCCGCCTTCATGAAATACAAGGAAATGAAGGACAAATACGACTACATGCACGGCTTCCGGGTCGACAACAAACACGAAATCGCCAAGACCCTCGCAGCCTTCGGCGCCTTCACCGAGGGGCTGCAGCTCTTCGCCTCCTTCGCGATCCTGCTGAACTTCCCGCGCTTCAACAAAATGAAGGGCATGGGCCAGATCATCTCCTGGTCGGTGCGCGACGAGAGCCTCCACTGCCTCTCGATCATCCGGCTGTTCCGCACCTTCATCTCGGAAAACCCCGAAATCTGGACCGAGGAGCTGCGCCGCGAACTCTACCTGACCTGCGCCACCATCGTCGATCATGAAGACGCCTTCATCGACCTCGCCTTCGAATTCGGCGCGATCGAAGGGATCAACGGCGCGGAGGTGAAACGCTACATCCGCTTCATCGCCGACCGCCGCCTCCAGCAGCTCGGCCTCAACCCGCTGTTCCACGTCGAGAAAAACCCGCTCCCCTGGCTCGATGAAATGCTCAACGCGGTCGAACACGCCAATTTCTTCGAGAATCGGGCGACCGAATACAGCAAGGCCTCCACCACCGGCTCATGGGAGGACGCCTTCTCCGATTTCGTCTTCACCTCGCCGGAACCGTCGCTGCTTACCGGAGTCTAACCGGTCGATCCTGGAAATCCCCCCGGATTTCCGGGATCTTTCGAGCTAATCGAGAAAGGTCTTGTCAAAAATTAGAATATGTGCGACGAAGTTTGAGCTTAGAGTTGCCAATAACGAGATTAACTTCGATTCTGCTGTTTGCTTGCAACACTCACGATGCGTAAAGTGTATTTTGTTGGCTTTAAGCACGTTTCGGGATAGGCAAATGTTAGGAAACCGGTAAGATGACGATCAGTTCATCTTTAGATCGGAATTAGCCAGTGATTGATGAGGATACTATCGACCAGTTCGCCGACGAGCCCGGAAAGGCCGACAAAACCCAAGCCCGGTACACCCGTCGGCTGTCCGATAAAATTCTGATCGCATTCCATCACGCCTGCGATCAGGACGACTATGATGTCGCGGAACAGCTCCTGGTCATCCTCGAACGCATGGTCACCCGCCGCTCGACTAACGCCGATGCCAATCGACGCAAGAGCATCGAGAGCCTCGTCGCCGCGCATGAACGCCTCTGGCACCTCCGCCACCCGGAGCAGAAATTCGCCTGATCGCCTAACGCCTTAATAACGCGCCAAAGCCGCGCCGGTGATGAAGCGTGATCCCCAGGGTCACGATAGCCTCACGGTGCGCCCGCGTTCCATATCCAGCGTTGCGCCCCCAGGCGTAACCCGGATAGCGGGCATCGAGCCGCCTCATCAGCCGGTCCCGCGCGACCTTCGCAACGATCGATGCCGCCGCGATCGAGGCCGAAATTCCATCGCCGCCGATCATGCACGTGCATCCCATCGGCAGGTCCGGCACCATCGTGCCATCGACCAGCACATGATCGGGCTTCAGCGCCAACCGCCCGACCGCCCGTCGCATGGCCAATAAACTCGCCCGCAGAATATTGATCCGCTCGATCTCGGCGACCGATGCGGCACCCAGCGCCACCAACGCTCCCCCATCCAGCATCGCCGCCAGTGCCGCCTCGCGCTGCTCGGCGGTCAGCTTCTTGGAATCATCGATCATATTCAGAATCCGCGTATCCAGCGCAACCGGCAGAATCGCCGCCGCCGCCAGAACCGGCCCCGCGAGCGGTCCCCGCCCCACTTCATCGACCCCCGCGACAACCCCGCCGATCCGCCGTTCATGCTCCAGATCAGGCATGCGGCTCGATCCTGCTCCGCCGCTTCACGGGCGGCGCATTCGCCTCGACCAGCGCCACCAGCCCCGCAATGATCCGCCCGGGCGAGGGCGGGCAGCCGGCGATCAGCAGATCGACCGTCACCACCCGTTCCGCACCCCCCATTACGTTCGGCGCGCCCTTGAAGACCCCGCCATCAAGCGCGCAATCGCCGACCGCGACCACAAAGCGCGGCGGGGCCATCGCCTCCAGCGTGCGGCGCACCGCATCCGCCAGCGTCGCCGTCGCCACCCCGGTCACCAGCAGCACATCGGCTTCCCGCGGGTCATCGACCATCGAAATCCCGAACCGGGTCAGCCCCTCCCGCAGCACTCGCGCACCCCGCAGCGAAATCTCGCACCCGCCACAGCTACCGGCATCGACATGTCGCACCGCCAGGCTCCGGCCCAGCAGCACGCTGCCCGCCTCGGCCAGCCGAGCCGCAAGCAACCCCGCCGCCCCGTCACCACGACCCCCGTCATCCCCCGGTTGGTCAGCCATCGATCGCTCCCGTCGAAAGTCCGTAGCAGGCCATCAGCACATCGGCGGCCTCGAAATCCAGCCCCACCACCGCCGCCTCCAGCACGCCGAGCAACCGCGCCGAGGGGTCGATCGCGAATCCGTCACGGATCTCGCCGTCCCCAATATCGAGCCAATGATGCACCTTCCCCCGTGCGCTCTCCGCCACCCCCACGGCCATGCCGGTCGCATTCGGCAGCGCCAGCGCCACCGGCCCTTCGGGCAGGGTGCTGAAACCCTCCCGCGCCGCCTGTGCCATCGCCCGAACCGCCCGCGCCCGCGCCATCGCGACGGGTGCCGCCGCCGCAAGGTCGCGCCTCACCCGCTGCCAGCCGAACGCCCGGACGGTGAAAACCGCCCCGTCCAGCGCCTTGTACAGTCGTGGCAACGCCTCGCCCCGTGCGTCCAACGCCACGCCGCCCGGCACCACGATATCCATCATCAGCCGATGGCCGAAGACCTCGCCCAGCGCCATCGCAATCGCCTCGCGTGCCCGTCCGAGCAAACCGGCGTAGGTGACATCGCCCGCCCGTTCCACCGCATCGCCGAGCGCCACCAGATCCGTGGTCACCCGTTCGACCGCCAGCATCGCCGTGCGCAATCCCCGCGCCCGCGCCGGGATCGCAACGCCGCTCGCCGCCTCCGCCGACCGGGCAAAGGCCGTCGCGTGCGCCACGGTCGCATCCCCGGCAATCCGCGCGGCAAACCGCGCCGCGACCCGGGGTGACTTGCCGCGCATCAATCCCGCAATCCCCCGATGCGTATATCCCAGCCGATGTTCGAGGCTCACAACCCGCGCCCGATCCATCGTGAACCGCCGGTGCACCGGTGTCGCGATCATCCCCGCCACCGGCCCCGCCGCAATCTGATACCCGCCTTCGCCCCTTGTCTCGATGAACTGGGGCCACGCCGCATCGCTGCCCGCAGCGCCCTGCCTGATCGCCGCCCGCTGGTCCGAGCCCCCGATCGCGCGGACCCCGGTCAAATCGAAACCCAACCGTTCGAACCATCCCGCCGCCGCAAAGCCTGCCGTCAACGTCGGATAAGCCCGCTCCACCAGTTCGCACGCCACCAGCCGCGTCCCACCCGGTCCCTCGAAACACGCATAAACTCTCGGCTCGGACACGAAGAGCCCGCACAGGGTCAGCGATGAATCGCCTTGGCCCAATGCCGCCCACCCGGCCGGGTCGAGCACCTCGCAGCCCGTCACCGCGCCATATTCCGCCGTCACCCGATCCCCGCGATCAGCCAGGGCGCCACCCCGATCAACCCCGCCACGATCAGCATCACCGCAGCCACCCCGCGTCCCGCCCGGGCCGCGCGATCATTTGCCGGGACGATCCCGATTGCGCCCAGCAGCATCGCACCGGCCAAAACCAGTCCCGCCAGCAACGCGCTCCCGAGCCACACCGAGTCGCGCATCGCCGCCTCGACGACCGCGAAATCCCCGGCGAACCCCGCGAAGGGCGGCAGCCCGGCCAGAGCGATCAACCCCGCCATCTGCACCCACCCGCCCGGACCCGCGAGCAGGACCGCAACCCGCACCAGCCCGATCGTGAGCAGGATCAGAACCGCACCGGTCCCGGGCCCCACGCCCCGGACCATCCCGGCCGGATCGGCCAATGCCAATCCAACCAGAGCGACCCCGCCCTGCATGAGGCTCGCCGCCCTCAGCGCCCCATCATCCGCCGCACCGCGCGATCGCACCAGCCAGATCAATCCGGCGACGACACATGCCGCCCCCATCACCACGATCCAGAAATCGGCCCGGGCCTGCTCCAACACCACCAGCGCCAGCGCGCCGCAAAGCGCCGCCGCCGCCAGTTTCATCGCATAGCGCCGGGGCGCGAACCCCGCCAAAGCCACCCCCACCACCGCGACCTTCACGATCCACCCCAGCATGCCGAGGGGCCAGGTTGCGACCAGCCTCGCATCCGCCATCGGCATCGGCGCAACGACCGCAACCAGCGCCGAAATCAGCACCACGCGCCGCAGCAACGCCTCCGCCACGAACAGCGCGCGCTCCGGTCCGGCGTAATCGCCCGGCGTGGCAAATCCGAAACCGCCGAGGCTCAGCGCCAGAGCCAGGCCGATCAGCACCGTCAGCACCGCGTTATCCGGCCCTGCGCTGGCGGACGCCGCCAGACCCGCCCCGATACTGCCGAGTGCGTCACCGCCACCCCGTATGGCAATAACCCCGAACCCGACCGCCCATATCGCCAGCGCGGCAATCAGGCTCCGCCCGCTCCTTGCCGCCTCGAACCCGCGCATGGCCGCGCCGGATTCCAGCATCGCCGCGATCCGCGCCGCCGCCGCAATCGCCATCAGACCGAGCAGCGCCCAGGGCGAGGCGAGCACGCCGCGCCACGTGCCAAACGCAAACCCGGGGACGATCAGAGCTGCCGCGATCGTCGCCGTCGCCGCGAGCACCGGCCAGACCGGATAGAGCGGTGAGGCGAAACCGGGGCGGAGCCGGCGTTTGCGACCGAGCCTGGTCAGGTCCCGCAAGGGCTGACGCCACGGCCCCGACGCCACCCCCAGACGCATCGCCTGCAGCCGCCCGTCCATGAGGGCGAGTGCCGCGGCCATCAGCACCATCGCCGCGAACCCGATACCGACGGCGAGGAGCCGGAGAATGATGTCTCCCGATCCGCCCATCAACCGGAGCGCGCCCGCAACCGCCGCCACGCAGTGACGGATATCCCGGTCCAGCGCGCCGCCCATGCCGGCGTGACCATGCCCGGATCGAAGCCGGTTGCGGTGATCTGGGTCGCCGGGTCGCCGAACGGCAGCCACGCCGGGGGACGCGCGAAACCGTCATCGAACCCGACAATTTCTGCTGGCTCCGACCGGACCAGCCAGGCCCGAACCCCAAATGCGATCACGATCAACGCGACCGCCAGCACGAAATCGGCCCAACGGGCGAGGCCGAGCACCAGACCCCCGGCCACCAGCAACCCCAATGCGATCAGCACCGGCCGTTCGGCATCCTCCGCCGCAGCCGCCCGCAGGCTGCGCGGCCGCCCCAGCGCGGCAAGACCGAACCCCCGCAGTGCCGCAAACACCATCAGAGCGATCCAGATCCCGAGCGCGGCCACGATCATCGCGTCGCCCTCACGGATGGCACGGGCCATCACGCCCGCCATCGCGGCAAATCCCGGCCCGGGCGGCAGCACGCCCACGAACCCGAACACCCCGAGCATCAGCAGGGCGAAACGCGGCATTCCGCGAGCCAGACCCCCCAACCAGTCGAGCGAGACCGTGCCGGTCGCTTCGAACAAGGTGACCCCGATCAACCCGATCGCCGTCACGATCACGGCATTGGCGCCGATCGTCAGCCCTGCCCCACCGGGATCACCGAGTCCGAGCGACAGCACCGCCAGGCCGGTCCAGCCCAGCGCCAGCGCCGCAGCCATCCGGAACAGGTCGAGCGTCCGCGTCGCCAAGACCGCCCCCGCCAGCATCGCGATCGCACCGCCAGCCAGCAGAAACGGACTTGCCGCATCCAGAACCGCTCCCGGCAGATCGAAGCCGACCACCGCCACGATCACAGCGGGCATTACCACGAGCGAGAGAGCGTGCGGCATCCGCCGACGCGCGGTCATCAGCGCCGTCAGCACCAGCGCACCCAACCCGGCGAATAACCCGGTGAACAATCCCTGCGCCAGAATCGCCGCAGCACCCGCCAGAACCAGTCCGATCGCCAACGGCGCGGGCCGCGTATCCCGCCGCCCGATCGTCGCAACCATCCATGCCCCCGCTGCCAGCGCAACGGAGGCCAGCAAAACAGCGCGTCCCGGATCGATCACGAACACCGCATCGCCGTACCGCCCTATCCCGGTTACATCCGCCCGAAGCGGGGCCAATCCCAATCCGGCATCGACGGCCAGCCCGATCGCCCCGGCGAGGCACGCGGCGGCACCCACCCCCGCCATCAGCGGAGCCAAACGCAGGGTCGGTGATTTGCGCCGGGAGGGTCGGGCCATGGCGCACCATAGCAGCCCGGGCACCGAGTCGGCCATCGGACCCGTGTGGAGAGTCCGACGCAATCCTCACCGAAGCGCGAGGGACAAACCGGCGCTCGCGCTGATCCGGCCTTACGAAAGGCTAAACCTTGCCGTCGCCGCGCGCCATGCGGAGCTGGGCGCGACGCCCGGCCATGATGACGATCAGCAGGACCAGATCCGCCGCGACGAACATCGCCGCCGTGGTTCGCGCCGTTGTGAAATTGGCATCGAGCACCAGCCACGGATTGATGCCCGAGTTCAGCGCATACCATGCCGCCTCGCCCAGCGCCGTCAGTGCCACGCTCGCCACGGCCAGTATCGCCACCCCGCCGATCGAGCGGCGAAACCCGGGCGGGGTGGTCCGCCATAGCATCAGGAATATGAACAACCCGGCCGGGACCGCCGCGATGCCGATTTCGACCTTCTGCGTCAGGAAGAAATGCCAGAGCGATAAAATCGCGATCGGATAGATCAACCGGTGCAGCAGCTTCCAGCGCCGGCCCATCGCGGCCATCGCCCGGTCGGTCGAGGTCAGCGACAGGGCGATGAACCCGACCGTCGCGATCGTCCCGAGGATGAGATAGAACACCGTCAGCATCTGGTTGAGCACGAAACCGAGCGCGAAATCCTGATCGGCGGCGTAGAGCACGATATGCGCGAACGTATAGAATGCCGCCGCCAGCCCCAGCATCCGGCGCAGCATCACCACGCGCGGCCAGTCGAACAATGCCCGCGCCGGGGTGACCGCGAGGCACAGGATCAAAAACCGGATCGCCCAGAACCCGGTTTCCAGCATGGCATGATGAACCGGGCGCGCCCCCAGATTGTCCGTCGCCCATTGCCATCCGATCAACGGAACCGGGGCGATGCATAAAATCAGGGTGACGAGCTTCAGCCACGAAAACCGCCCCGCCGGTGTGCGCCAGGGGACCGCGAAGATCGAAGGACGGCGACGAATGGTGGATGTGCTCATGGCTGTTATCCGCGTGATGACCGTATTACGGCGAGGTCCGGCATTTCAGATGGAGATGGACCTGCCGGTTCCTGACAAGATCGCAAGCTTGCGGGGCGGGGAGTTAGGGAGGTGGGGTTGGAAGGGTTCGTTTTTGCAAAAAAGAACCAGAAAACTCGGTTTGATTTGGGCCTTGGGCTTTGCATGTGATCGCCCCGCTAACCGATGGCCATCAGGCTGGCATTGCCGCCGGCCGCTGCGGTGTTGATGCTTACCGCTTGCTCCACGCTCAGGAAGGCCAGCGGATAATCCCCATCCGCATTTCCGCGGTAAACCGGGATGATCGGACCGTCCCGCCGGGCGAGATCGTGCAGCAGGTCACGCAATGTCGCGGCATCGCCCTCGAACAGCACCGCATCGAACCGCTCGGATGACAGGGTCTGCCGGCTGGCGAGCCGGGCTGAACCGGTCGTCGCGGCGAGCGGCTCCGGGCAAAGCACCAGCGCGTCATTGCCGCTCGCAGCACAGGCCGCGATCTGACGTGCGGCACCCGCTGCGGTCGCCGCATGGCACAGCACGGTGCCGCGCGGCTGGAGCCGGTAGATATTCTGTTCACCGACCGGACCTTGCAACTCCCTGGTCATCCCGCGCCTCTCATCGAAACCGGGGTGCTGCGCCATCAGCCGGCGGATATAGAGCGGCCCGCCCGCCTTCGGGCCGGTACCCGACATTCCATGGCCGCCGAATGGCTGGGTGCCGACCACCGCGCCGATGATGTTGCGATTGACGTAGATATTCCCCGCCGTGATCCGCCGGGTCACGTGCTCGATCGTCTCGTCGATCCGGCTGTGGATGCCGAAGGTCAGGCCGTAGCCGAGCGCGTTCACCGCATCGATCATCCGGTCCCGGTCACGCGCGGCATACCGCACGATGTGCAGCACCGGCCCGAAAACCTCGGCACCCAGCACGGCGGGATCGGGGATTTCGATCATCGAGGGCGGGACGAACCAGCCGGTTCCGCAGGTATCGTTGGGCGGGATGCTGAACACCGGGTACCCGGACCCGCGCATCGCCGCGAGATGAGCCAGAATGCCGTCGCGCGCCGCCGCGCTGATCACCGGTCCGATATCGCTGTCCAGCCGGTCCGGCCGGCCGAGGCTCAATTCCGCCATCGCGCCTTTCAGCATGGTGATCAGCGCATCGGCGATATCCTCCTGCACCAGCAGAATGCGCAGGGCCGAACAGCGCTGGCCTGCCGAATCGAAGGCCGAGGTCACGATATCCCCGACCGCCTGCTCCAGCAGGGCGGATGAATCGACCAGCATCGCGTTCTGGCCGCCGGTTTCGGCGATCAATGGCACGGGATGTCCCGTCGCATCGAGCCGCAAAGCGAGTTGTCGCTGGATCAGCCGCGCCACGCCGGTCGAGCCGGTGAAGACGACGCCGCCGACCCTGGCATCCCCGACCAGAGCGGCCCCGACCGTGCCATCGCCCGGGACGAGGGTGACGGCATCGCGCGGCACCCCGGCTTCGTGCAGAATGCGGACCGCTTCGGCGGCGATGAGCGGGGTTTCCTCGGCGGGCTTGGCGAGCACGGCATTGCCCGCCGCCAGCGCCGCCGCGACCTGGCCGGTGAAAATCGCCAGCGGAAAATTCCACGGGCTGATCGCGACCACGACCCCCAGAGGACGATGCGCCGCATTATCGGGTTTGGAAACCTCCTCCGCGTAATAACGCAGGAAATCCACCGCCTCGCGAACCTCGCCGAGCGCCGCCGGGATGGTCTTGCCGGCTTCGCGCACGATCAACCCGACCAGGATCGCGCGGCGATCCTCCAGAAGTTCCGCTGCCCGTTCGAGACAGGCCGCCCGGTGCGACGCCGGCACCGATCGCCATGTCGATGCCGTGGCCGAAGCCAGCGCCGCCGCGATGGCCGCCTGTGTCGCCTCGACCACCGTGCCGACCCGATCGGCGCGATCCGCCGGGTTGATGATCACCCGCACCGGATCGGCTGCCCCCGCCCCATCCACGCCAGCCGACCACGCGATGGTGCGGCTGGCGGCGAGGCCGGTGGCCAGTTCCGCCAGTCGCTGCTCGTTCGAGAGGTCGAGGCCGGATGAGTTGCGTCGCCTGCCGAAGATCGCGCCGGGGAGGCTGATTTTTTCGTGACCCGCGCCGGGCGGGACGATCCGCCGGCTTGCCGCGACCGGATCATCGAGCAACGCCTCGATCTCGACCTCCGGATCGGCCAGTTTATTGACGAAGGAACTGTTCGCGCCGTTTTCGAGCAGCCGCCGCACCAGATAGGCCAGCAAGGTCTCATGGGTGCCGACCGGCGCGTAGATCCGGCACGGCACGCCGAGTTTCTGCGGCCCGACCACCTCGTCATACAGCGCCTCGCCCATGCCGTGCAGGCACTGGAACTCATAGCGTCCCGGCGCGTAAGGGGCCGCCATCGCGTGGATGCTGGCCAGCGTCAGGGCGTTATGGGTCGCGAACTGAGGGAAGATTTCCGCACTCGCCGCCAGCATTTTTCGCGCGCAGGCGAGGTAGGAGACATCGGTGTGGATCTTGCGGGTATAGACCGGGAAGCCTTCCAGCCCATCGACCTGCGCGCGCTTGATTTCGGAATCCCAGTAGGCGCCCTTGACCAGCCGCACCATCAGGCGGTGCCCGCTCCGCCGGGCGAGATCGACCAGGAAATCGATCACGCGGGGAGCCCGTTTCTGGTACGCCTGCACCACGAAGCCGATCCCGTGCCAACCGGCGAGTTCCGGCTCGAAGCAGAGGCGTTCGAGCAGGTCGAGCGAGAGATCGAGCCGGTCGGCTTCCTCGGCATCGATGTTCAACCCGATATCGTAGCGCCGTGCCAGCAGGGCCAGCGCGGTCAGGCGCGGGGCCAGTTCGGCCATCACCCGGCCTCGCTGCGCCCGGCTGTAACGCGGATGCAGGGCGGAGAGTTTCACCGAAATCCCCGGCCCGGCATAGAGGCCGCGCCCGGCGGCGGCCACGCCGATCGCGTGGATCGCCTGTTCGTAGTCGCGGTAATACCGCCCGGCATCGGCGGCGGTGAGGGCGGCTTCGCCGAGCATGTCGTAGGAATAGAGGAAGCCGCGCGTCTCGCGTTTGCGGGCGTTGTTCAGGGCTTCGCCGATAGTCTGGCCCATGACGAACTGCTCGCCCATCAGCCGCATGGCGATGTTCACGCCGCGCCGCACGATGGGTTCGCCGCCCCGCGCCAGCAACCGGGTCAGTGCCGAGCCCAGCCCCGCTTCGCTCGCCGTCGCGGTGAGCTTGCCGGTGAGCAGCAGGCCCCAGGTGGCGGCATTGACGAAGAGCGAGGGACTTTCGCCGAGATGGTTGCGCCAGTTGCCCGCGCCGATCTTGTCGCGGATCAGGGCATCGCGCGTCGCGGTATCGGGGATTCGCAGCAGCGCCTCGGCCAGGCACATCAGCGCGACACCTTCCTGGCTGGAGAGGGCGTATTCCTGCAGCAGGGTTTCGACCAGCCCGCTCTGGCCACGGGCGCGCAGCACGGTGATCAGGTGGCGCGCGGTCCGCTGCGCCTGCGCGTGATCGGCGGGGGTGAGGGTCGCTTCATCGAGGATCGCGGCGACCGCTTCGGGCTCCGGGCGGTGGTAGCTTGCGGTGATCGCGGCGCGCAATGCTGTCTCTGGGTGGATATCGCGGAGGAAGGCATCGAACGGGGCGTGATCGCCGGAGGTATCGTCGTGCCTGATCGCCCTGATGGAGCCCGCCATGCCGTCCGTTCCTTCAAGATGTTCCACTGATCGCTCTATGGTAGCATGTTCCGTACCCTATGAAATCGCCCTGAGTTTCGGCTACACAAGGCGGGTCATGAGGTTTGGGCGCAGCCAGTTTCGCATCGCGGTGAATTTCGCTCTCGACGGGTTGCTCGCCGCCCTCGCGGTGATTGCCGCCGGGTGGCTGGCCGATCCGGCGCATCCGATCCCCAATCCGATGGTCCTGCCGCTGGCCGGGACCGCTTCGATCTGGCTGATCGGGGTGCCGTTCGGGCTGGCGCGCCAGCATTGGCGGTTCACCGCCTTGCCGGACCTGATCGCGATTGCCTCGATCGCCGTGCTTGCCGCCGGGTTGATCGTGCTGCTGCTGGTGGGCGTCGGCGCGGCGCTGCCCTCGGCGAGTTTTCCGGTCCTGCTAATGCTGACCTTCGCGCTCGGGCTGACGGCGCCGCGCCTGTTGTACCGGATCGCGCGCGCGCCGCGCGAGACCGCCGATGAAGATGCCGAACCTGCCCTGCTGCTCGGGGATGGCGAGGCGGCGGAATTGTTTCTTGCGGCGCTGGCCCGGGCGGGCAACCGCAAGCTGCGGATGGTGGGGTTGCTGTCGATCTCGGGGCGGGAGACCGGGCGGCGGATTCACAACGTGCCGATCCTCGGGACCGTGGCGACGCTCGATACCGTGCTGGACCGGCTGGCCGCGACCGAACAGCCGCCGGCGCTGCTGATCGTCGCGAGTGGCGAGATTATCGGTGAGGGGTTGCGGCAGGTCATGACGATCGCCGAAGCGCGTGGGCTGCGGCTCGCGCGGGCTCCGAGCCCGACGGCGCTGGCGCCGACGATTGCCGGCGAGGCTTCGCTCCGGCCCATCGCGATCGAGGATCTGCTCAATCGTCCCCAGGTGTCGCTCGACCGGGAGGGGATGGCCCGGCTGATCCAGGGGCGGCGGGTGCTGGTGACCGGGGCGGGCGGGTCGATTGGGTCGGAACTGGTGCGTCAGGTTGCCGGGTTCGGACCGGATACCCTGATCCTGCTCGATTCGAGCGAATTCGCGCTGTGGCAGATCGATCTCGAAATCTCGGAGACGTTTCCCGCCCTGCGGCGGCGTGCGTTGATCGCGGATGTGCGGGACCGGGCGCGGATCGTGCAGGTGTGCGATGAAATGCGGCCCGAACTGGTGTTTCACGCCGCGGCACTGAAACATGTGCCGATCGTCGAGGCCAATCCGCTCGAAGGCATTGCCACCAACACGCTCGGCACCCGCAATGTGGCGGATGCCGCGCGGGCGGCGGGGGCCGGGCTGATGGTGCTGATTTCGACCGACAAGGCGGTGAACCCCTCATCGGTCATGGGGGCCTCGAAGCGCCTCGCCGAGATGTATGCGCAGGGGCTGGATGTGGCGGGGCGGCAGCGTGCGTCGATGAAGATCGTGACGGTGCGGTTCGGCAACGTGCTCGGCTCGACCGGTTCGGTGGTGCCGCTGTTCCGCCGTCAGCTCGCGCGGGGTGGGCCGCTGACCGTGACCCATCCGGATATGCGGCGGTATTTCATGACGGTGCGCGAAGCGGTCGCTCTGGTGTTGCAGGCATCGGTGGTCGGCGCGTCGGGGGCGGCGCTGCCGGTCGAGGGGGGCGGGATTTTCGTGCTCGACATGGGCGAGCCGGTCAAGATCGTCGATCTGGCGCGGCAGATGATCCGCCTTGCCGGGCTGCGGCCGGATGTCGATGTCGCGGTGCAGTTCACCGGGTTGCGGCCGGGTGAGAAATTGTTCGAGGAGTTGTTCCACGGCGCCGAGAAGCCGATCGAGACCGGGTATCCAGGTTTGTTGATGGCGGCCCCCCGGGTGGCGGATGCCGCGATCATCGGGCGGGCGCTCGATGAGGCCGGGGCGATCGTCGATCGGGGGGATGCGGCGCAGGGTGTCGCGCTGCTCGCGCGGCTGATCCCCGAATTCAGCCCGGACCAGCGCCGCGCGATCAATTAGGGCGGGGACTTGCGAAAGCGGGGCGGGTGGGTCATACCGCGCGCGTCGGCCCGTTGCGAGACGGTGGTGCCGATAATTCGCACACGGAGCACCTTCCCCCAGATCGGGGTCCGGTGCCGCGAGGCATGGCTCCGTGGAGGTTTCAACCGGACGATCGCATCCTGCGGTCACAGAAAGGATTTCGCTCATGGCGATGCCAGAGGTTTCACTGCGTCAACTGCTCGAATCGGGCGTGCATTTCGGTCATAACACCAGGCGGTGGAATCCGCGGATGGCGCCGTATCTGTTCGGGGTTCGCAATCAGGTTCACATCATCGATCTGCAGCAGACCGTGCCGATGCTGGAGCGGGCGTTGCGGGAAGTGCGCAATGTCGCGGCGGGCGGCGGGCGGGTTCTGTTCGTCGGCACCAAGCGGGCGGCGGCGGATCATGTCGCCGAGGCGGCGACGCGGTGCGGGCAGTATTACGTCAATCACCGCTGGCTCGGCGGGATGCTGACCAATTGGAAGACCATCACCAATTCGATCCGCAAGCTGCGGCAGATGGAAGACACCGTGAGCGGTGAGGCCCAGGGGCTGACCAAGAAGGAAATCCTGAACCTGTCGCGCGAGAAGGAAAAGCTGGAACGCGCGCTCGGCGGGATCAAGGAAATGGGCGGGCTGCCGGATATTCTGTTCATCATCGACACCAACAAGGAGAAGCTGGCGGTCGAGGAAGCGAACAAGCTCGGGATTCCGGTGATCGCGGTGCTGGATTCCAATTCCGACCCCGAGGGCGTGACCTATCCGATTCCGGGCAATGACGATGCGATCCGCGCGATCACGATGTATTGCGACCTGATCGCGGGCGCGGTGCTCGATGGGATCAGCGCCGAGATGGCCGGTTCGGGCGTCGATCTCGGGGCGCTCGAAGAGCTGCCTCCGGATGCCGCGCTCGATGAGGATGCCGAAGTTCACGCCTGAGTTTGTTTCGATTTTTTGAGGAGGATAACCATGGCCGAAGTAACGGGCGCGATGGTGAAGGATCTGCGCGACAAGACCGGCGCGGGGATGATGGATTGCAAGAAGGCGCTGGTCGAGGCCGGTGGCGACATGGAAGCCGCGGTGGACTGGCTGCGCAAGAAGGGTCTGGCGGCGGCGGCCAAGAAGTCGGGCCGGGTTGCGGCCGAAGGTCTGGTGGGCGTTGCGCATGAGGGCAACAAGGCGGCGATGGTCGAGGTGAATGCCGAGACCGATTTCGTCGCGCGCAACGATGCGTTCCAGGCTTTCGTCGAGACGGCGGCAAAGCTCGCGCTCGGCGTGGGCGAGGATGTCGAGACGCTGAAGGCGGCGACCTATCCGGGGACGTCGCATTCGGTGGCGGAGGAGCTGACGCATCTGATCGCGACGGTGGGCGAGAACATGACGATCCGCCGGGTTGCGGTGATCGAAGTTTCGAACGGCGCGGCGGCTTCGTATGTGCATGGGGCGCTGAAGCCCGGTTTGGGCAAGATCGGCGTGCTGGTCGCGCTGGAGGGCAAGGCCGAAGAGGCACTTGCGGCGCTGGGGCGGCAGATCGGCATGCATATCGCGGCGACGCGGCCCGATGCGATCAGCGCGGCGGATGTCGATCCGGCGGCGGTGGCGCGGGAGCGGGCGATTTTCGCCGATCAGGCGCGGGCCGAAGGCAAGCCGGATGCGATCATCGAAAAGATGGTCGAAGGCCGGGTGCGCAAGTATTTCGCTGATGTCGTGCTGCTCGAACAGGTCTGGGTGCATGACGGCGAAAGCAAGGTGCAGAAGATCGTGCATAATGCCGGGGCCGAAGTGACGCGGTTCGTGCGGTTCACGCTCGGCGAGGGCATCGAGAAGGAAACCACCGATTTCGCAGCCGAAGTTGCGGCGGCGGCGGGGGTCTGAGGGCGACACGCCCGCATTTCTGCGGAAGCTGAAATCCCGCTGATCCGGGGCCGGCGATGTTTCGCACCGGCTTTGGGTTGGCGGGATTTTTTATGACTGCGATGTCGGCAATCATTTGTTAAGAACGTTAACGGCCTATTTGTTGCGTTATCGTAACATTATAGGCGTGCGGAGGTGGGTTCGCTCAGGAGTGAATTTTTCGGTATTTTCGTCGGGGTGGCCAGAAGCGGTTGCCGGGGCCGAAATGGACGCCGTGGTAGTTGGCGTCGGGGACGCGGATGTCGGCGGGGTGGAGGGGGATCGGCCAGATGATGCGTTTGGGTTTCGGGTTGGGGTTGGGTTTGCGCTGGCGGCGCTCGCGGGGCGGCGGGCGGAGGTGGTCGGGGAGGTTGACCCCGAACATGCGGCAGATCGGGCGGAGGATGCGACCGAGGCTTGGCTTGGCGGCGAGCAGGGCGATCAGATCCGGGGAATTGACGAAGGCGATCAGGTCGTAATGGGCCTGTGCGGCAACGACGCCGGTGGTCGGGGTGGTCGGCAGCAGATGCAGCAGCCAGGCGAATTGGGTTGAGAACGGTGATGGTTTGCGCGGACGCGAGGGTTTCGGCGGCGCGGTCTCGGGGGTGTCTGATGCGGGTTCGCGGATCGGGCGCGGCGGTGCGGCGGGTTTGGCGGCGGATCGGGCGAAGCGGATCACCACGCGGTTGAAATAGCCCAGCAATAACGTGACCATCGGCATCGCGGCCCGGTGGTGCTGGGCCAGCCGCACCGCCTCGCGATGGAAACCCGCAAAGATGGCTTTGAGGGTTTCGGTCAAGGCTTCATGAGGGCGGGGTGCTTCGGTCACATGGGACTATAAGCATAGACGGCGGGGGGTGAGAAAGCGGGAAAAGGGCAGGCGAAGGGAAGGTAAGGCGAAGGAAGGGCTACTTTTTTGAAAAAAAGTAGCAAAAAACTTTTGTTATCTGGGCTGCGGGCGGTGTCACGGGCACGGGTCTAGATTCAAGAGAGTTTTTTGGTTCTTTTTTGCAAAAAAGAACCCTTTGCCTTGCCTTTTTGCGGGAGGTGGATCGATTTTGGGGTTGTGATCGATGGGCTTCGCAAGGGCTCTGCCCATCCTACGGTTTGATTTGTTAGCCGGGTGCAAGGTGATGGTTGCAGGGGGCGGGTGGATCGATTTTGGGGTTGTGATCGATGGGCTTCGCGAGGGCTCTGCCCATCCTACGGTTTGCTTGATGATGGCGGGGGCGTGGTGTGATGGACTATCGTCGTAATCGGGTGCCGGGCGGGTGTTTTTTCTTCACGGTCAATCTTTATGACCGGGGCAGTGAGATGCTTGTCCGACATATCGATGGTTTGCGTGCGGCGGTGCGGGGTGCCAAGGCGCGGGCGCCGGTAATTACCCACCCCCCTTGCCACGGACGTGGATCTCTGAATCCATGGGGGGATGGACCGCAGTGATTTGCAGCAGCTGAGCAAGGAGCAACTGATCGAATTGGTGCTG
>Ga0315298_1002156_pt1 | contig 34217 bp, 30 predicted proteins | sample WHS_1_MG_FD_203077 | JGI IMG/M metagenome (GOLD analysis project Ga0315298, IMG submission 203077) | Extremophilic microbial mat communities from Washburn Hot Springs, YNP, Wyoming, USA - WHS_1_MG | ecosystem: Environmental > Aquatic > Thermal springs > Hot (42-90C) | place: USA: Wyoming...
GCCGGCGGTGGTGCGGAGGCCGCGCCGCAGTTCGTCGTCGCCGAGGGCGAGGCCGCCGAGTTGGACGACGGCGTGGGGAGGGTCAACGTTGACCTGCAGGAGGGCGGGCCGGTTGTGGAGGTAGATGAGCGTGCCGTGCACGAGCGCGTAGAGCGCGAGGGTGTTGATCGTGATGAGGCGGAGATGTTTGCGCGCTTTGCGGGCGAGGATGTATGCCAGACCGGGCAGGCTGGCCTCGATCGGCTCACCGTCGAGGAACCGCTGGATGTCCTCGGCCATTTCCTGCGCCGTTTGGTAACGCCGGTCGGGGTCTTTCTCCAGCGCCGTGAGGCAAATGGTGGCGGCGTCGCGGTGGACTTTGGGGTTGACCTTGTGCGGAGCCGGCGGATCCACCAGCAGGATGCGGTGCAGGATTTGCACGACGTTTTCCCCGGGAAACGCCTGCCGGCCGGTCAACATCTCGTAGAGCGTCGCCCCGAGCGAGAACACGTCGCTGCGGGCGTCGGCGAGCGCCGTTTTGCCGCCGGCTTGTTCGGGCGACATGTACCGGGGCGTGCCCAACACCTGGCCGGTCACCGTCAGATGCATCTGGTCGCGCTCGATCTCCTTCGCGAGACCGAAATCGGTGACTTTGACCTGCCCGGTTTTGTCGAGGAGGATGTTGCCGGGCTTGATGTCGCGGTGGATGACGCCGTGTTCGTGGGCGTAGTGCAACGCCTCGGCGACCTGTTTGACAATCGTCAACGCCTCGCGCGCCGGGAGCGGTCCGCGGGCAATCACGTCCGCCAGCGACTCGCCCTCGACGTAGTCCATCGTGAAATAGTACTGGCCGTCCTGGACGCCGAAATCGTGGATCGGCACGATGTGCGGGTGCTGGAGTTTGGCGGCGGCGCGGGCCTCGTTCAGGAAGCGTTGGACCTGCTGGGGCGCGGCCGCGCTGCCGCCGAGCAGAACTTTGATCGCCACCCAGCGGTCCAGGCCCGGCTGCCGGGCTTTGTAAATGATGCCAACGCCGCCCCGAGCGATTTCGTCAAGCAACTCGTACTGTCCAAACTTGACCGGTTCGACCGCGACCGGCGCCGGCTTCACCGGCGGCGCGCCGGCCGCGGCACATTCCGGACAGAGGTACGGTGCCGCGGTGGGCGGGGTGTCCACCCCCACGAGACGATGACAAACGGTGCATTGCGCCTGACCGGCCACGATGCGGCGGATTATAGCAGCGGCCCCGCCTCCCGCAACATCGCGGTGTGTGCCTCCCCGCATCCCGGTTGATCTAGGCGGGTGAATGGGGGAGTTGCGCCCAGCGTCGTTTCGACGGCTTGGGCCAACGCCTCCTCACCCACCGCGTCACCGGGCGGCAGAAACTGCACCGGCCAGCCTTCGATAATCACGTATTTCTTCTCCGTCTTGTACCCCCGCGCCGTCGGGTAATCGTAGATTGGCGGCACCGAGAGCAACGCGCTCCCCGGCTGCTGCGGGAACGACACGAAGATATCAATATCGAGCATGGCGACCGGCTCCAGGGAGAACGTCGCCCCACTGCCCCGCCGATGGCGTACTGCCCGATCACGCCATCCGCCCGCAGCCGATTGACGACTTCCAACGCGCTTTCATGGCCGCACCGTAAAAATGCCACCGCGTCCCGGCCAACACATAACCGGCTCTGTCAACCTGCTTAAGCCTGTTCTCCACGCTGCCGAAACTGGCTGCAGTCGGCGTTTCCAGTAACCGGGCCGACGGCGCAGGTGGGCAACGGCAACCACCCAGATCTTTTCCGGCAAGTCGAGGTAGATGACTGCAAACGGGAATCGGTGGACAAGATACGTCCGTGTGCCATGAATGTGAACCGCTCACCGTAGTGGAGCTGCTTGGATGACGGTCAAAGCGGCTTGCACCTCGTCGCGGTAGTCAACGCCGAGTCCGGCCACGCACTGCTCGTAGTAATCCTGCGCGGCGAAGAACTCGGCTTGTGCTTCGGGATGGAATACCGCCGGCTTCACGAACCCCGGTGCGGACGACGCGCGAGGACTTTACCGGCGGGAATCCCTTGAACGCGCCCCCGGCAAATATCCTCCACCCGCCGGGCAATCTCCGCGTCCCATTGCCGTTCGGCGTCCGCATCGCTCGCCGTGTCCAAACTCTGAATCAACGCGTGGGCCAGCCGCGCCCGGCGATCCACCGGCAACCGCAACGCCTGCTCGGTCAATGTTGCTGCTGTCTTCATCGCCGCCAACATATCCGGTTCAGCCTGCCCGCTCAAGCCCGTTCTCGGCGCTGCCGAAACTAGCGACGGTCGTTACCGTTCTGTTCTCGTGAGATATGGTGTGGCGAGTGGAGAGTTGACCACGGCAAACGGTGACCGCCAGCCCCGCGGCCTGCCACAGATCGTGCCACGGAATCCAGTACATGCCGGTGGCCTCCCTGGCCGCCGGCCGGAGGCCGTGCTCCTGCAAATCGCGGGCCGCCAGCCGATCATCGGCCAGGTGCGTTCCCAACACCTTGACCGCCTGCTCCTTCACGGCCACGAAGATTTGCTCTTGGCCGATGGCAATGCCCCTAACGGGAACAACCTGACCGCCGGCACACGGCCCGCGTCAGGTGTCACCAACCAATCAACCGCCACCGCCAGACGGTTCTTGCACCGCAATCAATCCCGCATCGCGGATTCAGGGTCTCAGAACGACAACGACTGATTGAAGGGTGATCGTGTCCAGATGCGCTCCCCGCATTCCGGTTGATCTGGGCGGGTGAATGTGGGAGTTTATCCCTGCCGCGGCGGACAAAACAAACATTGATTGAGTCCACGCCCCAGATGGTTCGCCGGCACGCCGTGGCCTTGTCATTTGGCCGGTTGAACTTCGGTGGCGCGACTCGCGAAAGGAGTACCACCATGTGTGGCATTGTTGGTTACATCGGGAAGAAGCCCGCCCAGAACATCCTGCTCGAAGGGCTCCGCCGTCTCGAATACCGGGGGTACGATTCGGCCGGCGTTTGTACGCTCCACGACGGCCAGTTCGACCTCCGCAAGAAAACAGGCCGGATCAACGATCTCGCCACCCTTCTCCGCCAGCAGCCGACCGGCGGCACCACCGGCATCGGCCACACCCGGTGGGCGACGCACGGGGCACCGACCGACGCCAACGCGCATCCGCACCTCGATCAGTCCGGCAAGATCGCGCTCGTCCACAACGGCGTGATCGAGAACCATCAACAACTCAAAGACCGGCTCGTCGCCCAAGGCCACACGTTTGCCTCGCAGACCGATACCGAAGTCCTGGCGCATCTTGTCGGCGCATACGACCGGGGCGACTTGACCGAGGCGGTCCGGTTGGCCTTGAAGGAAGTGCGCGGCACCTATGGGATTGCCGTGGTGCATCGCGACCATCCGGGCACGATTGTCGGCGCGCGCCGGGGCAGTCCGCTGCTCATCGGCATCGGGCGCGATGAGAACTTTCTCGCCAGCGACGTGAGCGCCATCGTCGCCCACACCCGGCGAGTGGTGTACCTGAACGATTTCGAGATTGTGACGTTGACCCGCGACAACTTCGAGGTCACGAACATCGAAGCCGGAGCGGTCAGCCCGCAGATCAAAGAGGTCGAGATCAAGGCCGAGGACGTGGAGCGCGGCCCGTACCCGCACTTCATGCTCAAGGAGATCTTCGAGCAGCCGCAGACAGTGCAGAACGCGTTTCGCGGCCGGTTGAATTTCGATGAGGCGACGGCAAAGCTCGGCGGGTTGAATCTGTCGCCGGCGGAGTTGCGGGCGGTGGACCGGATCATCTTCATTGCCTGCGGCACCGCGTTGCATGCCGGCATGGCGGCGAAATATCTCCTCGAAGATTTGGCGCGGATCCCGACGGAGTGGGATTACGCCAGCGAATTCCGGTACCGCAACTCGCCCATCGAGAAACACACGCTCGTGTTCGCCATCAGCCAGTCGGGCGAGACGATTGACACGCTGGCGGCCATCCGGGAATGCCGGCGCAAAGGACACAAAACGCTCGGCATCGTCAACGTCGTCGGCTCGACCATCGCCCGCGAGGTGGACGGCGGCACCTACATGCATGCCGGTCCGGAGATTGGCGTGGCGGCCACGAAGTCGTTCACGTCGCAGTTGACGATTGTGACGTTGTTGGCGGTGTTGATGGGACGGATGCGGCACATGGCCGGCACGCGCGGGACGGAGATTCTCCGGGAACTCGAGCGCATTCCCGGCAAGATGGCGCGGATTCTCCAGCAGAACGACGTCATCGCCCAGGTCGCCCGGAAGTATTGCGAGGCGAACAGTTTCCTGTTCCTCGCCCGGCAATACAACTTCCCCATCGCGCTCGAAGGCGCGTTGAAGCTCAAGGAGATTTCCTACATTCACGCCGAGGGCTACCCGGCGGCGGAAATGAAACACGGCCCCATTGCGTTGGTGGATCCGCGGACGCCGGTGTTGTTCATCTGCCCGAAAAACCCGGTCTACGACAAGACCCGGGCCAACATCGAGGAAGTCAAAGCCCGCAAAGGGCCGGTGATTGTCGTGGCCACCGAGGGCGATGACGAGATCAAAGCCGACGACATCATCCGCGTGCCGGCGACGCTGGATTGTCTGGAGCCGCTCTTGACGGTGGTGCCGCTGCAACTGTTGGCGTATCACATCGCCATCCTGCGCGGCTGCGACGTGGACAAGCCGCGGAATCTGGCAAAAAGCGTTACAGTCGAGTGACCGGTGGTTGCGCCCACGCCGTCAGCGGCGATGCGGCGCCGCAGTCCACGCACCGGGTCACCGGAAACGTCAGGCCGCACTGGGGACAAACCCCGCCCGCCGCAAACGGATCGAAGGACATGCCACAACCGTCGCAGACCCGCCAGGGACCGAGCGGCGGCGCACTCCGGCAGGATGGGCACGCGAAATCGCGGTGCCGGGGAATCCGGGCCAACCGGAGCAACGCTCGGGCCTGTTGCCAGCCCCGCCAACAGTTCATCAGGACAAATGCCGCCAGGATCCCAACCCAAAGGCTCGACCAATGAATGGCCAGGCCAATCAGCAGCGCCACGCCGGCAAACCCGACCATTGTCGCCACGAGCAGACTCCGCGCGGGGCCGAGAAAAAACCAGAGCACCGACCGCAGAATCTGGCCGCCGTCGAGCGGATAAATCGGCAACACATTGAACACGAGCAGCACCAGGTTGATCAGCCACACCATGAGCAGATACTTCTGCGCATCCGGCAACCCGCGGCTCCAGCCGGTCACGCCGAGCACCAACAGCAAGCCGGTCAAGATGACCAACAAGACCACATTCACCAGCGGCCCGGCGGCGATGCTCCACAGGGTCGCGCCGGGACGTTGGGGCGGTTGGACGTAGGCGACGCCGCCGAGCGGCCACAGGACGATTTGTTCCGCCCGGCCGCCGACCGACCGGCAGGCGAGCGCGTGCCCGAATTCATGCAGCAACACAATTCCGAACAGCGTCAAGTACTCCAGCACGTCCCACAAGGGCGTGGCATAGGTGCCGCCCCGGCGTTGGATTTGGAAGACCGCGACCAAAAACCAGCTCCAATGCAGAAAGACGGTAATGCCTGCCGCGCGAAATAATCGGAACGCGCCTTGTTGAGTCGGTAACATTGTCGCCAGTCCGTACCACATTGCCGGGGGCGGCACAAGTATTGGACTTGCGCCGGCGCGGCAAAACCCGCATCCTGTCGGCATGAAAATCGGAGTGATTGGCGGCAGCGGGTTGTATCAAATGAACGGCCTCGAACGCACCCGGTGGGTCACGGTGGCGACGCCGTTTGGCAAACCGTCGGATCAGTTCCTCACCGGCAAACTGGCCGGCAAGGACGTGGTGTTCCTGCCCCGGCACGGCCGGGGGCACCGGATTTTACCAAGCGAATTGAACCACCGGGCCAACCTCTACGGCCTGAAGAAACTCGGCGTGACCACCGTCATCAGCGTCAGCGCCGTCGGCTCGCTCAAGGAACAATACCGGCCGACCGACATCGTGCTGGTGGACCAGTTCTTCGACCGGACGAAGCGCAGCCGGGATTTCACGTTCTTCGGCGACGGCATCGTGGCGCACGTGGCGTTTGCCGAGCCGATTTGCGGCCGGCTGCACAAGGTCCTGGCCGAGTGCGGCCGGCAGGCCGGCGCGACGATGCACCTCGGCGGCACCTACGTGAACATGGAAGGCCCGGCGTTTTCGACGCGCGCGGAATCGAACTTCCACCGCGCCCAAGGCTGGGACGTGATCGGCATGACCAACCTCGGCGAGGCCCGGTGCGCCCGCGAGGCGGAGATTTGTTACGCCACGCTGGCGATGGTGACGGACTACGATTGTTGGCATGTCGAGGAAGAGCCGGTGACGGTGGAAATGGTCCTCGCCAACCTGCAGAAGAATGCACGCACGGCACAGGAGATCATCCGGTTGGCGGTCGAACGGTTGGACCCGGCCGCGGATTGCCGTTGCCGGCACGCGCTGCAGAACGCGATCATGACCGCCCCGGCCGCGCTGCGGCCGGCCACGCGAAAGAAACTGCAGTTGCTGATCGGCAAGTACCTGACAAAGGCCTGATGCTCGGCAGCACGTTCGCCAACTTCCAGGTGCTGGAAAAGATCGGCCAGGGCGGCACGGCAGACATCTATGTCGTCAACGACCAGACCGGTCAGCGGTACGCCCTGCGCGTGTTGCGGGCGGAGCACCGGTACAATTGGCGGCGGATTTGGCGGTTCCGGCGGGAATGCGTGTTGCTGGAGTTGTTTGACCACCCGAACATCGTGCACGGGTTCGGCCACGGGAAATTCCGCGGCCAACGCTACTCAATCCGCGAGTACGTCGAGGGCGGCAACCTCAAGGACCGGATTCTGCGCAGCGATCCGCAGGTGCAGGTGCACCGGCTCAAGTTGCTGACCGGCATGGCCGCCGGCCTCGCCCACATTCACGAACACGGCTACATGCACCTGGATTTCAAGCCCGAGAACGTGCTGGTGACCGCCGCTTACGAGCCGAAGATCGTGGACTTCGAGTTGTGCACCCGCCGCCCCGACCGGCCGAAACGCATCGGCAAGATGCCGGGCACGCCGGCCTATCTGGCCCCGGAACAGATCGCCCGGCAGCCGATTGACGAGCGCGTGGACATTTTCGCCTACGGGGTGACCGCCTACGAGATGCTGACCGGCAAAAAACCGGTGACCGGCAACACGGTGCAGGAAGTGTTGCAGAAGTACGCCCGGTTCGACGAGCACCTCAAGCCGTTGCGCACCCATGTCCCCACGATCCCGCCGAACATCGAGCGGGTCGTGCTCAAATGTCTTGAAAAAGACCCCGACCGCCGCTACCCTGCGATGAGTTTGGTCGTCCGCGACCTCCAATCATGAAACAATATCTGCCATTGATCGTGGTGGGGCTGCTGCTGGCGGGTTGTGAACGCAACCCGTCCTCCCCGGCTGCCCCGTCCTCCCCGGCTGCCGCTCCGCCAGCGGTCGCTGAACCGGCCGCGCCGCCCGCGCCGCCGGTCGCCCCGCGGCCGCCGGTCACCGAACCGGCCAGCGCCGATGCCTGCGAAAAAGCGTTGGCCCTGAAAAAAGCCGGCCAACTGGTGCCGGCGCGGGATCTGTTGTGGCCGGTGGCGGAAGCCGCCGATGCGCCCGATTGCGTTTTTGACCTGTTGGGCGAAATCAACACCCTGATTCTCTTCAGCCCGGTGCCGGCGCCGGAGAAAGTGGATTACACCATCGAAGCCGGGGACACGCTGGCCAAGCTCGCCGCGAAGTTCGGCGCGCCCATCGCCCTGATCAAAAAAGCCAACAACCTTCAGAGCGACACCATCCGGATCGGCGACCGGCTGCGGATTTATCAACCGCAGTTTGCGGTTCGCGTGGACAAGACGAAGAACATCCTGACGGTGACCGACCACGGCAGGTTCTTCAAGCGGTACCGGGTCGGCACCGGCGAGTACAGCAAGACGCCGGTCGGCACGTTCAAGATCACCGTCCGCCAGGCCGAACCGGTCTGGCACCACGATGGCCAGGTCGTCCCGTACGGCGACAAGGCGAACATCCTCGGCACCCATTGGCTCGGCCTCGACGTGCCCGGCTACGGCCTGCACGGGACGTGGGACACCAATTCCATCGGCAAACAAGCCACCGCCGGCTGCGTCCGGATGCTCAACAGCGACATCGAGGAGCTCTAAACCATCCTGCCGCTCGGCACCCCGGTCACCATTCACGAATGAAGCTCTACACCCTCGAGTTCGAGAAGCCGATTGTCGAGCTGGAGCAGACACTGGAAAATCTCCGCCAGCAGGCAAAGGAACAGAACATTGATTTGTCGGGGCAAATCACCGCCATCGAAGCCAAGCTGGAAGCGACCCGCAAGGAGGTCTTCACCCACCTCACCCCGTGGCAACGGGTCCAGTTGGCACGACACCCCCGGCGGCCGTACCTGCTCGATTATCTCGAACGGATCGCCACGAACTTCATCGAACTGCACGGCGACCGGCGGTACAGCGACGACCGGGCCCTGATCGGCGGGTTGGCCACCATTGACCAGTACCGGGTGATGATCATCGGCCAACAAAAAGGGCGCGACACCAAGACCAACCTGCTCCGCAACTTCGGCTGCGCCCACCCCGAAGGCTACCGGAAAGCGCTCCGCCTGATGCAGTTGGCCGAGAAATTTGACCTGCCGATCATCAGTTTGATTGACACGCCCGGCGCCTTCCCCGGCGTCGGCGCGGAAGAACGGCATATCGCCGAAGCGATCGCGGTCAACCTGCGGGAGATGATGTTGTTGCAGGTGCCGAGCGTGGCGGTGGTCATCGGCGAGGGCGGTTCGGGCGGCGCGTTGGGCATCGGCGTCTGCGACCGGGTGCTGATTTTGGAGAACGCCTACTACTCGGTGATCTCGCCGGAAGGCTGTGCCGCGATTTTGTGGAAAGACCGCGCCAACGCCCCGCAGGCAGCAGCAGCGTTGAAACTGACGGCCAAGGATTTGTTGGAACTGGGCATGGTGGACGAGATCGTGCCGGAACCGCTGGGCGGCGCGCATCACGATTATGACGCCACCGCCCAGAACGTGAAACGCGCCATCCTCAAACATCTGGAGCAACTCCGCGCATTGAAGGTTTCCGAGTTGTTGAAGGCGCGCTACGACAAGTACCGCAAGATGGGCGTGTTCGAACGCGCCGCGCCGAAACCGCGGACGCCGCGCCTGCACAAGAAAGGTCCGGCAGCGCCGGCGGCGCCTTGAGCATTTTCCGCTTCACAAATGTCCGTGGGCCATGTACAAGATTGCCCGTGTTCGGACGGGGATAAAACGAAAGACGAGGGAGATTTATGAAACATTGGATCACCGCGATTCTCGCCAGCCTGGCCCTGGGTTGTGCCACCGCCATCGTGCGTCCCTACGTGGGTCAACAGCAAGCCTGGCCGACGGCGGCCGGCAGCATCGTCAATACCCGGTACGGCCTCCCGATCTTTACCACGTTGCCCCCGTCCCCCTATGAGGTGCTGGCGCAACTCCGCATCAGCAGCCCGTTCTACGCGCAGCCGGAAGAAGGCCACCTGCCCGTGCTCGTCAAAAAAGCAATCGAACTCGGCGCGGATGCGCTGGTGTTCGTCGAGGGCCGCAGTTTCTTCAGCAACAACTACGGCCTGCCGGGGACGCAACCCGCCACCCCCACCGGCAAACCCGCGGCTTACACCGTCACCCAGGTCAACCGATTCCTGCCGGACTCCTTCAAACCGGATGTCACCATCATCGCCATCCGCTGGGTGGGCGAACCGCCGAGCGGACTGCCCAAATCACAATTCCGGATTGGCCTGACAGAGCCCGAGCCAACGTCAACAGTGGTGACCACACCACCAGTGGAAGTCCCCTCCACACCGGCCACGCAAGCCGTGGAAAATGTCGTCGCCCCGAATTCCTCGGCGGCACCGACCAATGCGGCACCGGTCAAAGAAACCATCACGCCTCCGCCACCCCCACCACCGGCGCCGGCACCGGAGCCACCAGCGCCTGCTCCGGCAACACCAGCACCCGCTCCGGAGGCACCGAAACCGCCCCCCGATGTTGAAGCCCCGCCACCGCCCGTTGTCCCGGTTGCCCCCGAACCGCCACCGGCGCCCGAACCGGTGGTCACGGACACGAACAGTGTGCCGGCACCGCCGATGCCCGTGCCGTAGCCGGCGGCGTCAGGATTCCAAGTCCACCTTGATGTGCAGCTCGCGCAATTGGCGCGGATCGGCTTCGCCCGGGGAGTCGGTCATCAAATCCACCGCCTTGGCCGTCTTGGGAAACGCGATGACTTCGCGGATGTTGTTGGTGCCGGCGAGGATGGCGCAGAGCCGGTCAAATCCCAACGCGATGCCGCCATGCGGCGGCGCGCCATACCGGAACGCCTGGAGCATGTAGCCAAAGCGCGATTGGGCAATCGCCGGGGGGATCTGCAGCACCTGCTCGAACACTTTCTTCTGCAGCGCCGGCTGGTGAATCCGGATGGACCCGCCGCCGAGTTCGACGCCGTTGAGCACGATGTCGTAGTGCTGGCCGCGGACTTTGGTCGGGTCCGTGTCGAGCAACGGGATGTCTTCGGCCACCGGCGCGGTAAACGGGTGATGCGTGGACAGGTGCCGCCTGGCCTCCCGGTCATAGGTGATCAGCGGGAAATCCACGACCCAGAGGAAGTTCCACCCTTTGCGTGGCAAGTTGATCATGTCGGCCACGATCAACCGCATCCGCCCCAACACTTCCCACACAATGTCGCGCCGGTCCGCGCCAAACAAAATCAGGTCGCCCTCCTCGATCCGCAGTTTCTCCGCCAGCGCCTGTTTCTCGGCGTCGCTAAAGAACTTCACGATGGGCGATTTCCATTCCCCTCCTTCGACTTTGATGTAGGCCAGTCCTTTCGCGCCGAAACTCTTCGCCGTCTCGGTCAACGTTTCGATCTGTCCCTGCGTGGCGCGCGCGAGACCTTTGGCGTTGATGGCTTTCACCACGCCACCGGCCTCGATGGCGCCGCGGAACACCTTGAACTGGCTGCCGGCAAAATCCTTCGTCAAATCCACCAACTCCATCCCAAACCGGGTATCCGGCTTGTCCACCCCGAACCGTTCCATCGCCTCCCAATACGCCATGCGCGGGAACGGCGTGGGGATGGTTTCGCCGCGCGTCGTCTGCCAGACCCTGGCGAGCAGGCCCTCGATCAACGCGTACATGTCCTCGCGCGTGATAAAGCTCATTTCCACGTCAATCTGCGTGAACTCCGGCTGCCGGTCGGCCCGCAGGTCTTCGTCGCGGAAACATTTCGCCAGTTGGAAATACCGCTCCACCCCGGCCACCATCAGCATCTGCTTGAACTGTTGCGGCGACTGCGGCAGCGCGTAGAACTTGCCGGGGTTGACCCGCGACGGCACGAGATACTCGCGCGCCCCTTCCGGCGTGCTCTTGAACAGAATCGGCGTCTCGATTTCGAGAAACCCGTGGTCATCGAAGTAATCGCGCACCGCTTTGGCCGCCAGGTGCCGCAGCCGGAGGTTTTTCGCCATCGCCGGCCGGCGCAGATCCAGATACCGGTATTGCAATCGCAAATCCTCGTTGGCCAGCTCGTCGAGTTGAAACGGCGGGGTGTCGCTCGGATTGAGGATGTCCAGTTTGTGCACGAGCACTTCGATCGCGCCGGTCGGCAACTTCGGGTTCTCCGTCCCGGCGGGACGCTGGCGCACCACCCCCTCGACCGCAATGACGTACTCCGCCCGCAACGTGTGCGCGAGTTCCGCCGACGCGGCGTTGTGCTGGGGGTCGAACACAACCTGCGTGATCCCCTCCCGGTCCCGCAGGTCAATGAAAACAATGCCGCCGTGATCCCGGTAGACCTGCACCCAGCCGGCCAGGGCGACCTTCTGTCCGACGTGTTCCAGCCGCAATTCGCTGCAATGATGTGTCCGTTTCATTTCAATCTTTCCGGTAATTCCGCAATCTGCACTCGTTCCTGATGGCCGGTCGCCAAATCCTTCAGCATCACTTCGCCGCTCGTCCATTCATCGGGACCGACCACGACGGCAAAGCGCGCGCCGCGGCTCGCGGCAGCTTGAAATTGTTTTCCCACCTTCGCCGGGGTCAACGCATAATCCACCGCGATCCCGGCGTCGCGCAGGCGCTGAATCATCGGCCGGATCGCGCCCCGCAACGATTCGTCGGCCACGACCACATAGCAATCCAACTCCCAGTCCAGTTTCGGCAACAACCCGCGCTCTTTGAGCAACTCGCCCAGCACCACGTCCCCCATCCCAAAGCCGAGCGCCGGCAGGTCCACCCCGCCGACGAGTCGGAGCAGATTGTCATACCGGCCACCACCGGCGATGGCGCGGAGTTGGCCCTTCCGGTCGTGAATCTCCCAGACGATGCCGGTGTAGTACGCCAGACCGCGGACGATCTTGAAATCCACCTCGCAGAACTTCTTCAACTCGCCGAGCTGGTCGAGGAGTTCCCGGAGGTCGTCATTTGGGAACGCAAGCACCGCGTCCACTTTCGGCGTGACGGCGGCGATTTTCTCCCGCGTCTTTTCGAGCGGCTCGCGCTCCAATTTGTCCACCGCCTGAAACACCGCGTACTGCTGGTCGGCCGGAATGCCGAGCGCGTCGAGGTATCGTTGCCACGCCCGCCGGTCGGAGATGCGGACAACGAAATCCTGCTCGGTCAGGCCGAAGCTGCGGAGGCTGTCAATGGCCAGCGCAATCAGCTCGGCATCGGCGGCCACGTCGGTCTCGCCGATGATGTCGGCGTTGAACTGGAAATGCTCGCGCAGCCGGCCCCGTTGCTGGCGTTCGTACCGGAACAGTTGCGGGATGGCGAACCATTTGATCGGCTTTTTGTAGTCGCGGTGCCGCGCGCCGACCATCCGGGCCAGGGTCGGCGTCATTTCCGGGCGCAACGCCACGGCGCGGTCGCCTTTGTCGGTGAAATTGTAGAGTTGGCCGACGATTTCGTCGCCGGACTTCAGCGTGTACAATTCCAGCGGTTCGAGCGGCGGGCCGTCATATTCCCGGAAGCCGTACCGGCGGGCCACGTCCCGCCATTTCCCGAAAATATACCGGCGCAGCGCCAGCGTCTCCGGGTAGAAATCACGAAAGCCGGGCAGCGGGTTCATCAGGGGGCGGGCGGCTTGGCGAGCTTGTCGGTCAGTTTCAACACTGCCTCCCGCATCTCCTTGCCGGGTTTGAATTTGACGACCGCCCGCGCCGGGATCTGCACGTCTTTGCCGGGATCGTTCGGATTGCGGCCGATCCGGGGTTTGCGGAGTTTGACTTCGAACACGCCGAAGTTGCGCAGTTCGACGGTCTCGCCTTTGATCAAGGCGGCCGTGATGTGGTCGAGGGTGCGTTGCACGACCGCCAACACGTCTTGCTGGATCAAGCCGGTTTCGTTGCTGATCTGGACCACCAAGTCACGTTTTGTCATTTTGTTGTATCTCCTGCCGTTAATCGTTCCACCCACGGAACCAAATCGCCGCCCAACCGGTACACGCCATACGCGGCCAACACGCACAGCAACAGGATGATCGCCGGTTGGGCGAACACCCGCCGAACCCCGGTGCCCAGGCTGCTGATCCGCGCCAACTGCTCCCGCCGCCCGGCCAGCCGCCCGAGCATTGCCTGTAACCCCATAAAGGTCCCGTGCCATTCCCCGGCCACCTTGCGCGCCATGCCCTCCGGCAACTCCTTGAACGCCTGCAAACTCGGCAGCGTGTTCAACAACCGCAGCGCCTTGTCATCCCGCTCCGCCACGTTGCCCAACATGGTCATCAACATCTCATGCTGCCGCGCAATCTGGCTCTTCAACTCCAAAAACGCCTGTTCCTCCTCGCCGGTAAAGTTTTGCTGATTGAACCCCCGGTCGAGGTACGCGCTCAGCCGCTTCCACAACTCGATGAACTCCTCGAGCTCCTGGATGTTGCGTTCCAAATTCTTGTCGCGCATGGCGTATCCTGTGACCGGCGCGCACTGTAGTAATCGTTGCCCGGAGCGTCAAGACCCATTCCTGGCGCCCCGCGCCCCGGTCGCTCAGCGATTGCTCGATGGAGACTGGAGCAGGCGGTTCTTGACGTTGTCCGGCAACGACGATTGGGCAATCCAGGCCTGCGCGGCCGTTTCATCCACGCGCAACCAGCGGTGGGCAACCGATTGCGCCGCGCTTTGCCAGAGCTTGTCGTCCTGAATCGAATCCACCCACTGCATCGCCACGGCCGGGTTGTTCTCCGCCAGCCGCTGCGCCAGCGACCGCACGGCAGTGTCGCGGGTCTTGCCGGCGCTGAGGCTGTTGACCCATTGCGCGGCGCCGGTGAGGTCGGCGTAGGCCCACTGGCTGGCCAGTTGACCGACCAAGCCGTCTTTGACCTCGCCGTCGGCGAACTGGCTGACCCACGCCGCGGCCGCCGGTGGGTCTTGCGATGCCCATTGGGCGACAATGTTCCGTGTAACGTTGTTTTGTTCGTCACCGGCCGCAAGCCGGCTGACGTAGGCCGCCGCCGCGGCCGGGTCGGACGACGCCCACTGGCTCATTACCTGTTGAATGGCCTGGTTCCGGGTCTTGCCCGCCGGCAAGTTGAACGCCCACGCCCGCGCCGCGTCCGGCTCACTATTCGCCCACTGCGACACGAGGCTGCTCACCAGGTTCTGCTGCGGGTCACCGGCCGGCTGGTTCAGGGCGAACTGGAGGGCGGCCTGCGGCTCGGTTTGGGCCCATTGGTTGACGACGTTGTGGAGCGCCCATTGTTTGCCGTTGCCGTCCGGCAACGATTGCACCCAGTTCAGCGCGGCGGGCAAATCACTTTGTGCCCACTGCGCGGCGATCTGTTGGTAGGCGTTGTTCCGCTCGTTGCTGGCCGGCATGGATTCGACGAACGCGACCGCCTTTTGCGGATCCTCTTCGGCCAACCGGTACACCATGCCCGACATCGCCTGCCGTTTGGCCGGCCCGTCCGGCAACGATTGCACCCACCGGACCGCGCTCTCGGTGTCGTTCTGCGCCCATTGCGCGGCCACGCTGGCGATGGCCTGGTTCTGCATTTGCCCTGCCGGCAGTTCCGTCGCCAACCGGGCAGCAGCTTCGGGGTCTTTGCTGGCAAACGCGGCAACCACGTTCTGCATCGCTTGATTCCGGGCATTGCCCGCCGGCAACTGTTTGACCCACGCCCACGCCGCCGCCGGGTCTTGCTGCGCCCATTGGGAGGCGACGGCACTGACCGCGTTCAGTCGTTCCCACCCGCCCGGTAACCGCAATGCCGCTGCCGCCGCGTCGGCCGGGGATTTGGCCGCCCACTGATCAAAGACCGGCCAGAGCGCCTGCTGGCGGGCCTGCCCGGCGCCGAGGCTGTTCAGCAGTGCCAGCGCCGCTGGCGGATCCGTGACGGCGAGTTGGCCGGCCACCCGTGTGAGCGCCTGGTTCCTGAGTTGGCCGGCGGGCAACTGCTTGGCCCATGCCGTCGCCGCGACCGGGTCGGCATCCAACCAACTGTTGAGCACGATCAACGCCGCGCCCTGCCGCTGGCTGGAATTGCGGAGGGACTGCGCATACTGCATCGCAGCCGCCGGGTCGGATTCCGCCCACCGGCTCAGCAGTTGCGAAATGACCAGCCACCGGGTTTGCCGATTCGGCGCTTGCTCGGCCACCGCGAGCGCTTCGCGGATCTTGCGGACATCAATCCCGGCCACGGTTTGGGCAATCTTTTCCCAGTCATGGCGGTTCCCCATGGTGGTCTTCGTCACCGCCGCCAATGCGTCCACGGTGGCGGTCGGTGGATTGGTTCCGGTGGCGCGGGGCGGGGACCGGCGCGGCAGAGTGGATTGTGGCGCCACCGGCATTGGCCGGTTGGGGCGACCCGTGAGAACACCCGCGCCAAACCCGGCAACAGCGGCCATGATCGTGAGAATGACAAAGCGTGGTTTCACGTCAGTTCCTGTGCCGGGTCCGGTCGGCGAGCGCGCGGTCAATCTCGCGTTCGTGGGTTTTGCGTTTGATGGCCTCGCGTTTGTCCACCTGGCTTTTGCCTTTGCCGACGGCGAGTTCGACTTTGGCGAAGCTCTTTTTGAAATAGATCTTCAGCGGCACCAGCGCCATGCCTTTGGCGCCGAGTTGGCTGGCGAGGCGGTGGATTTCTTTTTTGTGGAGCAACAGCCGGCGGGGCCGGAGCGGGTCCACGTTCCAGCGGTTGCCCTGTTCGTAGGGGGCAATGTGGGCGTTGTAGAGCCAGCACTGGCCGCGCTCGATCCGGGCAAAGGCATCGTCAATCGAGGCCCGGGCAGCCCGGAGGGATTTGACTTCGGTGCCTTTCAGCTCGATGCCGGCCTCGAGGGATTCGAGAATGAAGTAATCCCGCCGGGCTTTATGGTTGTGAATGACAGACGGCATCAGCCGTCAGTATAGCGGTTGGCCCGCGATCGGCCACGAAAAAGTCTGTTAGGGGACTTTGGCCGGTGTTTCCTGTTCGTCTTCGACAGGCGCCAACTCGTAGCTCAGTTTTCCTTCGGCAATCTCTTGGAGAGCGATGTCGGCATAATCCATCCGCGGCTCGGGCTGCACCAATGGCCGGTGACCTTGGATCAGTTGGCGGACCCGCCGGGAAACGATGTTGACCAACAACTCCGGGTTCGCGACACGCTGCAAAGCGGCTTCAAGTAGTTTGCTGTTCATAAAAGGCAACACAGGCTAGGCGAAACCGCCGGCCTGCTCAAGACTTATTTTCCCGCCCGGACCGGCGCGGGCTCGGACCGCGCCGGTCGAGACTGGAGTGGACTCAGTAGTCCATGCCGCCGCCCGGAGGACCGGCCGGAGGAGTTTTCTCCTTTTCCGGTACTTCGGTGACGCAGCACTCGGTCGTCAGCAACAGACCGGCGATGCTGGAGGCGTTCTGGAGCGCGCTCCGGGTGACCTTGGTCGGATCAATAATCCCGGCCTTGCCCATGTCGGTGTACTCCAGCTTCTCGCAGTCGAAGCCTTCCCACCCTTTGCGGGCGAGGACTTCCTTGACGATGAGCGAGCCTTCCTCGCCGGCATTGGCCGCCAACTGGCGCAGCGGTTCCTCCAACGCCCGACGCACGATCTGTACGCCGATCGCTTCGTCGCCTTTGAGTTTAAGCCCCTCGAGCTTGCTGATGCAGCGCAGCAACGCCACGCCGCCACCGGGGACGATCCCCTCCTCGACCGCCGCGCGGGTCGCGTGCAACGCATCTTCGACGCGCGCTTTCTTTTCCTTCATCTCGGTCTCGGTCGCCGCGCCGACGCGGACCACCGCGACACCACCGGCCAACTTGGCGAGACGCTCCTGGAGTTTCTCGCGGTCGTAGTCGCTGGTGGTTTCTTCGATGGCCTTGCGGATCTGGTTGATCCGGCCCTGCACGTCGCTCTGCTTGCCGGCGCCCTCGACGATCGTGGTGTTCTCCTTGTCCACGACGATCTTCTTCGCGCGGCCGAGGTCTTCGAGTTGGACGTTCTCGAGCTTGATGCCGAGGTCTTCGCTGAGGAACTTGCCACCGGTCAGGATGGCAATGTCCTCGCACATCGCCTTGCGGCGATCGCCGAAGCCGGGGGCTTTGACGGCGCAGACCTGAATCGTGCCGCGCAGTTTGTTCACCACGAGCGTGGCGAGCGCTTCGCCTTCGACCTCTTCGGCAATCACCAGCAGCGGCTTGCCGACTTTGGCGATCTTCTCCAACAGCGGCAGCATGTCTTTGAGGCTGCTGATTTTCTTCTCATGGATGAGCAGGTAGGCGTCTTCGAGCACGGCCTCCATCGTCTCGGCATTGGTGACGAAGTACGGGCTGAGGTAGCCCTTGTCGAATTGCATGCCCTCGACGACTTCCAGTGACGTCTCGATGCTCTTGGCTTCCTCCACCGTGATGGTGCCGTCCTTGCCGACTTTGTCCATCGCGTCGGCAATGATGTTGCCGATGGTCTTGTCGCCGTTGGCGCTGATGGTCGCGACCTGCATGATTTCATTGCGGTCTTTGACCTTCTTGCTCATCGCCTTCAACTCTTCGACGGCCGCATCCACCGCCTTCTGGATCCCGCGTTGCAACGCCATCGGGTTCGCCCCGGCGGTCACGTTGCGCAGGCCTTCGCGGTAGATGCTCTCGGCCAACACGGTCGCGGTGGTGGTGCCGTCGCCGGCCACGTCGCTGGTTTTGCTGGCGACTTCGCGCACCATTTGGGCGCCCATGTTTTCCCACGGATCCTGCAACTCGATCTCTTTGGCGACAGTCACGCCGTCCTTGGTGATCGTCGGGGAACCGTATTTCTTGTCGAGGACGACGTTGCGGCCTCGCGGCCCGAGCGTGGCCTTGACGGCCCTGCTCAACTTCTCGACGCCCACGAGCAACGACTTGCGGGCCTCTTCACTGAACAACAGTTGTTTTGCTGCCATGATGAATCACTCCTTTGGTTGCGTTAGTCCAGCACGCCGAGGATGTCATCCTCGCGCATGATCAGGTAGTCTTTGCCGTCAATTTTGATCTCGGTGCCGCCGTACTTGCTGTACAGCACCCGGTCACCCTTCTTCACGTCCATCGGGATGAGCTTGCCGCTGTCATCGCGTTTGCCCGGCCCGACGGCAATCACTTTGCCCTCCTGGGGCTTTTCCTTGGCGGTATCGGGAATGATGATCCCGCCCTTCTTCACTTCTTCTTGTTCGACCGGCTGCACCAGCACCCGGTCGCCCAACGGTTTTACGTTCATGCTTCCTCCACTCCTTTTGGTTTGGGTTTCCCGTTACGATAACGGACAACGTCACTTCTTCTTGTCGTCGTCCACCATCTCGAAATCGGCGTCCACGACCTCGCCTTCCTTGCCGGTCTTCTTCGGCTCGGCTTTCGGTTCGCCACCAGGTTGACCACCGGCCTGCGCCCCGGCCTTGTCGCGGACCTTCGCGTAGATGTCCGACGAAACTCCGTGCCACACCTGCGTCAACGTCTCCTCCGCGCTCTTCATCGCGTCGGCATCCTCGCGTTTCAACGCGTCCTTGACCTTCTCGATGGCCTCCTCCAACTTCTTCCGTTGCTCGTCGCTGATGATGTCCTTGTGCTCCCGCATCAACTTCTCGGTCTCATAGACCCGCGCATCGCAGCGGTTGCGCAACTCCACCCGCTCGCGCAGCTTCTTGTCTTCCTCGGCGTGCGCCTCGGCTTCCTTCTTCATCTTCTCGACTTCCTCCTTGGACAACCCGGAGGACGCCGTGATGGTGATCTTCTGCGACTTGCCGGTGCCGAGGTCTTTGGCCGAGACGTGGAGGATGCCGTTCGCGTCAATATCGAATGTCACCTCGATCTGCGGCACCCCGCGCGGCGCCGGCGGGATGTCCGTCAGGTGGAACCGTCCGATGGTCTTGTTATCGCGGGCCATCGGCCGTTCGCCCTGCAACACGTGGATTTCCACGCTGGTTTGATTGTCGCTGGCCGTGGAGAAGATTTCGTTTTTGCGGGTCGGAATCGTCGTGTTGCGCGGGATCATCACCGTGAACACGTTGCCGAGCGTCTCGATGCCGAGCGACAGCGGCGTCACGTCGAGCAACACGATGTCCTGTTTGACCTGGCCGGTCAGCACGCCGCCTTGAATGGCGGCACCCACGGCGACGACTTCATCCGGGTTGACTCCCTGATGCGGCGCCTTGCCGATGAGTTTGCGGGCGGTCTCAATGACCTTCGGCATCCGGGTCATGCCGCCGACGAGCACCAACTCATCCACCTTGTCCATCGTCAGCTTGCCGTCGCGCAAACACGCCTCGACCGGCCGAATCGTCCGCTCAATCAACTCGTCGCACAACTGCTCCAGCTTCGCCCGGGTCAATTTCTTGACGATGTGTTTCGGCCCGCTGGCGTCGGCGGTAATGAACGGCAAATTGATCTCGTACTCCTGGGCGCTCGACAGGGCGATCTTGGCCTTCTCGGATTCTTCCTTGATACGTTGGAGCGCGTCGGCCTGTTTCCGCAGATCAATGCCGTATTCCTTTTTGAAATCGTCAATGATCCAATTCATCACGCGCTCGTCAAAATCGTCGCCGCCGAGATGCGTGTCGCCGTTGGTGGCGAGCACTTCAAACACGCCGTCGCCAATCGAGAGCAGGGAGATGTCGAAGGTGCCGCCGCCGAGGTCATAGACGGCAATGTGTTCATCCTTCTTCTTGTCGAGGCCGTAGGCGAGCGAGGCGGCGGTCGGCTCGTTGATGATGCGCAACACGTCCAGTCCGGCAATCTTGCCGGCATCCTTGGTCGCCTGGCGCTGGGCGTCATTGAAATAGGCGGGGACCGTGATCACGGCTTTTTCGATCTTCTCGCCGAGATAGGCTTCGGCGTCGGCCTTCATTTTGGCGAGGATCATTGCGGAGATTTCCGGTGGGCTGTAGACTTTCTTTTCGCCGCCAACGGTGACCTCCACGGCGGCGTCGCCATTGCTGGCGCGGACGACCTTGAACGGCACCCGCGACCGTTCCTGCTCGACCTCGTCGTATTTGCGGCCCATGAACCGCTTGATCGAATAAATCGTGTTCTGCGGGTTGACGACCGCCTGCCGTTTGGCCGCTTGTCCCACCAGTCGTTCACCCGATTTTGTGAAAGCAACAATCGAAGGCGTCGTCCGCCCGCCTTCGGCGTTCGGAATGACTACCGGCTCGCCACCTTCAACCACCGCCATGCACGAGTTCGTCGTACCCAAATCAATACCAAGTACCTTAGCCATAGTTTTAGCTCCTGCCTGGCCTTTAGCTATGCGCGTGCCATCCAACGCCGGTTAGTGGTAACTTGTTACCCCAAAACTACTTAGAAATTTTTACCCAAACGGCAGCAATGGGACTGTGGCACACTTCTTCTGGCGCGGTTACCTACAGGGTGTGCCAATTGCGACACAATGGCGCTTCAAGATACAGCGCGTTCGCGCCCTTCATCTGACGGCAATCCCGTCGGCCACGGGCCGGCAAGTCCGAAGGTGATCAGGACTTCCCGGCGCAATGCGGCGGGCGTCAGCGTGTTTTTATCGAGTGATGCGATCCCGGTACCGCCGAGTTCCGAGCGGAGCCGTTCTGGCGGCACCCCGCTCAGCACGATTACCGGCGGGTGCGCGGTCCAAGTCCGCAGGACGCGCAACACGTCCGCGCCGGAAACTCCCGGCATATTCCAATCCAACAAGACCAGGGCGTATTTCGTTGCCCGCAGCCGGCGCAACGCCTCGAAGCCGTCGCCAGTCTGATCCACAATCAGACTACTGCGTTCCAACGGCCACGCCCGCCGAAGCAATTCAACCGTCAATTCCTGATCAACCTCATTGTCGTCCACAATCAGGACCCGGCGCGGCCGGTCCTCAAACGGACTCCGGCTCAACTGTGGCGCGGGAACAATCGCGGGATTCATACGCCGTATCTCTACGGCCCCCCGCGCCTTCTGGCCATCGGGCGGAGATTGATTTCTGCGTCAGGGATTTCCTGACACAGGCTGAAAGCCAAACGCATCCGCACCGGGCAGCGCCGTCCGGTAATGGAAGAACTCCCAGCGCACCGGATACTCGGCGCGCAACCGGTCAAACTGCCGGTAGTCCCGCCGCAGCGCCGCGTCATCCGCGCGGATATCGTAGGCTTGCCGGACCACCGCGCGCAGATCGTCCCCCGCCAACACCGGCTGCGCCGGCCCGGTCAACTTCGGCCGCCAGGAAGGCGTCACGCCGAGATGCCGGCAGGCGGCCTGGTAAATCATCACGGTGCCGTTCACCTTCCCGTCGAAACTGTACCCGGCAATGTGCGGCGTCGCGATCGTCGCCTTGTCGAGCAATGCCGGTAAAATGTGCGGTTCGCCTTCCCACACATCGAGCACGAGGGCGTCCAGCGGAGCGGTGACCAGCTTCCGATTGTCCAACACGGCCCCGCGCGAGGTGTTGATGATGATTCCCCGGCGCGGTTCGAACAAATGGAAGGTCGCGTCCGGCCCCGTCCGCGTCAGCGGCACGTGCAACGTGATGATGTCCGCCGCGGCAAGGATTTGCTCCAGGCTGACAAAGGACGGCAGGTGCTCGCGTCGTTGCCGGGGCGGATCGTTTTCCAACACGCGCAACCCCAAGGCCCGCGCGTACCGGGCCACTTTCGACCCGACGTTCCCCACCCCGACGACTCCGAGCGTTTTGTCCCGCAAACGGAATCCCCGGCAGTGGCTTAATTCCAGCAACGCCGCAACAACGTATTCGGCCACCGAGTTCGCATTGCAGCCGGCGGCGCTGGCGAACCCGATCCCCCGGAGACCGAGGTATGCCGTGTCCACGTGGTCGGTGCCGATGGTGGCCGTGGCGACAAACCGCACCCGGCTGCCATCGAGCAACGCGGCATTGACCGGCGTGACCGACCGGACCAGCAACAGGTCGGCGTCGCGCACCACGGCCGGTGTCATATGCCGCCCCGGGGTGAGCACCACGTCCCCGAGCGCACAGAATGCCTCCTGAACAAACGGAATGTTGGAATCAGCCACAATTTTCATCGTGGCCGGCATCTTACCAGCGATTTTGGGGTTTGACGATCCGGCAATGGCCGGCTAATGTGCCCGCCCTATGTTTATCGCACATGGTGAATGGTTGCGGAAATATTCCCGCTGGATTTTGGGCGCGGTCTTGTTGATTTTGGTGCCGGGCTTTGTCGTGCTGTTCAGCACCACCGGCGGCAGCCACCGGCGGCAAGGGGAATTGCCGCTGATCCACGGCAAACCCGTCAACCCGGCCGAATACCAACAAGCGCGCGAGTCCGCCTACGCCCAACTGGTCCTCAACACCGGCCGCGCCCCGCGCCGCACGCCCGACACCGAGGCACAAGTCACGCAGGAAGCAGTGCTCCGGCTGCTGTTGTTGGAAAAAGCCCGGCAACTCGGCATTCGGGTCACCGACGAGCAGTTGACCGGCTACCTGCAACGGTTGCCGTTGTTTGCCGACAGCCAGGGCCGATTCGACCCCGAGCGCTACCAGCAAACCCTGATCGTGCTCCGCAACCAGGGCATCAGCGAAGCCGCGTTCGAACAACTCCTGCGCGAGCAACTCATCATCAGCCAGCTCCACGACCTCGTCGCCTCCGCCGCGAAAGTCACCCCCGCCGAAGCCCGGCTCCACGCCGGCCCGCTCCAGGAAAAAGTGGCGCTGCACTACGTGGCGTTCCGCGTCGCCGATTTCACCAACACGGTCACGGTCACCGACGACGAAGCGAAAAAGTATTTTGCGGACAACCAGGAATCCTTCCGCGAACCCGAGAAACTCAAAGTCCGGTACGCCCTCGTGCCGTTCGCCCAAGCCCGCGCGAGCATCACGATCGGGGACGACGAACTCACCGAGTATTACGAGTTGAACAAGTACCGGTTCAAGGACGACAAGGGCGACCCCAAACCGCTCGACGCGGTCAAGGACGACCTGCGCAAGGAGCTGCTTGACATCCGCGCCGAGCGCAAAGCCGGCGACCAGGCCACCGAGTTGTCCGTCAAACTCGTGTTCGAACCCGGCAGCCCCCGTCCCGACCTGGCAAAACTGGCCGCCCCGTTGGGCGCCACGATCGGTGAAACTGGTTATTTCCTGGCCGACGACGAGGTGCCGGGGGTCAACGCCGGACGCGCGTTTGTCACCGCCGCCTTCAACCTCAGCCCGGAAAGCCCCTTCAGCGATCCAGTCCGCGGCGAGGACGGCTACTACGTCCTTGAACTTCTCGACCGCAAACCGAGCGCCATCCCGGCGTGGGAAACCGCGCGCCCCAAAGTCATGGACCAATTGCGCCGGATCCGGGCCTACGACGCGCTCGTCAAACACGGCACCGAACTCGCCCAGCAGATTCAAAAAGCCGTTGCGGCCGGCACGAACTTCGTGGCCGCCTGCGCGGCGCAGCGCCTCGAGGTGCAGACGACCAAGCCCTTCCGCCTCGGCGCCGAACCGTCGGACCTCCCGGCAGCCGCCCGCGTCGCCCAAATGGCAATCGGGATGACGACCAACGCCGTCAGCGGCTTCGTGCCGGGCGCGGACGGCGGATTGATCTTTCACGTCGCCGAACGCGCGGCGCCGGAGCCCGGCGAAATCGAGAAACAACAACCGGAATTCGCCTCACAACTGCTCCAACGCAAACGCGAAGCGCTCTGGCGCGATTGGTTGAATGCCTTGTGGAGCCAGTCGCAAGTTGATCTCCGCCTCCCGCCGCGTCCCGCTGCGGAAACCCCGGAGAAAAGCTAGCGCCGACAGGCGGCGACAAACGCCTGAAAAAGCCGGGCAAACTGCGGTGCCTTCGGTGCCAGCCGTTCCGGATGGAACATCACCCCGGCCACAAACCGCGCGTCGGACTTTTCCATCGCCTCGACCACGCCGTCCGGCGCCCGCGCGCTGATGTCGAAACCGGGCGCGATGCCGCGCAGGGCCTGATGATGATTGCTGTTCACGCGGTCGCAGCCGGGGCCGAGGATTTCGGCCAACCGGCTGGCCGGTTCCCAGGCGAGGGGATGCTCGCTGTGCCGGTGCTGCAGCGCGCCCGGCACGTGCAAACCGATATCCGGCAGCAGAGAGCCACCGGCGGCGAGGTTGAGCATTTGCAGTCCCCGGCAAATGCCGAACACCGGCAGGTCCGCGTCGAGCGCCTCGCGGATCAGGTGGAGTTCCATCAGGTCGCGGACGAGGTCGGTGCCGCTGAGCGTCGCGCGCTCGGCCGGAGTCAACGACGGGGCGTAGAATTTTTCCGAGAGATCACCCCCGCCGGGCAGCAACAACCCGTCGCAACGCTCGAGATACCGGTCCAGCGCCTCGGTATCGGCGGTCAACGGCAACACGACCGGCAATCCGTCCGCCAGTTCAATCGCTTGCGAATACGACTCGCCGCAGAACGCGCCGTACCCGTCTTCGCGCGGGAGTCGGACGGCTTCCGGGGTGATGGCGATCACCGGTTTCATGGGCGCGGATTCTACGGCGACCGCGCCCGCCCCGGCAAGACTGTTACGCGCGGCGCACGAGCAGCACCGGCACCGCGGTCCGGCGCAGGACGTGCGACGTGGTCGAGCCGAGAATGAGTTCCCGGATCCGGGTGTGGCCGTAGGCGCCCATCACGATCAAGTCGGCGCTCGTTTGCTCCACCATCTTCAGAATCTCGGCTTCGGCAACGCCGTGACAGAGCTGGGCGTGAACCTCCGGCACGTGGCGCAGCGCGAGCCGGTGGGCCTCTTGCAAGACTTTCGAAGCGGCCTCTTCGTGATCAGGTTGCGCCACCGTCACCAACGTCACCTTCGCGCCGAGCGCCGCGGCGAGCTGGGTGCCCGCGAGCAGCGCCTTGTGCGACTCGGCACTGCCGTCGTAGGCCAGCAACACATGCCGCAAGGGCCGCACCTCAACCGGCACCACGAGGCAGGGTTTGATGGAGGCGCGCACCATCCGTTCCACGCTCGAACCGAGCGTCTCGCTCGCCCACTGCGCATGCTCGCCCAACCGGCCCAGCACCACGAGGTCGGCTTGCTGCTCGAATTCGAGCATGGTCGGCACCAGCGGGCCGGTCGGATTCGCCGTCTCGCACGGCACGCCGGCGTTGCGGCAGGCCGCCGCCGCCGCGTCGAGAATGACCCGCGCTTTCTGTTCCCGGATTTCGCGGACCCGGGGCAGTAACTGCGTGTACGGTTCCGCGCCGATGGCGCCCACGAAATCGGTCACGATGGGGCCTTCGAGCAGGCGAATGTCGGTGATATGCAGCGCCACCACCCGCCCGTCCAGTTTTTTGGCCAAGCCAATGGCGTACTGCAGGGCCGCGGTCGCGTGGGGTGAACCGTCGGTGCAGACCAGAATGTGCTTGTACATGTTGGTCGCTCCTGTTACCTAACACTAATCGCGCCGCCGCCGGCGCGCAACTCAGCCGACGCTGCGGTCCTCGGCCTCGGCGAGGCGTTTGGCGCTGGCGGTCATCTTCTGGCCAAGCTGCCGCCACGCGCCGGAGGCTTCGCGGGTCCAATTTTCCAACTGATAGGCCACGCCGCGCACGCCGGGAATGCCGTGCAGGTCTTCGTCGAGTTTGCGCAAGGTCGGCTCGGTGCCGTTGCGTTCTTCGGGGCCACCGGTCAGCCGGTAGATCCGCCCGGACACGAAGATGACGCCGCGGGTCACCCGCACGCGCAGCCGCGAGATGTCGAACCAGTTGCGGACAATCAGTTTCCGCGCATGCGAAGTCATCTTCACATCGTCGGCCATGGCCGGCAGTGTAGCGCGCCGGCCCCGTGGCGCAAGCGCCGATTCGAGGCGCGAGTGCAGGTTGCGGGCTTGCCAGATGGCAAACTGCGACATACAACGGATTGCGGCAATGAACCTCACGGCTGCCCATTCGACCAATGCGCACCGCTCGCCCGCGTCCTTTTGGTTCCTGATGCGGTATGCGTTGCCCTACAAGTGGCATTATCTCGGCGCGGTCCTCTGCGGTCTCTACCGGTTCTTGATGCCGGTTTCGATCATTTGGATTTTTGGCCAGGCCGTGGATGTGCTCTCCGCGGTGCAGGCCGGGCGTCTGGCGGCCGCCGCGGCGTGGACACAGATCGTGCATCTGTTCTGGCTCGGCGCCGCGATCGCGCTCTTCAGCCCCTTGCCGATTTACGGGCGCAGCATTCTGGGCGCAATCGCCTCGTGGCAGGTTGTGAACAACCTCCGCTGCGATTTGTACGCGCACATGCAGAAGCTCTCGCATCCATTTTTCGACCGCAACCGATCCGGCGCGCTGACCAGCCGGGTGATGAGCGATGTGCAAACCATCCAGCCGTTTCTCAAGGACATCATGCTCGATTTGTGGATCAACCTCGGCGCGATTACCGTCATCCTCGGCTATTTTTTCTGGCGCAGTTGGGCGCTCGGATTGCTCGCCATCCTCATTGTGCCGCTGCAGGTGCTCGTCTTGCGCACGATCGGCCGCAAAGTCAAACGCCTCGCCCGCGATATTCGCGACCAACTGGCGTATCTGGCCGCCGAAACACAGCAGAAATTGGCCGCGCCGACCATCGTCAAGACGTTCACGCGCGAAGACGACGAGATTGCCCAGTTCGCCGAAGACTCGGCGCAGATCGCCTCGCGCGGCATCCAGCGCGCGCGCATTCACGCGCTGGGAGCGATGTCCACCGCTGTGACCGGCGCGCTCGCGCCCTTGCTGGTGATCCTGCTCGGCGGCCGGCTGGGGCTGTTCCATGCCGAGACGCTCTCCCTCGGGTTGCTGGTGCAGTTTGTGATGATGCAAAACCGGGTGTACGAACCGTTCGCCAAACTCAGTGAAATGCAGATCGTGATTGCGGACGCGATGGGCGCGCTCGAACGCATCGGCGAAATCTTCGCCACCGCCCCCGAGGTCGCCGACCGGCCCGGCGCGGTGAGCGCGCCGCGATTTGCCGGCCAGATCCGGTTCGAACATGTCGCCTTTGCCTATGGCGACCCCGGCCGCCCCGTGATCAACGATCTGAGCCTGGAGGTGCCGGCCAAGTCGGTGCTGGCGTTGGTCGGCCGGTCGGGCAGCGGCAAGAGCACCTTGGCGTCACTGCTCTGCCGGTTTTACGACGTGACCGGCGGGCGGATCTGCATTGATGGCCGGGACATCCGGGATTACACGGTCTATTCGCTCCGCAAACAAATCGGGCTGGTGCCGCAGGACCCGGCGTTGTTTTCCGGGACGGTCGAGGCCAACATTTTGTATGGCCGACCGGACGCCACCGCGGAGGAGATCCGGGCCGCCGCCCGGCGCGCCTATGCCCACGAGTTCATCGAGGAGTTGCCGGAGGGGTATCAGACGATGCTCGGCGAACGCGGCTTGAAACTGTCCGGTGGCCAGCGCCAGCGCATCGCAATTGCCCGGGCCTTTCTCAAGGACCCGGCCATCCTGATCCTCGACGAGGCCACCAGTTCGCTCGATTCCGAAAGCGAAGCGATCATCCAGCAGGCGTTGACTGCATTGATGAAAGATCGGACCACGATCATCATTGCCCACCGCTTGTCCACCGTGCTGCGGGCGGACTGGATCGCGGTGATCGAAGCCGGCCGGCTGATTGAGGGAGGACCGCACGAAAAACTGATCCAAGCCGGTGGACTCTATGCCAACCTCTACCGGCAACAAATCCACAGCGCCCTGCCCTCCGCTGAGATGGAACAGCTCGGGCTATTTGCGGACCGGGGGATGGCCTATTCCAAGAGATAACCCTCTTCGCCGTGCTCGTTGATGTCCAAGCCCTGCCGCTCGACATCACTCGTCGGCCGCAATCCGATGGCTGCTTTCACGGCATGTGCAATCACCACCGTCGCCCCGACCGACAACACCAGCGTCAACCCCATCGCCGCCAGTTGGTGCAGCCAAAGCGTGCGGCCGACAATGTCTTTGAGGTTCGCGGCCAGATTCGGATTCGCGTCGGCGGTGGCGAGAACACCGGTCAGCAACGCGCCGAGGGTGCCGCCCACGGCGTGGACACCAAACGTGTCCAGCGCGTCATCGTAGCCGAGTTTCGCTTTGAGCTTCACAACGGCCAAGAACGGAACGATACCGGCCAGTACGCCAATGATGATCGCGCCGGTCGGCGTGACAAAACCACAGGCCGGCGTCACAACAACAAGGCCGGCCACCACGCCGGAGCAGAACCCCAGGATGCTGGCTTTGCCGCGCGTGATCAATTCACAGGCCGCCCACGTGGCCGAGGCGACCGCCGCGGCGAGCGTGGTGGTCATGAAGGCGTTGCTGGCAATGCCGTCCGCCGCCACGGCGCTGCCGGCATTGAACCCGTACCAGCCGACCCACAGCATCCCGGTACCGACCATGCAGAGCACCATGCTGTGCGGGGCCATGATCTCTTTGCCGAACCCGAGCCGCTTGCCGACAATCAAACAGAGCACCAACGCCGACCAGCCGCTCGACATGTGGACCACCGTGCCGCCGGCAAAATCAATGGACTTGACCTTCGCGTTGGCGTTCCAGACGCCGTTCATCAGGCCGTCCACGCCCCAGACCATGTGGGCCAGCGGGAAATAGACGATGAACATCCACAACGCCACAAACAGCATCACCGCGGCGAACTTCATCCGCTCGGCAATCGCGCCGATGATCAGCGCCGGCGTGATGATGGCGAACATCATCTGATACATCGCAAACGTGCTGTGCGAGACCCACGCGCCGTAGTCGGTGTTGGGCGCGCTGCCGACGCCGCGCAAGCAGGCAAACTTCAAACCGCCCAGCCACGGCGTGCCGGGCGCAAACACCAAACTGTAGCCGACCGCCCACCACAGAATCGTCACCAGCCCGGCAATGCCGAGACATTGGGCGAGCACGGAGAGCACGTTCTTCTGCCGGACCAGCCCGCCGTAGAACAATGCCAAGCCCGGCAACGTCATGAACAACACCAACGCCGCCGAGGCCATCATCCACGCATTGTGACCGGGGCCGGGGCCGGCCACGTGGGAAGCGGTGGCCACCCGCGCGGCATTATTCATATACGCTTCGAGATCGGCCACGCGCTGTTCGAGGGTGGGTTCAGCCGCCCAGCCAGTCGTGAGACCGGCCGCCAAAAAGATCAAAAGGAATATTCGCATGGCGGCACCTTCTGCACCGCGTGTGCCACAACCGGCGCGCTTGGCGCAACCTACAGGCCGGCAAGGGTTTCACGATGTTCACCAAAAAAAGCGACCGCCCGAAGGCGGTCACTTCTTGGGCAGCGTGGGCAAAATCAGACAGCCGCCGCGGCGCGTTCGCCGGTGCGGATGCGGACGGCGTCTTCGACGTTCAACACGAAGATTTTGCCGTCGCCAATCTTGCCGGTATGGGCGGCCTGAACAATCGTTTTCACCGCGTCCTCGCACCGGCCAGCCGGCACAACCAGTTCCAGTTTGATCTTCGGCAGGAAGTCCACCGTGTACTCGCTGCCCCGGTAGATCTCGGTCTGCCCCTTCTGCCGGCCGAAGCCTTTGACTTCGGTCACGGTCATCCCTTGGATGCCAATCTCGGCAAGGGCTTCCTTCACTTCTTCGAGCTTGAACGGTTTGATGATCGCTTCGATCTTTTTCATGTCAGTTCACTCCTCCCTTGCCGGAATGGATCCCGGCCGGTTGCGTCACCACAAAGTCCGGATACGCTTCGTTGCCGTGCTCGCCAATATCGAGTCCTTCGACTTCTTCCTCGGCGGTGACCCGGATGCCCATGACAGCCTTCAACACCATCCACACGATGTACGTGCCGACAAACGTGAACCCGCCCACCGCCACGACGCCGATGAATTGATTCGTCAGCAGCGTCAGCCCGCCGCCGTTGAACAGCCCGTTGCCGGCCGTGCCGGGCTGGACGCTGTCCTTGGCGAACAAGCCGACCGCCAACGTGCCCCACACGCCGTTGACCAAATGCACACTGAGCGCGCCGACCGGGTCGTCAATCCTGGCTTTGTCGAACCCAATGACCGCCAGCACCACGAACACGCCGGCAATGCCGCCGATGACCAGCGAGGCCGGCACGCTCACAAACGCGCACGGCGCCGTGATCGCCACCAGCCCGGCCAGGCAGCCGTTGGCGATCATTGTCAGATCGGGTTTGCCGAGCATGACCCACGCAGTCGCCATCGCGGTAATCGCGCCGAGCGCCGCGGCCATGTTCGTTGTCAAAAACACGTGCGCCACGAGTTTGCCGTCGCCGAGACTCATCGTGCTGCCGGGGTTGAACCCGAACCAGCCCAGCCACAGAATGAACACACCGAGGAACACGCTCGTGAGATTGTGGCCGGGGATCGGATGCACCTTCCCGTCCTTGCTGAACTTGCCGAGCCGCGGGCCGAGCACCAACACGCCCGCCAACGCCGCCCAGCCGCCGACCGAGTGCACGACAGTCGAGCCGGCGAAGTCCCACATCCCTTTGGCCGCCAACCAGCCGCCGCCCCAGATCCAGTGCCCCGTGATTGGGTAGAACACCGCCACGAGAATGAACGAGAACACCAGGAACGACGAGAACTTGATCCGCTCGGCAACGGCGCCCGACACGATTGTCGCCGCCGTGCCGGCAAACACGAGTTGGAAGAAGAACTTCGCCCACAACGGCACCCCCGCCCAGGCGATGGCTTTGTACACGCCTTGATAAGCATCGCCGGTCGCGGGACTGTTGTCCGCGCCGGTCACGCCCACCAGTCCTTGCATCCCGATGAACCCGGTGCCGTTGCCGAACATCAGCCCCCACCCCAGCACGTAGAACGACAGCGAGGCGATGGCGAACACGATGAAGTTCTTTGCCAGAATGTTCACCGTGTTCTTTTGCCGGCACAGCCCGCTCTCCACGCAGCCGAAGCCGGTATTCATGAAGAACACCAGCGCCCCCGCCAGCAACACCCACAACGTGTCCAATCCGACCTTCAACGTCGCGTTGTCCGCCGCGATCTTGTCCAGCGTCAGCGGGTCCGCCGCCCACGCACCCCCGGCCACGGTCAGCCCGCCGAGGATGGTCAGTAACAATTTTCGGTACATGGTGTGATTTCTCCTTTCTCGTTGGTTAAAACGCATACAATGCGGCCACCGCCACCGTCAGCCGGTCGTTCTCGCCGCCGAACAACGCTTCATCGTTCGCGTTGTCGTACCGGGCTTCCACGCGCGTCTCCAAGCCCGGCAAGCCCGGCTTGAACGCCACGGCAACGGCCCCGCTCACGAGCTTCGTGCCGGACTCACCCGGCGTGACCGCGAAACCCAATCCCGGCAGCCCGTCACAACCTTCCAGGTACTCGCCGCGCACCGTCAGCGACAGTTTCTCAGTCACGTCGTACGCGAGCCAAGCGCCCGCTGCGGCCCAGTCGGCGGTGCCGCCGGCGTCCACATCCTGCGTGGCCCAGTCCGCTTGGAACGTGGCACTCAGTTTGTCGGTTAGCTTTTGTGTCACGAGCAGGTCAATGCCGGCGCGGACTTCACTCGCTTCGCTGCTAACGCCCGCGTTGCGGGACTCCGGTCCGACACAGCCCACGAGACTGATCGTCGTCTTGTCCGTCGGCGTGAAGCCCAGTTTGCCCATGAACGTGATCCCGTCACCGAGGTCCAACGTCTGGTCCCAGCCGTTGTTGATCGAGAGCATCAGGCTCAACTTGTCCGTCAACGCCGTCTCCGCCGCGACGCCGGTATGGGTGAACGGCTCGACCAACGCGAACTGATAGCCGTAGGTGACCATCCGGTTGGCCCACGGCTCGACGACCTCGTTGCCGTGGTAGGTCGCGAACTTGCCGGCTTTCAGGACGACGCCTCTGCCGACCGGCACGTTCAACGCCACGTAGGCTTCCCACACGGCCCCGTTGGCGCCCAGCGCGATGCCGTCGAACAACCCCGGCACGTCTTCGCCGAACAACAGCGACACCCGGTAGCCTCCATCCCATTTCTCCCCGCTCGCCGTGGCCGGGTTCGCCACATACAACTCCGCGAGGTTCGCGCTGAACGCATTGTGTTTGTACGTCCCGATCCCCTGCGTCGGAATGACCGTGCCCGACCGGCCCGGATCGCTCGTGTCAAACATATACGACGCCATCACCCCGCCGCCGAGTTCCGTCTGGCCCAGAAACTCCAGCGTCTTCCCCGTGACCTCGGACTTCGTCACGGCCTTGCCCTCCAACTCGGCAATGCGCTGTTCCAGCTTGTTAATCTTTTCGAGCAACGTCTGTTCATCGGCCCGCACCCCGCTGGCGAAGATCGCCAAGCCCAATCCCAGTATGAGTATTCGGTCCATGACCGCGTCCCCATGCAACGGCCGTGCCACCGGCAACCCAACCCCACCGGTGCAAGCACTTACACCAACTCACATCCTTACCGGCTGCACCGCACTGGGCAGACTGGACAAAACGCAACTGCCGGCAGCTACAAGACAGATTCAGGATTGACAAGAAGACCGGGCGCGATATGATGCGCTCAGGTTGGAAATGATGAGAAGCGTTTCACGACACCTCCGGCGCAACGGCGCAACGGCGCAACGGCGCAACGGCGCAACGGCGCAACGGCGCAACGGCGCAACGGCGCAACGGCCAACCGGCCAGTCGTCTAAGCCGGCAGTTCGTCCGAACAGCACCGCACCGAGTTTGTTCTTCGCCGCTTCCCGTCCGAACTCCGCCGAGGACGTTCCGAACTTCGCCACGCCAATATCCAACGCCGCCTAGGCTTCTCCGAAGGACACCCGGCGCGTTCCGAACAACGCCGATCTCGCTCCGAAGCCCACCGCACTGGCACCGAACAACGCGGCACACGCTCCGAAGAACGCCGAACCTCTTCCGAAGGCCGCCGATCCGGCTCCGAACGACGCCGATTTGTCTCCGAAGAACACCCGGAACGCCCCGAAGTTCACCGATCTCACGTATTGGCAGTGTGTTGCGCGTTTTGCGCCAAAACCCAGAACCCCGAACCCCGCCTTGGCGGGTAAACCCACAGGAGACCCCCATGCCCACGAAACTGTCCTTTAACTTTCCGCTCGCCACCCTCTTGCAGGGTGGCGATGCCATTTGTGACGCGGCGGAGGCGCATGCCGCAACTTTGGGGGCGCGGTTACCGGCCAACTATGTGGCCGAGACCCGGTCACTGCTGGCCACGGTCGCCAGCGAAGACGCGGCACAGAAGGCTGCCGGTGGGGATGTCGGCACCCTGACGCGCGAGCAAAACGCCAGACTCCATGCGGTGCAAGACCTGTTGGGCAATGTTCGTGACACGGCCAAGCGGGCGTTCAAGGGCCAAAACGTGAAACTGCGCGACGAGTTCCAAGTCGGCATCAACAAACCTGCCGACCTCGCCGCGGTGTTGCAACGGGCGCGGATTGTTCTCGCGTCGTGCCAGAACGCGGACAACGCGGCGGCGTTGCAGACGAAGGGCTGGCTCGCGGCGGACACACAGGCGTTGAGCGACGCGATCACCGCGCTCGACCAGACCGACGACACGCAGGAGACGGCCAAGACCGGGAAGAAAGGCGCGACCCAAGACCGGAACGCGCAAGCGAACGAATTGTACGAGCGGCTGCTGACGATTCAGAACGCGGCGAACCTGCAATGGCCGGCCCGCGAGGGCGCGAACACGGCGGTCCGGGCTGAGTTTCGGCTCGGCACCTTCCCGCCGAAACAAGAGACGAAGAAGAAGCCGGTGCAACCGACGCCGCAGCCGCCGGTCCAATAACAACGGAGGGGCGCGCATCGCGCGCCCGACCGGCAGCGGACGCGCCGAAGCGCGTCCCTCCGGGAGGAGATGATGATGAAGAAACTAGTTCTGGTCTTGGGTGT
>Ga0315298_1002157_pt1 | contig 34199 bp, 26 predicted proteins | sample WHS_1_MG_FD_203077 | JGI IMG/M metagenome (GOLD analysis project Ga0315298, IMG submission 203077) | Extremophilic microbial mat communities from Washburn Hot Springs, YNP, Wyoming, USA - WHS_1_MG | ecosystem: Environmental > Aquatic > Thermal springs > Hot (42-90C) | place: USA: Wyoming...
CATCTCCGCTTCGCTACCAGCCAGTTCCATCTGGATCCACTCCCCGAGCCACTCCAGCAAATCATCCAATCCCGCCAGGATATTACAATAGCCATTGAAATAATGCAAGAAGCTTGCCAGGCTGTCACCAAGCAGCGCCACCTCACGGCGAGCCCGCGAAATAGGGCGTTCACCCTATATCGATACAGGGTGAACACCCTATATGAGCCATCCTACCAGTATGGTAGAAGTAGTATCCGAAGCTTAGGTATCGGTTGCGGTGGGCGGACGACCATGTGGTCCTCACCGGCGGCTCGGTGCAGGCCTTCGCCGCGCATCGCACCAGAGCAGCCGCTGAGCAATCCTCGATGGGGAGAGGTGGAGGTCGGCATAGCAGCCAGCCATCGGTTCTTCCGAAAGCCCGCTGTTGATGCTCCCTTCCCTTTCACCCATTCCGCAGGCTTGCTCGCCGGTGCGTGGCTGTGTTGTCTCACATCTGATAAAGGGGAGAAGAAGTATCATGGCTAAGAGGATCGAGAGACCCGACGTAGTGTCGAGGAGAGGCTTCCTCGCCAACGCCGGAAAGATCGCGGTGGCCGCAGGTGTCGGGGCCGTCGGCCTCACCGGCATCGCCTCGGCCCAGACGGCGCAGCCGGCCTTGCCGCAATACCCGTGGCCGTACAAGAAGGTGGATCCAGAGAAGGTCTACTGGAGCGCCGCCGCCCTCTACTACAAGTACGGGTGCGGCCAGGCGGCCTTCCAGGCGCTCATCGAGGAGATGGGATTTCCCTTCAACACAGTCCCCGCCAGCATCCTCAAGTTCGGCGAGGGCGGGGTGGCGGGCTGGGGATCCCACTGCGGCGCCCTGCTCGGCTCCAGCGCGGCCATCAGCCTCGTCCACGGCACCACGCCGGTGGCCGGCCAGATGATCACCCAGCTCACCGGCTGGTACACCGAGTTCATCGGTTCGGGGTCGCCCCTCTGCCACGTCTCCGTGACCGAGTGGAGCAAGGCCAACGGCGTCACCGTCGAGTCCCAGGAGCGGAAGGATCGGTGCTCCCGCGTGGCCGGCGAGACGGCCAAGAAGGCGGCCCTCCTGCTGAACGCCTACGCCGATAGCAACGCGGTGGATCCCACCTTCGGCCCGCGGGCCTCGGTCGTGGGCTGCCTGAGCTGCCACGGCGCCAGCGCCATGGGTCAGGTTAGGTCGGGGGTCCTGCAGGATTGCACCCTCTGCCACACCGACCAGCCCCACACCCGCAAGACCTCCAACTAGGCCAGCAACACGCTCCGTTCGACCCGCAGGGCGGGGAAGAGTCCCCGCCCTGCGCCATATCTGCCCCCTGCAGCCCCAGGCCAGTCGTAAGGCGCCCTGGGTGCCCCTCTGCACCGTTGCGCCGAGGCGTCCGCTACGTTCCGGAAGCCCTTCCGATAACATGTACTGCCTCCCTCTTGAGGGAGACTGTCCAGGCCTTCTGGGAGTCCAGGCCAAGCCGGTAGTAAACGTGGGCTGGGATGTGGATGTGAAGATCGTAATCCCTCTCCAGCCTCAGGGGGTCCCCATCCAGCTTGAACAGCAGGGTGAAGCTGGTGCCGTGGGCAATCTCGCCCACAACCTCGCCCCGGTACTGGTTGTCCCTCACCGCGGCCCCAGCCTCCACCGAGGGCCGTACCAGCATGACCTCCTCCGGCCGGATGCAGAAGTCCACCGCCTCCCCCTCACGGTACATCCCTGGCGGAGCCACGATCGAGAGCCGCCCCGATCGCAGCTCCAGGCGATCCTCGTGGGAGCCAACCACCGTCCCCCTGAACAGGTTCTTGGTCGCCGTCAGCCTCGCCACGGTCCGGCTGCTGGGGCGCCGAAGGACCTCCTCCCTGGGGCCGACCTGCAGCACGCGTCCTCCCTCGAACACAGCCATCACCTGGCTCAGTGTGTAGGCCTCGGCAAGGTCGTGGGTCACGAGCACCGTCGTGATCGAAAGCCCCTCCAGCAGTCGGAGGAGCTCCCCATGCAGCCGGCTGCGGATGGGGCTGTCCAGGGCCGAGAAGGGCTCGTCCAGCAGCAGCAGGTCCGGCTCGGTGACCAAGGCCCTGGCCAGGGCTACCCTCTGCTGCTGCCCGCCGGACAGCTCGGACGGCCGCCGGCACTCCAACCCCCCCAGCCTCATCGCCTCCACCATCCCCTTCACCCGACGCGCCCGCTCGGACGCGGGGAGGCTGTGGATGCCGTAGCCTATGTTCTGCTCCACCGTCATGTGGGGGAACAGGGCGTAGCTCTGGAAAAGGTAGCCGACACGCCGATCCTGCGGGCGCAGATCGATCCCGCGCGAGGAGTCGAAAAGAACGCGGCCGTTGACCGCGATCCTGCCCTCATCCGGTCTGAGAAGGCCGGCAACGCATTGCAGAGTCAGGCTCTTACCCGAACCCGATGGGCCGAAGATGGCCACCCTGCCATCCCCCAGCGACAGGGCGACATCCAGGGTGAACCCGCCCAGCCTCTTCCTCACCTCCAACTCCAGCATCCTACCGTCCCCCAGACACTACCACCTGCTTGCCCCCGCCATCTTCCCCAGCGCCACCAAAGAGAGGATCGTTGCCACGGTGATCGCCAGCACCAGCAGGTTGGCCATCTCCATGTTGCCCGCCTGCACCGCGTCGTAGATGGCCACCGGCATCGTCTGAGTGCGCCCGGGGATGTTGCCGGCAACCATGAGAGTAGCCCCGAACTCCCCTAGTGCGCGGGCAAAGGCCAGCACGGTGCCCGCCACGATCCCCCGCCAAGCCAGGGGTATAGTGACCGTCGCGAACACCCCCACCTCGGACCGGCCGAGGGTCCTGGCCGCGTTCTCGATGCTGGGGTCGATGGCCTCGAAGGCGGCCTGCGCTGCCCGAACCAAGAGCGGCATGGAGACCACGGCGGAGGCCAACACCGCGGCATGCCAGGTAAAGACCACCGTTATCCCCAGCCGGGACTCCAGGAACCCGCCGATAGGCCCCTGCTTCCCCAGGGCCAGCAGCAGGTAGTACCCCAGCACCGTTGGGGGAAGCACCAGAGGGAGGGTGACCGCGGCGGAAAGTACTTCGCGCCCCGCGAACCTCGCCCTCGCCAGCAGCCACGCCAGTGGCAGTCCGATGACGACGGTGAGCGCGGTGGCGACCAGGGCGACCCTCAGGGAGAGCCACAGGGGGAACAGGTCGATTCCGGACATCCTCTACCTCTCTCCGGGGAGCAGGAAGCGATACCTGGCCATGACCGGCCGCCCTTCGGGTCCGTTAACCAGCGTGGCAAACTGTCTGGCCAGGCCCTCCTGCTTCGCGCCTTTCACCACCACTAGTAGCTGGCGCAGCGGCTGGTACAGGGATAGATCCACCAGCGTGTAGCTCACCTCCGGGACATCCGCGATGGACAGGGCAACGATGCCCCCCTCGGCGTTACCGGTCTGCACGAACTGGAGGGCCTGTCTCACGTTCTCCCCATAGACCACCTTCTGCTGCAGACGGTCCCACAGCCTGGCGCTCTCGAGGGCCTGCTTGGCAGCCAGACCGTAGGGCGCGTGCTCCGGATTGGCGATGGCCACATGGCTGATGCCCGGCCGCAGCAGGTCTTCCAGGGTCGCGATGGGCGGGCCGCTGGCCCGCGACGCCACCAGAGCGATGCGGCCGACGGCGTAGGGCTGCTCCGTGCCAGGGACCACCATCCCCTTGGCGGCCAGCCGCCGGACGTACTCCTCGTCGGCGGAGGCGAAGAGGTCGACAGGCGCGCCATTCTCGATCTGCTGGGCGAGGGTGCCGCTGGAGCCAAAGATGAATGTCACCTTGCTGCCGGTCTGCGCCTCGAATACGCGGCCGAGGTCGGTGAAGGCGAACTGAAGGTCGGCCGCCGCGGCCACCGTCAGGTTGGGCCCCCGCGGACTCGAGGCGGAGGCGGGGGTACATGCCGACGCCCCTAGCAGCAGCAGACAGCCAACCCACGGCAGAGGCGACCCGCCGAAGACAAGAGATCTGACGAAGGATGGGGCCAAGGGAGTTCGTACTTCCCTTCCACTGAAATGTTAGCCAGATTATAATGCCCTTGGCCGAACAATGGTAACGGCCGGGAGACCTCCATGAGCATGCTCGCCAAACGGTTCCAATCGCTGGTCGGAGCCGGGGCAATCGCCACCTCTGTCCTGGTAGGGCTCCTGATGGTCGTCGCTTGCGCTCCGGAGCCCCAGTACAAGAAGGTGGTGTTGCCGGCATCGGGCCAGCCTAAGCTGGCCTCGGCCTCACAACCAGTGCTGGCACCACTTCGGGTCGCCGTCGCGGGGGTCATCTCGCCCAAGGAGACCTACAAGACCTACCAGGACCTGCTGCAGCACCTGGGCTCAAGGCTTGACCGGCCGGTGGAGCTGGTGCAGCGGAAGAGCTACGCGGAGATCAACGATCTCATTAGAGCCGGAGGAGTAGACCTGGCGTTCGTCTGCAGCGAAGCGTTCGTCCAGGGGCAGCAGGACTTCGGGATGGAGCTGCTGGCGGCTCCAGAGGTCAGAGGAGAGGCCCTCTATCGCTCTTACCTGATCGTTCCCCGCGACAGTCTGGCCCAGCAGCTTGAAGACCTGCGCGGCAAGATCTTCGCCTTCACCGATCCCGACTCCAACTCGGGCTGGCTTGTGCCGACCTACTCTCTAATGCAGATTGGTGAGACACCGGACAGTTTCTTTCACAGGGTGGTCTACACCTACAGCCATGACAACTCGATCAAGGCAGTCGCTGAGAAGCTGGTGGATGGCGCCGCCGTGGACAGCCTGGTATACGATTACCTTCTGGCGCAAGACCCCGCTCTGGTGGAGCGCACCCGAGTGATATGGCGATCCAGGCCTTTCGGATCGCCCCCCGCAGTGGTGCATCCCGGCCTATCGGCGGATCTCAAGGAACGTCTTCGAAACACCCTTCTCAGCATGGATGGTGACCCGAAGGGGAGAGCCATCCTCGACGGGCTGATGATCGACCGCTTCATTGTGCCAGACCAGACGGCATACCAGCCAGTCCGCGATATGCTGGTCAGCGTCAGGGGACGAAGATGATCTCCAGGCTCCTGGCCCTGGCCGACGGGGTGGGCGTTCAGACCAAGATCATGGGGATAGTAGTGGGCCTCATCCTCATGCTCGGGCTGGGAGCCACCTACGAGCTTCGACAGCACAACGCCGTCGCCCTGGGCCACGAGCTGGACGAACGCGCTGTATCCATCGCCAGGGATCTTGCCGCCCGATCCACAGACCTGATCCTCACCAACAACAGCTTCGGCCTCTACGAGCTGGCCAGGGACACCCTCGAGAACAACCAGGATGTTCGCTACGTTTTCATCATCGGTCCCGACGGCGCACCCCTGGTCCACACCTTTGGAGGGAGCCTGCCTCGGGAGCTGCTGGAGGCCAACACGGTGAGTCCCCAGGCTCGCTACCATCTGGAGATACTGAGCTCTCAGGAGGGACTGATCCGCGACGCGGCCGTGCCCATTTTCGATGGCCGCGCGGGGATCGCGCGAGTGGGGCTATCGGACCGCCGCATCCAGGCGGAGCTGGAGAGCTCGACCCGAGAACTGCTCTTGATGACGGGCGCCGTGGGCCTCGCGGGCTTGGGGATCGCCTACCTTCTCACCCTCGTCCTCACCCGTCCCATCTCTGAGATGGTGCGGGTGGTCCGAGGGGTGGAGCAGGGAAACTTGGAAAGCCGCGTGCACCCGCGCACCCGCGACGAGATCGGTGTGCTGGGCCATGCCTTCAACGCTATGGCGGAAAGCCTCTCCAAGTCCATGGCGCAGACCGAGGAGTACAACGCCCGTCTTCTGAGGCGGAACCGTGAGCTATCCGCCCTGAACATGATGGCCTCTGCCGTCGGCCAATCCAGAACCCTTAGTGATGTGCTGGGAGTCGCCTTGGACCGATCCATCCAGCTGAGCGGCACCTCGGCAGGCTGGGTGTGGCTGCTGGAGGAGGATCGGGAGAGCCTCCACCTGGCATATCACCTGGGCCTCCCGTCTCCTCCGTCCCCGCTTCACGGAAAGACGCCTCACAACTGCTGCCACTGTCGTTCGGTCCTGGCCAACTGCAGAGCCACCCCGATTGGCACTGCAGATGGTAGATGCAGACTGCTGGAAGAGAAAGGGTTCGGCGGCGGCATCGGCATACCCTTGGTCGCCAAGGGGCAGGTCCTGGGGATCATGAAGCTAGCGATGAATGAGCCCCGGGAGTTCTCCACCGAGGAGCTGGAGCTTCTCAGCGCGGTCGGGAGCCAGATCGGGGTGGCCATCGAAAACGCGCGGCTCTGGGAGGAGCTGCTCAGGCGGCAGGAGGTGCAGCGACAGCTCCTGGACAATATCATTGGCGCCCAGGAGGAAGAGAGGAAGAGGGTCGCTCGAGAGCTCCATGATGAGACCAGCCAGCTACTGACGTCGCTGGTGCTGGGGTTGGACGGGCTGGCGGCGGAGCCCATGCTGCCGGAAACGGCTCGCGAGCGCGCGGGAAGGCTGCGGGAAGTGGCATCCGGGGCGTTGGAGGAGGTCCACCACCTGGCACTCGAGCTGCGGCCCAGCGCCCTGGACGATGCCGGTCTAGTACCGGGGATCTCCCGCTACCTCAGGGAGTATCGCCTACGCCACGGCCTAGAGGTGGACTTCCGCACCGTGGGCACCGACGGACTCCGACTCATCCCGGCCGCGGAGACGGCGGTATTCCGGATAGTCCAGGAGGCCCTCACCAACGTGGCTCGCCACGCCCACGCCCAAGGCGTCACCGTCCTCCTGGAGCGCCGTGGACCCAACCTCGTGACCGTGGTGGAGGACGACGGCTGCGGGTTCGATCCAGAAGCCGTGGCGGTCTCGCCCCTGCGGGAGAGGCTGGGGCTGGCCGGAATGGCGGAGCGTGCTGCGCTGGTTGGCGGCCGCCTGGCCCTCGAATCCCGCCCAGGCCAGGGGACGACCGTCTTCGTAACAGTCCCTTTGGCGGAGAACTCGCTGGAAAGGCCAGCTAATGAAGAAGCTCAGAGTGCTACTCGCTGATGATCACGGCGTGCTTCGCGCCGGATTGGGAAGCCTGATCGACGCTCAGCCAGATCTGATGGTTGTCGGAGAGGCTGGCGATGGCGATGAGGCGATCCGATTGGCAAGAGAGCTCAGGCCCGATGTGGCACTGATGGACATCCGGATGCCGGGCAACGGCATAGAAGCTACCTGCCGCATAAAGAGCGAGCAGCCCGCGCTGCGGGTCCTCATCCTCAGCCAGTACGACGACCCTGTCTACTTGCGGCAAGCCATGGCCGCTGGCGCCTCCGGCTTCGCACTGAAGCGAGGTGGAGGCCAGGAGCTTTTGCAGGCAATCAGAGCTGTCGGGCGAGGCGAGGTTTATCTTCACCCATCCATGGCCAAGGTGCTGGTGGAGGAGAGCTGGGGTCCACGGCAGCCGAATCCTTCCGCACCCCAGGAGCCCCTGACCGAGCGGGAGACCCAGGTCCTCCGGCTCATCGCGCACGGCTACACCACGGCTGAGATCGCGGCGGAGCTTTACCTCAGCGTCCGTACGGTGGAGGCCCACAAGACGCGTCTAATGGAAAAGCTCGGCGTGCGGGGCCGCCGAGCCCTGGTCCAGATAGCACGCCAGCATGGACTTCTCGCCGAGGACTAATGTCCACGGGTCACTCCCCTGAAACAATGATCGTGACATGTAGTTCTCTGGCACAGTGATCCCGAGGCGTAGGGAGGGGGACAAGTCCCCTCCATCGCGCCCCTGGGCAAGAAGGGGAGGACGCCCCAACCTATCGGAACCACCGTGTCAAAGCAGTATGGCGGGCGCAGCACCGCGCACCCTCCGCCGAGTCTGTTGGTGGGCACCCTGTAGATCTAGATCGATGTGTCAGAGGACTACCCTGCGGGTTTCCCGCAGGCGATGGACCTCCCGCTCTGCGGGTTCTCCGCAATTGACGCACCAATTCTGCGGGCTTTCACTCTTCCTCCACATCGTCCTCCCCAGCACAATCTGCATGCGGTGTGCGGGATCCGACACGGCCGGGGGGCTGCCCTTTCGGATAAGCCGGGTCCTGGAAGCCCCGCGGTCGGAGATCGAGCTTTCATCACGCCTGGACCATGCAGCATCATGGGAGGTAGGGTAGATGACCAACGATAGGGATGCCGCTCCCTCGCCGCTTCCTGAGGAGGCGGTCACTGCCGAGCGGCGCAGCTTCCTCAAGTGGCTCGGGCTGGCTGCCGCCGCCGCGGTCGGGGCAGCCGGAGGCGCCGCCATCGCCGAGGCGTCAGGGTCTCGGCTGCCTTCTTCAGCCGCTCGCGAGAACGCCTCTCTGCGGGAGAGGCCGCCGATCCCATCCGCCCCGTCTCCTGCGGGCTTCGAGAACCCTCTGCTTCGGATGCAGGAGGACCTTCGACGCGCCCTCGAGCAGCCGGTGGAAAAGCGGAGATGGGTGATGGTGATCGACCAGCGGAAGTGTGTGGGATGCTCCTCTTGCACGGTTGCCTGCAAGGCTGAGAACCAGCTACCGCCCGGCGTGGTCTATAGGCCCGTCATCGAGGAGGAGATTGGCAGCTTCCCCAACGCCTCCCGCCGGTTCATCCCCCGTCCCTGCATGCAGTGCGAGAGGCCGCCCTGCACGCAGGTCTGCCCGGTAGGGGCCACCTACTCTCGCCCCGATGGCATAGTCGAGATAGATTACAGCGTGTGCATTGGGTGCCGGTACTGCATAACCGCCTGCCCCTACTCGGCTCGCACCTTCGATTCCGGTCTCTACTACACGAAGAACACCCCCGCTTTGCAGCCCTACGAGCAGCAGGCCAGCTTCGAGTACGGCAAGCGGTGGGCGCGGTCACAGGGCTCGCCGGTGGGCAACGTCCGCAAGTGCACCTTCTGCCTCCACCGCCTGGAGGCCGGCATGCTGCCGGCCTGCACAACCACCTGCATTGGCGGTGCGACCTACTTCGGCGACGCCAATCTGGAGGACAGCCTGGTCTCCGAGCTCATCGCCCTGCCCAACGTCCTCAGGCTGAAGGAGGAGCTCGGGACAAACCCCAAGGTCTACTACCTTGTCTAACTGGAACGGCTCCTCGCCCGGAGCATCGTCACGGACGACCAACCCCGGCCCAGGACGAGAGGGGTCGACCTTGGACTACCCGCAAGCGGGTCGAGCGGACGAAACCCACGTAGGAGGGTGAAGATGGCAGCGATCTCAACTGGCCGCCATTCTGGCGGCGTGGCATGGTGGAAGACGGCGCTGGCCCTGCTGTGGGCCGTCGCCTTCGCTATCGGGACCTATGGCCTGGTGGAACGGTTCAGGCTGGGCCACGAGATCGCCAACTACGGCAGCTACGTGCCGTGGGGGCTTTGGGTATCCATGTACATCTATTTCATCGGCCTCTCGGCCGGGGCTTTCCTGCTGTCGTCGCTTATCTACGTAGGCGGAGTGCACCGTCTCGAGAGCATCGGCAGGCTTGCCCTGTTCACAGCCTTCATTACGCTGGTCTCGGCCCTGCTCACCATCTGGCTGGACCTGGGGCACCAGGAACGCTTCTGGGAGGTGTACACCCGCCCGAACCCGTTCTCAATGATGGCCTGGATGGTCTGGCTCTACACATGCTACTTCCTCCTGGTCACCCTGGAACTCTGGTTCGCGCTCCGCGCTGACCTGGTGAGCTGGCGGAACCGTCGTGGGCTGACAGGGCTGCTGGCCCGTCTGCTCTCCTTCGGCAGCCTCGACTCCTCTACAGCCGCACGAGCGAGGGACATGAGGGCGTTAAAGATCCTCGGCACCATAGGCATCCCTCTGGCCATAGCCTTTCATGGTGGGGTGGGCGCCCTCTTCGGGGTAGTGGGAGCTCGCCCCTACTGGAACTCCCCGCTCTACCCCATACTCTTCCTGGTTTCCGCCCTCGCATCCGGTGGGGCACTCCTCACCTTCGTGGTTGCGGCCATCTGGCCGGGCCGACGCTCGCCAGAGTTCACGGCCGTCGTCAGCCTCCTGGGCCGCATCACCCTTGGGCTCCTCGCCTTGGACCTTCTGTTCGAGTGGGCCGAGATATCCATCAACCTGTACGCGTCGATCCCGGCCGCGGCCGGGGCCTACAGGGAATCGCTGTTCGGCGCCCACTGGTGGCTCTTCTGGCTTGTGCACCTGCTCCTGGGCTCGGTCCTGCCTATCCTGCTGCTCGTCTTCCGATCCCGCTCAGTGCGGGCAGTGGGTCTGGCAGGCTTCCTCATAGCCATCACCTTCCTGGCGGTCCGCATCGACATCGTGGTGCCGGGCCAGCTCATACCTGAGATTCGCGGTCTGGAGACGGCGTATCAGGAGGCGGGCCTCTCCTTCCAGTACGTACCCAGCAACGGCGAGTGGCTGGTCGGCCTCTTCGTGGTATCGCTGGCCGTGCTCCTGTTCACCATCGGCTATACCAACCTGCCCTTGGTCGAAAAGACCGCAGAGGAGGAGGCATAGGAATGAAGAACAAGCTAGAAGGGCTCGATCACGAGATCACCCGACGCGATCTGCTGAAGAGCGGGGTCTTCTTGGGTGGCTCAGCCCTCCTAGGGGGGCTGCTGCCGGAAGCGATCGCCAGCGCGCAACCGGTGCGGCTCGGGCCAGAAGAAGTCTACACCCTGGCCAAGCCGGAAAACGTTCTGTACGGCGTCTGCCTCCAGTGCAACACCCAGTGCCCCTTCAAGGCCAAGATCCTCGACGGAGTGCTGATAAAGCTGGACGGCAACCCCTACGGGCCCCAGAACATGCTGCCCCATATCGGCTACGACACCCCTCCCGATCAAGCCGCTCGGGTCGACGGCAAGCTGTGCCCCAAGGGACAGGCCGGCATCCAGACCGTATACGACCCATACCGGATACGAAAGGTCCTCAAGCGCGCGGGGCCCCGCGGCTCCAACCAGTGGAGGTCGATCCCCTTCGACCAAGCCATCCGGGAGATCGTCAATGGGGGGAAGCTGTTCGCCGACATAGGTGAGGACCGGGTTGTGCCGGGGCTGAAGGATCTGTTCGCTGTGAAGGACGCGAAGACCATGAAGGCCCTGGCGGACGACGCCGCCGCGGTAGCCAAGAAGACGATGACCCTGGAGGAGTTCAAGGCCAAGCACGCCGGCGAGCTCGACCTGCTCATCGATCCCGATCACCCGGACCTGGGCCCCAAGAACAACCAGCTGGTCTTCCTGGCCGGCCGCATCGAGCCCGGCCGGGCCGACTTCTCGAAGCGATGGGTGATAAACTCCTTCGGCTCCAACAACTGGTACGAGCACACGACCATCTGCGAGCAGTCGCACCACATCGCCTACACCTGGACCACCGCTCAATACGACAAAGGATCCTGGACCCCGGGACCCAACCATATGAAGCCCGACTTCACCGGAGCCGAATTCGTGATCTTTTGGGGCACCAGCCCCTTCGAGGCTAACTTCGGCCCGACCTCCATGTCCGAGCAGGTCACCAGGAGCATGGTGGAGCGAGGGCTCCAGTTCGCGGTGGTGGATCCAAGGCTGTCGAAGACCGCGGCGAAGGCCAAGCACTGGATCCCAGTGAAGCCAGGGGACGGGGACGGTGCCCTCGCCATGGGGATGATCCGATGGATCATCGACAACGAGCGCTATGACCGGCGCTTCCTGGAGAACGCCAACAGGGCGGCGGCCACAGCAGACCAGGAGAAGAGCTGGACCAACTCCACATACTTGGTGGTCCTTGATGACCATGGCACCCCTGGTCGGCTGCTGAGGGCCAAGGACGCCGGTCTGCCGGCGCCGGAAGGCAAGGACCCTGCCCACCTTTTCGTAGTCAGCAAGGGCGGCCAGCTCATCGCCGTGGACCCCAACGACGACAAGAATCCAGTGGAGGGGGACCTCCTGGCAGAGGTTCGCGGAGAGGGTTTCCGGGCCAAGACCGCTTTCCAGCTGCTGAAGGAGGAGGCCTCCGGCAAGAGTCTCGAGGAATACGCCCGGATCGCGGGGGTGCGGGTCTCACAGATAGAGGTGCTTGCCAGGGAGTTCACCAGCCACGGGAAGAGGGCGGCCATCGAGTTCTACCGAGGTCCGGTCCAGCACACCAACGGCTTCTACACGGGCCGCGCTCTGGTCACCCTGAACATGATGGTGGGGAACATCGACTGGAAAGGCGGGCTGAACGCGGGAGGTGGATCGTGGGCGGCCGCCGGGGGCAAGGAAGGACAGCCATTCGATCTTGGAAAGCAGCACACGGGCAAGCTTCCTGCCTTTGGGGTCAAGGTCACGCGTGAGGGTGTCCAGTACGAGGCGACCACACTATTCAAGGGCTACCCCGCTCCACGTCCCTTCTACCCATTCACGTCCCAGGTGTATCAGGAGGTCATCCCTGCCATCGGCGCCCAGTATCCCTACCCCGTGAAGGTGCTCTGGCTGCACAAGGGCACCCCGGTGCTGGCAACGCCCGCTGGCGGAGAGCAGATCGCGATCCTGCGCGACCTCGATAAGGTTCCACTCTTCATCGCGGACGACATCGTGATCGGCGAGACCTCCATGTACGCCGACTACCTCTTTCCGGACCTCACCTACGCTGAGCGTTGGGCATTCCTGGGCCTCACGCCCAGCGAGAAGACCAAGGGCACCAAGGTGCGGCAACCTGTCGTTGCCCCCATTCCAGAGATCGTCACCGTCTTCGGCGAGCAGATGCCCATCTCAATGGACGCCATGATGCTGGCCTTCGCCGAAGCGCTGGGAACGCCCGGCTACGGCAAGGACGGCTTCGACAAGGGGATAGACTTCACCCGACCGGAGGATTACTACCTGAAGGCGGTGGCCAACATAGCCGCCGGCGACAACCCGAAGGACTCTGTGCCGGAGGCCAGCGCTGAGGAGCTTCGGATCTTCCTTGCCTCCCGCGGCCACCTTCCCCCAGCGGTCTTCGATGAGGCCAAGTGGCGGCGCGCCGTGGGGGACGCCAACTGGAAGCGCACGGTCTACGTTCTCAACCGTGGGGGCCGCTTCGAAGGATACGACAAGGCCTATTCCGGTGCCTACCTGGGTCATCCCTACGGGAAGATGATGAACATGTACGTCGAGCCGGTCGCCATCGCCAGGGATTCCATGACAGGCAAGCCATTCTCTGGCATCGCCAGGTATGAGCCCATACGGAACAGCGACGGGACCATTCTTGAGGACATGGACTATCCGTTCTACCTGATCACCTTCAAGGAGGTCACGGGGGGCCAATCGCGAACACCGGGCAACTACTGGTCACAGAATGCGGTGGTCCCTGAGAACCGTGTGCGGATGAACCCCAGGGATATGGCCGCGTTAGGCCTGAAGGATGGCGACCTCGTCCGCTTCTCCTCCAGAAGCAACCCGGATGGAACCATCGAGGTGGTGGCGGGCAAGCCGGAGGTGATCGTTGGAAAGGTGCAAGCGGTGGAGGGCGTCAGGCCTGGCACCGTCCAGGTATCCTGGTCCTACGGGCACTGGGCATACGGGGCGAGAGAGGTCCGAGTAGATGGGCAGCTCATCCCGGGCGATGCGCGAAGGGCCACGGGCCTGTGCACGAACGCCCTCCTGGCGCTGGATCAGGCTACAAAGACCACCTGCCTGACGGATCCCATAGGCGGAAGCGCCTCCTTCTACGATACTCGAGTCAAGGTGCTGAAGGTGTAGAGCAGCGCTGCGGCGACCCCAGCGGACAAGTGGGGGCGCGCGATCAGACGTCGCGCGCCCCCACGCCATCTCGCGCTCACGTTCAGCCCGCCCAGGCGCCTCATGTGATAGAATGGCGCCGTGAACAGAGTCTTCCTGCTACTCATCGGGCTATCTTTGCTTCTCACGGCCTGCTCCGCTGAGCCGGCTGTTGCCGTCAGCCTGTCAAAGAAGCTGCAGGGCGGCCTCGTTCAGGTGGACACCGCCACCTCCGCCGACGTCTACAACGTGGGCTTCGACCGTCGACTCGAGCCCAAAGAGGATGTCCGGATGTACGCTCCACTGCTGGACTACCTGGGCAGGGCCACCGGGCTGACCTTCCATCTCCATGTGACCCCCCGAGATGGCAACGTGGCCGACGAGATCGGCGCCGCTAAGGTGGACTTCGCCATCGTAGGGACGCTGAGCTACCTGCAGGCCCATGAACGGTGGGGCGCGCGAGCCCTCGTCAAGGGATTGAACAGCGATGGCGAGCCAACCTACAGGGCGGCCATCGTCACCCGTCCGTCCAGCCCCATACGGACCATCTCGGACCTGCGAGGGCAGTCTTTCGCCTTCGGTGCCCCCAACTCCACCCAGGGCCATCTCATCCCACGGATGCTCCTGGCAAAGGAGGGGATCGCTCTCTCCGACCTGGCGGGCTACGAGTACACGGGGTCCCACGCCGCAACAGCAAGCGCCGTGGTGAACGGCCGATACGATGCCGGCGGCCTGCAGGACACCCTTGCCGCCAGCCTCCAGGCCCAGGGGCTGGTGCGGATCGTCGCCCTCTCCCCTCCCTGCCCCAGCAGCGGGATCATGGTATCTCCTCGGGTGCCGGACGAGGTGGTCGATCTGGTTCGACGCGCCCTGCTGGAGTTCGACCCTACCGACCGAAACGCAGCCGGGCTCTATCATTGGGAGCGCTCCGAGATGCCTAAGGGGTTCGCCCCAGCTCAAGACGAGGATTACGCGGTACTGCGAGAATGGGCATCATCCTTCGGTCTCCTGGCGCATTGAGGCTTAGGCCGCGCAGCCTCGCCAGCCAGATCGCCCTCAACACCTCCTTGATCGTGGTGGTGGCCGGGCTGCTGACAATATTCGCTCTCAACGCCGTGCTGGCGCACGCTCTGAGGACGCAGCTACTGACCAAAGGGCAGGCGCTCACCCACACCGTGGGCGAAAGCATAGCCAATGCCCTCATCGACGGCGATCTACTGTCCGTTCAGGATGCCCTCAGCAACCTCAGGGCAACCAGCCCGGATGTGGTGTACGCCTACGCATTTGGGCCGGACGGCGGGCCCGTAATCCACACCTTCGCCGGCGGATTCCCCGGCGAGCTGCTCTCGGTGCTGCGGATCCCTGCTGGGCAGGACGAAGCCGTCCGCCTCTTGACCACAGAAGAGGGACCAGTCCGCGACTTCGCCTGGAGGCCACTGGATGGCCTGCCTGCCGAGATCCACATCGGCTTCAGCGAGAACCAGATCCTGGCCACTCAAGAGCAGGTTACGCTGATCCTGGCGGGGCTCACCTTTGGAGGGGTCCTCTTCGGCATCGTCGCGGCGGTGGCCTTCAGCCGCCTGGTCGCACAGCCGCTCACCGAGCTAGCTTCCCACGCGCGCCGCGTAGGACGGGGGAGCTTCGACGTCGTGCCAGCCCCCAGGAACAGCGACGAGATCGGCGAGCTGACCGCGGCCTTCGCCCAGATGGCCGCGGACGTCCAACGGAGCATGGAGAGGCTCCGCGCCTCCGAGGCCGGTTACCGGGCTCTGATCGACGCGGCCTCAGACGTCGGAGAGAGCATCGCCCTCATCGCCGACTCCGGGCCGGCCGAGGGCACCTTCTTGTTCGTCAACGACGAGTTCTGTCGCCTGACCGGCTACAGAAGGGAGCAGCTCCTCGGGGCCAGCGCTGCGGAGCTGCTGCACCCCGACAGTCTCGCTCAGATGACGGCCGACTGGCAATCCATTCGCCTTGGCCGACCTCCCACTCGCCACGAGATGGTCCTCGTGGCGAGAGACGGAAGGACCACAACGGTGGAGACGGGCGGCACAATGGTGAACTACCAGGGCCAGGAGGCCCTTGCATGGTTCGCACGCGACATCACGGAGCGGAAAACGCGGGAGGAGGAGATCCAGCACCTCTGGCAAGAGCTGCAGGAGAAGGAGCGTGTTCGGGCAGAGCTCCTGGCGCGCGCCATCCATATGCAAGAAGACGAACGGCGCCGCATCGCCAGAGAGCTGCACGACGAGACGGGCCAAGCTCTCAACGCGATGCTCTTCGGTTTGAAAGCGGCCGAATCCGCTCTCGCCAGCGACCCAGAACGGGCGCGCGAGGTGATCGCCAGGCTCAAGGCCGCTGCCAGCGACAACGTTCGGGAGCTCCAGAGCATCATCTACGATCTTCGCCCCAGCGTTCTCGACGACCTAGGGCTGATCCCCGCCCTTCGCTGGTTCGTCGACAGCCGACTGAGGGGAGCGGGACTCGCCGTCCAGTGGGTCGTGCGTGGCAGCGAGCGCCGGCTGCGCCCAGAGGTCGAGACAGCCCTGTTCAGGATCGCGCAAGAGGCCCTGTCCAACGTCCTGCGCCACTCGCGAGCGCGCGAAGTGAGACTTGGGCTCGATTTCTCCGAACGTTCCGTTGCACTCTCCGTGGGAGACGATGGGCAGGGTTTCCAGGTGGAGGAGATGCTCGCCCACAGGGACGAGAGCGGCCGTGGCCTGGGACTGCTCGGGATGAGGGAGCGCGTGGATCTGCTGGGCGGATGGTTCTCGGTGGAATCCACGCCTGGAAGAGGCACGGTTGTGTGGGCGGAGATCCCATGCGAGGAGGCCCGAGCATGAGCAAGATACGCATCCTCCTGGCGGACGACCATGCGGTGCTCCGCGCCGGCATTCGCGCCCTCCTAGAGTTGCAGCCCGACTTCGAGGTGGTTGGAGATGCCTCGGACGGGGCTCAGACCTTGGCCGCCGTGCGGACCATGAAACCGGACGTGGTGCTGATGGATATCGGCATGCCGGGCATGGATGGCCTCGCCGCAACGCGACAGGTGAAGGAGATAAGCCCTTCCACACGGGTCTTGATTCTCACCCAGCACGAGAACAGGGAGTACGTGCTACCCGCACTGAGGGTAGGCGCGTCGGGATACGTCCTCAAGCGCTCGGAGGGGGATGAACTCCTCAGCGCGATCCGCACGGTCCACTCGGGAGGGACCTTTCTGGACCCAGCCGTCGTGGGACTGATAGCCCAGGAGGTGGCGACCCCGACGGAGGAGGACCCGTACGATAGCCTCTCTGCCCGGGAGCGTGAGGTGCTACTACTGCTGGCTCAAGGGAGAACCCACCGCGAGATCGCCGACGCCCTCTTCATCAGCGCCAAGACGGTGGACTTCCACAGGGCCAATATCCTCCGCAAGCTGGGCCTCTCATGCCGGGCGGACCTCACCCGCTACGCGGTTCGGCGAGGGCTCCCTCCTGACCCTCCAGGAGAGCGAAGACCCGATACCTCGACACCGCGGCCAGGTCCAGCTCGTACAGGGTGAACTTGCCCTCCTGCCTCGACCTGATCAGCCCGGCATCCTCCAGCGTCCGGAGATGGTGCGCCAGGGTCGATGCGGCAACCCCTAGCGCCGACACCAGGTTGCAGGCACACATCTCCTGCACCGAGAGCATCGCGAGGATCTGGAGCCTCGTCTCGTTGCCGAGGGCCTGGAAGGCCCGGGCTCTCTCGGCCAGCGCCCGCTCGTCTTCAAGTACCGGGAAGGCCGCTCGGACCCTCTCGCCGATCAGGCGGCACTCCTCGGGGGTGCACTTGATCCCTACTCGCCGCTCCGCGGACATTCGTGCTCTCCTAACGCCTCCATGCCTCCCCCGTCCGTATGCCGACTACCGTCCGAACAGTGACCACCAGCCAGAACAGGCCCAGCAGGAGGAACAGCGCGACCCCGAACCATTCCAGGGCAGCCACCTGCCACACTCGAGCCAGCGTGAGCGTGTCCACCGCGTAGGCCCCCACGGGGAAGGTGAACGCCCACCAGCCGATGCCGTACGGGAAGCCGCCCGACCGCAGGTAACGCCACAACAGCAGTGCCGCAGCGGCCAGCCACCAGAGACCGAAGCCCCAGAGAGCTAGCGCCACCAGGGCGGAGAGGAGGTTAACCACGGAGTTGAGATCGCCCCAGAGCTGCGCGCCACCCTGCGCCAGACGGATCAGCGCCAGGCTGCCCACGCCGATGGGCCCCAGCCCTATCCAGAGAGACGGGGCCAGGGGCGCGGCGGGAAGCGGATGGTAGACCAGCCTGTCGTACAGTAGGGAGGCGACCATCAGAAAAAGCAGCAAGCCCATGCCAAAGGCGGCATAGCCGGCCACCAGGAGCAGCCTCGCCGTCTCCGCGTCCACGGCCGGCACGATGGGCATCAGGACAACGGGGACGATGATGTTGGCCACCGGCGGGATGAACCAGCCGCCGTTGGCCGTCTCCACCCCAACGCCGGGCGTGACGAAGAGAATGTAGGCGAAGGCCACGCCGAATGCGAAGGCCAGCAGGCTGCCCATCGTGGCGAGCACCGCGACGGTCCAGAAGACCACGCTGGCGGGGAGCACCGCTGGCCCAACGGCCGAGGTGCTGACGGCAAGCACCAGGATGCCCGCGGGAAAGGTGGCGTACAGGGCACCGACCACCGGGTGGAAGAGGTCCCGCCACGCCGCATCCGGGTGATGCACCCACCTCAAGACATAGGGAACTCCCAGGGCAACGGCCAGCGAGTAGGCCAGAGCCACCATTGCCACGGCAAGGACCGCCAACGGCCCCTTGAGGGCCGCGACTCCGCCGGGGTTCATGTTGGCCGCCAGACCTACAACGGCTGTGCCCATCACCGCACCGAACCATCCGGGGTGGAACATGCGAAGACGGTCGTAAGGAGAAATGGCTGTGGACTCCTGGTTTGCCATGGCCGATCACCTCGCTGAAGGTAGGTGGAGCAACATCCCAACTCCGCGGCGAACAATATCACTACAAAACTAGCGTTGTCAACGATTCCGGCCATCGGCCGCGCCCCTAGGAACTTCCCGGGCACTCACCTGGGATTTCTCCTAGTTCCCTCGCCTCCCCGCCCACCATATCCTCCGTTCGCACCCATCGGATCCAAAACCTCGGATCCACCGCATTGAACCCTTTCGAAGACTCTCCAAGAAGGAGGTTCTCATGGCCACAGAAAGCCCAGGAACCGCACCCCACGCTCAAGGCCAGGGCGGGAGGACGCGACGCGACTTCCTGAAGAGGCTCGCCAGCACCGTCGTCGCTGGGGTCGTCGCCCCGGGGATCGCCGGCGAGACGGTCGCAGCCGCCCCCTCCGCCCAAACGAGGTCAGGCCCCGCGCTGACGGAGATCCCCGCGGTCCCACCACCAGCGGCTGGAGAGGACCCGGTGGTGCGAATGATGCGCGATCTCCGGAGGGCGCTGCAGAAGCCCATTGCCCAGCGCCGCTGGACCATGGTGATCGACCTGCGCAAGTGCGTCGGCTGCCAGGGCTGCACCATCGCCTGCATCACCGAGAACAAGCTCCCCCCGGGGATCGCCTACCGCCCCGTGATCACGGAGACATCGGGCTCCTTCCCAAACGTCTCCCGCACCTTCGTACCGCGCCCCTGCATGCAGTGCGAGAACCCGCCCTGCGTCTCCGTCTGTCCGGTCAACGCCACCTATCGACGCCCGGATGGCGTCATCGCCATCAGCTACGACCAATGCATAGGCTGCCGCTACTGCATCACCGCCTGCCCCTACTCCGCGCGCTCCTTTGACAGCGGCTTCTTCTATAGCAGCCTGCTGGGGGGCGAGCAGCCGTACGAGACCCTATCGTCGCCGGAGTACGGCCAGCCGAGGCCTCGGGCCAAGGACCAATCGCCCATCGGCAACGCCCGCAAGTGCCACTTCTGCCTACATCGCGTCGAGGCAGGCGAGCTGCCGGCCTGCGTCCTCTCATGCTTTGGAAGGGCCACCTACTTCGGCGACCGAAACGACGAGGGGTCCCTGGTGGCTCAGCTTCTCTCCCAGCCCAACGTCGAGCGGCTGAAGGAGGAGCTGGGCCTCAAGCCCAACGTCTACTACCTCGTCTAGGGGGCGAAACATGAACGAGCAAGAGATCAGTCGAAGGGACTTCCTCAAGATCGGCGGGCTCACCGCGGGCACCCTCGCCGCTGCCACCTCTGGGGCCATCGCCTTTCGAGACCTGACTCAGGCCGAGGCCGCCCGGCTCGCCCAGTCCGCGCCACAGATTAAGTACACGGCCGACGTAATGTGTCCCGCCGAATGCGGACTCGCCGTCAGGGTCGAGAACGGCATAGCGTCCGCCATCTACGGCAACCCCTACTGCCCCATGAACGCTGGCGCCGTCTGCGCCAAGGGTGCAGCGGGGCTCCAGATGGTCTACAACCCCAACAGGATCAAGTACCCCATGATCCGCGTTGGCGAGCGGGGGGAGGGCAAGTTCAAGCGCGTCACCTGGGACGAGGCCATAGCCCTCATCGCCGACAAGCTCGCGGCCATCAAGAAGAAGTACGGACCTGAGTCTGTGATCATGGACGCCGGGGACGTCACCGACAGAGATCCCTACTGGCGGCTCTTCTTCGCCTACGGCACCCCGCACTGCACCGAGCACGGCGCAATCTGTGACACCCCCCGCCGCCACGGGCCAAAGGTGATGCTGGGAGGTAAACGGATCGAGCCCGACATCATGCGCCCTCTCCTGGTCCGCCAGCCAGACGGGAGCTTGAAAAACGACTACAGCTACAGGACGCGGCTCATCATCTACGCGGGCTGGAACCCCTTCACAGCCACCAGGATCCCTTACGAGTCCAGGGGCACGGTGGAAGCAAAGGCTGCCGGCGCAAAGATCATTGTCATCGACCCCGCCCTCTCAAACACGGCATCCAAGGCGGACCAGTGGATCCCCATCCGGCCGGGGACCGACGCCGACCTGTTCGCCGCCATGCTCCGCTTCATCCTCGAGCAGGACAACCAGGGTGACCCATTCCGCAGGTACATCGATTGGTCCTTCAAGGACTACGCCGAAGGTTGGGACGAATTCGTCGCCTCCTTCAGATCCTGGTGGGAGAGGAAGGATCCGATCAACGGCCTCCCGTACTTCAGCCTGGAGTGGGCTGCCCAAAGGACCGACATCCCGCCCGGAAAGATCGCGGAGCTGGCCCACGCCTTCGGCATCACCAAGCCGGCAGCCCTCGTTTGGGGCATGAACGGGATAGGACACCACTACAACGGCTACCTGGCCTCCATCATCGGCACTGCCCTCAACGTGATCACCGGCAACTTCGATGCACCTGGCGGCGCCATAGACACCGAGCTGACCAAGTCCGACAAGGGCGGCAACGCCACCGGCAAACAGTTCCTCACCCGCAAGGTGAAGCGGATGGTGAACGGCAAGGAGATCGAGGCCGAGCAGGACAAGCTCCACATGGACTACTACGGGGACTGGCCGGCCGCTTGGGACGACGCCATAGGTGACTACCCACGCCGGTTCATGGAGGGGGTGACCCTTCAGCAGGGGCCCTTTAGAGGTCACAGGTACCCCATCAAGGGGTATGTCATCCGGACTGGCAACCCGGTCGTGACCGGCTCCAACAGCCAGGAGTGGACAAAGGCCCTCACCGCCAAGGACGGCACCGACTATCGTGTGGAGCTCATCGTCTACATCGACACCCCTCTACTGGAGAGCGGCCTCTACGCGGACGTGGTGCTCCCTGAGGCCTCCTACCTGGAGAGGATGAGCCTCTCCGACATCTACCCATCCCACCCCCTCCTCTACCTGCGGGACTTCGTGATCGACAAGCAGTTCGAATCGAAGACCCCCTACGACATCATGCAGATGCTTGCCAAGGCCCTAATCGATCGGGGGGACACGGACGTCAAGGCCGCCGACTTCACGGAGAAGTACAAGAAGGAGGAGGACTTCTGGGACGAGGCCCTATCCGGGGCCCCGGGCAGACCCAACTCCGGCACTCCACGCCCCTACCCCCAGTACCCCGACGGCTACAAGCTGATCGGCACCCCTGAGTCGTTGGAGTCGGGCCGGGCCAGGATCGACGACGAGAAGAAGGAGGTCAGGGGGGAGCCTGTCACCGTCCAATGGCTCAGGGCGAACCACGGCATCGCCATCTGGCCCATGTCCTACTACCGATACAGAGGTGGCGGGATCATGAAGACCGGCAGCAAGAAGGTAGAGTTCGTCTTCAAGGCCTACGACAAGTTCAACAAGCTCATCGAGGAAAGCGGCAACGTGCCGCCGGGCCTCAAGGAGCTGGGATGGGACCGCTACCCCAAGACCTTCTACTGGTTCGAGACGAAGTGGAACCCATACACCAATCCGGCCTACGCCAGGTACAAGGATGAGTTCCCCTTCCAGGTGATCTCGGGGAGGATCCACCACGCCATGTCCGGCACCCAGGCCGTCGACTGGCTGGGACGCATCCATTCGGAGGACCTCTGGTACCCACTGAACGAGGACGTCACGGTGGACGAGGTACTGGTAGGAGCCGACGGCCCCAAGGCCACAGGGCGGAAGCTGCGGATACCGAAGGGGAGCTGGTCCATCGGCGTCATCCAGATGAATGCCTCTGACGCCAGCAAGCTCGGGCTGAAGACGGGCGATCTGGTGGAGCTGGAAACCCCCTACGGGACTCGTACCCGTGGCAAGGTGAACGCCGTTGAGACGATCCGGCCGGGGACGCTGCGGATCGCCATGGGAAGTGGCGGGCGGTTCAGCCCGGGCCTCGGCTGGAACTACTACTTCAAGGATGTCACCCCGGACGCCAACGCGCTGACGGATCCCCGTACCCACTCACCGATCATGGGCATGCCGGGCTACTGCGACGTGCTGGTGAAGGTGAGGAGGGTCCAGCCATGATAGGCAGCGAACCTCTTCAGAGACGCGCGATCCTCTACGGGCTCCTGGCTCGGCTTCACACCTACCCTCTGACCGAGCCGCCCCTGGCCGCGCTGTCCGCGCTGCGGCTGGACGGGGCGACGGAGGAGCTGCGCTCCGCCCTCGGCCAGGTGCAGTCGGCGGCCATCTCGGCCGGGGCCGCCGGCATGGACGCCATCAACGTGGAGGCAACGAGGCTCTTCGAGGGGCCGGGCAAGCCATTCGCGCCACCCTACGCCTCCTTCTATCTGCACGGCAGACTGATGGGCCCTGCTGCGATCTCGGCGGGTCGGTTCTACATCGCCCAAGGCGCCATGCCCGACACAAAGCTCCCCCCCGACCTGCTTAGCCTGGAGCTCGCCTTCATGGCCCACCTGGCCACGAGGGCCGAGCAGACCGCAGTCGAGGGGGAACAGGATGCGGCCCTGGGAGCCTTGGCGGCGTCCCTGGAGTTCCTGGATGCGCATCTCCTGGTCTGGCTGCCGCGCTTCGTCGAGGATGTGGCGCGCGCGGCGAACGTCGAATTCTTCCCCAGGCTTGGCCGCTTCACCCTGGCCATCCTGGAGTGGGACCGCCGCTGGCTGAAGGCGCTGCTATCCGAACAGATGGTTATCGAAGGAGTGCAAAAATGAGAGCTGCGGAAAAGGTGCTGTGGGCACTGGCTGCCGCCGGAACGGTTCTCGGCATCTTCGGCCTCGTCCAGCGTTTCACCGGGGGCCACGTGGAGGCCGCCTACGGCAGCTTCATCCCATGGGGGTTGTGGGTCGCCATCTACGCCATGCTGATCGGGATGTCGGCCGGGTCCTTCATCCTCGCCGCCGCGGTCCATTCGCTTCACTTCAGAGAGTTGACCCCGGCGGCGAGATTGGCACTCCCGCTGGCCCTGGCCACCTTCATCGGGGGGATCCTAGCCATCTGGCTGGACCTCGGCCACCCCTTCCGGGCCTGGAAGCTCCTCCTCAGCACGGGCTTCTCCTCAGTGATGGGCTGGATGGCGTGGTTCTACCTGGCCTACTTCCTGGCCCTGTGTCTACTCTTCTGGATGGTGCTGGTCCGACGACAAGATGGAGCGGGGAGCGTCCGGGCGCTGGGCATAGTCGGGATCCTTCTCGCCCTCCTCTTTGGTGGCGGCGAAGGGGCTCTCTTCGGTGTCGTCGGGGCCAGACCATTCTGGCAGTCGGGCATGACCCCGGTCCTCTTCATCCTCGAGGGGCTGCTCTCGGGGACCGCACTGGTCACCTTCGTCACCCTGCTACTGGAGGACACACGGACAGGAGCGACGGTCACCCTGGGACGGCTGATCCTCGGGCTGCTGGGGCTGTCCATACTCTTCGAGTGGGCGGAGCTCTCCATCGGCTACTACGCGTCCATCCCCGCCTACGCCGACGGTCTCAGGCTGATGCTCTTCGGCCAGTTCGCGTGGGTCTTCTGGGGGGTCCATTTGGGACTTGGAACCCTGCTGCCGCTGGCACTCTTACTATGGGCAGGCAGGAGCCGGTGGGCGGTAGCGACGGCGGCCGCGCTCGTCGCCTCAACAGCGCTCTCCACGAAGCTGAACGTGGTCATCCCGGGCCTCGCGGTTCCCGAGATCCAGGGCCTTCAGGACGCCTACACTGGGCCCGGGCTCTCCTTCCAGTACTTCCCAACGGTCATGGAATGGCTGGTGGGGCTCTGGATCATGGGGGTGGCCGGACTCATCTTCCTGGCGGTCTACCGCCTGGTAGCCGGGCCGGCAGCCCAGACCCGGGGTGCGGAGAAGCCAGCGCTCCAGGGCTGAGTGACCCTGGGGGTCTAGATACCTTGCCTCACCACTGGTCTGGACGGGCACGACGAACGAGCCACCTTTCGGCTGCCTGCCAGCCGAAAGGTGGCTCCCAGGGGGACGTACAGGAAGAGCTTCAACTCGGATCTGCGGCGCCACGTGGAGATGGCTGGACCGGCGCGGCGGGGAGCGCTATCCCAGCAGCTCGTCCAGCCTCTTCCTGTCGAAGCCGACCACCACCTCGCCGTCCACCTTGACCACCGGGGTGGTCATGTAGCCTAGCTCCGCCAGCTCCTCGATGGCCTTGGGATCCTTCAGCACGTCCCGCTCGATATAGCTCACGCCCTTCTGTGAAAGATACTCTTTCACCCTCTCACAGAACATTCAACCGGCGGTCTGCGTGTAGACGAGCACCTGCTTTGCCACCTTTCAGCACCTCCCAAGATGGTGATTGGATCGGGCCATCCTACCATCGTGCGCCAACAGGGACAAGCCAGCAGCGAGGGCAAGCCCCCGCTCCACTCGCCGACCTCATTCCGCACGCCCTGTGCAGCCCGCGCGGCCAGCCCGCCCCTCAGCCCTCCACGTCCTCCAGCACCTCCCTCAGCCTGGCCGCCAGCTCCCTCATCGTGAATGGCTTCTGGATGAACCGCACGTCCCGCTCCAGGACGCCCTGGTGCGCTATGGCGTTGGCAGTGTAGCCCGACATGAACAGGCACCTCATTCTCGGTCGCCGCGCTCGCAGCCGCTCGGCCAGGGTCCGACCGTTCATGTCGGGCATCACCACATCGGTCATCAGCAGGTGGATCTCCTCCTGGTGCTCATCGGCCAGCCGGACGGCCTCAGCCGGCGAGCCCGCGGCCACCACCCGGTAGCCCAGCCTCTCCAGCATCATGGTGGCCATCTTGAGGATCGGCTCCTCGTCCTCCACCAGCAGGACCGTCTCGCCGCGGCCCATGCTCAGCTCCCTAATGGGGTGTGGAGCCGCCTCCTCCGGCGGCTCCACAAGCCGCGGCAGGTATATCTTGAAGGTGCTACCCTTCCCAGGCTCGCTGTAGACGTTTATGAAGCCGTTGTTCTGCTTGACGATGCCGTACACTGTAGCGAGTCCCAGCCCCGTTCCCCGCCCTAGCCCCTTGGTGGTGAAGAAGGGCTCGAAGATCCGCTCCTGAGTCTCCTTGTCCATGCCGCAACCGTTGTCGCTGACCGATAGCACCACATACTCCCCAGGAACAAAGTCCGCGTGCTCAGCGCAGTAGGCCTCGTCCACCACCACGTTGGCCGTCTCGATGGTCACAGTGCCAGTGTCGGCGATGGCGTCGCGGGCGTTGAGGCAGAGGTTCGCCAGGACCTGGTCCACCTGGCTGGGGTCCATCCTCACCCGCCAGAGCCCCGGCCCGGGCACCCAGACCAGCTCGATCCGCTCGCCGATCAGCCGACCCAGCATCCTCAGCATCCCTGCCACCGTCTCGTTGAGGTCCAGCGGCCTGGGGGCGATGATCTGCTTCCGGGCGAAGGCCAGGAGCTGCTGGGTGATCTCGGCGGACCGGGTCGCGGCCCTCAGGATCTCCTCCAGGTCGGCACGAAGCGGGTGGGAGGCCCCGGCCTTCTCCATGGCCATCTCCGTGTAGCCGATGATCACGTTCAGCATGTTGTTGTAGTCGTGGGCCACGCCCCCGGCCAGCCGGCCCACGGTCTCCAGCCTCTGCGCCTGCTCCGCCTGCTCCTGTAGCTGCTCCTCCCGGGTGACATCCCGCATCACAGCCACGAAGCTGGCGATCCGCCCCGCCTCGTCGTGGACCGGCGAGATGGAGCACTCCTCGCTGAAGAGAGTGCCATCCTTCCTCCGGTTGACCATGCGCCCTCGCCACGTCTCCCCCGAGGTGATGGTCTCCCAGAGCCTTCTGTAGAAGGACTCGTCCTGCCTCCCGCTCTTCAGGATCCTGGGGTTCCTGCCCACCGCCTCCTCCCTGGAATAGCCGGTGATCCTCTCGAAGGCCGGGTTGACGTACCGGATGGTCCCGTCGTGATCCGTGATCAGGATCATCTCGCCCGACTGCTCTATGGCGGTGGCCAGTCTCTCCAGCTGGCGCTCCGTCTCCTTCTGGGCGGTGATGTCGTGGATGATGGAGTAGAGCAGATCCCTCCCACCCACGGGCACCCGGCTGCTGAATACGGCCACGTCGCGGACGGAGCCGTCGGCTCGGCGGTGCCGGAACTCGAAGTAGGTCCTCTGCAAGGACCTGGCCCTCTGCATCTCCTCATGCACCCTCTCCGCCGGCAGGGTGTTGATCTGATTGATCCGCATCCGCCGCAGCTCCTCCCGCGACCAGCCGTAGAACTCGGCCGCGGCGCGGTTGGCATCCACGATGTCGCCGGTGTCCGGATCGATCAGCAGCTTGACGGCGGCGTGCTCCTCGAACATGGCCCGGAACCGCGCCTCGCTCTCCCTGAGGGCCGCCTCGGACCTCCTCCGCTCCGTGATATCCTCGATGACCGCCAGGAACACCCTCTCGCCCAGGAGGTCGAAGAGCTGCAGATGCACCTCAACGGGGTAGAGGGTGCCATCGGCCCGCCGGTGCACAGTCTCGAAGGTCACCAGCGGGATCTCCCCCGTGCGCAACGGCCTGGTGATCTCGTCGAAGCGCTCGCGCGAGATCTCCGGCTTCAGGTCCAGCGGGGTCAGCCTGCGGACCTCCTCCAGGGTGTAGCCCAGGTTTTTGAGGGCGCCGTCGTTGACGAAGCGGAACTGCAGCGTGTCGGCATCGAAGATGTAGATCTCGTTGAGGCTTGCTCGGATGGTTTCGGTGAGGAGCCTAACCTCTCGCTCGGCGGCCCGCTCCGCCGACTGATCGCGGAACACCAGCACCACGCCGGCGATCCTGCCGGAGGCGTCGCGAATGGGGGCGCCACTGTCGGCTATGGGGATCCGGCGGCCGTCGCGGGAGAGGAGGACCGTGTGGTTGGCCAGTCCCACCACGCGTCCCTCCCGCAGCACTCTGGCGACGGGGCTCTCCATCGGCTGCCCCGTCTCCTCGTTGGCTATCCGGAAAAGCTCATCCAGGTGGACGCCCAGGGCATGCTCGGGCTTGGTGCCGAGAAGCAGGCACGCCTCCGGGTTGATCTTGGTGATGATCCCGCGATGGTCGGTGGCGACCACGGCGTCGCCGATGGAATCGAAGGTGATCCGGTAGCTCTCGCGGCTATCCCGCAGCTCCTGCGCCAGCCGGTAGCGCCGCTCCTCGTTGCGCAGGAGAACACCAACGAGGAAGGTGGCCAGCGGGAACACCGCCATGACGGGGAGCCACACCCGGCCGATCACCTGCAGGGATGTGGGCCACGGCAGCAGGAGCTGGCAGGCCAGCATGGCCACGTGGGCGGCGATCCCAACTCCGAGGAGCTCCAAGGCGGCAAGGGATCCTGGTCTGTTCCCGTGCAGGCGGCGGAATGCGAGTCCCACGATGGGGCACACGACGATGGTGGCCAGGCCCGCCCACACTCCGGCTCCCCCCTGGTACAACCGGAAGAGGGCGGCGATGCCGGCGGCGGCGACGGAGCTGGTGCCGCCGCCGAAGAGCCCCGCCATGGTGAGGACCACGGACCTGCCGTCGTAGATGACGCCGGGCTCGTACCGATAGGGGACGCTCATGGCCGCGACGGCGACCGCGCCGAAGAGGACGCCGACGGCGATCTTGAAGGCGCGCTCGCTGCGATCCCGAAGATCGCCCAGGAGGCCGTAAAAAGTGGAGAGGGCTACCAGCAGCGCCGCATTCACCAGCAGATCGGAGAGCATGACGGTCCTCCACCGGCCGATATGCACCCGGGACCGGGCGGGGGGATCGAGCGGGCAAGCCCGGTACCAGGGGATGCCACGATGGTAGATGTTCGGAAGATCGAAAGTCAACGGCCAGTGGTTCCTCACCCGATGGCCAGCATCGCCACCCCGGCCACCATCCCCGCCGCCGCCGCCAGCCGCCGACGCACATCCCCCTCCGAGAGGAGCCTGGCGCCCATGGCCGTCCCCACCAGGATGCTGATCTCCCGCGCTGGGGCCACGTAGCTGACCGGGGTGAAGACCATGGCGGTGAGCACCATGATGTAGGAGAGGGGGGTGAGGGCGGCGACCCCGAGAACCTCCCTTCGATGGGTGCGCCACTCCCTTCGGACGTCCTCCCAACGGCGGAGGGCCACCGGGGTGAGGATGGAGGCGCGGGTGAGGTTGGCCGCCCAGTCCTGGAGAAGCGGGGGGACCATGAGGGTGCTCACCGCCTGCTTGTCCCACAGGGTGTAGCAGGCGATGATGGCCCCCGTGAGGTGGCCGAAGGCCACCGCCGCCTTCCCTCGGCCCCCCCTGCCAGCCCCGCCCGAGCTGCCGGTGAGGACGAAGATGCTGACGCCCACCAGCGCGGCGCCCGCGAGGGCCACTGCCGACGGCCTCTCCTGGAAGAGGACGATGGCCGCGACGGTGGATAGCATGGGACCAGTGCCGCGGGCCAGGGGGTAGACCAGGGAGAGGTCGCCCACCTTGTAGCCCTGCTGGAGGACCAGGAAGTAGGCGCAGTGGATGAGGCCGCTGCCCAGCATGAAGGCGGCCTGAGCGGGACCGATGGACGGCCGCTGCAAGACGATGATGGCAGCGGCCAGTGGGGCGTAGATGAGGGCCGAGAGGGCGCCGAAAAGCCAAACGAAGGCTGGGCCGCCGCCAGCGCGCTTGGCGAGCAGGTTCCATGTGGCGTGGATGAAGGCGGCCGCCAGGATAAGGGCGAGGGCCAGGAGGGTCATTGCTTCGGCTCCTTTCCGGTCCCGTGCAGGGCACGAGAAGGTACGAGCCTCAAGCCTTTTATGCCGTCAGGTGTGCGGCCGCGGGGGGCGGCCGTGGCGCCGCTTGGACCGAGCCTTGCCGCCCTGTTTTGTGGGGTGATGCGGGCGGAAGTGGAACCCTAGGCGCAACCGCGAGCTTTGCTAACGATATACCACCACCCCGACCCAGTCAACGCCCTGGACACCTCCACCCCGGCCGGCGTCAGGCCCCACGTCACCCCCGAAACCCCCGGATGAAGGCCGGTGCACCCGCCGCAGACCCCGAGAACGATTCGGAGCCGGGGATCGTGCCGACCGAAGCGCGAGGTCCGAGCCTGCATGTCGGGGACGTCCGGGGCCTTCCGGACTGCCGCCCTCCTATATGCAATCCATGGCTACCCCCCTCGGGTTTCCGGCACCGCCGACGGCCATGACGACGGACCGAGGCCCCCTGACCGTGCTGCGCCCCACCGCCCGTCGGTGGGGTGGACCTGTCCGACTCCAGCGCCCCGTCTGGAGGACGCCCATCGGATTTCCGAGACGGCCTTGGCCGGCAGCAGTCCCGCCTTGAGATGTCGCTGGTCACGCCACGGCACTCCAGGTGTCGGTGGTAGGCCAAGTCCATCTCGATGGATAGGGAGCGAGCTCGTCCCCTGGCCGGCCGCCACTGGGAACGGCCCGGCGGCGGGGAACAAGGCCTTGCCCTACATGTCATAGCCATTCAGGCCGGTGCTGGCTGGCGGACTCTCGGAACCCTGAAGGGCACCGCCAGGATGCTCGTCGGGACAGGTCCTCTTACTCCTGGCCTGGCCCCACCAGAACACCCGCATTCGGCAGCTTGTTGCGGCCATTTCGAGCCGCTAATGGGCCGGGCACAGCCTCTCATGGAGTGCCCGACGCTCGTCGGGCGCGGCGCCAAGTGAGAACTCAAAGGCCCTGCTCGTCGGGAGCAGCAACCTGGGAGAGATCGGCCCTCGGCATGTATAATCGGACGACGACCCATGATGGAGGGGGTGCCTTGCCAGAATGAGGACCGAGACCCTTCTCAAGACCATCTACTTCGCCGGCATGTTCCTGGAGGTGCTGCTGAGGCTGCCCTACGACCGGGAGCGTCGCCGGAGGCGGCGCGAGGAGAGCAGGGTGACGGGGACGGAGCGCGCCGCGCTGGCGGCGCTCTCGCTGGGTTCGCTGGTCCTGCCGCTGCTGCACAGCCTGACCGGTTGGCTCCGCTTCGCCGACTACCAGACGGCAAGGAAATGGAGGGCACCATTGGGGGGAGCTGGCGCGGCCCTCATGGCCGCCGCCGTGTGGCTCTTCTGGCAAGCGCACAGGGATCTGGGTCCCTACTGGTCACCATCGCTGGAGATAGCGGAGGGGCAGGAGCTGGTAACGCGGGGCGTCTACAGCCGGGTGCGCCACCCTATGTACAGCTCCCAGCTCCTCTGGAGCCTTGCCCAGCCGCTCCTGCTGCAGAACCGGGTGGCTGGCCCCAGCGGGATGGCGGGGCTGCTGCTCTTCCTGCTGCTGAGGGTCCCCGCGGAGGAGCGGCTGATGGAGGAGCGCTTCGGCGCGGCCTACCGCGCCTACCGGGCGCGGGTCGGCGCGCTGCTGCCGCGGCTCCCGTGCGGGCTCCCGCGGCCGCCTGCGGGGCAGCCCCCCGTGGCCCAGGGGTCGGCACCATGAGGCAGACCTTCCAGTAGCAGAAGCTGCCGCTCTACACCCTCTGGCTGCTGCGGCACCCGCGAGGCCCCCTGATGGTGCAGACCCCCATGCAGCGGAACCGGCTGTGCTGTACCCCGCGCCAGACCCCCAAGAGCGGTCCGCATCTCGGCGGTGGCCTATCCGCTCGAGGCTCTCCCTCGAGAGCTCCGGTGTGCCAAAGCCCAAAAAGGGTCCGCGTCTCGGCGGTGCCCGTGGCCATTATGGGGGTGACCTCCGGCGGGCAGATCGACCACGCAAACCTCCCCAACCACCATCTCGATGGTGCCCGTTGCCGATGGCGGGATACCCAAGGGCCACCTGGCCCGGCTCCTTGGGAACGCCGGTCTTCTCCGAGTGGTGCCCGTGGTCCGCGGCGGGATAACCGAGAGCCTGCGCCCCCGCGTCATGGCCCGACCACGGTCGGCACCATCAGGCGAACATCCCGTTGATGGTGCCCATGGCCAGTCAGCCCGCGCTTTCGCCGCGTCCCCTCCCGGGCAGGAACCCAGGGTTTCCGGACGTCGCCCTAGCATCGGTTGTCAGCCCGCTTTCGTGGCGCCCGCCGCCACCACCAGCCGGGTAGCTCATCCGTTCCCCGGCCCGAGCACCCTCTCCTGCCATACGCCCCCATCGCAAGGGCTGGGGTCGTCTCCCGCGGCCACCCTCCACGCGACCCTCGCTCGGTAGAGCCTGAGCTGGTCCCCGCCGCAGACCAACCTGGCAGCTGCGCCCCACCATCATCCCGCCGGCCCTCACGCAAACCCCCGCCCTATGGGTCGGGGGCTCGTCCTCGAGCAGTGACCGCAACGGGCTGCCATCGCGCAGCACGCAAACTCCGACCCGTAGGGCGGAGGCTCGTCCCCCGCCGCACGTCGGCCCGGGCGCCGCGCTGCGATCTCATTTGCACCGTCACGGCGGGCCACCACTACCACCAGCGGCGCCATCTGGACAAATCACCCCCTCCCAGCATCCTTCAGCTGATCGTGACGGCTGCAACTTCCTGGAGCAGGCAAACCCCGCTCACTTCGAATACCTTTCAGTATCCTTCAGCGGATCGTGACGGCTGCAACAGCATGTATCCCTCGGCCAGGCGATTTAGTTCTGCACGGAGAGCATCACGATCCTCAACCACGGATTTGTAGACAGACTGGATTATGTTGCTGTATTTGTCTAGTACCTCGGTGTCTTTGTCGGATAGGCTGGTGAAGATGTTCCGGACCTGCTCAGATGCGGTTGGCTGGGCTGGGCTGGCTGGTTGGGCTAGCTGCCCAGCTCCAGCTCCTGCCGGCTGGGCCAATGCTTCAGTGGGTCGACTTGCTGGTCCAGGGGCTTCTGGAGTTGCCCCAGCAGCCATTCTATCGATTTCTCCGGAAGGCCCCGGCCATGCTCGGTTGCTACCCGGTTGGCTTCCAGCAGGAGGTATGCTAGGTACTCCCTGCTCAGGCCGTGCTTCTGCCCCTCCCTGAGGACCACTAGTGATGGCATGGGGCCGCAGTCCTCCTGCAGGAAGGCCCGTAAGCTTCCTAAGATCCCCGGCCCCGTTCCCCAAATGTGGTCTGAGGAGGTCTGCATTTCTGATGAACTCATCGTAGTAGGTACCTCCAGCAGTAGGTGTGGCTAGGATTTCTCCCAGGCGCCTGGTATAGCTAGTAATATATGATGCAAGGTGACCCGTGTTATGTGTCAGGGCAATCGCATATTCCTCACCATGGCCATGCGCAGCCACATGTGTGATCTCGTGGAGTATGGTACTGACGATCTGGCCAGCAAATTCATCAGCATATGACCGGAGCATGGAGGATCTCGCGGCTTCTGGTACACACTCATGCAAAATGGCATAGGGGTTTATTAGTATGATGCGCTTACCAGCATAGCCAATGGGATCGCCAGTGATAGTAATACCAAGATAGTCCTTGCCCAGACCAATGCCAGCATACACGGCATTCCGGTATGTCTTGTCATGGCTAGACAGCGTGTCCATCATGCCCTTCAGAACATCATTTATGCCTTCATCAATGGCTTGCGTGGATCTTTCAGTATCCTTCAGCGGATCGCGACGGCTGCAACAGGCTACAGCTCCAGTTTCCCCTGTCGTCTGATCACCTTTCAGTATCCTTCAGCGGATCGTGACGGCTGCAACATGAGTCGATCGGGGCAGTGAGCATCGCCGGTCTTAGACTTTCAGTATCCTTCAGCGGATCGTGACGGCTGCAACGCGGGCCTCGGTCGTCCGCTCCGCCCCGATTGGCGACGCTTTCAGTATCCTTCAGCGGATCGTGACGGCTGCAACCAGAGGCGTACAGCTTCCGAAGGATGATATACGTCCCAACTTTCAGTATCCTTCAGCGGATCGTGACGGCTGCAACCTGGGGGCAAGGTCGTGCGCCCTCCGGCGCGTGCTACTTTCAGTATCCTTCAGCGGATCGTGACGGCTGCAACCCATCCTACTGCTGAGGTACAGGTAGCGCTGTCAGATCTTTCAGTATCCTTCAGCGGATCGTGACGGCTGCAACTGAACAGCCCGCTGGGGCAGGGGGTCGGCGCCGGCATCTTTCAGTATCCTTCAGCGGATCGTGACGGCTGCAACAGCCGCGGCGGCCGGCACAACACCAAGTCCGGGAATCCGCTTTCAGTATCCTTCAGCGGATCGTGACGGCTGCAACGTGAGTTCAGGTCCGGGGTAACCTTCCGAGACTTGGCCCTTTCAGTATCCTTCAGCGGATCGTGACGGCTGCAACGCTGCGTATTGCCAGACGTGGGCGTTCTATGTGGACGCTTTCAGTATCCTTCAGCGGATCGTGACGGCTGCAACGGCCCTGCTCATCCAGCGCCAGCTCACCGTGCTCGATGACTTTCAGTATCCTTCAGCGGATCGTGACGGCTGCAACTCGCTACCGACTCCGATGGCAACGTCTACTCGGGGGCGACTTTCAGTATCCTTCAGCGGATCGTGACGGCTGCAACTCATGCTGGCCCCCGGCGCCAACTGCGACGTGGTTGCCGCTTTCAGTATCCTTCAGCGGATCGTGACGGCTGCAACGAGATTGTTGAGGATCGCCCCAAGTACCCGCTTGTGCCTTTCAGTATCCTTCAGCGGATCGTGACGGCTGCAACGAGCAGCTCCACCCGGGACGCCCGGATCTTGCCGTCCTTTCAGTATCCTTCAGCGGATCGTGACGGCTGCAACGGCGCAGCTCAGCCAGCAGCTCTAGGGTGTAGTCACGGTCTTTCAGTATCCTTCAGCGGATCGTGACGGCTGCAACGGCGCAGCTCAGCCAGCAGCTCTAGGGTGTAGTCACGGTCTTTCAGTATCCTTCAGCGGATCGTGACGGCTGCAACGGCGCAGCTCAGCCAGCA
>Ga0315298_1002162_pt1 | contig 34151 bp, 22 predicted proteins | sample WHS_1_MG_FD_203077 | JGI IMG/M metagenome (GOLD analysis project Ga0315298, IMG submission 203077) | Extremophilic microbial mat communities from Washburn Hot Springs, YNP, Wyoming, USA - WHS_1_MG | ecosystem: Environmental > Aquatic > Thermal springs > Hot (42-90C) | place: USA: Wyoming...
GCCACCCGGTACTTATGGCTGAAGGCAGCCAGTCTGGCGAACACGGCTATACCTCACTATGTCGTTTCTGATGCCACAGGCAAACCAGAGGTACTTTATAGCCCTTTACCCACATGCCTGTCAACCCCACGCAGTTTTTGCGCCAAGAGATTGTTACCAGGTTTTTGATAAATTTCTGGATAATTGGTTGACCATGGCTGGTGTTCCTCCTATAAAAGAGGTTTGGCAAAAAGCTAAGAAGGAACACCAGCTATGGATATATCATACAGGGAAATCTACATGTTGAACAGAGAGGATAGCGTCTACTTAATTCATGCTTTTCTTTTTAGCCCAGCTTCCTTGTGCATTCGCTCTCGGTTTTCGCTTCTTAGTTTACCACAGCCTCAAGCCAATCTTCTTTTGCCATCCTGGCGTTTTCTTTACTTAGCCAGGTCCTCAGGAAGTTGGCGGCTCCCATATAAGACTTAAAGCCATCCATAGGTCCAGTACGTCTCCGGTATTCTTTTATTCCCCTTTCTAAGGTATAAGCTTCATCCAGATACAACACTTTGAGAGTCTCCCCCTGGTCCGGGTAACGAAGCTATCCTGGCCACCTTCTGGAATCTCTTCCATAAGCTCATAAGACCGCAGTCCCATTCCATTGCCCTATCCAGAATCGTCTTAACCTGGTGATAGCTGGCTCCAGAAAGATAAAGCCCGGTTATTTTCCGGTCGAGCTCTATCCAGTACCTCTTCCCTCTGGGAAGAAAGATGGGGTTATGGCTATCCGTCTTCCGCATTTCAGGCACTTAATTTATGGCATACTTATACAGATAACGCCTTCGAGTATGATAAGCCGGCGGTGGCAATGAACATTGCGCTTGACCTGCTGACTGGAACGGAGACCACAGTTTGAACAAGTCCAGGGTGCAGGGATCACCTTTCTTATCTTGAGCCATTTCTGACCGTGAAATCGGTCTATAAGTCCTTCCACCGCGTCCTGGACTAGCCTTCTCTTCCATTCTCTATAGCGCAACTTTAGCCTGGGAATTCACCAGGTCTATCACCTGTTTTTCGGTCGCTGCACACAAGTAACTGCTGTGCTACTTTAGTCATGAGCTGCCTCCTTATGATTTTCTTGTCCCTTAAACCAACAGTCTATCACAAGGTAGGTGAGCCCTTACGTTTATTTCTAGAAAAGCATGAATAAACTGAACGCTACTGGTCCTAATAAGCTGGCACCAGTTTCCCGTCAGCGCTCTGCCAGCAGGGTATCCAGACTAAAGCTACCAGGCGAACGGAGATATCTTTCTTAGCCGGTCTTATTGTCGTCACCTCGAGTTGCTCGGTAAGCGGGTCGATTTTGGTCTGCAATTGCTGCATCTCAGCTTTGAATTCAGCTTCCAGTTCTTCCAGTTGCTGCTGATATGTCGCCAGTGTCTCTTTAGCTCGTTGTATGTCCTGAGACTCCTTCATAATTCTCCCGGCACTGCGGACAGTAGTAGTGCCCCGGCTCAAAGAGGAGTAACTCAGCGCTTTTCTACCTATAAAAGCGCTGAGCAGAGTGGCACCAGCCGATATAGCCGTCTGCATCTTTTGTTGCTTTGCCTGCTCCGCCTCTCTTTCCACAGCCTGTTGAGCACGACGCACCTTTTCCTCAAGTGCTGCAATTTTGGCAGCATACCTCTGTTTCGCCTTCTCAACAGCTTCATCACGCTGCTCGTGTGACATTTGCTGCAAGCGGATCCTGAAGTCCCGCTCAGACTCTCCCGACTTGGAAAACACCTTAAAGGTGGCACTCTTTAACAGTTCCAATTTCCGGTTCCGATAAAGCCAGGCGGTAAGCTCATTGCTCCAAACATCGTAATTTTTGGGGTTCGTGGCAATCTGTGGTAGCGGCAAAAAGCCGGCTCCAGCAGCCGGTGATTTCTCCAAGTCAGCAACATCGAACGAGGCTTCGCTCGCTTTGTCCCAGTCCACAGGGATTGGGGCATCGATTATCGGAGTAACATAGGTGGATTCCTCAACAACGTCAGCCCCGCTTTTCAGGTCGGCAAAATGTACCTGAGAGTGCCCCAGAAGTGCCGGAGAGTACACCAGCACATGTCCTGATGGCTGGCTCCCACGAACAGGGACAAAATACTGAGTTATGCTGGGAGGTAGCACAGGACTAACGCCCCTTTGAAATTGATAGGTCTTCGGCTGTACCGACGGCACTGTCTCAGCAACATGTGCAGGCGCCGCAGGTGTTACCTCAGCCGGACGCGCTGTAGCCATTGTAGAACGCAGCGGGTCCATGAGCGTCTTTATCTGGACGCGGGTCACCGGACCTCTGAGGTAAGACATCGCCCACCGAGTTTCAAAAATCACAGGTACATCTTCATGCACGTTGTTCATCAAAAATATACGGTTGCTCAGACCGGCTAAAGTCTCCTCCATTGCCTGTCGGTCGAACCTGGTGCCCGTAGTAGCTGCCACGCCTTCCAGTCCCTCCAGAACACGCATCTTGTCACGCTCTGTCTGCAAGCGTCCTATGAACCACGTACCCGTGTTGGACAGCCCTTTATAGTCCAGATCGACTGGGTTCTGTGTAGCCAGCAATATACCCACACCAAAAGCACGCGCCTGCTTCAGCAAAGTCAGCAGGGGTGCCTTAGAAGGCGGGTTAGCAACGGGCGGGAAATAACCGAAAATTTCGTCCATGTACACTATGGCTCGCAGGCTTGTGGTGCCTGACTGGATGCGCATCCACGCCAGTATCTGGTTCAGTAGCAAAGCAACAAAGAACATGCGCTCGGAATCATTCAGATGGGCTATGGAGAAAATGGAGATGCGAGGTTTCCCGTTCGGCGAATAGAGTATCTGACCAATGTCCAGCGGCTCACCCTGTAGCCAGATATCAAATCCTGGCGCTGCCAGCAGGTTGTTGAGCAGTAGCGCCAGCTCAAACCTCTCTTTTGATGGGTAGAACGACTCTAAGTCCAGCACCCCGACCTTGCTCATCGGCGGCGATTGTATCTGCTGTATCAGAGCACCAAGGTCTAAATCGCGCCCCTCCTTCCACGCCATGTCAAGTATGGTCGATATCAGAATATGTTCCCGACTGCGGATAGGGTCGGCTTCTTTGCCCAGGAGCCCGAGCAGGCTGGTCACCGTGGAGACAACGCGCTCCCTGAGCAGTTCGCTGTCATCTCTGATAGCCGGAGGCGGAGCAGCAAACGATTTCAAGATAGAGACGGGTAGTCCGGCGTTGCTACCGGGTGTGTATATGATGAAGTCAGCAGCCTGCCTCAGCCTGGCAATGCGCTCCCCGCTCTGCCCCCATGAGGCTAGCCCGTTCTGCCACAATCCTGCTTGCCCCCTGGCATATTCATCAACTGAGAGCCCTTTCTTACGGGCATCGTCTTCATTCACCCAGGGCAGGAAGTCCTCCGGTCGTAATTGTGGAAAAGTGAGCAATAAATTGGGCAAATCCCCCTTCGGGTCAATCACGATAGCTGGTATACCATCCATTGCCGCCTCTTCCAACAGCACAATGCACAGCCCCGTCTTGCCACTCCCAGTCATGCCAACACAGACCCCGTGCGTTACCAGGTCTTTAGAATCGTAAAGGAGTAACTCACCTTTGGACTTTTTGGCTGCAAGGTCATAAGTCTTGCCCAGATAAAAAACACCCAGCTTTTCATAGTCCTCCATAGCCACACCTCCAAAAGAACTTCTGTATACCGTCAAATAAAGGTGGGTGTAGCACTAGTCTAATCGCTTATCAAATGAGTTGTCAATCACAGTTTCATCGCCATTAAATGGCAGCAGATTATGCGGCTCGCCCCACTGAAGAGGAGGTAAATCAGTGATAGTACTTAAAGACAGAGGGAAAATCGGTATGACTCTTATGAGCCGCGCAGGTAGGCATCTATTGAAGCTGCCGCGCGCTTTCCCGCACCCATGGCGCTTATAACCGTGGCAGCACCGGTGACCACATCACCACCAGCCCACACCCTGTCTTTCGTCGTTTTGCCCGTCACCTCATCAGCAACCACGGTGCCGTTCTTTCGGGTCTCCAGCCCTCTAGTAGTCGATGGGATGAGCGGGTTGGGAGTAGTGCCCAGAGCAACAATCACGATATCGACTTCCATCGTGAATTCGCTCCCTTCTTTAACAATAGGACGACGTCTGCCGCTGGCATCTGGCTCGCCAAGCTCCATCTCGTAACACTCCATCGCCGTCACCCAACCTTGCTCATTGCCGATAAACCTCTTGGGGTTGGTAAGGAATTTGAAGATCACACCCTCCTCTTCGGCATTCTCCACCTCTTCTTTCCGCGCTGGCATCTCAGCACGCGACCTGCGATATACGATGTAAACATTTTCAGCGCCAAGCCGCAGCGCACAGCGTGCCGCGTCCATCGCCACATTGCCACCGCCGATAACCGCCACCCGTCTACCGATCTTCACCGGCGTGTCATATTCGGGGAAGAGATAAGCCTTCATCAGGTTTACCCTGGTGAGAAACTCGTTAGCGGAGTAGACGCCGTTATAGTTCTCGCCAGGCACGTTCAAGAACATCGGCAGCCCGGCACCGGTGCCCAGAAACACAGCATCATAGCCGCTGGCTAGCACTTCATCCACAGTTGCCAGCTTCCCCATCACCGAATCGAGCTTTATCTCAACCCCCAGAGACCTGACGTACTCTATTTCTGCCTGCACTATCTCCTTAGGCAGCCTGAACTCAGGAATGCCGTACATCAACACCCCGCCAGCCACATGGAGTGCCTCAAAAATAGTCACCTTGTGTCCCATCTTGGCCAGGTCCGCAGCGCAGGTCAGTCCGGCAGGACCAGAACCTATTACCGCCACTTTTTTCCCTGTCGGCGGCGGTAAGTCCACCACCCTGCTAAAACCAGGATTATGCTTCCGTTCCCAATCGGCTACATACCGCTCCAGGCGCCCGATGGCTATAGGCGCGCCTTTCTTCGCCAGCGAACACACCTCCTCGCACTGCGTCTCCTGAGGACAGACCCGACCACATATACCGGGGAGACTGTTCTTGCTTTTCAATATCCTCACCGCCTCCGGCATATTCCCATCGCGCAGCGCTTTGATAAATTCGGGGATGTCTATGTTCACCGGGCAACCAGCAACACAGGGGCGTTTGGGGCACTGGATGCAGCGGCTGGCTTCCCGTAGCGCCATTTCATCGGTGTAACCCAGAGCCACCTCATTGAAATTGCGTGTCCTCGCCTTGGGGTCCTGCCTTGGCATGGACACACGGTTCAAGTCAATCTTCGGTCTGGCTTTTTCTTCCATATCTCTGCAACCTCAATCTGTGTAACCCTAAGAACTACACTGGCACTGGTGTGACTTCCATAACTCAAAAGACCGCTTCTCCTCCTCGAGATACATCCGCTGACGGCTCATCAGCAGGTCCCAGTCCACCTCATGTCCGTCAAATTCCGGACCATCAACACAGACAAACTTTGTAGCGCCACCGACACTCACTCTGCAACAGCCACACATTCCAGTGCCATCGACCATAATCGAATTAAGGCTCACAATAGTCTTGACCCCAAAAGGCTTCGTCGTCAATGAGCAAAATTTCATCATGATTGCCGGTCCGATAGCGATGACACGACTTATATCTTTGTCCCTCTCCAGTACTTCCCTCAAAGGCTCCGTGACCACTCCTTTGCGGGCGTACGAGCCGTCATCCGTGGTGACTATCAACTCGTCGCTCACATTCCGCAATCGCTCCTCCCAGAAAAGCAGATCCTTACTCCTCGCCCCCATGATGGAGATAACTTTATTCCCAGCCTGCTTCAATGCTCTGGCAATCGGGAATGTCGGCGCCACTCCCACCCCGCCACCGACACAGACCACCTTGCCAAATTTCTCGATCTCCGACGGCAGACCCAGAGGACCGATTATGTCAAGTATACTATCGCCAGCACCAAAGCAAGAGAGCTTATGTGTTGTGGTGCCCACCCGCATAGCTACTAGAGTTATCGTTCCTTCTTTTGCATCCCAGTCAGCCAGAGTAAGCGGGATGCGTTCTCCCACCTCATCCACCCGGATGACCACGAACTGTCCCGCTTTAGCCTTTCTGGCTATCTCAGGCGCCTCGAATTTGAAATAATCGATGACCGGGCACAGTTGTTCCTTGGCTACTATTCCATACATATCAGAACCTCGCTCTTATACAGACTTAACTTTTACCGGAGGCAACACTGGACGGGAAAGCTGCAACCTGGCATCGCAGCGCAGGCAGCGTCTAGCTTCTTCCCTGGCTGTTGATTCCTCGTAACCCAACTCTACCTCGGCGAAACCACCCAGGCGCTCGCTCGGCCCGAGACACGGCATCTGTGGCTGGCGCCTGTCGACAAAGCCCTCCTCGCTACCGAAATAGGGACTGGCTTTCTCAAAAGGTATAAGTGTTTCGTCAATTATACCGCTGCCACCGAGGTACTTATCAATAGAACTGGCTGCCTGTCTTCCCTGAGCAATAGCCTGGATGACAGAAGCCGGTCCCAGTACCACATCACCACCAGCAAATACTCCTTTGATGTTCGTCGCTAGAGTGGCAGCATCCACCTTGATGACATCGCCGCGTCCCACCGCTACTCCAAACCCGGCTGGAATTTCAGAGACCTGACCAATGCTGGCTATGACATTGTCGAATTCCATGATGAACTCGCTGCCCTTAATAGGCACAGGACGGCGTCTGCCGCTGGCATCTGGCGCACCGAGTTCCATCCTGATGCACTCCAGCTCGATTTGACCGTCTTTTATCGTTATCCGGGATGGTGCTGCCAGGAAAATAATCTTTACACCTTCATGCACTGCCTCCTCCACCTCCTCAGGTGCTGCCGGCATCTCAGCACGGGTACGGCGGTAAATGATCACCACCTCTTGCGAGCCAAGGCGCAAGGCTGTGCGCGAACAATCGATCGCCGCATTACCACCACCTATTATCGCCACCCGCCTGCCGATTTTTACTTCCATACCCAGACTCACCTGCCTGAGAAAGGTAACACCATCCATCACGCCAGGGCTGTCCTCCCCCTCAACACCCATCCTCGTCCCGCGATGGGCTCCTAGAGCCAGGAATACCGCTTGATACCCTTCTTGGAATAAAGTATCAAGGGACTCTACCTTTGTATTGGTCCTTATCTCAACGCCCACATTTTCTATCTCTCTTATCTCAGCATCCAGGACAGCCCGCGGCAGACGGTAAGCCGGAATTCCAACACGCATCATACCGCCCGGCTGTGGCAAAGCCTCGAAAACCGTCACCGAATGACCCAGCTTGGCTAGGTAAAAAGCAGCCGTCAGTCCCGCCGGACCTGAACCCACCACCGCCACCCTCTTCCCCGTCGGCGGTGCTACCTTGGAACTCTGCTTCCACAGCCCTGTATCGTTATCAGCGGCAAAGCGTTTAAGGAATTTAATGCAGATGGGGTCATTCAAGACACCGCGCCGGCATGCCTGCTCACAGGGATGTACGCAGACACGCCCCAGGACACCAGGGAAAGGCACCTTCTCTCTGATCACTGCCAGCGCTTCCGAATACCTGCCCTGGGCGATGAGATAAATATACCGCGGTATATCTATATGCGCAGGACAGGCATCCCGGCAAGGTACGACATAAGTCTCCCAATCGGGAATATCCCGAAAACGTGCTTCCCTGTCCACCAGAGCACCAGTAGGACAGACCTCCACACAGGTGAAGCAGAACTTGCAACCGGAGTCCTTGTGGTCGTTGTTCCGCCGCGGTCCTGCCACCTTGTAACCGTTTATCTCGATAAAATCGAGCGCCTTTATTCCCCTTAATTCGCCACAAGCACGGACACAGCGCCCGCAGGCAATACACAGGTTATAGTCCAGGTCAAAAAACGGATTGTCCCGGTTTACCGGCAGGGAACGGTACTCATAGGAGATGTCCTGCATCCTGACATCGAGAAAATCCGCCACCATCTGCAGTTCACAGCGCCCGTTCTTAGGGCAGGTGACGCAGCGCTCGGTGACCGATACGCTACGCAGGCAGATATCAAAAGGCTTGCACCTCTCCTTGCGCCAGCAAGTAAGACAGGCATTGGGGTGCTGTGACAAAAGCCTTATTAAGGCGTCCCGTTGCCTTTGTCGCAGGTCTGCAGTATCTGTACGGACGGTCATGTTTTCAGCGACCTTAGTGGTACATGCAAGCACGGGCTCAGCATGTCCCTCTATTTCCACCAGACACAGCCCACAATCGCCGGATGGGGGTAAATCGGGGTGAACACAGACACTGGGAATATAAATACCAGCACTGACTGCCGCTTCAAACACTGTCATCCCGGCAGAAACACTGACCTGCTTATTGTTGATAGTGATGGTAAATTCGCTCATTCAGCTAAAGCTTCTCTATTCGTACCGCAGAAACCTTGAACTCCGGTATCTTGGCCACCGGGTCAAGGGCAGAACCGGTCAAAACATTTGCTGGACTTTCGGCAAAATGGAACGTCATGAAAACAACATTCGGTGGCACTTTCTCCGTAACCCTAGCCTTGGTCACGACCTCACCCCGCCGCGATACCACCTTGACCTTTTCCCCATCTGTAATTCCCAGCTTCCTGGCATCATCAGGGCTTATTTCCACTGCCGCTTCAGGGTCAATTGCATCCAGTCCCCGGACACGCCGCGTCATACTGCCGGTATGATAGTGGAAAAGGCCGCGCCCCGTGGTCAGTAAGAAGGGGTAAGCTTTATCCGGCAGCTCAGCTGGTGGTTTATATTCCAGCGGGGTAAATCTGCCCAGCCCTCTGACGAACCTGCCCACATGCAGTATCGGGGTGCCGGGGTGGTCTGTGGTAGGACAAGGCCATTGTAGACCACCATTCTCCAGTCGCTCATAGTTTATCCCGCCATAGCTGGGAGTTAGCCTGGCTATCTCCTCCATTATCTCGGACGGATGGCTGAAATCAAAACCGTAAGCGCCCATCATTTTAGCTATCTCACAGATAATCCACCAGTCTGGCTTGGCATTTCCCACCGGCTCAATAACCTTCCTCACCCGCTGCACACGCCGCTCCGTGTTGGTAAATGTGCCATCCTTCTCAGCAAAACTGGCAGCGGGCAACACCACGTGCGCCAGTTGTGCCGTTTCAGTAAGGAACATGTCCTGGACCACCAGAAACTCCAGCCGCTTGAAAGCCTCCCTGGTGTGGTTAACATCTGGATCGCTGAGGATGGGGTTTTCCCCCATGACCCACGCTGCTTTGAGGCGCCTGTTGTACGCGGTATCAATCATTTCAGAAAGTGTCAGCCCTGGGTTGGGGCTGAGATCACACCGCCAGGCGATCTCAAATTTCCGCTGGATCTCCGGGTTATCCACCCTCTGGTACCCGGTATACACATTAGGTAGTGCCCCCATATCACAGGCGCCCTGCACATTGTTCTGACCCCTCAAAGGGTTAACGCCGCTTGAAGGTTTTCCGATATTGCCGGTGAGCATCGCCAGATTGGCTATAGCTAGCACATTGTCTGTCCCGTGAGTATGCTGCGTAATCCCCATGGTGTAAAGAATGGTGGCTGGCTTGCAGGTAGCGTAGAGCCTGGCAGCCTGTGCCACCACCTCCCGCGGTACCCCTGTGACTTTCTCAACAAAGTCCAAGTCGAAATTCTCCAGCGATTCTTTAAAAGCATCAAAATTCTCACAATATTCACTGACGAATGATAAATCGGCCAGCCCTTCGTCATAAATCACCCTCATCATCCCCATAAGCAAGGCAACATCGCTGCCCGGTATGTGTCTTAGCCAAACATCAGCGTGATTACAGAGGTCGATCTCCATGGGGTTAGCTACAATGAGCCTGGCGCCATTGCGCACCGCTCGCTTCACTTCCAGCGCCACAATCGGATGTGCAGCACTGGTATTGCTGCCGATAACAAATACACAGGCAGCATCCCCGATCTCATTAATCGGATTAGTCATGGCACCGCTGCCCAAACTGGTAGCCAGACCGGCCACCGTAGGAGAATGTCAGAGACGGGCGCAATGGTCCACATTGTTCGTCCCCATCACTGCTCGGGCAAACTTCTGCGCCAGATAGTTCTCCTCATTGGTACACTTAGCTGAAGCGATGAAAGCAAACTCGTCGCCTTTATGCTTGCCCAGCACCTCAGCAACAAAGCCCAGTGCCGCATCCCAGCTTGTTTCCACAAGCTGACCACCTTTTCTGATCAGCGGGTTAGTCAGGCGCTCCGGATGATGGACAAACTCAGCTATGCCATAGCGACCCTTAACACACGCCTGCCCTTTGTTGACCGCATTCTCATCATATACGGGTACCGAACGCACAACCTTTCCAGCCTTGACTTCCAGGCGCAACTGGCAGCCTACACCACAGTAAGGACAGGTGGTAACCTCAGAGCGCTCCGGTAACCCCAGCCACTTACCAGCCTTGTCGATCAAAGCACCCGTAGGACAGACATCTACACAGGCACCACAGAACTGACAGCCAGACTCCTGCAATGTTTTATCGAAGGCAGTCCCCACCAGAGCCCTGCTCCCCCGATAAGTAAAAGCGATAGCCCCGACACCCCTCACCTCCTGACAGACCCGCACGCACCGCCCGCAGAGCACACATAGATTGTAGTCACGCTCAAAAAACGGGCTGTCCTGATAAACAGGTAATTCCTTGCGGATTGGTGGTAGAGTAACCTCCTCTACTCCTATCCGTGAAGCCACCTCCTGCAACTCGCAACGAAGGTTCTTAGCGCAGGTAACGCACTGCTTCGGGTGCTCAGCCAGGATGAGTTCGAAAATGTTCTTTCTCAACTCACGGAGCTGGGGGGTACCCGTCTTGATAACCATTCCATCAGTTACCGGTGTCGTGCAGGCAGTGGGAAAGCCACGCATATTCTCGATTTCCACTATACACAGACGGCAAGCGCCGTAGGGACTCAGGCTGGGATGGTAACAAAGGGTGGGAATATAGACCCCAGCCTGTCTGGCTACTTCGAGAACGGTGCAGCCCTCTTTCACCTTAACCTGCTGTCCATCTATAGTTACAGTTACCACTTTAGCCTTTTCCTCGACAACCATGGTAGACCTCTACACTCGATAAATCAGCCTTCTGAACCTTTCTCCTCCTTCTGCACCGGAGTCGGCTGTGAAGGGACTTCGATATGCTCCCCTGAGACCTTCACCACCGCTGAAAACCTTGTCGGGCAGACATCGAGACACGTCCCGCACTTTATGCATTTATCTTGGTCGATTACGTGAACTAATCGTCTGCCACCTTTGATAGCCTCCACCGGGCAATTACGCATACATATCATGCACCCCTGACACTTGTCCGGCAGTATGTAGAAAGCTATCAAGTCTTTGCATACCAGAGCCGGACAACGCTTCTGGTTAATATGCGCCTCGTACTCATCACGGAAGTAACGCAGTGTCGTCAACACCGGGTTCGGCGCCGTCTGACCCAGCCCACACAGTGATCCCTGCTTTACCGTCATAGCTATTCTCTCCAGTTGCTGGATATCGCCCGGTTTACCTTGACCCTGGACAATACGAGTCAGAATATCAAGCATCTGTCGCGTGCCCACACGACATGGCGGACACTTGCCACATGATTCTGCTTGCGTGAAGGTAAGAAAATATCTGGTCAAGTCCACCATGCAGGTATCCTCGTCTGCCACAATCATGCCACCTGAACCCATGATCGAACCAGCGGCGGTCAATGACTCGTAGTCCACAGGGGAATCAAGCAGTGAGGCTGGCAGACAACCGCCAGAAGGTCCTCCAGTCTGCACCGCTTTAAATTTCTTCCCTTTCAGGATACCACCACCTATATCATAGATAATCTGACGCAAGGTAATACCCAGTGGCACCTCAATTAGTCCGGTGCGCTCAACCTTGCCTACCAGAGCAAAGGTCTTCGTCCCTTTACTCCTTTCTGCGCCATACTGCGCATACCAGTCAGCACCCCTCTGTAGAATCAACGCAGCATTAGCCCAGGTCTCAACATTGTTTATATTAGTTGGCTTGCCCCATAGACCTGAAATCGCCGGGAAGGGCGGACGCGACCGTGGCATTCCTCGTTTACCTTCGATAGAAGCTAGAAGCGCGGTCTCTTCTCCACAAACAAAAGCCCCTGCTCCCTCTTTGATCTTTATGTGAAAATTAAATCCCGAGCCTAATATGTCGTCGCCTATTAACCTATACTCCTCCATCTGTTTGAGTGCTAGGCGCAATCTCTCCAGTGCCAGCGGGTATTCAGCGCGGCAGTAAATATAGCCGTGGTTTGCCCCGATGGCATAAGCACCAATGACCATTCCTTCAAGCACAGAATGGGGGTCGCCTTCAAGTAAAGAGCGGTTCATGAAAGCGCCGGGGTCACCCTCATCGGCATTGCACACTATATACTTTTCCGTTCCCGGAGCCCGCCGACAGAACTCCCATTTCTGCCCTGTAGGAAAACCAGCACCTCCACGTCCTCGCAGACCTGATCGCTTTATCTCCTCTATAATAGCTTCTGGGGACATGCTCAGCGCCTTTACCAGTCCGCTATAGCCACCATTGGCAATATAGTGGTCAATGTTTTCAGGGTCAATAAGACCGCAGTTACGTAATATTAATCTGACTTGTGGCTTTAACACCGGCAAATCGAACAGGTTAGGTATGCCGTCTATCTTCCCATCACCGATGTATCCCAGGGCTAAATCGGGACGGAGGTCATCATTTGCCACATAGTCAGCGATTAATTGCGTGGCAACCTCTGGCTGCACATTGCCATAGATAATCTGAGGACGCCCGGGCTTTATAATCCCGACCATGGGTTCTGCATAACACAAGCCCATGCAACCAACCTGAATAACAGTAGCCTTGACCCCATGTCGCCCTAGCGCGTCATCTATCGCTCTAAGTACAGCACCAGCGCCCGCTGCTTTCCCGCATGTCCCGGCACCTACTAAAATCCGCGATTCGGGACTCCGCTGTAACTCTTCCCACTTGGCTACTGCACGCTTCTGAATGTCGGCAAAATTCAAGGGGGACTCCTTATTCGTACTGTGTAATGACCTCTTTGGCTTTAGAAACAGTCATTCTGCCGTAGACGTCTTTATCGATGACCACCACTGGTGCCAGGGCACAAGAGCCAAAACAAGCTACCCTCTCAAGGCTGAACTTGCTGTCTTCAGTTGTGCCACCCGACTCCACCCTTAGCTCCCGTTTTATCTCGTCCAGAATGCGCTCCCCACCCCGCACATGACAGGCTGTACCCAAACAGACCTTTATGCTATGTCTGCCGCGCCGGGTAAAATAGAACTGGGCATAAAAAGAGGCAACCCCGAATACTTCACTTTCAGATATCCGGCACAACTTTGCTATCCGGGAAATCGCCTCCTCAGAAAGATAGCCAAACCTTTCCTGGACTTTTTGCAGTATTGGGATTAACGCACCTTTCTCCCCACCATACTCAGCCACTATCTGAGCTAATTCATCAGGCAACGGGCTCTCCGTAGAAAAGCAATCGGTCACATAGTTTAGCAAAACAGAATATTCCAGTCAAACCTGACCGCAAGCTCAAAGGGGTACTATCGCGCGGTTTCTATGGTGTTTCTTTCACCACCCGCCGCAACATCACCTTGCTCAATTCCAGCACAGGGAAAATAGACAGAGATAGAGCAATAGAAAGTGCCCAGTCTATGCCATCCAGCGGATAAGTGTGGAACACCTCCTGAAAGAATGGTACATAAATAACCACCAGCATTAGCAGGACCTGTGAGCCCACAGCCAGGTTCAGCCATTTGTTTTTAAAGATACCAATTTTCAACACCGAATGCCTTTCCGAACGGAAGTTGTATGCCTTAAAGAACTGTATCATGATGAGGGTAAGAAAACAGAGGCACTGCGCTTCCACAAATTCCTTCCCCACATCCAGTGCCCACTTGAAAATCCCGAGGTTCACCAGACATGACCATATTCCACCGACGATTATGAGTGCCACAACAGGCACGGTGAAGACCCCTTGTCCTCGAGGACGTGGTTTGCGCTGCATTACATCAGGCGCTGCCGGGTCTACGGAAAGCGCAATCGCCGGCAGCCCATCAGTCACCAAGTTTACAAACAGTATCTGAATGGCAATTAAAGGTATTGCCCCGGGTGGTAGCCCGATTAAAGGTCCGAAGAGAATAGCTACCGCCATCAGTAATATTTCCCCTATATTGGAAGAAAGAAGATACATGAGGTACTTCTTGATGTTGTCGAAAATACCCCTACCCTCCTCTACAGCCGCCACAATTGAGGCGAAATTATCATCGGTGAGCACCATATCAGCTGCTTCCTTGCTGACATCGGTGCCGGTGATACCCATAGCCACCCCGATATCAGCTTTCTTCAGCGCCGGCGCATCGTTCACACCGTCACCGGTCATCGCCACCACATGCCCCCGCTTTGTCAGAGCCTCCACAACTCGCAGCTTATGCGCTGGCGACACTCTGGAATACACCTCCACCTTCTCCACTATCCGCTCCAATTCTTCATCGCTTATTCTGTCCATCTCCTCGCCGCTGAGGGCGATTCCACTTTTCATCAGACCTAGCTCTTTGGCTATAGCCACCGCCGTCAGCTTGTGGTCACCGGTTATCATAACCGACTTTATCCCTGCCTGCTCACACAGTCTTACGGCATCCTTCGCCTCTTCCCGTGGCGGGTCTGTCATCCCCACCAGACCCAAAAACACCATCTCTGTGTCCACAGCCTCAGAAGTTTCCTCAGGTAGTAACTTATAAGCTATCCCCAGTACCCGTAAAGCACCTTCTGCCATTTCATGGGCTACTTGGAGTACTCGCTGCCTTTCTTCCCTATCCAGCACCACCATACGCCCATCACGATAGATATACTTACAAGCTTCCAGCACCATCTCCGGCGCGCCTTTGGAATAAGCAACAAGCGTACCAGTAGAAGTTTTGTGGACGGTGGTCATCCTCTTCCCCTCCGAAGAGAAAGGTATCTCTCTGACACGTGGAGCTCGCCGGTACAGCTCGCTCTGCTCCAGTCCAGCCTTAGCAGCAGCCGCAAGTAAGGCACCTTCTGTAGGGTCACCTTTCACCTGCCAGTTCCCGTCAATACAGACCAGCGAGGCATCATTGCACAACGCAACCGCTTCAAGCAACATCTTCAACCCGGGCTCATTTTGAATATTTACAGGCATGCCATCATGATAAAAACCACCCTCGGGCTGATAACCGCTACCGCTTATTTCGATTACCTTGTCATCAACCAGAATGCCCTTCACTGTCATCTGGTTCTGTGTCAGCGTACCAGTCTTGTCGGAGCAGATAAACGTGGTACAACCCAGGGTCTCCACTGCTGGCAACTTTCTAACAAGCGCATGGCGTTGCGCCATCCTCTGCACACCTAAAGCCAGCGATATGGTGACCACCGCAGGTAAAGCTTCAGGCACCGCTGCTACTGCCAGGCTCACCCCCCAGATGACCATTTCCAGTATCTCGTGCCCGCGCATGACACCGATGCCAGCCAACACAAAACACAGAATTAAGGCAGCCGCACCAATATACTTCCCCAGCTTATCAAGATTAATCTGCAGGGGTGTCCTCTCTTTCTCCACCCCCTGCAGCAACGCTGCGATTTTACCGAACTCCGTCCTCATGCCAGTGGCGGTGACCACACCCCTTCCCCTCCCATATACCACCACAGTACCCATGAACGCCATGTTCACCCTATCGCCCAGAGATAACTCGCCGCTTATACTCTCAACGGTCTTCTCCAACGGCAGCGATTCTCCGGTCAACGGTGCCTCATCGGTCTTCAGATTTACTGCCTCGATAAGTCGCATATCCGCCGGTACCTTATCGCCAGTACTCAGTATGACGATATCACCGGGTACTATCTCACAAGCTGGGATCTCCTTCTCTTGACCGTCACGCACGACCTTCGCCAAGGGTGCTGCCATCCTTTTTAGAGCTTCCAGTGCCCGCTCGGCGCGATACTCCTGGTAAAAGCCCAGCCCGGCAGCAAACAGAACGATGACAAAAATGACGATTGCATCTGCCACCTCTCCCAGCACAGCCGATAGCGCTACCGCCACCAGCAGAATGATGATAAGGAAGTTTTTGAACTGCTCAAGGAAAAGTTGCCACGCTGAGACCCGTTTCTTCCCCGCAAGCTCATTGGGCCCGCATTCGGCAAGCCGGCGTTGCGCTTCACCCTCAGAGAGACCAACCTTAGGGTCTGAGCCGAGTCGACTCAGCACCTCAGAGGCATCAAGGTTGTACCAGTTGACCACGCTGTTCACGGTGAGATCTCTACGACGTATTCAAATAAGCCCAAATTTCCCAGCCTGTTTGGCGCACCGGCAACGAGGGAAAAATTGTCTCCGCATCCACACTCAAGATATACAAAAGCACACCAGGTTAAATCATATCACAGTGCTATTCCAGCGCCAAACGCCTCCTGCACAATTTGGCAAAAGGGCTATTTAGAGATAGGAGCCGATCAGTGTTGTGATTGCCTCACACCTTAAGCTTTCTCAGACCAGGGTTTCTCCCCAAGAGCAATGCGACACAAATCGGTAATGAAAATCTTGGGTAAATTGAACTGCTCACTGGGACGGCGAAACACCCTATCACAAATAGGACAGCAGGTTACAATGGCATCGGCACCGCAGGCTATGGCATCTTCAAAATTTTTTTTCTGTATGTCAATAGCGAGTCCCCTATCAGTGTTGATAACCGGCGCACTACAACAGAGGGCATCCAGCCGCTCATACTGTCTCGGGGGTCTCACTACACCGACAAGCTCAAATATCTCGTCCAAAAAAACATCATACTCAGGGATCCATCTTGTGGCGCAGTTAGCCTGAAAGGCTATCTTTTTCCCTAATTTGGTGATGCTACTTTTGTGCTCTGCTAGATAATTGCGCAAATATTCGTACAGGTGCATGTACTTGAAGGGGACACTGAACCCGTACTCTTTGGCTTTTGCATGGGCTAGTACAAAACCCTCATTATGCATATACACCACATCCTTGCCAAAGCTGGCGAGCCTGTCCAGTACAAGCTGACCGTACCTTCCAACAAAGCTCTGCCCACCCGAATGAACGCATCCAGCAAGGGACATAAGTTCGGCACCCCTTACTACGGTCATACCTTTAAATAGCTGGCTATCAAATGTCCCCTCGGGAAACTGGTCAAACCGGAAAGAATCAAGCGATAACAGAGGCTTACCCTCTTCACCTGGTATCACCTCCCTCAGCCCTCCACGCCCTTCGAGTCCTTTGACAATCTCCTCCAGCAATGGTTTACCGACTGCCGCTATAGGACAGGTGCCTATCTTCTCCTGCATCGTAAAAATAAGGTCAGCCGGGTCAGCGTCTGTAGGGCAATAGCTTCTGCACGCAAGGCAAGTGATGCACTTGTGCAGCACCTCACTATCCTTACCTTCCATCAGCAGCTTTAGTTCTGCCACTGCCCTGTCCTTATCGTAGCCCAGATAGCGGCACTTCACCAGACAATCGCCGCATAAGTCACATTTCGAAGCGTCCCACATGTTTCCTCCCTTAGCTTGTTTTTACGAGTTCGAATTATATGCCCACTATTGCTAGCTGTCAAAAGGCACCCACGGCACCAGTCCTCTCAATATTCGAAAATTCTGTTTGTTTGTCTGAGCTGATATATCCAGATGTCTTCCCATAAGCTTTCAGTAGTGCTATACTTCGTGCGGCGGACGAAATTTTTCAACTCTCACATCAGGTTTTACAGGAATAGCCCGGTGTTAGTAAACACAGTAATTCGAGGAGCCAGTTGAAATGATTGAATTAAAGTTCGACAAAGCAAAGTGCACAAATTGCAAAGGTATATTCTGCCTTACCAGATGTCAGTATATCCACCTGGACAAGGGCACAGCCAAAAATGAGTGGCAGAAAATAATCAATGGCGATGACTCTTTCGTGCTCGAAGCCTGCACCACCTGCTACGCTTGCGAGGAGTACTGCCCCTTTGGCAACCATCCGTTCTACCTGATCGTGGACCGGCAGGAAGAAAAAGGCATATTGCCAGCGCCTCGCCCCATAATAACTATGTGGGTCAACCAGTGCCAGCCAGTGGGAAGATTCATCGTGGGCAAAGTTGGACAAAAAGCATTGTCCTATTGTTTTTTGCCACATTTCAATACATTGGTCAAAGGTAAGCTCTTCGACGGCATCGCCGAAGCTGTAATCTTCGGACAGGAGTTTTTCTGCAATGCTGTGTACCTGCACTATGCTAAAACATCTGTGATAAAAGAAAGGCTCCCCCAGATACTGGACAATATCGGGAAACTGGGCATAAAAGAACTTATCTGCCTCCACGACGAATGCTATGGCACATTTGCTTCACTGGCACCAGCTTATGGCATCGAAGTGCCATTCAAACCAGTTCACTACTTCGAGTTTCTGTATAACAGACTCAAAGAACTAGCTAAGTCAGTAAAGAAGTTAAATGTTAAAGCTGCCTACCAGCGGAATTGTTCAGCTAGACTCTCTCCCCAGACTGACCACTTTGTCGACGACATATTCGATCTCATCGGCGTAGAAAGGGTGTCACGGGAATATGACAGAGACACCGCCCTTTGTTGCGCTGAAATTATCCGTATGGGGAAAGGACCAACTGTAGCAGACGATGTGCAGAAGAGAAATATAGATGACATGGTGAAATCGAAAGCCGAATATTGTGTGTTCAATTGCCCGGCTTGCTGGGATGCCCTGGCAAGTAAGGTTGCCAGGCGCGGCATAAAGCCAATACACATCATTGACCTCTGTAAATTGGCGATAGGCGAAGCCCAATCACTGAGGCTACCTGAACTAGCAGCGGAGGTATAAAGCTATGACGACCACCAACACTATATATCAAGCCCTGGTCAAGATAGCGGGTAAAGACTGCGTTTCTACCAGCAAAGAGGAAAGGTATTTCTATGCCCGGGATGGCGGCTTGATGCCAGCACACGAACCAGACTTTGTGGTGCTACCCAAAACGACCGAAGAGGTGCAGGAAGTAGTCAGGCTGGCGAACAAAGAGAAAATACCCATAGTCCCATCTGGAGCAGGACTAGCACTCACCGGCCTGGTCATACCTCAAAAAGGTGGTATCCTTCTGGATATGAAAAGGATGGATAGAATCCTTGAAGTAAATGAGAAGGCAAGATATGTAATCGTCGAGGGGGGCACTACACAGGGCGCGCTGAAGAGCTACCTGCAAAAGCATCATCCTCATTTGAGACATAGCATACCCGATGCGCCGCCTTCAGCCACGGTGGTCGCCAACGCCGTGATACATGGGCAAGGACGACTGGCGCACCAGCACGGCTTCAATTCAGATATGGTCTCCGGGCTTGAAGTCGTACTCCCCACAGGAGAGATTTGTCGCATCGGTTCATGCTCGGTATCACCCTACTGGTTCTCCAAAGGCGCACCGCTGCCCGACCTCAGTGGGCTCTTCCTCGGCTGGTTTGGCACTACCGGCATCATAACTAAGCTCGGCTTGAAGCTCTACCCCTGTAAAAAAATGAGAGACGTGATGGTATTCCTCGCAGACAATGCTGAGCTAGTTCCAGAAATTTTGCTAAAACTCAGCCATACCGAGATGGTCGAGGATGTGGTGATCTCAGCCCAGCCCTTGCCTTTGAGGTTCAGAGGCACTTTCTGGATTATGGTCTATCTCACCGGGGATTCGGATGAGGAACTCGAATTTAAGCAAAAGATGGTCTGGAACGCACTTTGGGATTACTTCCAGAGCCGGGATGTGGGGGTTCTAAGCACCTCCCCTGATGCTAAAGCACCGTTGCTGTCCATGCCGTCGAAAGACACAACAAGATTCGCCGATGTGGCTAAAGGCGGTGGATTTCAATACGCTGGTCCAATAACCCCGATCGAAAAATTCCCCACTTTTATCCGCAAGCTGGAGGAGGTGGCGAACAAATACAATGTCTTCTATGGCTCCACCACCCGGCTTATCGGCTCGGGCCACTGTATGATGTTCTCCTTCTCCTTTTCCTTCAACCGGGCTAACCCCGATGAAATGGCAAGAGCCAAGAAAGCGCTGGACGAGTGCAGCAAATTCGCACTTGAGGAAGGAGCCGTCCTCTGGAAAGCAGATATGGATGAACAGAGAATGCTGATGGAAAAGATGGACCCGAATACCCTCGCTCTGATGAGGAAGATAAAACAACTTTTAGACCCTAACGGGATTATGAATCCGGGTAACTGGGAGATGAGATAATGCAGCAGAAATATGTCAGCCAGATCCATAGATGTTTCCGGTGTGGCTACTGTAAATTCCCCACCGATTATTCATCATTTAACTGCCCACCATACCGGAGGTTCAGGTTTGAGACCTATTCCACCGGCGGTCGCCTCTGGCTAATCTACGCCTGGCTCAAGGGCGAAATCCAATGGTCAGAGCACCTTGCAGAAATACTTTATACTTGCACGACCTGCAAGAACTGCGCTGAACAGTGCCCGATGAAGTTCGCCCCTGACATAATCGACTGGATAGTGGGTGCCAGAAGCGACATGGTGGAAAAGGGCAGGATCCCGCCACGGGTAGCCCGCTTCTTCGAAGCCGTGCAGGGGTACGGCAATCCCTTCAAGTTGCTCCGGACCGACAGGGCTGCCTGGGCTAACGGCACAAAACTGTTCACGGCTGGTGACGAATTTCTTCTGTATGTAGGCTGCCTCGGTTCCTATGACGAACACGGGCAGAAAATGGCTAAAAGCCTCATCGAGGTACTCAGAGCATTGAATGTGTCCTTCGGTATAATGGGCAACGATGAGGAGTGCTGCGGCAACGAGGTCTATATGCTGGGCGAGATAGGACTGTTCCAGAGCATGGCTGAAAAGAACGTGCAAAAATTCAAAGAGCTTGGTGTTAAGAAAGTGGTCACACTCTGCCCTCACGGCTATAATACCCTGAAAAACAACTACCCCGGACTGGACGAGGGCTTCAAGGTATATCACTACACCGAACTGCTGGCAGAGCTGGTCCAGAGAAAGAAGGTGAAGCTTTCTCAACAGAAAATAAGGGTCACCTACCAAGACCCCTGCTTCTTGGGGCGGTACAACAATGTCTATGATGAACCCAGACTGGCATTGAAAAGCATTCCCGGGCTGGAACTGGTGGAGATGGAGCGAAATAGAAAAGACGCTTTCTGCTGCGGTGGCGGCAGCGGTAACTTCGTCATGGACCTGCTGGCGGGAGGTGAGGATACTCCAGCGCGCGTTAGAATAAGAGAGGCTTATGCCACCGGAGCCGATACTCTGGCAGTTGCCTGCCCAGGCTGCATGACCATGCTCACCGACGCTGCGAAAACAGAGAACCTGGAAACAAAGCTCGCAATTAAGGACATCTCCCAAATCCTTAAGGAATCATTGCTCTGAACACAATTGCCGTCATATTCCCAGTTAAAAAACGACCTAACTGAGGAGAGAAAAGATGGCAAACAACACGGGGACAATCGTTGATTCGCCTATAGGGGAGGCGAGACTGGACAGCGCCGGCTCACCGATCGCTGTGGTGCGTCTGGACCCACTGCAAGCCTATGTCGGAGTTCCCGATTTGCTGAGAAGCATCATCAACGAGTCAAGCACTGAAGCCTGGGAGAAAATAAAGGCTAAAATAGATTACATCTACACAAACCTCGCTAAACTTCTAACCCTGCTGGATGAAAAGACCAGCTTCAGCAAGAAGATAAAATCAGAGCAGGAAAGGGGAAGAAAACTGCTTTTCAAGCCAAACCTGGTCGCACCTACCGGGATCGACCCGATAACACACGGTGAGGGTGTGGGTAACAGCGCCTGCACAGAATGGACTTTCATCGCAGCACTGATGCGATGGTTTCACGATGAGCTGGGAATTGATTACCACGACATGATGCTCGGTGAGGCTGCAAGCGCCACCTTCATGAACGCAGGCTATTTCACCAATGCTCTTGCCAATGGTAGAAGAATCACCACCGAAGCTGTTATCGAGGGACGCAGCGGCGATTTCTACGGCGGCTGGGGTTTTTACTTCGTAAGAAGATACCTCGCCGATAAGCATCCGGCATCCCACAAAGATAACCCGATGAACGGCTATGAAGAGAGTACCGCAGGGGTTTACCTTCCACCAGGCAAGGCAGGTAACCGCCTTATGTTCTACGACCTCAACCGCACCCATGATGTTGCGGGGAAATGCCGGACTGTCCCCGTCACGGACGGTGCCAATTTCAAGGAGATAACCCTGCACAAGGTTATTGTCGGCGGCGACCCATCCAGTCCCGCCGATCTTAAAGACTACCCCGGCTGTGTTTTAATCAACATACCACGGCTCAAGATCCACGCCATCGATCTGATAACCAATGCCATTAAGAACCTCGGCATCGGCCTCTACCCCATGGAAGTCCCTGTGGACAGTGCCAGCAGAACAAAATGGAAATATGCCTTCCCTTATAAGCCAGGACCAGGAATGAAAACCGAACTTCCCCACCAGGTATGGGTACCCAGGATGGACGAGAAGACGGGGCTACCGCTCAGAGATAACAGCGGCAGGTATATAGTCACCAAAACAGCCGGCATGTCTGGCACCCAGGTAGATGTCATCAAAGCCGTCACGAACCACGGCGTGTTTATGCTCCATATCGTGGACGGAATTCAAATGGTGAACATCGACCATCAGGGCATCGGCTTGGGGGTTAAAGTCAACGAAGGAGTGGCTTTCGCGTCTCTCGACCCGGTAGCCCTCGACCTCTGCTGCGCGCGCTACATGTTCAAGACCATTCCTCTGACTGAGGCGAGAAAACTCCGCCAAGAAAATAATCTCCCCACCGAATTCCTGCAGCGGGTACCGGTAGCAAAATCAGATGGTCAGAACATAACCAGTGAAATGGGTTTCGACTCACCTTTCTTCAGGTACAACCTGTACAGATATGCCGAATCCAGAGGTCTGGGCACCCAGAAATACTATGTCATCGGCTGGGATGCCACCACACAGAGCCCACTCGCTTCCATCGAAGGGCACTTAGGACGCATACAAGGCGGAAGATTTCATGAAATAATGACCAGCGATTTTTACCACAATCCAGGTAAGCTGCTCTGGGACTGCCAGCATACTGCTCTGAGTTACCTCAAAGCCAATGATGAACTTACCGGGTCTGATTATTACAAGCAAATAATGACAGCCTTTGACGAAGATAAAGATGGGATTATCACCTATAACGAGATGGGGCAAAACGGCTTCTGGCAAACAATCCTGAGGATAGCCTCTTACGGCATGCAAATACAAGGTGCTGAAAAATACGGCTTCCTGCGTGGTTCTTTCCTCTCCACCGCTCTCCGCCTGAAGCACCTCGCACCTGAATGGAACCCGGAAAAGCACGACTTCGGCAAAGAATACAGACTACTTCAGGCAATGGGAATCGGTCTTTCCATGTCACAAGTCCCGGTTGAAAGTAAAGACCCGTTCTTTCCCACCATTACCTGGGGGAAAGGCAAACTCCCTAGTATCCAGTTCGCCGCTTACATGGCAGTGGTAACTGCCATATATGGTCGCGGCTTTCCTGCCAAAATAAGCCTCCCATCATTATACGGACTGGCATTTCAGTATGCCGATAAGACTCTAAACGATGGCAAATATACCGGTAGCCTCGGACCGCTAAGTGACCGCCGAGCCGTTGATAGCTACATCGAGGCAGTATCACATGGTACGAAACCGTTGGACTTCGTACTATACGTTCCCCCCGGCTTCGGTAGCCTGGCTGGAAAGCCAGCCCCAAACGTCCAGGAGACCACCGACCCTGGCAAGACTTTCACCGCAGTTTTCAATAACGGCAAGGAACAATGGTAGAAATTGTGAGGCGAATGTAACAAGCCAATATCAAACAAAAAGGAGGTAAAATGGCAAAAGATATCGTACTTTACGAGGTCAAAGACAGGATCGCCTATATCACATTAAACAACCCCGATAACCGCAACCGGCTCGATCCCGACATGTGCATTGCACTGGGCGAAGTCTGGGACAGGTTTGCCGAGGACGATAGCGCCTGGGTGGCTCTTTTGAGCGCCAACGGCAAGGACTTCTGTCGAGGTGCCGATTTGCGGCATGAGGGACTTCTCAGGTACCTGGCCCGCGCTTTCCCTCCGAACGGGACCAAAATATTGAAGCCAATAGTCGGCGCTGTCCATGGTATGGTCGCCGGCAGCGGCTTCGGTCTGGCTGTATACGGGACAGACATCACCTACGCCACCATAGACACCCAGTTCGTCTTCGCCGAAGTCTGGGTGGGAATCGTGGGAGGTATCGTGGAGTACGCCCCTTATATGCCCTTCAAAGCGTCTCTTGAGTTCTTACTATCCGGTCAACCAATGAGCGGTCAGCGGGCTTACGAGGTGGGACTGGTAAATCACGTCTGTAAAAACAAAGACGAGTTAATGACCGAAGCCACCAAAATGGCAAAGATACTCAGCGAGAACGCACCTCTCACAATACGCGCCATCAAATACGGGCAGTACAAGCACAGGGTGGAACAACAGAAGAGGGCGAGGCGCGTCGCCAGGAAGGAATTTGAGGAGTTCATAAAGCCTCAACTGGAGAGCGAGGACTTCAAAGAGGGCAGAGCAGCCCTGTTTGAGAATAGGAGACCGGTCTTCAAAGGGAAATGATCTGGTCGAAAATCTGCGTGCCATAATATATGTCCGGCACTGCCCATCTGTTATTCTTTAAAGATGAAACGTCTTCGTCTACGGAAGGCGTAGTCTAAATACATTGTCCGCATTCTTGGCAAGATGCACATCTGTGACCATCTTCTTGCCCTCATGCTCTATACTAAGACGATACAGACCATAGAAACCACGCCATTTCGCTACGCCTTCCCCGTTACACAAAATGCTCTCGTTAGTCCACCAAGCCACTTTTATCAGCCTCCGCAGGCTCTCATAAGCGGGCTTAGGACTCATATCGCGCCGTAACAGTCCCGCCGGCGCCCCTTTCCAGGCATTGAGATCAGATAAATCCCACCATGTTATCCCTTCAACAGCTGGATGGCTGAAAAGTAGTGTATATAAAGCTGACACATACTTAGCCTGATAAGACTCAGCTTCTTCCGTCGTCCCCCCATAATCATCGCCATCGTGTTGTTGGAGACCACCACTTAGCACAGTCACTTCGGTAAATTGCAACGGGATTCCGAACCGGCTAAAGCGCTCACAAATATCCCAAATGTAGTTAAGACGCCATACCCCACCGTGCATATGAGCCTGCAAGCCGATGGCATCTAACGGAGCCTTTTGTTCCACCAAATTTTGCAGGAAAGACAAATACTCATCGCTAACGTTGAAATCGTTAACCAGGAGTTTCGCCTCGCCGCAATTTGCCCGTGCCAATTCCAGCGCCTTTATGGTGACCGCATCAATACCATATGCCTGCAACCATTTTCCCACTGCCCCACTGTCCTCCAGATGAAGACAAGGCTCGTTCAGCACGTTCCAGTAATCGACAAGCGGGCAAAATCTTTTTACAATCCCGCTAATACGGGACTGCTGCAACACTTCCATCTCATCAGGGCAATATTCCACCGCCCAACCCGGCTCGGAAAGTGCCCAAATTAACGGATGCCCCTGCACAACGATCCCTTTGCTTTTCGCCCACGATACAGCACCTCTGATATAGTCCTCAGCAGTGTTCCCTGGCTCTGGCTCATATCCATCCCAAAAGAATGGGAGGGTAGCATAATTAAAAAGTTCGAGGAAATACTGCTCATACTTTTCGTTTAACATTTTAGACTGATAGCTGTTCAGATTAAGCAAGCCACATCCGAAAAGAAAATCATGTTGCAGCATTTCTGCGGTTACCTTAGCCGGAACCGGGACTCCCTCGCCATCGGTCACTATAACCGTAGCATCACCTTTACGGTACTTTTCTATCCGTCCTTCAGCCCCCGTCATCAATCGGAAGTCCCATATTGCACCCACTACGTCTTCAGGAATAGGCTTGGGCATAACCACATTTTGGCTAGCCATGCCCTGACACAAGAGAAACAACATCAGAATCATCAATCCCAATATCAGAGATGCCGAGATAAGATATCGTCCTCTCCGCATAACTCCATCATTATCCCACAAACTTAAGCATCCCACTAACCCGCAACATGCGACCCTCTTGATTAGCTTGATGCCGTATCTCGGGCTTATGCCCCCTGTAAACACTATATCTAGCCATCCTCTGGTACAGGCGTAAGGTAAAAGTACAAATTCTAACGAGATTTTTAGCACATAACTCGTATGCATTTGTAACCCGCCGGGCTATGTGGTATATTTTGTTAGTTACCTTGGGGCAAAATCAGAAAGGGTAACTTATCGATTGCCCCTGGTAACAGAAAGCAGGTTACGCTAAGAAGACACAGGGATAAGTTTGTAATCACGGGTTAGGCAGATACTCCGACCTCGAGATCCAGTCCTAAATACCTGTCTGACTTGCTATTGCGATACCTCCTTCCTGCTTCTTATGTTTACCTTTCTTTCAAAACGCGAGTTATTTAAACACGGAGGTAGACACGCATGGCAGCCAGACGGAATAATAAAGTAATCAGCGTCATAGGCTTGGGAGTTGTAGGACTGACCACAGCCGTCGGTTTTGCCCTCAAAGGCCACCGCGTCATTGGGATCGATATCGATCCGCAAAAGGTAATAAGCATTAATGAAGGTAGGTGCCCGGTCTATGAAGAAAAGCTTTCCCTGGCTATGCAAAAGGTCAAGGTGGAAGCCACTCTGGACTTTAACCGTGTGCTAGAATCAGATATATCTTTCCTTTGCGGAGGGACACCAGGTAAAGCAGATGGTTCACTCGATTTGCATTATGTGGAAACACCTGTCAGACAGCTTGCCCAAGTTCTAAAAGATAAGCCCAGCTACCACCTGATAGTAGTGCGAAGCACAGTTGTTCCAGGAACCACTGAAAAATCCATATCCCCTCATTTCCCGAATACAGAGAGAGTCGGGCTTTGTGTAAATCCGGAATTCCTCCGGGAAGGCACAGCGCTGGAGGACTTTTTAAGTCCCAGCCGGATCGTAATCGGGGAGAGAGATACCCTTTCTGGAGACACCCTGTGTCAAATTTACAGGCACTTTGATTCTCCTACAGTACGTACTGATCTGACGACTGCAGAGATGATCAAATATGCCTCCAATGCTTATCTAGCCACCAGGATCTCATTCATCAACGAAATAGGCAGCCTCTGCAAATTACTGGGCATAAATGTCTTCGAAGTAGCCAGGGCAATGGGCTATGACGAGCGTATCGGCAATAAGTATCTCCGCGCTGGCGTCGGTTTCGGAGGGTTCTGCCTTCCAAAGGACCTGGCAGCCCTGATAGAGAGAAGTAAAGAGGTGGGTCACCAACCCGGGCTGTTGATAGAGGTGCTACACGTCAATGAGGAGCAGCCGAAAAGAATGATAACACTCCTTAAAAAACACATTCCCGAGCTGAAAGGCAGGACGATTGGGGTGCTGGGGCTGTCATTCAAGCCTGATACCGACGATGTTAGAAAATCCAAGGCAATCGATGTAATCACCATGCTGCTGGAGGAAGGAGCACAGGTAAAAGCCTACGACCCACAGGCGATGAAAAACTTCGCCAGGCTATTCCCGCATATCCAATACGCCTCTGCCGACGAAGTCCTGGATAGCGATGCAGTCTTTATACTTACTGGATGGGACAGCTTTAACAATCTGGACTACAAAGGGAAAATTGTCATCGATGGCAGGGGAGTCCCGAAAGCTGAAGAGGCCAGGATTTACGAAGGCATCAGCTGGTCTAGCCAGAACCATGCTGGCACCGATGCGACGTGTCCTGAAAGGGCAAACAAAGCCCTGCCCGACTCTGCCAAAGCAAGATTGATTACAACGGAGCAACATGTTTAACAGTACAGTTGTTATAGCAGGGGGCGCTGGCTTCCTGGGCTCGCACTTATGTGATTTCCTTCTCGCCCGGGGATGCGCTGTTATCTGCGTTGACACTCTGGTCACAGGTAGCCTCAATAATATCCAGCACTTGGCATCAAATACCCGCTTCACTTTCATCAAACACGATATTGTAAGCCCGCTAAACCTGCGCCAGGACATTGACTACGTGCTGAATTTTGCCAGCCCGGCAAGCCCCGTTGACTATTCAGCACATCCCATAGAGACCTTAAACACAGGTGCCATAGGCACGCTCAACTTGCTTGAACTTGCAAGACAGAAAAAAGCTAGATTCCTCCTGGCTTCATCATCAGAAGTGTATGGTGACCCAACCCAACATCCACAGACAGAGGACTACTGGGGCAATGTTAACCCAATTGGACCTCGCTCAGTATACGATGAAGCCAAAAGATTTGCCGAAGCGTTGACTATGGCTTACCACCGAAAACATGGCATGGATACCAAAATAGTGAGAATCTTTAACACTTACGGTCCACGAATGAGAAGGGGAGATGGCAGGGCTATACCCACTTTCATCGAACAGGCGCTGGATAACCAGCCGATAACGGTCTTCGGCGATGGTTCTCAGACCAGAAGTTTCTGCTATTTTTCCGACCTGATATCAGGAATCTATCAGCTCATGTGCTCCAGCCTGAACGAGCCGGTAAATCTGGGCAACCCTCAGGAAACCACACTCCTGGAACTAGCTAGAACCATACGCAAATTGGTGGGCAACGACAATCCCATCGTCTTCCGCCCCCTACCGCAAGACGACCCGAAGAAACGGCGACCGGACATTACCAAAGCAAGAGAACTTCTGCATTGGAGACCGGAAATCAGCATTGAGCAGGGGCTCGAAAGCACGATTGCATGGTTCAGGGACACCGTTTTTGAAAATAAGAAAAATCTAATCAGGACGTCGCCGAAATGAGGAAAAATATATTGGTCACCGGTGGCGCTGGCTTCATCGGAAGCCACTTAGTCGATGAATTAGTCAGGAGAGGACATCACGTAAAGATCATCGACAATCTTGAGCCGCAAGTCCACAGCAAGCCACCAGACTACCTCAACAGCGCTGCCGATTTTATCCCGGGCGATATACGAAATGAGGTTGCAATCAACAAAGCGCTGAAAAATGTGAACATTGTCATTCACCTGGCAGCAATGGTGGGGGTAGGTCAATCTATGTACCAGATCCAAAAATACACAGATACGAACGTCTCAGGCACAGCTAGGTTGCTTGAGCTTATAGCACACAACCCCCAGAGCATAGAGAAGCTGGTGGTCGCCTCTTCAATGTCAATCTACGGTGAGGGTGCCTACAGGTGCTCTGAATGCGGCATTGCGCACCCCAAGCCGAGAACAGAAACACAGCTTGCCTCTCAAGACTGGGAGATGGACTGCCCTATGTGCGGCGGAAAAGCAACACCGGTGCCCACAACAGAAGAAAAACCCCTGCATCCCACCAGTATTTACGCCATAACCAAACAACTTCAGGAAGAAATGTGCTTGTGTATAGGGCGTGCCTACAATATTCCAGTGGTAGCCTTAAGGTTCTTCAACACTTTCGGTACAAGGCAGTCCTTGTCCAACCCTTACACCGGCGTAGCAGCAATTTTCCTCTCCAGGATCATGAACAACCAGCCACCGCTGGTCTTCGAAGACGGGCTGCAGACCAGGGACTTCGTATCAGTATACGATGTGGTGCAGGCAATCATACTGGCAATGGAAAAACCAGAAGCAAACTACGAGGTATTTAATGTTGGCACCGGGCAGGCGGTCACCATAAGAGAAATAGCCGAAACATTAATCAGGCTATGTCACAAGGACCTGAGACCAATTATATTAGGCAAATACCGCTCCGGAGATATACGACATTGCTACGCTGATATATCTAAGATAAGAACAAGGTTGGGCTATGTACCGAAGATAGGCCTGGAAAACGGAATGCAAGAGCTTATAAGCTGGTCGATGACAACCACAGCAGAAGACAACACCTATAGAGCTCAAGAAGAATTACTGCAAAGAGGACTCGTAAAATAGACACGATAACAGGAACTTCATTAAACAATGTTGACACGGCGGAACGCGAAAAGCAGCAAAGCGCACGCCCACGTCGGGAAGGTGAATGATGAAACAAGACAATGACAGGTTAACCCTATTGGTTATAGCGGGCTTGGTGCTATACGGCACATTCCTTATCCTGTTGCCACTGTTTGTATATGCGCCCGGCACGCCTCTGGGGACACAATTCGCACTACCGATACCCACAGGAACCCCGACTGTAGAATGGTGGGTAATCTTATACGTTATTGCGCAAATCCTCTACCTTGGAGCATTTACAACTGTCTTCTGGTTCTTGTCTCTCAAAGTTAACTGGGTAGACAGTTCCAAAGTGTCCCAATTAACACCAGGCCAGATGCCCTTGATCGTGCTAGCCTATCCTGTGTTGCACGAGGACGAAGATACCATGCATTCGACTATGCTCGCACTAAGCAGAATGGACTATCCACCCGATAAATACAGGGTTATCGCTATACCGAACAGCCATGATACGGCAACCATCGCAGCCCTGAGACGCTTGCAAACTGAATTCCCCTTCCTCGAAATACTTGAGGTACCACCAACCGATGACCCTTCCTGGAACACAGTCTGGAGGTCATGGGAAACATGTCCCTACGCATACTGGTGGCACCAAGGAAAAACACAAAATGTCACCGACCTGCCAGCTAAAAAGACCAGACAGCTCATATACCTCTTTTACACGCTGGTCGATAGAATGGGCACCGACTGGGTGCTCGACTATATCGATGCCGACAGCCTTACTCCACCAAACCACTTCAAGTTGGCAGCGGTGGGGCTGCAACAGTACGATGTGTTGCAGTCTACCAATGTAGTGGGTAATCTGCTCGATACCTTTTCCACAAGTTTACACGCCTCGGACCACATGGGCTGGGACGGATATCTATATCCCCATATGTCAGCCAACGGCAAACACCCTTACTACGTATTGGGAAAAGGACTGTTCTATAAAGCTGGCGACCTGTACACCATAGGTGGTTTCAACCCGTGGATCGCCATAGAAGACCCCGAGGTGGGCATCAGGCTCTGGTCTCACGGCAAGCGCCTTGGGATAATTGCCGAGCCTCTGATTGAAGAGTCACCTCAGCATTTCTTCATGGGTGGTATAGTCCAGCGCAACCGTTGGATGTTAGGCTTTTTCCAGACCATGAACTCTTCACTCAAGTACATAAAACTCAATTTCTGGCAGCGCCAGCGGGCTCGATTGAATATGGTACCAGTGCTTTCATTCTTGGTAAACATAATCGGCTTGCCCACCGGTGCCTATGCTCTGTACCGGTTTATTGAGGGTACAGGTGTATTCTCTCTATGGATTGTGGTACTCTCATTGATAAACATCTTGCTTTATGTCTCCTTTATGACGCTACTGTACCGGAACGTATGGCGGCGAACCCGATACGTGCTTCAAAAAAGAAGAGATAGAGCTTTCTACCTGCTAAGGATCAACCCGATTTCACTGTTTGTTTATTGGTTTCTGTGGTGTATTCCAATCATTATCGGCTTCAGTATGTTTATAGCTGACAAGGGCAAATCATGGGCGCGCACTCACAAGGTAGACGCCAATCATGAAATAGCTGAAAGACCGGTGTACCCCTCTCCAGTCAGCTAGAAAAACCACCACGGAGGCTTCTATCTGCAAGTCTGTGGTCCCACAGGCAGTATTGCTGCTTGTTCAGCGCCTCTATTACCTAAGTACTATAGAAGTCCATTACTATATTCCTATATCAGACTAGCCCATTTACACAATGCCTGTATGATCTCTTGCCACTATACTCGATGCGGCAAGGGAGATGGCAAAAGCATCAAATCTGCTGGGCTGGCTAGCATGCCTCACAGTAATTGTGATTCTTGTCACCGCACTACTAATGGCGCTAGCCGGAGAGGCCTATGGCGCTTCGCCACAAAGTCAGTGCAGACTGTATGGCGAGGTTAGAGATACTCAGAACAGACCCATCGCAAATAGCATCGTGCACATATCAGACCATAATTTCACCCCGGTTGCCCAGCTTACGACTGATAGCAGCGGCTCTTACGAAGTGTCAGTACTTGGCAACGCTGAGTACAACTTCTATGTCGCCGCCCACAGCCATACCGACAGTTACAGCTTCGCCTACATCCCAGAGACTAGGAGGTTGACCGTATACGGGACGAACCGAGTAAAGGTCGATTTTTCGCTGAAGCCCGGCGGTACAGTGGCTATCAACGCGTTCGATGAGGAAGGCAGGCTCCTGCGCAACAAAGAGTTTCGCCTGGTGACTAACCAGAAAGTCTTCGCCACCGACCTCAATAGCTTGCCGACATATCACTATTTCGATGCCATTCACGATGGGAATTCGAATTGGCAATGGGAGCAGGCGATCCCGGCATTCGTCATCCCACCTGACGCAACATACAAATTCTATTTTTCAATGGGAAGTGCCTGGCTTCGGGAAAACTCTTCTTTGTGCCGATAACAATGGCAAAGGTTATAAATTAAGCGCCCAGGGCGAAAGGCTGACCATCAACCTGAACTACGAAATAGCCAGGTCCCATTTTGCTGAACTACAGCGTTCAGTCCAGCAACTGGCAGAAGCAGGGTATAACATCCCTGAGGAAATAATCACCTCTATGGAACAGAGCGAGACACACCTGAAAGAGGCGGACAAGTACCTCAGCCAAAGCCCTACTGAAATGAAAAAAGTCGTAGATGAACTCAATAAGTCCCTGCAGTTATCTCTGTCAGCAAACGAGAGGCTACATTTGGCAAAAGCAGAAGTAGATATAGAAAAGTACAGGAAAGGCACAGCCGTAATTAAAATCGTCGATGATAAAGGCAAACCCTTACCAGATGTTAAGATCGAATGCAAGCAAATAAGCCACGACTTCCTCTTCGGAGCTACCCCGATGGGCGGAAATGGTAGTTACGACCCCCGGTATGCAAAACTGATGAAGGACTCTGGCATTAACCGTTCGAACATCACCATTCGCTGGGGCAGAATTGAACCTAAAAAGGGTGTTTTCGACTGGTCTAACATAGACCTCTACCAGGACATAGACGCCCAACTGAAAGCCGGATTTAAGTTGACCGGTTCGCTAAGTATGTGGTTCTACCGCAACAGCCAGGTAGGTGACGATTTCTGCCCCGACTATTTAAGCAGGCTGACTTTCGATGAACTGAAAAAGAACCTGTACCAGCACATGTATACTCTGACAAGCAGATACCGCGGCAAGATCGACACCTGGGAGATAAACGAAATGAACTTATCTTGGGCAAATTATCTTGACCTCACGGGTGAACAGAAATTTGAGCTGATTAAAGCATTTACTGAGGCGGTTAAAACAGCCAACCCGGAAGCAGAAGTATTGATGAATTCCATGGCACTGCCGTTCGAATTTGGTCCCGCATATTCAGACCTTGACACAGTTCCTTATCCTGTTATGCTGGACCTCCTTAAGGATAAAGGACAGTTACCGGATATCATCGGTCTGGAGTTCTATTACTCAGGGGTAACCACAGAGGGTTATGTCCAACCTGCGCTAGAGCTGTCAGCAGTGTCCAGACTGCTGGATGAGTATAGCAAATACGGTAGACCGATATATGTGAATGAGTTCTCTGTCCCCTCACGCTATATCGCAGGTTCAGGATGGTGGCACAGACCCTGGGATGAGCCAACTCAGGCTGAATACCTAAAGGGCTTCTACACCATAGCCTTCAGCAAACCATTCGTCCAATCTATAAACTGGGCTTGGGGGAGCGCCGACCAAGATGCTTTTACCCTCAGCGGCGGACTGCTTGATACCAACCTTAAACCAAAAACCGCCTATCACGCCCTTACGAAGCTGATCGAGGGCTGGCATACCCTGGAAACTGGGACCACTGATGGCAACGGAGAACTCTCATTCAGAGGGTTTGCTGGAGAATATGAAATCAGCGCCCAGACGCCAAACGGGAAGAAATCCCTGGGCAGAATTCACGTATATCAACAAGCAGAGCAACAGTTTATTTTGCAGCACTGAAGTCTACACGGTGCTGTGCCAAGACATGGTATCCACTCCAGGGGCCCAGCTCAACAGCCACTTTATCCAGCATTATGGGGATAACAAACCTTATTTTATCATCAATTTCTGGAAGCCGGGTCTTTAGATA
>Ga0315298_1002163_pt1 | contig 34150 bp, 37 predicted proteins | sample WHS_1_MG_FD_203077 | JGI IMG/M metagenome (GOLD analysis project Ga0315298, IMG submission 203077) | Extremophilic microbial mat communities from Washburn Hot Springs, YNP, Wyoming, USA - WHS_1_MG | ecosystem: Environmental > Aquatic > Thermal springs > Hot (42-90C) | place: USA: Wyoming...
ATAGAAGGCAAACTATTAGCTGAAGGTTTAAGGTTTGGTATTGTGGTCGGCAGGTTTAATAGCTTTATCACTGAAAGATTATTAGAAGGAGCTATTGACTGTATTTTAAGACATGGTGGCAGTAAAGAGAATATAGAAATTGTAAAAGTTCCTGGTTCTTTTGAAATTCCGTTAACAGCTAAAAAACTTGCAAAATCTGGTAAGTATGATGCTGTTATATGCTTAGGAGCGGTTATTAGAGGTTCTACACCACACTTTGATTATGTAGCCAATGAGGTAACAAAAGGAATAGCACAGGTTAGCTTGGAGACAGAAGTGCCAATAAGCTATGGAATCTTGACAACAGACACAATAGAGCAAGCAGTTGAGAGAGCTGGAACAAAAATGGGAAATAAAGGATTTGATGCAGCTATGGTTGCAATAGAAATGGCAAATGTTTTAAAAAGTATAGGATGATAAAATGAAGAAAAAAAATAAAAGTCTAAAATTTTTAAGAAAAAGACTGTTAAAAGCAGCAAGAGATTTATCCATGAGAATTTTTTTTGCATATGATTTTAGAAAAGAGGATCTATTCAATGTTTTAGAAGAATTTTTAAACACTAAAAAATTTTCTCCAGAAATAAAAGAGTATGTATTAAAAGTTGTAAACTTTTACAATGAAAACTCACAAGAAATAGATGACATTATCAAGAGCCATCTTAAAAATTGGCGTTTTGAGAGGATTGGATACATCGAAAGAGCAGTATTAAGGCTTGGTGTTTCTGAGCTTTTAATCATACATTCAAAAGAAGAAAGCAAAGAGTTAAAAGATAAAGAAATAAGGATATTATTCTTAGATTTACTTGATTTAGTAGAATGTTATACAAACTCTAAATTATCTGTTAAATTTGTAAACGGTATTTTAGGAAAAATAAATAAGGAATTGGAACAAAATGAGAATAGTATTCGTATCGGACTTACACAGTAATATCTATGCTGTTGAAGCCTTAGATAAAGAACTTAGAAATAAAAATTACGATTACATATACTGCTTAGGTGATATTGTAGGATATGGAGCAAACCCAAAAGAAGTTGTTGATTGGGTAATAGAAAATGTGGATTTTTCATTAAGAGGAAATCATGATACCTTAATTTCAAAAGCAGAACCAATAGATATGCATAATCCATACACTCTAAAAGCTGCATATTATAACATGGAAGTTTTAGAAGATAGACATAAGGATTATCTAAAATCTCTTCCAAAAGATTTTGAAAACGACTTGATGGTTTTGACTCATGATGAACCATGTATTCCTGGTAGTATGGAGTATATAACTAAAATCAAAGAAGCTTATGATACATTTTCAGCTTTTCATCAGAGTATGTGTTTTTATGGTCATACACACTTGCCGGGAATTTTTGAAAAAGAAAATAATGAAGTTTTTTATAAAAGAGATAATAAGATATTTTTAAAAGAAGGAAATAAATATCTGATCAATCCTGGGAGTGTAGGTCAGCCAAGAGATAAAGATCCAAGATTGTCTTATATTATATTTGATTCTGAAAATAATGTTGTTGAATTTTATAGAGTAGAGTACGATGTTGAAAAGGCTGCAAGATATATATTGAATGCAGGCCTTCCAGCAATATTTGCAAACAGATTATTTAGAGGAGTTTAGAGAAAAAAAGAATAGAAGATAGAAAGTTTTAAAAGTAAGTCAAGCTTCTGTAAGGAAGTCAATGGAAGGAACGGGTAAAAGCTGAGAGAAAAAAGACTGAGAGTGTTCTAAAATTCCTGCAAGTTTTAAATGTATGTGTAAAACGAGTTTATTTTTGTCCGTCATCCTGAGGACTTTAGTCCGAAGGATCTCCTCTTTTATTGTTATTTGAAAGGAAAAGGGGTAAAAAGAGATTCTTCGCCGGCTACAGAATGACGATGTTGATTTTTGGAACACTCTCGAAAAAAGACTTGACAAGTTTTGAATACAGTCCTTGTCTTTCCTATTCTCGGAAAGTCTTTTGTAAGAGATTTTCTTCTTTGATGTCGTTAATGATTTGGCGGGACGTGGAACGATGTGGCAAGAGGGAATTAACTTTTAAAGCTTAATAATCAAACACCAAAAAAAAAGCCTTTCTTGTCATTTTGAGCAAATCGAAGAATCCCATCGTTTTTTAAATTTCTCAATCAACGTATTTTAGTTATATAATATTTTAAACTTTATTTAAATTTTTACGAAAAAGAGTATATAAAATGTTAGTGGAGGCTTTAACGTGGTAAGAAAATTTTTAATTACTGTTTTGTGTTTCATTGGAATAACAAATGCAGCTGATGCTATTAAGTATTCTAATATAGAGTATTTAGATGCTGCAAGGTCAGCTTTGAAAACAGCTTACGAGTCTGGAGCAAACTTAAAAGCACCTTATGAATATGGGAAAGCAAAAGGATTCTATAACATAGCTGTTGAAGAATCTTCTAATTTTAATGTAGATAAATCTAACGAAGCAGCTAAAAAATCTATTGAATGGTCTTTAAAAGCTATTGAAAAAGTATCTCAAGGAGAGACAAAATGAAAAAGAAAATTATTGCTTCTACATTTATTTTGGCTTTTACAGGTAATGTATTTGCAGAGCAAAACGTTGATATGAGTAAAATTCAAGAAAGATTTCATAAATTAAAAGAAAAACATGCTCTTGAATGTTCTCCAGAAGAATATGGAATACTCGAAAGTTACTTAGAAAGTATAAAAATTGAAAACAATCAATCTGTAGATTCATTGAGACTTATAACAAAAATAGAAGATTTATTAACAAAAATAGAAAAAAATATAAATTCTGATAAAGATAACGATGGTATTCCATGCTATAAAGAAATAGAGCTTGGTCTTAATCCAAAAATTCCTGATGCTATAGAAAAAGCAAAAATTGCTCAAAACAAAAAACCTGAGAAATTAGATATTGGCGCAAAAGAGAAAGAATCTCCAAAAACTTATAAAAGTACAGACGCTATTACTCAACCAGTTAGAGTTCATTTTTACTTAAATAGTTCAAAAATAAAGAAGGAGTATTTGCCATACTTAAATATAGTTGCTAAGTATCTAAAAACCCATCCAGATGTAAAAGTTAAGATTAAAGGTTATACTGACAATATAGGTTCTAAAAAGTATAATGATAAATTAGCTTTAAAAAGAGCCAAGACTGTCAAGCAGTATTTAGTTAAACTTGGTGTTTCTCCAAATAGAATAATGATAGACGGAGTTGGAAAATCTGAATACATTGTTTCTAATAATAATGAATTAGATAGATTTACAAATAGAAGAGCCGAATTTTATATAATAAATTTGGCAGAATAGATTGGCAAAGGGAAGAACGCATGACTTAATAAATTTCGCCGTTCTTCCTCCTCTTATTTACTACCTTCATCCATCAGATTTTATATCTTTTTCTACTGGCTATTTTATCGGGACTTTTTTTCTTACTCCTGATAATGATTTATACCTCTCTAAACCAAATAGCAGATGGAAATTTTTAAAGTTTATATGGCTACCTTATACCAAACTTTTTAGCCATCGTGGAATTTCTCATATTCCAATATATGGAACAATTACAAAAATTTTTTACTTATCTTTTATAGCATTTATATTTTTGTTTCTTTTAAAGCTTTCGATAAACTTTTTAATTCCAGATAATAATTTTCAAGTTTCAAGATTTGATAACTTAGATTTAAGCAGTTTTTTAAACAATGTCTCATTTTTATCCTTTTTCTTTGGTCTAATTTTGGCTGAATTTGTGCATATATTAACAGATATAATTTATAGTAGTTTTAAAAAGTTAAAACCAAAAAGGAAAAGAAGAAGATGAACGCTATACCATTATTTAAAATTTTTGGAATTCAAGTATATATAGATTACAGCTGGTTTATAGCCTTTACTTTGATAACATTAACTTTATCTCAAGGATTTTATCCTATGCTTTATAAAAATCTAAGTCAATTTGAATATATATTAGCCGGAGCAGTTTCTGCTATTATGCTTTTTTTATCCGTTTTACTTCATGAACTTTCTCATTCTCTTGTAGCCATAAAACATGGAATACCGGTTAGGGATATTTATCTTTTTATCTTTGGCGGAGTAGCAATGATAGAACAAGAACCAGACTCCCCTTCTACAGAGTTTAAAATTGCAATAGCCGGTCCTCTTATGAGCTTTCTCTTAGCATTAATATTTTTTACTGCAGTAAGTCTTTATCCGACAGATGATATTTTCAATGGCTTTTTAAACTATATGTTTATGGTAAATTTTGCCCTTGGAGCGTTTAACTTAATCCCGGCATTTCCGCTTGATGGTGGCCGTATTTTAAGGTCCATTTTATGGAAGAAGTATGGAATTCTTAAAGCGACAGAAGTGGCTTCTAAATTTGGAAAATATTTTGGTTTTATGCTTATTGCTTTTGGAATTTACTATTTATTTAATGGAAATTTAATTAACGGCTTTTGGCTTATATTCTTAGGAATATTTATAATAAAAGCTTCCAAGGATGCTCTATTTAATACTAAATTAGCTGTTTTATTATCTAAGCTTAAAGTCTTTAATATTATGCATACAATAAATCCATTAGATGAAAATCTAAGCATATTAGATTTTAGTATGTTTTATAGACCTTATTTAAGGACTTTTTTATATCCTGTGTTGACCTCCGATGGAAGAATTTTATTTATAGACACAAGAGACTTAGATAAAATTCCTTATTTTAAACAAGAAGAGATGACTTTAAAAGATATAGTAAAGCCAATAAAATATTATGTCTTACCGGAAGAAAGGTTATCAAAAGCTTATAATTTTTTAAAGAGAAATAAATTAGAAGAAATTCCTGTTATTGATAATGATACTTTTCTTGGAATTTTAAGAAAATCAGATATTGAAGCTATTCTTAATAGGTTTATTCATGAAGTGAATTAAATATTTTTCACAATTCGTTTGTAAAAGATTCTTCTTAATTATTGAAAAGTGATAATAAAATCATTATTTTTATAAATTAATTGATAGTAACGGGAGATTTTGATGAGTAGAAATCTTCTTTCTTGTAGGTGGGCTATAACGATTCTTTTAAAGCTCTCAGAATCGCCAAAAAGACCAAGTGAACTAAAAAAAGAAATTAATGGTATTAGTGAAATGATTTTATACAATAGACTTAAAATTTTAACAGATATTGGTTTAATCGAAAAAAATTCTAATAACAGTTATCCTTTAGATGTGAAATACAAATTATTAGATTATAATTTTGTAAATGATATAAATGAGATTCTTTATAATTTAAATTTACCTGTCGATAGATTAATAGATGTCTTATCAAAAAAATGGGTTATAGATATCTTGGAAGTGTTAAATAACGAAGTTGCTCCAAAAGAAATATTAGCAAGAATAAATGGTTTGAAAGAAAAAGTTTTATATGAAAGAATAAAGGAGCTTGAGGAAATAAAAATGATAGAAAGATTAGTATATAATACGAGACCAATAACTATTAAATATAGATTAACTTTTTATGGAAGAAAAGCCCTTCCCACTTTGAGAAGGGTCTATTATATCATTTTGTCCAAATAGAAAATACAAAATCTTTATCTTTTGCCTGCATGTGACAAGAATGGCAATCTTTACTCATATCTTTTATAAGATTTTTACCATTACCATCATATCCGTAATAACCCCATCCATCAGTTGATTTAAATTTTTTAGAATCTTTCACCATAAATGCTTCAATTCTTTTCGCTCCTTCAATAAATGCTCCATTTGAATTTACATGTTCGTAAAATACAATCGCTATTTTTGTTCCGTCAGGAAATTTTCTATTGTTTTGATTTTTAATTGAATTTAATCCTTTGTCATTAACGTATACGTGATGGATTCCATTAAATGGGTTGTACAGAGGATGTTTTTCATCAAATATAACTATACTTTTTCCATACTTTTTACATGATGCCAATTTCTGTAAACATCAGGTTTAACTTTAAATTCACCCGAATAGGAAAAGCTAACTATTCCGATTAATAATAAAGCAATAGTTGATAAATAAGACTTCATTTTAAAACACCTCCTTGATATTATTACTACATGTAGCGCTACATAGTAGTGATAATAATGTTATTTTTTATAAAAGAATAATCAATAACTGAATTTTTTGAAAGCGACTTTCTAATTAATCAGTATCCTTGTTTATAAGTTTGTTTCAATACCTTAACTAAACATCAAGCATATACTTTATTTTGAAATAAGATTATAGAAAATTTTAAGATACTTGCAAAAAATTTTTTCTAACGTATATTTAAATTTAAAATAAATACAAAATAAGGAGGTATTCAGGATGCATCACTTCGAAAAATTTGCAGCAAAAGGAAATGAATTTCTAAAGGATTTAGCTCAAGAAATTGGGGAGCCTGAAAACAGAGAAAAGGCTTACAGAGTATTAAGAACTGTCTTGCATGTTTTAAGAAGAAGATTAACTTTAGATGAATCTTTTGATCTATTAGCACAATTACCAATGTGTATTAAAGCTGTTTACGTTGATGGATGGAAACCTACCCTGTTTCCAGATAAATCAATCAAAACAGTGGAAGATTTTATTCGTGAGGTTTTAGAAGAAGACAAAAGGTCTGCAGGTAAAGATTTCGGGAATGAAGAACATGCAAAACAAGTTATAAAAGCGGTATTTAGAGTTCTTAAGAAACATGTAACTGAAGGAGAGATTGAAGATATTATCGGAGATTTACCAAAACACTTAAAAGAACTTTTTGCAGATTAAAAATCTTAGTTAGAAGGGGGATTTTCTTCCTCCTTCTTTAATTCTTCTAAAATATTTCTGTTTTGATATTTTTTAGCTCTTTCATCCTCTTGCACATGTTTCTTCATAAATTTAAACATATAAACCAATATAATAATTGCAATAGTCCAGCCAATAAAATGCACTATTCCTTGCATCGCTGAATAGCTATGCATAAAGTTTACAGCTCCCTGAAATGGCTCCATTTCCTCTTACCTCTATCTCATAATTCCAGACATTTAAATCCTTAAAGTGATTGGTGTCATAGTATAATAATTTTATTTAAGTATTATATCATAATAAAAACGGAGGTTATTTTATGGCTCTACAAGGTGTAATGGATGTATTAAAAAAGACTACTTTAGAAGAAATTGGCATTAGTTTTTCTTTAGCTGATTTATTAAAGGATTTAAAAATAGAAGGAGATGATGTATATTTAGTTATTTTCTCTCCAAGTGAAAGATATCATCAATTTTTAAGAGAAAAGGTAGAAAAAGCATTAAAATCTATTGGTGCAAAAAATGTTAACGTTGAGTTTTCAGACCAACCACCTCAAAGACAACAACAGCAACCACCACCTCCACCACCACAAGCTAATCCTTTTGAAACAAGAAGAAGAATTCCAAATGTTAATAAAGTTATACTGGTAGCCTCTGGAAAAGGTGGCGTTGGAAAATCAACTGTTGCAGTTAATTTAGCATCTGCATTAAAAAAACTTGGTTATAACGTAGGTTATTTGGATGCTGATATGTATGGTCCAAGCGGTCCAACTATGTTTGGAGCCAAAGATAAAAAAGTTATGGCAAGACAAACTCCAGAAGGAGATAAAATTATTGCACCGGAAGCTCACGGCATAAAAGTTATGTCTATCGGATTTTTACTGCCCTCAGAAGATACACCTGTAATTTGGAGAGGTCCAGTATTATTTAAAGCTCTAACGCAGTTTTTATTTGATATCGATTGGGGAGAAGAAGGGCTTGATTACTTACTTATAGACCTACCACCTGGAACAGGAGATGTTCAAATAACCATAGGACAAACAGCAGAAGTCGATGGAGCTATTATCGTAACTACACCTCAAGATGTAGCATTGATTGACGTTAAAAAGGGTATACAAATGTTTAAAGAAGTTCAAATTCCAATAATTGGTGTAGTGGAAAATATGAGCTATTTCGTGTGTCCAGACAGTGGCAAAGCTTATGAAATATTTGGAAAAAGTAAAACAGGAGAATTGTTAAAGAATTACGGTGTGGAACTGCTTGGAAAGATACCAATAGAGCCAAAGGTTGCAGAGTTTTCAGACTTAGGAATACCAATAGTATTTGCTAAGGAAGATTCACAATCAGCACAAGAATTTATAAACATTGCCAAAAAAGTTGTAGAAAAGCTTAATAAATAGGAGGCATTAACTATGAACAGGAGAATATATGTAGACCATTTGGCAACTACGCCAGTTTGCGATGAAGCCATAGAAGCAATGATGCCTTATTTTAGAGAAAAGTTTGGTAATCCTACATCTCTTCATGAAATGGGGATTGAGGCAAAAAAAGCGATAAACAAAGCAAGGGAGCAAGTAGCTCAGCTTTTAAATGTATCAAATCCAGAAGATATAGTTTTTACTTCAGGGGCTATAGAGGCTAATAACCTTGCAATTAAAGGATATGCAAAAGCACCAGGAAGAAGAGGAAAGCATATCGTTGTTTCTGCGATAGAGCATCATTCTGTTTTGCACTCTTGTAAAACACTTGAAAAAGAAGGATTTGAAATTACAGAAGTTCGGCCTGACGAATATGGAATCATAGACCCAGAAAAATTAGCTGCTGCTGTAAGAGAAGATACTATTCTTGTATCTGTTGGATTTGCAAACAGAGAAATAGGAACCCTTCAAGATATGCCAGCATTGGTTGCTGCAGTGAAAGAAAAAAATCCAAGAGTGGTTTTCCATTCAGATATAGCTGCTGCAGTTGGTCATATACCTGTTGATGTTGAAGGATGGGGTCTTGATATGGCTTCATTTACAGGTCATTACTTCTATGCCCCAAAAGGTGTGGGGGGATTGTATGTTAAAAAAGGAATTAGATTAAAACCACTTATAGAAGGTGGAATACAAGAAGGTGGAAGAAGAGCAGGAACAGAAAACGTGCCTGGAATTGTAGGAATGGGTGCAGCAGCTGAACTTGCAATAAAAGAAATGGATGACAGAGTAAACAGATTAAGATACTTAAGAGACAAACTTAAAAAAGGCATTGAAGAAAGAATACCTTACATAAGATTTACAGGTCATCCAGAAAAAAGACTTCCTAACCATCTCTCGTTAATTGTTATGTATATTGAAGGTGAAGCAATGCTTTTAATGTTAAATATTAAAAAGACATACACAGCTTCCGGGTCTGCTTGTGTATCTTATGCGTTAAAACAGTCTCACGTTTTAGCAGCAATAGGAGTAGAAAAAGAAGCATCAAACGGATCTATCGTTTTCTCCCTTGGAAGAGACAACACAGAAGAGGATATAGATTATATTATTGAAGAATATCCAAAAGTAATTGCAAGACTTAGAGAGATTTCTCCGTTCAACCCAGAAAACTGGGAAGAGTTTACAAAAAAAGCGTCAAAGTTCAAGTAAAAAGCTTAAAAGTTTTGTTTATTTATTTTTATAAGTCGGATAAGAAATTCAGTAAAAGTAGAAAACTCTTCCCCGGCTTTGGAATAATGAATAAGGCTACCGTTAACGTGCAACTCTTTTTCTTTCCTTGTCATCCTGAGGGCTTTAGTCCGAAGGATCCCCTCTTTTAAAAAGTGAGAAAGGGAGGAGATTCTTCGCTTACGCTCAGAATGACGATCAAAAGGGTTAATTAATTTTTAAACTTAGTTAAAATATGGAACACCTTCACGATTTACGTGATTAATATCATTGGAATAAGATTAATAAAGGCTTATTTTAATTTAAAATCTATTAGGAGGTTTAGACATGTTTGAATATACAGAAAAAGTAATGGATCACTTTATGAATCCAAGAAACTTAGGAGAAATACCAAACCCGGATGGAATAGGACAATGTGGTAATCCATCTTGTGGTGACGCTATGCTCTTTACTATAAAAGTAGACAAAGAGACAGACACGATTACAGATGTTAAGTTTAAAACATTTGGTTGTGGTTCAGCGATAGCGGTATCTTCTGTTTTAACAGAAATGGTAAAAGGAAAGCCTATTGATTATGCTTTAAACTTGACTTATAAAGAAATTTTTGAAGAGCTTGGCGGACTACCACCACAAAAAATTCACTGCACAAACTTAGGATTAGAAACTCTTCATGTAGCTATTAAAGACTATCTTTTAAAACAAGGTAGAGTGGAAGAGGCAAGCAAAATACCTGACTGTATAGAAGAAGACCACGAAGAAGAAGCAGTGTCCTTAGAGCATATAGGATAATGAAAAGAAAGGCGGTAGCGTTATATTCCGGTGGGCTTGATAGCACCCTTGCTATCAAGCTCGTTCAAAACCAAGGTATTGATGTCTTAGCACTTCACTTTTACACTGGGTTCTGTATAACAGAAACCAAAAGAAGGAGAGGCGAGAAAAAAGAAGACGGCTCTCACTATATGAATCCTGCCTTAAAATATGCTGCAAAATATGGATTTCCTTTAGAAATAGTGGACATATCAGATGGTTATATGAATGTTATTCTAAATCCAAAATATGGATATGGGGCAAACATCAATCCATGTATAGATTGCAGAATCTATATGTTCAAAAAAGCAAAAGAAATTATGCAAGAAGTAGGAGCAGATTTTGTAATTTCAGGTGAAGTTCTTGGACAAAGACCAAAAAGTCAAAAATCTATTCCTTTAAAAATCATAGAAAATGAGTCAGGTTTAGAGGGTCTTATTCTTAGGCCATTATCAGCTAAAAAACTTCCGCCAACAGTTCCAGAAATAAATGGATGGGTAGATAGAGAAAAGTTAGAAGGCATTGTCGGAAGAAGCAGAAAAAGACAAATAGAGCTTGCAAAAGAACTTGGAATAGATGAGTATGAATCACCGGCTGGCGGATGCTGTTATCTTACTGATGAAAATTATGCTTATAAATACAAGGAGACAATGGCAGTCGAAGGAAAGATTACACAAGAGGATTTAGTTTTATTCCCAGTAGGAAGACATTTCAGATTAGACTCAGGAACTAAGTTGATTGTATCAAGAAATGAAGGAGAGAACAATTTTTTATTAGGATTTAAGAAAAACTATCATTTCTTTGAACCACTTGGAAAAGGTCCGGTGGCAATTGCAAAAACCATAAACGGCGAAATCTTAGATGAGGATGATAAACAAATAATAGCCAATATAATTGCAAGATATTCAAAGACAATTGACGGTAAAATTGATGTAAAATATTCTTTCATGGATAGAGAGGAAATTTTGACCGGATTTCCTTTTGATGATGAAACAATCAATCAATGGAGGGTTAGCTTAAATGGAAATAAAAGCAGACATAGTCCATGACGCAACAGGGACTTACTGTCCAATTCCAATAACAGAACTCGCCAAAGTAGCAAAAAAAGCAGAAAAAGGTCAGATTATAGAGCTTTTGGCAGACGATGAAGGAGCCATTCAAGATGTACCGGCTTGGTGTCAAACCACCGGAAATGAATTCTTAGGATACAAAGAAGAAGACGGAATATTGCACTTTTATATCAGGAAGGTGTAATGAGATTGACAATAGAAAGTAAAATTTCAGACATTTTTAAAGAATTTCCTGAGCTTGAAGAAAGGTACAAACCTTATTTAAAATATTTTTATGAAGAAGGATTGGATACGATACTTTTTAAGAAGTTGAGCTTAATTGGGGCGTTGAAGCTTTTAAACGTGCCTGAAGAAGAAAGAGAGAAAATCATACAAGATTTTTATAAAATAGTAAACAAACATTAAGAGGTAGTAAGATGGTGGCTTTTGACAAAGAACAAGAAGTCAGAGAGATTTTAGACAAAGTAAGACCTGCTTTACTTGCAGATGCCGGCAATATTGAACTTGTTAAAGTTGAAAACGACGAAGTGTTTTTAAAATTATACGGCACATGCCAAACATGCCCGGTTGCTGATATGACGATGAAAGATTTGGTAATTTATACTATAAAAGAATCTCTTCCATGGGTTAAGGCTGTAAACATTGGAGAAGAAAAATATCAAATAACATGACTTTAGACGGAAATACCTTAGTCTATGGAATATTTGGTTATCCTGTAAAACATTCAAAGTCTCCTACGTTTCAAACAGCAGCATTCCAACATCTTGGTATAAATGCTGTATATGTTCCATTTCAAGTAAAACCGGAAGATATAGAAAAAGCGGTAGAATCTTTAAGAGTTTTAGATATCAAAGGCGTCAATGTCACAATCCCACATAAAGAAAACGTAATTCCATATCTTAATGAAATCTCAGAAGAAGTCAAAGTAATCAAAGCAGTCAACACGATCAAAAATATTGATGGATATCTTATTGGGTACAATACAGATTGGTATGGATTTATTGAAGGTTTAAAAGAAATCATGCCAGATATAGCCGGTAAACGAGTTTTAGTCATTGGTGCAGGTGGTTCTTCAAGGGCAATCATTTATGGACTATTAAATCAAGGAGCCGGAAAAATTTATTTAGCCAACCGAACTATAAAGCGGGCAGAGAATTTGATAGAAGATTTTTCCAACTTTTATAGAATTGTTAAAATGATTATAAAGCCAATCAGTTTAGAGGAGATAAACCGTATTTTGAACGAAGTTGAACTTATAGTTAACACAACTTCCGTAGGTTTAAATGAAGATGACCCGGAAATTTTTGATTACAATCTTATTAATTCAAGCCATACAGTCGTAGATATTATCTATAAAGAAACTAAACTGCTACAAAAAGCAAAAGAAAAAAATGCTAAATATCAAAATGGATATCCTATGTTAATTTATCAAGGGGCAAAATCTTTTGAAATTTGGACTGGCAAACCAGCACCAATAGAAGTTATGAAAAAAGCTATTGGGGTATAAAGCTTATGAAAAGCTATACTAAGTACTTGACTTTTAATACGAAAAACAGGCGTGAAATAATAAGAATTACTGAAGAAGTAGAAAAAGCAGTTAAAGAATCTGAAGTTAAGGAAGGGCTCTGTCTTGTATCTGCAATGCATTTGACTGCTTCGGTAATTGTTCAAGATGATGAAGAAGGGCTTCATGAGGATATTTGGAATTGGCTTGATAGCTTGACACCATTCAAAAAGGATTATAAGCATCATTTAACAGGTGAAGATAACGCAGATGCACATTTAAAAAACCTCTTAACTCACCTGCAGGTAGTACTTCCCATCACAAATGGCAAATTAGACCTTGGTCAATGGCAAGAGGTTTTTTACGTAGAATATGATGGCCAAAGACCAAAGCGTGTTATTATAAAGATAATTGGAATGTGATTAAGCTAGAAAGTAAAAGTCAAGATTTAATAGAGAGTGCTTTAAAGTTTTAACTAAGTCTAAAAATTAATTAACCTTTCGATTGTTATTCTACCAACAATGGGAAAAATTTCCTCCCTTTCTTAACTTTCTCTTCTTGTTTTCTTCTAAAAAGAAGAAATTCTTCGGAATAAAGACCTTAGGACGACAAAACTATTTAATGTTGTCATTCTAAGCATCAGAGTAAAGTATCATTTTTATCTTTCTCCATTTTGAGAGGAGATTCTTAATTCGCTGCTGGAGATAAAAAAATCGTTATAACATCCTCGCAAAATGCAATCAAAAATTGAAAAATTTTATCCCGTTAGTATAAACTATTAAAGAAGCAAGAGAAGGCATAAATCAGTAAGAGATTTACAATAGCTAAAGGGTACATTCAAGCATAGGCTATGAAACATTTCTGATAAATATCAGCATTTTAATAATCAAACACTGTTTGATTTTTTAATTCATTTATGTATAATATATTTAATACTAAATATAATACTAAAAAGTGAGGTGAAGAAAATGGGATTTTTGAAAGAGTATAAAAAGCATATGGAAGAAAGAGCAAAGCTTGGAATTCCACCTTTACCACTCACAGCAGACCAAGTAAAAGAAGTGGTAAAGCTACTGCAACAAGTTCCTATTATAGAAGAAGAGTTCTTAATGGACCTTCTTGAAAACAGAGTTAACCCTGGTGTTGATGAAGGAGCTTTTGTTAAGGCATCATTTTTAAATGATATCATTCAAGGAAAAGCCCACTCACCGGCTATCACACCTAAAAAAGCTGTTCAAATTCTTGGAACTATGATGGGTGGATACAATGTTAAGCCGTTAATTGACGCACTTAGCCATAAAGACCCAGAGGTTGCACAAGAAGCTGCAAACGCTTTAAAAAATATCTTACTTGTTTATGATGCATTTAACGATGTAGTTGAACTTGCAAAAACAAACAAGTATGCCAAAGAAGTTTTAGAGTCTTGGGCAAATGCTGAATGGTTTTTAAACAAAGAGCCACTTCCAGAAAAAATAACTGCTATTGTCTTTAAAGTTCCTGGTGAAACAAACACTGATGATTTTTCTCCGGCAACAGAAGCACAAACAAGAAGCGATATTCCTCTTCACGCGTTAAGCATGCTCAGAGCAAAAATGCCAGATGCAATTGAAAAGATAAACGAGCTCAAAAAATCTGGATACCCAGTTGCATTTGTTGGTGATGTTGTCGGTACAGGTTCAAGCAGAAAGTCCGCTGCCAACTCTCTAATCTGGCATATAGGAAAGGATATTCCGCATGTTCCAAACAAAAGAACAGGTGGTATTGTAATCGGTGGTATCATTGCTCCAATATTCTTTAACACACTTGAAGACTCTGGAGCATTACCTATCGAAGCTGATGTAACAAAATTAGAAACAGGGGATATTATTGAAATATATCCATACGAAGGAAAAATCGTTAAAAATGGTGAAGTTGTATCTACATTCAAATTAAAGCCAAACACAATTACTGATGAAGTTAGAGCAGGTGGTAGAATTCCATTAATCATTGGTAGAGGATTAACAAGAAAAGCAAGAGAATCTCTTGGAATGCCAGAAGAAAACATATTCATCAGACCAGAACAACCACCAGAAAAAGAAGGTGTTGGTTATACACTTGCTCAGAAAATGGTAGGTAAAGCTTGTGGAATGCCGGGTGTAAGACCGGGTATGTATGTTGAGCCCCAAACTTTAACAGTGGGTAGCCAAGATACAACCGGACCAATGACAAGAGATGAAATAAAAGAACTTTCTGCTTTAAGCTTTGGTGCTGACCTTGTACTTCAAAGCTTTTGCCATACGGCTGCATATCCAAAACCAGCAGACGTTAAACTACACAGAACATTACCACAATTTATTGTAAGCAGAGGCGGTGTATCTTTAAGACCTGGAGATGGCATCATTCACTCGTGGTTAAATAGAATGGTATTACCTGATACTGTAGGAACAGGCGGAGATAGCCATACAAGATTTCCAATTGGAATCTCATTTGCAGCAGGTTCTGGACTTGTAGCATTTGCAGCAGTAACAGGTACAATGCCATTAGTAATGCCAGAGTCTGTATTAGTCAGATTTAAAGGAGAAATCCAGCCTGGTATTACAATAAGAGACCTTGTTAATGCTATACCTTACTTTGCTATAAAACAAGGACTTTTAACAGTTGAGAAGAAAGGAAAGAAAAATATCTTTGCCGGTAGAATCTTGGAGATTGAAGGATTGCCATTCTTAAAAGTTGAACAAGCATTCGAATTTTCAGATGCATCTGCTGAAAGAAGTGCAGCAGCATGTACAGTAAGATTAGATAAAGAGCCAGTAATTGAATTCATTGAATCTAACATTAAGCTCATTGAAGCTATGATTAAGGCAGGTTATCAAGATGCAAGAGCACTCCAAAGAAGAGCTGATAAAATGAAAGCATGGCTTGATAATCCAGTTCTCTTAGAGCCAGATGAAAATGCAGAATATGCAGCGGTTATTGAAATAGACTTAAATGAAATAAAAGAGCCAATTGTTGCATGTCCAAACGACCCGGATGATGTTGCTACATTATCAGAAGTTCTTGCAGATGAAAGAAGACCTAAACAAATAGATGAAGTATTTGTTGGTAGCTGTATGACCAACATAGGGCATTTTAGAGCTGTTGGAGAGATATTAAGAGGAGAAGGACAAATTCCTACAAGATTATGGATTGTTCCACCTACAAAAATGGATGAAAGACAACTTATAGAAGAAGGATACTATGCTATCTACGCAGCATCAGGAGCAAGAACAGAAGTGCCCGGATGTAGCTTATGCATGGGTAACCAAGCAAGAGTAAAAGATGGAGCTGTAGTATTCTCTACAAGTACAAGAAACTTTGACAACAGAATGGGAAAAGATGCGAAAGTATACTTAGGAAGTGCTGAGCTTGCGGCGATATGTGCTGTCCTTGGAAGACTTCCAACCTTAGAAGAGTATCACAACATCATGGCTAAGAAAATAGCTGGAAAAGAAGATGAAATCTACAGATACTTAAACTTCCACGAAATACCAGAAGAAGAGTTAGAATACTTAACTGCATAAAAGTTAACTAACGCCGTGGGCTTGTAGCCTACGGCTTTTTTTATTTTAAAAAGTTATTTTTCATTGTCCTGAACCATATTAAGGATCCTGTATGCATTAAATCAAACATCTTTAAATTTGCAAATTTATGATCAATCTCTCTATCCAATCACGGCATCTGTTTAGAAAATCAATACCAAAAAGGACTTGTAAAATTATAATAAAACGTTTGTTAAAAATAATTATAATCAATATAAAGCTTAAAAAATGTTAATAATTTGATATAGATGAACATCAAGTAAGCAAAAAGCAAACTATTAAATGCTACAGATCATCTAATTTTATTGAAATAAATCATAAATTTTTTAAGAAAAAAATCATAATAAGCCCTTTTAAGCTTAGGTAAAATTTTTACGTCAAAAATAAAAAAACTTAGGAGGTAATTAAGTATGGCAACAGTAACACCTAAAGGAAACCCGGTAGCATTAACAGGTAACGAACTAAACGTAGGAGATGCAGCTCCAGAAGTTACAGTTGTAGCTACAGATTTATCTGAGAAAAAAGTAGGTGGAGCAAAAGATGTGGTTCAAGTTTTAATTTCAGTTCCATCATTAGATACACCTGTTTGTGCAACAGAGACAAGAAAATTCAATGAAGCAGTTTCTCAAATATCGGGTGTAGATGTAACTGTAATCTCTATGGATTTACCATTTGCATCTAAGAGATTTTGCTCTACAGAGGGAATTGAAAACTTAACTTGTGCATCTGACTTTAGAAACAAAGAATTTGGTCAAAAATATGGTGTTTTAATAGCTGAAGGCTTATTAGCAGGCATCCTTGCAAGAGCTATTTTTGTTGTTGGAAAAGATGGAAAAATTGTTTACAAACAAATCGTTCCAGAAATAACAGAAGAACCAAATTACGACGAAGTTTTAGAAGCAGTAAAAAAAGCTAACGCTTAATTATTTTCCTTCTCCCGGGATTTCAATCCCGGGATTTCAATCGAAATTTATAAATCTTAAAAAATCTATCAAAATTCAAATACTTAAAAATCCAAAAAATATTAACATAAATGACTCTTCGCTACGTTCAAAATGATTTAAAAGCTAAATTTATCTTTACTGAAAGTGTTCTAAAATTTTTATAACTTTACCTTTTTGTCATACTTAGGACGTAAGTCCGAGGGATCTCATGTTTATAAAAACAGGAGATTCTTCGCTAAAGCTCAGAATGACATCTTTGAGGTTGAGATTCTTCGCACGGCTGCAGAATGACCACGTGGATTTTTAAAATAATCTCTATCTACTTTACAATCTCTTTTGGATGAATTATTCTATTCCTGTATACAAATACAGGCTTTAATTTCAAATCTAAATTTTCAATGTTTGTTTTATATTCTTGCATGATGAATTCGTCTTTTAGTTTAAATGCTATTAAGTAGATTAGATATCTTGATAAGTCATCGTTTACAAGCTGAAACCACTTTATAGCTTCTGTATAGTGATTTTCATACATATGTTTTAAACCCCTGTAGAACCATTTTTCTTTTGGCTCTACAGAGTTGTTTAACAATCTGTCTATTTCTTCTATGGTTAGCATATCATCATCTTCTTTTAAAATTCTAATTTTAAGCTGTCTTAAATCCATCATCCAAAGTATTCTAAAAATCTTTCTAATCTAAATTTGACTCTTTCTATGCCTATAACTTCAACGAGTAAATCAAGTCCAACCCCGGAAGGTTCTCCCGTTAATGCGATTCTTATAGGATGGAACAAAGCCCTTCCTTTGTAGCCATACTCTTTTTGAATCTCTTTTGTAATGTTTTTAAAATCTTCTTTTGTAATAGCTGATAGGTTTTTAATTTTATTATAAAAAATCTCTACAACTTTATAAACATTCTCATCAGATTTTACTTCATTAACTATCTCTTCTGTGTATGGAAACTCATCAACAAAGAAGACTTTAGCCCTTTCTTTGATTTCCATCAATGTTTCGATGCTATCTCTGATTGCAGACATAACTTTTTTGTAAAATTCATAGTCAGCTTTGTATCCAAAGCCTTCAAAAAAAGCAGTAGCTCTTTTTGTTAAATCGTCTAAATCGAGAATTTCTCTTATGTAAACACCGTTCATCCATCTTAATTTTGTTCTGTCAAATATTGCCGGAGATTTATTCACATCTTCAATTTTAAACTGCTTGATTATCTCCTCTTTTAATAAAATCTCTTTTTCTTCTTTTGGATGCCATCCAAGTAATGATAAATAGTTAAATACTGCTTCTGAAATAAATCCATCGTCTTTTAACGCTCTAACAGACACAGCCCCATGTCTTTTCGATAGCTTTGTTCTATCTTCTCCAAGAATTATAGGCAGATGTGCAAATTGTGGAATCGCAAAACCAAGAGCTTCATATATTACTATCTGTTTTGGAGTGTTTGATAAATGGTCTTCTCCTCTAATTACGTGAGTTATTCCCATTAAAGCATCATCTATAACGACTACAAAATTATAAACTGGCATACCATCTTGTCTTACAATCACAAAATCTCCAAACTCCTTTGTATCTATCTCTACATGACCTCTGATGATATCTTCAAATACCACCGTTTTATCCGGAACTTTAAATCTTACGACCGGTTTTATACCCTTTCCTTCATAAAATGCTCTTTCTTCTGGTGTTAGATTTCTGCATTTTCCGCTATATCTGTAAGGTCTTCCTTCTGCAATAGCTTTTTCTCTTTCCTGCTCTAACTCCTCTTCTGTACAGTAGCAGTAATAAGCATCGCCTGACTTTAAAAGTTTATCAACATACTTCATGTATATTTCTAATCTTTCTGATTGTCTGTATGGACCGTGAGGACCTCCCACATCCGGACCTTCGTCCCACTCGATCCCCATCCATTTTAAATCTTCCATAAGCATTTCTTCATATTCTTTTTTAGACCTTTCTAAATCTGTATCTTCAATCCTGAGTATAAAAGTAGCGTTTTCATGTCTTGAAAAGAGGTAATTAAAAAGTGCTGTTCTTGCATTTCCAAGATGTAAATAACCTGTTGGGCTTGGTGCAAATCTAACTCTCTTCATTCATTCCTCCATTTATATTAATTCGCAAAAAAATATTTTATCTATAGATATATTGAGTAAGAAATTTAATATTCAATAAAAGTCAATATTCAATAAAAGTATGAGATTCTTCGCTTCGCTCAGAATGACATCTCTGAGGTTGAGATTCTTCGCCGGCTGCAGAATGACAAATGATATAATTATTAACATACTTCCGCTTTCTCTGTCATCCTGAGGCTGTAAGGCCGAAGGATCTCATTTTTAAATTTTATAAAAGTCTCTAATTTTTTGCCCAACGTATTCACCAAAAATCAATCTTTCTCCATCTTCTTGCGTAAACTGTGTCGGTTTAGAATATACTATATTTCTGTTTCTTCATCAAAAGCCAAAAACAAACTTTGATACAAAATAAGCAGCTGCCATTCCAAGAACAAGGCTTATGATAGTCAATATTATTTTAGCACTTCTTTCTATTTCTTTCTCTTTTAGCTCTTGAATTTTATCTTTTTCATCATCAAAAATTTTTAAAATTTCAGCTTTACTTAAACTGTTTAAAATCTTTTTATCTTTTAAATCGTAAGTAGCATACAAGATTTTGTTAGAGTTAAACGGTTTTAAGTATAAATAAAGAATATCTTTTTCAATATCGCCTTCAATGGTTATAAACTCTATTATGTCTCTGTATTCATCATAGAGTGATTCACCAAGAATTTGTTTTAAGATTTGGTAAGGAACATAGTCGAGATTTTCTCCAAAAAAAGCATTTTTCATACCTTAACACCAAACTTTTTACGTTTAGCTTGAATAAATTTTTTAATCTCATTCCAACTGTAAGTATTTAATATGTCTTCTTTTTTTGCCCAACCTCTTCTTGCATTTGCAACCCCTATTTTCATATAAGCAAAGTTTCCAAGACTGTGGCTATCTGTTGAAATTACTAATTTAACTCCATTCTCAACCGCTTTTTTTATCATCACATCCGGTAAGTCCATTCTTAAAGGCTGTGCGTTTATTTCAAGCGCGGTGTTCGTCTCTTTTGCAACTTTAAATATCTCATCAGATAAAGGATATCCCTCCCTAACGCCGATCGTCCTTCCTGTTGGATGCCCTATTACACATACATAAGGATTTTCCATTGCTTTTATAATTCTGTCTGTATTGTCTCTGTTAAAATGTGTATGAATGGATGCAACCACCCAATCAAGCTTTGCGAGTATCTCATCCGGCAAATCAAGAGAGCCATCAAGCATGATGTCTACTTCTATTCCCTTTTTTATAAAATCAAATCCAAGTTTTTTGTTTATTTTATCTATCTCTTCAATCTGTTTTAAAACATCTTCTTCTGTTAGTCCATGGGCTACTTTTACGGCTTTTGAGTGGTCCGTGATCGCGAAATATTCATATTTATAATTTTCAAGTAAAAATTTTGCTATCTCTTCTATTTTGTTAAATCCGTCCGTCCATGTTGAATGACAGTGCAAGTCTCCTTTAATATCTTCAAGCTCTACCAATCTTGGAATACTCTTTTTTAATGCAAGCTCAATTTCTCCCCTGTCTTCTCGCATTTCAGGGGGAATCCATTGCATTCCTACTATCTCATATACTTCCTCCTCAGTAGCTCCTGCAAGCCTTTTTTCTGTCTTTGCATCAAAAACTCCGTATTCACTGACCTTTAATCCTTTTTGCTTAGCTATTTCTCTAAAATGTACGTTATGCTCTTTAGAACCTGTAAAGTATTGAAGACCACTACCCCATTCTTCAGGTTTTAGTACTCTTAAATCTACCTGCCTATCTTTTTCTTTTATAATAACACTTGCTTTTGTATCTCCTTTAGCAAGAACTTCTTTGACATCTTCTAAATTAACAAAGTAATTTATAATCTTATCCCTGTCTTTATCATCGCAGGATATAAGAATATCAATATCTCCGATAGTTTCTTTTCTTCTTCTTAAACTTCCTGCAAGCTCAATATTTTTAATCTCTTTAAGCTGTTTTAATTTAGCTATTAATGTTTCTCCTATTTGTAAAGCTTCCCACAGTAAAAGTCTATTCTTAGAAGCTTCGTATAGCTCAAGACCTTTTAGCATATTTTGGACTTTCTTTTCCCCAAAACCCTTTAGCTTTGCAACGCTTCCGTCTTTTAATGCTTCTACTAAATCTTTTTTATTGTTAATACCAAGCTCTTGGTAAATTCTTTTTAAAGTTTTTGGTCCAAAGCCGGGAACTTCCATAAGGTCTAAAAAATCTTCCGGGATTAACTTTTTAAGTTCTTCATATTTTTGTATTTTTCCTGTTTTGATATACTCTAAGATTTTATCGACAGTATGAGAACCAATTCCTCTTATATCGTTTATTTTACCGGTAGCAACATAGTTTCTAATATCATCAGGCAAATCTTCTATTATCTGTGCTGCTCTAGCATAAGCTAGTGCTCTAAATTTGTCATCTAAAAACTCGTAAATATGGGACATATTTTTAAAGATTTTTGCTAATTCTTTGTTGATGTTTTGATACATCTTTTTACCCTTCTATAAGCTCCCTTAACTTCTTTCCAACATCTGCTTCTTTCATTAAAGATTCCCCTATTAAAAATGCATCAACTTGATAATTTTTCAACTCAAGCAGCTGTTGTCTGTTCTCTAAGCCACTTTCTGCAACCACAACTTCAGCTCCGACTTCTTTTAGATACGGTGCAAGCTCCTTTGATAGATTTATATCAACTGTAAAATCTTCCAAATTTCTATTATTTATTCCAATAATTCTTGCTCCTGCTTCTACAGATTTTTCACCCTCTTCTCTGCTGTGAACTTCTACCAATGGCTCCATGTCAAACTCTCTTCCAAAATCTATTAGTCTTTTTAAACTTTCTTTATCCAAAACTTTTGCTATTAATAGATAACTATCAGCACCATACGCATAAGCTTCCAAAATCTGCCTTTCATCAACGATAAAGTCCTTTCTTAGCAATGGAATATTCACTTCTGTTGAAATTTGATAAAGATATGTAATATCTCCTTGAAAATACTGTTTATCTGTTAGTACAGAAATTGCCTTCGCTCCATTTTTTTCATAAGATTTTGCTATATCAACAGGGTCAAAATAATGTCTGATTATTCCTTTAGACGGAGAAGCTTTTTTAACTTCTGCAATAATATTGATACTCTCTCCGGATATGGCTTTTTTTAAGTTTAAAACTTTTTTATCTCTCTCTAATGCCAGTTTTTCTAAGTGTTTTAAATACTGGGAAGTATAATTTTCAAGCTCTTCTCTTTTTGTCTGAATTATCTTGTCTAATATATTCATTTCCTACCTCAACACTATAAAGTAGTATAAAATTCCTAAAACAATTCTATAAATACCAAACGGAATAAATGAATGATTTGAAATAAATTTTAAAAGCCATTTAATCGAAAATAAAGCAGATACAAAAGCAACCACAAAGCCCACTATTAGATTTTCCCAATCTGAAAGATTGAAATTTGAATGATTTTTGTATACATCATAAAAAGTTGCCATAAACATCGTTGGAACTGCAAGCATAAAAGAAAATTCCGCCGCTGTTTTTCTGTTTAATCCAAGAAGTAATCCACCTACAATAGTAGCACCAGACCTTGAAGTACCAGGAATCATAGCCAAAGATTGAAAAACTCCTATCAAAAATGCTTTTTGATATGGCACTTCATATATTGAGTTAATATCATAGCTTTTATTCTTATGATAAAGTTCTATCAATATTAAAAGCAGTCCGCCGAAAACAAGCATGAAAACAACTATATAAGGATTAAACAAACTTTTGATGATTTTGTATAAAACAAACCCTAAAATACCCGTTGGAATAAATGCTATCAGTATTCTTTTCATTAAATTTGTATCTAAAAACTTCTTAAAGTATAAAAATACAACTGCCAATATTGAACCAAGCTGAATTGATACTTCAAAGGCTTTGTGTTGTTCTGTCTGCTGTATTCCAAGCAGATTTGAAACCAGTATCAAATGACCTGTTGATGAGATAGGTAAAAACTCTGTAAGACCTTCCACTACTCCTAAAATAACAGCTTCTAAGGTTGTCAATAAATACTCCTTAATTAGTTTTTAATCAAATTTTACCATATATTGAAGAAGTAAGAAAGCAAGTAGATGAGTAATTGTATAGGTTGAAAGAAGTATGAGAACATGTATAATAGATTTCAAAAAGAATTATTGAGATTCTTTAGCTTGGCTTTAGAATGATATATTATTCTTTTGTCTGTCATCGTATATTAAAGATACCAAAAATTTTTAAACTATAAAAAGAATAAGAATTATAATAATTATAAGCATGGGAGAAAAAAGGAAGGACAGATCAAGTTATTGTCATTGGTCTTTTTAAGACCGATCAGAATGTTTTAGACTGTCCTTCCTCTACTTCCCAAAACCTGAATCAGAACATTAGGCTTTTTAAGCCTGTATTAATTACGATGATAGGTTATCAGGAAGTTTCTCTCATGTCAAGTATTTTAAAAGGAGGTGCTCTTATGAATAACTACAAAATTGTCGTAGGAGTTGATGTATCTAAAAACTCATTCACTGCTACAGTATTACATGATAACAAAAAAGAAAATTTTGAAGTTAAATCAGACCCAGTAGAGTTTGAAATGAAAATAAAGCCATTCTTGAAAAAGTTTAAGCAGTCAGATATGCTTATCATAATGGAACATACTGGAGTTTATCATTTAAAACTTGCTAATTATCTGTATGAAAATGGTTATAAAGTAGCAGTAGTAAATCCATTTTCAATAAATAAGTTTATGGAAGCTAAAATGACAAGAGTTAAAACAGATAAAGCTGATTCATACTTTATTGCACAGTATGGAAGAATGTTTTTCGATGGAGAGCTTTATAAACCAAAATCAGATGTAGAAAAAGAAATAGAAGTAAAACTAAAGATATTAGAAGACCTACAAAAACAGCTTACAATGCTGAGAAATCAAAGAGAAGCATTAACCCATGTACCAATGAAAAAATTGAAAGAGAATTTAGAATATTATGATGAGATAATCAGAAAAATAGAAAAAAACATAAAAGAACTTGAGAAAGAGATAAAAGAATTGTCTAAGAAGAATTATCAAGAGGAATACAAACTTTTAAAAAGTATACCCGGTATAAGTGATAGGACTATAGGGATGATAATATCAGTATATGGAAGATTTGAAAGATTTGAGAGTGTAAAAGAGATATCAAGTTTTATAGGAATTAATCCAAGTCCATATGAAAGTGGAGCGAGTGTAAAGAAAAGTGGTTCAATAAAGAAAATGGGAAGTCCATATGCAAGGAAGATATTATACATGGCAGCATTATCAGCAATAAGGTTTAACAAATACTGCAGAGAATTATACGAAAGATTAGTAAGTAAAGGTAAGGTTAAAAAGTTAGCATTAGTAGCTGTAGCACATAAGTTATTAAGGCAGGCATATGGTGTATTAAAAAGCAGAAGACCATTTGATGAAAATTTTTGCACTTGACATTTAACATAGAACATTCTGAGCGAAGCGAAGAATCTCATGTTTTTAATGAATTTCTCACCCGACGTATACTAATTTTATCATTAATATATACATTTGATTTTTCGAACTAAAGTTCTATAACATGGTTTTCTTTTTCGAATTATCAAAAACTTTTTGAAATATTGATTATTTTCTGATATGATAATATACAAAATTTTTTAATATAAAGGAGGAATTTATGCACGTAGGGATAGCCTTAGATTACACGCTTTTTATTCAACTTATAATATTCCTTGTTTTCATGGTTATCATGAAAAAAATCTATCTCGATCCATACTTAGAAGCTTTTCAAGAAAGAGAGAATACGGTTAAAGCATTGATAGAAGAAGCTAATAAAAACAACCAGCAGGCACAAGTAATACTAGAAGAAGTAGAAAAACTCTTAAATAAAGCAAAAGAAGAAAGTAAAAAAATCTTAGAACAAGCACATCACGAAACAAATCAGATAGTAGCTGATATTTTAAGAAAAGCTCAAGAAGAAGCAGAAAAAGAAATCCAAGAAGCTAAAAAGGATATAGATAGAGTTGTTGAGATAGAGATGAAAACTCTTGATACAACTATAAACAAAGTCGCTGAAAAAATAGCTAACAAGATATTACTCAAGGAGAAGGCGGCATGAAAAAAGCATTGTTATTTATTTTGTTATTAGCTGGTTTATCGTTTGCGGGAGAGCAAAAAGAAGTTAATGAAGGCATGATTTTATTTTGGAAAGCGGTAAATACAGTTATTTTACTTGGAATAGTTTACTACTTCGGCGGAAAGCATATTAAGAAGTTTTTAAATGGCAGAAGAGAAAATGTCGCAAATATGGTTTTAGAAGCACAAAAGATGAAAGAAGATAGCCAAAAAGCTTTAGAAGATGCTAAAAGAAAGTTAGAAGAAGCAAAATATAAACTTGAAGAAAGTATAAAAATATCAAAAGAAACGGCAGAGAGAGAAAGAGAGCATGCTATTATGCAAGCTAACGAAATAGCAGAAAGAATTAAAATGCAAGCCAAAGAAACAATCAACATAGAAATAAGAAAGGCAGAAGCAAAATTAAAGAAATATGCAGCAGAAAAAGCATTAGAAGTATCTAAATCTTTAATAGAGTCTTCAATAAATCCTCAATCGAGCAATGAATTAATTAAAAAGACAATAAAAGGTTTGGAGGCATAAAGTGAAGATAGATAAAAAATATCTCAGAAAAGTAGTCAAAGAAATAATTGCTAAAACAGATAAGTCTGAAGAAAATCTTTTAAAGATTTCAAGCATTCTTGACATTCTTAATAAACTCTTTAAAGAAAATCAAACATTTAGAAACATCGTTTTAAATCCAAAAGCTTCTATGGAAGACAAAGAAAAATTAATGGAAAAAGTTTTATCTGCTCTTGGTACAGATGCAGAAATTTCTAAATTACTTATAAAAATCGTTAAAGACAAAAAAGCGAATATTTTTAAAGAGTTAAACAAAGTGTTTAAGTTTGAAGTCGAAAAATTCTTTGGAACTGTTCAAGGTGAGATTATTACAGCTTATAAAATAGATGAAGCGTTATTAAATGAAATTAAATCTGTTATAGAGTCCAAGATAGGTAAAAAGGTAGAGTTTACAGTTAAAGAAGATAACAGTTTGATAGGTGGAGCTGTAATAAAAGCAGGAAGCTATATCATCGATACATCTGTTAAATCTTACTTAAAACGTTTAGAAAGTACATTATCAAGATTTTAATATAAAAGGAGGTTAAAGATAGATGTCTGTAATAAGAGCTGATGAAGTATTAGAAAATTTAAACAAGCAAATTGAGGAATTTCAGGTGAGCGCAAACTTAGAAGAGATCGGAACAGTTATCCAAGTTGGTGACGGTGTTGCTCGTATCTACGGTCTTGAAAAGGCTATGATGGGTGAGATGCTTGAGTTTGAAAGTGGAATTGTTGGTGTTGTGTTCAACCTTGAAGAGGACAACGTTGGTGCGGTTTTGCTTGGTTCAGACGTGGCTGTCAAAGAAGGTAGCATAGTTAAAAGGACCGGAAAAATCTTATCCGTTCCAGTAGGAAAAGGTTTACTTGGAAGAGTTGTTGATGGACTTGGAAATCCAATTGATGGAAAGGGACCATTAACAGATATAGCATATTATTCTCCGGTTGAAAAAATTGCTCCGGGGGTTGTAAAAAGAAAATCTGTTCACGAGCCACTCCAAACCGGTATTAAAGCTATTGACGCGATGATTCCAATCGGAAGAGGACAAAGGGAGCTTATCATTGGTGATAGAGCAACAGGTAAAACAACAATCGCAATAGATACAATCCTAAACCAAAAAGGTCAAGGAGTATATTGTATTTACGTTGCAATCGGTCAAAAGAGGGCTAACGTAGTTCATATAGTTGAAACATTACAAAAACACGGTGCTATGGAATATACAACTGTAGTTGCTGCTACATCTTCAGACCCGGCAACTATGCAATACATAGCTCCATTTGTAGGATGTACAATTGGCGAATATTTTAGAGACAATGGAATGCATGCATTAGTAATTTATGATGACCTAACAAAGCATGCTTACGCATACAGACAGTTATCATTACTTTTAAGAAGACCGCCGGGAAGGGAAGCTTATCCGGGTGACGTTTTCTACCTACATTCAAGATTGTTAGAAAGAGCTGCAAAACTAAATGATGAGCTTGGGGCAGGTTCTTTAACAGCATTGCCTATCATTGAAACTCAAGCGGGCGACGTTGCAGCTTATATCCCAACAAACGTTATTTCTATTACGGACGGTCAGATATTCTTGGAAGCAGACCTTTTCTATAAAGGTATTAGACCTGCTATTAACGTAGGTATCTCTGTATCAAGGGTTGGTGGTGCAGCACAGATAAAAGCTATGAAGCAAGTCGCAGGTACATTAAGACTCGACCTTGCACAATACAGAGAACTTGAGGCATTCGTTCAGTTTGCATCTGAACTTGATAAAGCTACTCAGGCACAAATTGCAAGAGGACAAAGAATGGTTGAGCTTTTAAAACAACCACCAAACCAACCTGTTCCAGTTGAAAAACAAGTTGCGATTATATACGTGGCAGGACAAGGATATTTAGATGACGTTCCGGTTAATGCAATACAAAAATTTGAAAAGGAATTTTATGTATTCTTAGATACAGAAAAACCGGATATCTTGGAAGCAATCAGAAGAGAAAAATCATTAACAGATGATATAAAAGCTAAACTTGATGCTGCTGTTAAAGAATTCAAACAAAAGGTAGCATTCTAAGGAGATAAACGATGGCTAAGTTATCACCAAGAGATATTAAAAGAAAAATAAACGGTATAAAAAATACTCAAAGAATTACAAAAGCGATGAAGGCAGTTTCTGCTGCCAAATTAAGAAAGGCACAAGCACTCTTATACGCAACAAGACCATATTCAAATAAACTCTATGAGTTGATAGAAGACTTAGCTATTTATATCGACAGAGAATCTCATCCACTTCTTGAAAAAAGAGAAGAAAAAATCGTAGATTTGGTAATTATTACGGCAGACAGAGGTTTGGCTGGTGCATTTAACTCAAACGTTATAAAAACAGCTTGGAGAGAGATTCAAAGGTTAAAAAGTGAAGGCAAAGAAGTAAACCTTTTGCTAATTGGTAGAAAAGGGGTTAACTTTTACAAAAATAAAGGCTTTAATATAATAGAAGCTTATGAGGATATTTACAGAGACCAAGTAAATTTAACTTACACTGCAAAAGTTGGTGGAATTCTTACATCAAGATTTATAGATAAAAAGTCTGATGCTGTTTATCTATTTAATAATGAACTAATAACCTCTTCTACATATGAGACAAAGATTAGAAAATTACTACCACTTGAATCTACTGCTTCCTCAAAGAAATTAGAAGAAGTATCAGTGTACAACATAGAACCATCAAAAGAAGAAGTTTTAAGCTCCTTACTACAAAGATATATAAATTATCAATTATTTAGAGCTTTGGTAGAATCATCCACTGCCGAACATTCTGCAAGAATGCTTGCGATGGATAATGCTACGAAAAACGCAGGCGAAGCAATCAGAAAATGGACGATTATATTCAATAAAGCAAGACAAGAAGCAATCACTACCGAACTTATTGATATTATTAATGCTGCAGAAGCAATCAAGTAAAAAATTAAGGAGGAATATAAATGGCTAAAGGAAAAGTTGTTCAAATAGTTGGACCGGTTGTAGACGTTGAATTCACAGAAGGCGATTTACCGGCTATAAGAAACGCATTAAAAGTACAAAGAACTGCTATTGACGATACTGGAAAAGAGTATGTAGAAGATTTATATCTTGAAGTTGCTCAACATCTTGGAGATAACAGAGTAAGAACAATCGCATATGGTCCTACCGATGGTCTTGTTAGAGGTGTTGAAGTAGAAGATTTAGGCTCTCCTATTAAAGTACCGGTAGGAAAGACATCTCTTGGAAGAATTTTTAACGTTGTAGGACAGCCGATCGATGAAGCTGGACCAGTTAACGCAGAAGAGTATTGGCCGATATTCAGAGAAGCTCCTTCTTTTGAAGAACAGTCAACAAAAGTTGAACAGTTTGAAACAGGTATTAAAGTTATAGACCTGCTCGTTCCGTTAATCAAAGGTGGTAAAGTTGGATTATTCGGTGGTGCAGGTGTTGGTAAAACAGTTCTCATGCAGGAATTAATTCACAATATTGCTAAGTTCCACTCTGGATACTCTGTTGTTGTTGGTGTTGGTGAAAGAACAAGGGAAGGAAATGACCTATGGATGGAGATGAAAGAATCGGGCGTTTTACCATACACAGCTATGGTATATGGTCAGATGAACGAGCCACCGGGAGTTAGATTTAGGGTAGCTCAAACAGGTCTAACAATGGCTGAATATTTCAGAGATGTTGAGAAACAAGACGTTCTTATCTTTATCGACAACATCTTTAGATTTGTTCAAGCAGGTGCGGAAGTTTCAACACTTCTTGGAAGGTTGCCGTCTGCGGTTGGTTATCAGCCAACTCTTGGTACTGACGTTGGCGAAGTTCAAGAAAGAATTGCTTCTACAAAGAATGGATCTATTACTTCTATTCAAGCAGTTTATGTACCGGCTGACGACATCACAGACCCAGCTCCAGCATCTATTTTCGCACACTTAGATGCTACTATTGTTCTACAAAGAAGATTAACAGAACTTGGAATTTATCCGGCTATTGACCCGCTTGAATCTACATCAAGAGCATTAGCTCCAGAATACATTGGAGAAGAACATTACTATGTAGCAAGAGAAACTCAAAGAATTCTCCAAAGATACAAAGAATTACAAGAAATCATCGCAATCCTTGGTATGGAAGAGCTTTCTGAAGAAGATAAAGCAATCGTTGGTAGAGCAAGAAGATTGCAAAGATTCTTAGCTCAAAGATTCCACGTTGCAGAACAGTTTACAGGTCAGCCGGGTTCTTATGTTAAGAAGGAAGAAACTATCAGGTCATTTAAAGAAGTTGTTGAAGGTAAATGGGACCACTTACCAGAGCAAGCATTCTACATGGTTGGTGGCATAGAAGAAGCTAAAGAAAAAGCTGAAAAATTAGGTGTTAAAGTTTAATTAAGTTAATAGTCCCGGGCTTAAAATAGTCCCGGGTTTTAAAAATTATGTTAAAATTATTTAATCTATTTCAAGTGTTCAAATAAACTGTAAATTAAAATATTTTAAAGAAAAAGGAATCCTTCGGACCTATGTCCTCAGGATGACAGCGAAAAGTTGAATGATAAGCATCAGAGAAAGGATAACCTTATTCGTCATTCTGAGCGTAAGCGAAGAATCTCCTACTTTTATTGAATCTCTCACCCAACGTATCAAACTATTTTAAATAAATCGTAATTAAACCTCTTACATATAATCTTTTAGGCTTTTACATTGATTTGAATTTTAAAAATTTTTCCTTTATTCTATATATTAAAATTAAAATATTTAATTATTAAAATAAAACGAGATTTTTGATGAAGTTGAACATTTTTCTTTTGTCTTTGTTGCTCGTTTTTAAATTTTCTTTTGCTGAAACTGTAGATCAACTTATAGAGTTAGCTTTAAAAAATAATCCACAGTTAAAAAAGATAGAAAAAGAATTAAAAGTTTTGGAAAGCAAGGTTCATGTTGCAGATAGACTTCCAAACCCATCTTTTTCATTAAGTTTTAGCGATAGAGGCAAAATTACTGTAAGACAATATTTGCCATGGTATGATAAACTCAAAATAAACAAACAAATAGAAGAAAAAAACTACGAAACACAAATTTATGCATACAAACTGGAGAAGAACAAGATTGTTAGACAAATAAAAGAAAATGCTTACTATGTATGGCTTTATAGAGAGAAAATAAAAACCCTCGATGGTCTTGAAAATTTATTAAAAGACATAATGAATAGAACAAGAGATGAAGATAGATTAAAAATCTTATTATCAAACATCATTTTAGAAAGAATAAACTATCAGTCAAATCTTAATAAAAAGGTTCAAGAGTTAAAAACAGTTGTAAATTCTGAGTTTAATGATGTTGACATAGATTTAAATGAAAATAAGGATTTTTCTATAGATGAAGCTATTTCTAAGGTAGAAGCAGCAAGCCCATTGATTAAAAATTTAGAGAATAAATTAGAAAGAGATAGATTGTCTTATAAATTGTCAAGAGAAATATATTATCCGGATGTTACACTTTCTATAGATTATAAAGCAAAAGAAGATATAAAGAATGCTTTTTCTATGGGCGTTGGTTTAAATGTTTATCTGCCATTTTGGAAAACAATATCTCAAGAGCAATCAGTATTGGCTCAGAAACTATTTGTAATATCTCAACAAGAACAAAAATTAGAACTTCTAATCAATTTAAAATATATTTTATCTATAAACTATGAAGATTATTTATCTGCTAAAGAGAGGTTAAGGATTTTAAAAGATTTTAGCATCAATTACGAAAACAGCCTAAAAAAAGCAATTAATGAGTATGCTCAAAACGTTAGTAATTTTCAAAACTTTTATGTTATCTTTAATGAATACAAAAATTATAAGATGTCTATCTTGGAACAAGTTTTAAATGTCTATCTATCAATAGCAAGAATAGAAGAACTAACTTCAGATTAGCCAATCTATGATATAATTGATATTTTAAAGCGTCTTAGAGGTTACGATGGAAAAAATTTTACAAGCTTGTGAAGCATTAGTACATTCAGAAGAATATCCGATTTTTTACCATGATAAATCAAGAGAGGTTTGGATAACAGGATACAAAGAGGGGAAAAAATTTGATTTGTTTATAAAGAAGCTTTATGACGGAACATTAAAACTGGTATACGAAATACCTGAAGAAAGAAAGGTTGCACTTTTTTTAGATGAAGATAAATTAATTAACCGTTTAAAAACAATATTTGAAAAAGAGGTGGTAGAAGATAAATGAAAATGAACGTTGGTATAGTAGGATTACCTAATGTTGGAAAATCTACAATTTTTAATGCCCTTACAGAAACAGCAAAGGCAGGAGTTGCTAACTATCCATTTTGCACCATAGACCCAAACGTTGGAATAGTTAACGTTCCTGATGAAAGACTTTATAAAATTGCAGAGCTTGAAAAAAGTAAAAACATAGTTCCTGCAACAATAGAATTTGTAGATATAGCAGGTCTTGTTAGAGGAGCAAGCAAAGGAGAGGGCTTAGGTAATCAATTTTTAGCAAACATAAGACAAGTATCAGCTATTGCACACGTTGTTAGATGTTTTGATGATCCGGATATTATTCACGTAGAAGGTTCTGTAAATCCTGTAAGAGATGCTGAAATAATTGAAACAGAACTAATATTAGCAGATTTACAATCAATAGAAAAAAGATATGAAAGGTCAGCGAAAGCTGCAAAAACAGGAAATAAAGAAGCTAAATTTGAAGTTCAAGTCTTAGAAAAAGCTAAAGCTATTTTAGAAGATTTAAAACCACTTAGAACAAATCTTGATAAATTTGAAGAAGAAGAGATACAGTGGCTTACAAGAACACTTTATCCAATAACAATAAAACCGCTTATGTATGTTGCAAACATTCCAGAAGAAGATTTGCCGAAAGGAGAAGGAAATGTATATTTACAGCAACTTAAAGAAAAAGCAAAGCAAGAAAACGCACCGGTGGTTGTTTTATGTGGAAAAGTTGAGCAAGAATTAATAGAACTTCCAAAAGAAGAAAGACAGGAATTTTTAAACGCCCTTGCCTTAAAAGAGCCAGGACTAAATAGAATGATTAAAACAGGTTATGCACTTCTTGATTTGATTACTTACTTTACAGCAGGAGAAAAAGAAGCAAGAGCATGGACGATAAAAAGAGGGACAAAAGCACCCCAGGCAGCAGGAGAAATTCACTCAGACATAGAAAGAGGTTTTATTGCGGCAGAAGTGATAAATTATGATGACTATATTAAAATTGGCTCGATACAAAAAGCAAAAGAGCTTGGAATGGTAAGAATAGAAGGAAAAGAGTATGTTGTTAAAGACGGCGATATTATGTATTTCAGATTCAATGTTTAAACGTGATAGGTGAGAGGCTGAAATGCTAACAATTTTTAACATTTCACTATATAGCCTGAGGGTTTTCCAAAATCCACACTGTCATTCTGAAGCCGGCGAAGAATCTCCACCCTAATATCCATATTCCGTCATTCTGAGCGTAAGCGAAGAATCTCATGTTTTTCTTTTCAAATCAAAAAATCAAAAGAGGAGATCCTTCGGGTCTATAGCTTAAGGATTACAGCGAAAGGTAAGCTTACGAGAATTTTGGAACACTTTTCTATATAACCTTTCTTCTTATATCTTTTAGAATCGATAATGAATTTCATAACATTGCTCATTTATTTTTCTTTCAAGACGCATTCTTAATTGAGAGTGCTTGGAAAAATCAACATCATCATTTTGCAGCCGGCAAAGAATCTCATACTATTATTAAATTTCTCACCCGACGTATTATTAAAAAATTTTAATGATTTTATCATTCGTGTTTGTATATAATTATCTGATTAAAATTCATGATTAGCAAGGATAAACATGAAAAAGTTTATAACTGCAATAGCTGTCTGTATTGGTTTTAATGTATCTTTTAGCTTAGCCGAAGATGTTAATCAAAAAATAACTATAAACGATGCAATCAAGATAATAAAAGAAAACAACTACGATGTAAAAATTGCATCTTATGAAGTTAAAAAAGCCGAAGGTCAAT
>Ga0315298_1002166_pt1 | contig 34141 bp, 21 predicted proteins | sample WHS_1_MG_FD_203077 | JGI IMG/M metagenome (GOLD analysis project Ga0315298, IMG submission 203077) | Extremophilic microbial mat communities from Washburn Hot Springs, YNP, Wyoming, USA - WHS_1_MG | ecosystem: Environmental > Aquatic > Thermal springs > Hot (42-90C) | place: USA: Wyoming...
GGCTCCTGTACCTATGGTTAGTCTCACTGAGACCCCACTGACTGGAGAGCCGGATGCGGGAAATCCGCCAGTCCGGTTCGGAGGGAGGGGTGGCGCTAACCCCGTCATCCCTACCTCTATCAAACCGTCGCGGTTCGTAGTCCCGCCTTCAGGCGGCTCCAAATCCGTTGCCAAATCCGCGCATGGCGACGACAGGCTGAAGCCTGCACTACGAACCGTCGTTACGGTGAGCTTTCAGTGCTATGCTTTCCACACACCCGCCACCGGGCTCTGACAATAACCGCACTTGCCGTCTTCGATTTTGAAAGATTTGATCGCGTAAATGTCGCGTTCGACTATTGCGCGCTTGCAGTTGGGACAAAACGTCGTTTCCGCCTCGGGCACTCCAAGAACATTCCCTATGTACACAAAATGAAGCCCTGCAGCCCTTGCAACCTCACGTGCACGAAGCAAGGTGTTGATCGGCGTTGACGGGAGGTGTGTGAGCTTGTGTTGCGGATGAAACCTCGAGAAATGCAGGGGCGTGTCCGGTCCGACGTTCTCGACCAGCCAACCGCACATCCGTTTAACAACCTCAATGTTGTCCGTATAGGTCGGCACAATCAGGTTGATGACCTCGACCCACACGCCCATTGATTTCAACGTCTTGAGGGTATTCAGAATCGGCTCGAGCCTGCCCGAGTTCAGCTTGCGGTATGTCTCCTCGTCGAACCCCTTCAAATCGATGTGCGCAGCGTCGATATACTGCGCGAGATCACGCAACGGGCGTTCTTCAATCGACCCGCAGCTCACAAGGATGTTCTTGAGCTTCCTCTCCCGCACGGCCTTTGAACAATCCTGCGCATATTCGTAATACGCCGTCGGCTCTGAATATGTGTACGAGACCGATGGACATCCCAGTTCATCCGCAATCGCCGCAATATCCTCGGGAAACAAGCTCAGCGCGCGCAATTGCCCGAGTGTCAGAGACGATGGAACAGGTGTCTTGAGCCGGTATTCCGGACCGCGCGGGTCCTTGGTTTCCTCGGGTTTCTTTTGTGAGATTTCCCAGTTCTGGCAGTTCAGGCATCTGAACACACAGCCGGACGTCGCCAGAGAAAACGTCATCGTCCCGGGCAGGAAATGGAACAACGGTTTTTTCTCGACCGGATCGGCGTGAAAAGTGCAAGGGTTCGCGTACGCCATCGTCCAAAGTGTGCCATCGCGATTCACCTTGTTCCTGCAGTGACTTCGATCGCCGGGTTCGAGTACGCAGTTGTTCGGGCAAACTTTGCATTGGACGTTGCGGTCGAGCTTGATGTAGTGCCTTGCTTCTCTGACCCATCCGCGCTTTTGCCACAAGGCCCATACTTCGTCGTTAGGAGCGTCACCCCTGAAAACGTCTGCCGGCTCTGTGTCACGGGTTGCCTTCCGTAGCAGGGACCAAATGGACGCTGCGCCAAGCAATCCGCCACAGGCTACGCCACCAACCCGGAGCGCGTTGCGTCGGCTCATCGGTTGCTGCCATCGAACGTCCATGATCAGCTCTGGTTCTTTGGATTGCATTTGATGCGGCTTGTTCTTGCAAACAATCCCCATCGACGAACAGCAAGATACATCGCCGGCAACGCATGCACAAGCAACAGAACCAACAGCGGCAAATGCAACAGCTTGTGCAGCGCCATCGCAGTTCGAGCATCCATCAGCGCGCCCATGCCATACCGCCCGCTGGTCGCATATCCTGTCAGAATAAACCCGATCACCAGCACGAACAGCGGCCATCCACTCCACCTGACAGTCTTCAGCATTATTGCACCACCGCGTTGGAAAATTTGCGCAGACATCGCTCGCTACTTCATCTTGTAAGGCTTTTGCTGTTCACTGGTTTGGTCACTGTATCAAACATCTTTCAAACATGGCTGGAAACCCGCCTGTGCCGCGACAGTCAAACATGGCTCGCATCGCCGCAATCCACTCAACACTTTCAGCGGCCATGCTCGATCAGACAACCGGGCCGATCCTGCCTGCCTGACATCACTTAACCCGCTTTCCTGCCAGAACCGCAATCCCACACGCAATCACGAAAACCGCCACCGCCCTGCACATGCCCGCTACTCCAATCACAGGTATTAACACCGCACCGGCCAAAACCGCACCCAGCCATGCCCCGACAAAATCTGCCGTGTACAATCTCGAAGCTGGACTTGCGAATTCTGCCGCCAGCGCGCGCCCCGCGATGGGAAACACCGCGCCCACCAACACTGCAAGCATAACAGTCAGCAACAGGAAACATGCCATTGCAACGCCCACCCCAACCCTGCCATCCGCCCCGCCCGCTATCCACTGAAGCGCCCAAGGCAACAAAATCGCATAAAGCCCAATGCCTGCAACAAGCCGCCCCAGGCTTCGCCTCGGAGACAACCACAACGCCTCCCGCCCAAGCCAACCGCCAATGGCAAGTCCGGCCATGAATACCGCTACCACCAATCCCAATTGCTGATACAACGCCCCACACGCCACTTGCACAGCCAACAACAAAGCAACCTCCAACGCCGATGCCGCCACCCCAGACGACAGCACAGCTCGGGGTACAGTTCCCACCCGCCACACATACAGGGCGACTGCAACCCCTAGCAGCACGACAAACACGACCGGTACTCTTTCAAACTGGCTCAGCCAATGCCGCAAATGCAAAAAATAGAGCACAGGCCGAAAATCGGTGTTCACCAAAGCAGGCGCCCCCGCCGCTCGCTGCATGTCGGACATTCGATCCTGGGTCAACATCGCGCGCAGGTACGAAGTTTTCATCCACTGAATCCGCCCCTGACTGTTCCGCAACCGTTCAGCAACATCACCGTACAGCTCGCCGTCGGAGGCGACAAAAAACACGCGGCCAAGCGGCAGCATCAACACCCGACCAAACACCTCGGACACCGACCGGTGTGCCGTGGCCAGAATCCGTTCCAGTTCAGTGCTAACGGTATTCTCGTACCTGCTGAGACCAAATGCGACGACACCGTTCAGGTTCAACACTTTCTTGACTCGAGCAAAAAACTCGACGGTGTACAACCTGTTCAGTTGCGATGTTACCGGGTCGGGAGTGTCGATTATCACAATGTCGTACCTGTTCGTTGTCGAGCGCAGATGGCGCCGTCCGTCCGTTGCCAACACCTCCATTCTCGGGTCGTCGAGGTTCTCGGGCAAAAACCGGCGGCCCAGTTCCAATATCAAAGGATCAAGTTCAACATAGGTGACACGCGCAACACCGTGATCGAGCAAAAGTCGTCCAGTCCCGGTCACTCCGCCACCCAACAGCAGCACGTGCTGCGCATCAGGGCGTTGCGCAAGAGCGCACAGGACTGTTTCTTCAACCCGTGCCGGGTCCGCGGCCAACGGCGTCGCCACGCCACTCTCGCTCAGATTGAGTTGTCCGTCCGCACGCGTGAGAATCACCCGCCCATAAGGTGAATTGCCCACAAAAACCAGCTCCTGCCCCGGAACCTGACGGCGCGTGGACCAATCATCCACACCTGAAACGCCCACAACAACCCATGCAACTGCCATCAACGCCCAGGCCAACGTTGTCCGTTTGCTCCTCCACGCATGGCCACAATACGCAGCCACAATGAAGCTCAGCCATCCCACGCACCACAGTATCGCAAAATGATCAAGCCACCGCGTCAAAAGAAAGGTAAATGCAAGCCCTCCCGCCACGCTGCCGACGCAATCAGCAACGTACACCGTCCCAAGCCCTTTGCCGCCTTCGACGTGACTCAACAGCGCCACGCAAAGTGTCAGCAAATAACCCGACACCAGACAATACGGTCCCAAAACCACCGCACTGCCAAACATGGCCGCCGGTATTCCCACCTGCGCGCCGCGGACAAAAATCGCATCCCGAAACACCCGCAAGGCAAGCAACCCCAAAACCGGCGTGACCCCAATCCAAAGTTGTCCACGGACCAACCGTCGCCCAGCCCGTCGGTCAGCTTTCGCGCGCCGTCCCATTGCAGCACCAACTCCGGTCAACAACAGCCAGTTGCCGAGAAAAATCCCCAGAGCGAGTTCGTTGCCATTGAACGCGGACAACAATTCTCGCAAGAGTGTAAGTTGAGCAACTACACTCGATATCCCAAGGACAAAGACTGCGAGACGAACCATGCTTGCCATCATGACGGTGAATCTGCTTCGCAGTCACAAATCGAAGAGATTCACCACTCTCGATAAGTCCGAGTTCTTCTGGGACCGGGCGGGACAAGAATCCACGCGCGCTCATCAGCGCGGGCGGCGTCCAGCAGTTGACGCGCCTGATCAGGTGTCATTTGACCTTCTTTGAACATCGGTCGAGACTCGCCTTTGTCGTCTTTGGCTGACTGTTCCTGTTTGCCGGCTGGGTTGAGCTCGACGTCTTCCGCGCCTGCATCCTTTTGCTGTTGTTTGTCATCCGGGCCCGGCTGCGGAGTTTGATCTTTCTGCTCTTCAGAGGGCGTGCTTTGCTGTTGCTGGATTGTAGATTCCTGCTGTTGATTCTGGTCCTGTTTGTCCTGTTGATTCGATCCGCGTTGATCCTTTTGTTGCTGCTGGGAACCGGCCTGAGATTGATCCTGTTTTTGGTTCTGTTGTTGTTCTTGTTTGTCCTTGTCTGACTGGTTTTGATCGCGCTGTTGCTTGAGCTGTTTTTCGAGTTCTTCGAGTTTCTTTGCGACGAGATCGCGATTGAATTTTGCGTCCTGGTCGTTGGGATCGAGTTTCAAGGCGCTGTCGTAATCAGCGAACGCCTCTTTCCAATGCATAGCTGTGTCAGCCGGGTTTTCGGCTTGTTCTCCGAGCCGGTATTTGGCGTTGCCAAGGTTGTAGTACGCCCGTTGAAGAAGCGCGGGATCGGAGGAGAGAGTGGCCCGGAACAGTTCATTTGTGGCAGCAGCAAGATCGCCGGCGCGATAAGCAGCCGTCCCGGTGTTGAAACGCAAGCGCGGGTCTTTTGGGTTGCGGTTCAGCAGTTTTTGGTATTCGCGCTGGGCTTCCTTGAATCGACCGGCTTCATATGCCTTCAGCGCGTTGTCCGCGGCGGAAGTCCGGGTCAACAGTACGGCAAGGAGCAGAACTGTCGTGCCAACCAGCTTGTTGAACATTGGATGTCCGGATTGAACGATGGCCTTTGGCCGTTCGACGCGTTGGCGGTCCCTCACAAACATTTCGGCAATCATGCACACAATGGCGAGCGCCAATGGCCATTGGTAACGTTCATGGTACTGCCGAAACAGCCTCGATGCCATGTCCCGACGCGGAAGCGGCGCAATCCGACTTTCGTACAGGATTTTCATCGTGTCTGCGCCCTGCAACGCGATGTAATCGCCCTGTGTTATCTCGGCAACTTTCTGCAACAGGGTTGGGTTCAACTTCGAAACAACAACATTGCCGTTTTCGTCTTTGACGTAGGTTGTCTTTCCGTTTTCTTCGATTTTGATGCGGTCGCCTTCAAGGGTTCCGATTCCCACCGTGAAGATTCTTATGCCTTCTTTTGCTGCGCGCTCGGCGGCTTCAACAACGCCCTCCTCGTGATCTTCACCATCGGTCAGCAAGACCAGTATTTTGAAATTATTCTCGCTGTTTGCGAACGCTCGCATTGCTGTCTCGATTGCCGCCGCCAGCGCAGTGCCACCCTGAGGAAGCACTCCAACGTCGAGATAGCTCACGTTTTCACTGAAAGCGTTGTCATCCAACGTCAGCGGGCATTGGAGAAAAGCCGTTCCGGCGAACGCTATCAGCCCAAGCCGGTCACTTCTGGCACATCGCATCAGGTCAAGGGCAGCCAGCTTTGCCCTCGCCAGCCGGCTCGGTAAAACATCCGTCGCCAGCATGCTCCTCGAGGTGTCGATTCCCACCAGAATGTCCAAACCACGGCTGCTGACCTGTTCCCATGCGAATCCGTACTGCGGCCTTGCGAGGGCAAACATCATCAGCAAGGCCGCAAGACCGACCAGTGCGAGCCGAAGCTTTTGCCGGCGTTTCGAGACGCCGACTGTCAATTGTGCAAGGAGTCGCGATTGAACGAACTGGCTTATGAGCTTCTGGCGTTGCCGCCACGCCCAGAACAAAAACCAGATCAGCACCGGCGCGGTAACAGCCAGCAACCAGAGCATCCGTGGATTGCCAAAACGCATATGCCCCGCCCTGCTACATTCGAGAATCCGCGCAACCAGCGCGAATTCTCTGATCGTTCATGACTGGTTCGTTCAACAGATTCATTCGCCTGTCCAAACTCATTGTTGGCATGGCCGGCAAAATCGCCCCGGCCAATCCAGCACAACCCGGCAGCACGTTCGAGACCTGCGCGGCTGTTCTGAACAAACCGTTCAGTCCCGGTTGCGTTGCGCCGTGTTGACAGTCAACCGCGCATGGCCAATTTGCTTCTCTTGACGCAGATTTGCAATAGCAAGCAACTGTCCATGCAGCGCACCAACCGCCGCCGGTTTGGCCGAACAGTTTGACAGGTCTGGACATCATGGCAGGCGCCGCCACACGGTTTGGCTCAGAATCAGCTCGAGCAGAAACACCGCCAGAGCCGGAATTACAAACAGCGGGAACAGCTCCTGATAACGCTGGTATTTCCTGGCTTCAACCTCGGTTTTCTCGAGGCGGTCTATGTGGTCGTAAATTTGACGAAGACGTTCGGTGTCAGTTGCCCGAAAATATGCGCCGCCGGTTCGATCAGCAATCTGCTTGAGCGTGTCCTCGTCGATGTTGACGTCGATCATGCGCGTGACGCGGTATCCGTTTTGGATGAAAGGCATTGGAGCCTTGCCACGCGTGCCGACGCCGATTGTATAGACCTTTACGTTGAGTGCTTGGGCGGCTTCTGCAGCAGTCAGTGGCGGCACTTTCCCGGCGTTGTTCTGGCCGTCTGTCATCAGGATCACGATCTTGCTCCGCCCCTGAACATCGCGCAGCCGGTTCAAAGCCGCGGTCAAAGCCGAACCAATCGCCGTGCCGTCCTCGACCGACCCAATGTTCAGGTGGCTTATCGTTTCGAGGAGAAAATCATGGTCAAGCGTCGGAGGCGACGCGATGTACGGTCGGCCGGCAAACGCCACCAGGCCGATTCGGTCATTTGGCCTTTTCTTGATGAAAGCGGTAAGGACCTCCTTGGCAACGTCGAGCCGATTGGCCGGACGTCCTCGGAGCTGGAAATCTTCCGATCGCATGCTGCCGGACAGGTCAAGCGCCACTACGATGTCTATTCCCGCCGCCTTGACCTTGGCTTCGCCCATGCCGAGCTGCGGACGAGCCAGCCCAATGATGCACAACACCAATGCGAGCCAGCGCAGCCGCGACAGAATAAGTCCAACGCGCGACCGTCCAATGCCTGCGACGTGCTTGACAATGGCAACTGACGAATAAAGAAACGCAGCCTGTTGGGTTCGCCGTTGGCGCAGCCATGCAAGCGGCGGCAAAAACGCCAGCAACAGCAAAAACCATGGATGCGCGAATCTCATGTCAGGATTTCCTGTCCACAGCTTCGAGTGCCGACCTGGTTTCGGCCGGGGCTTGTTCCCCGGACACGGGCGCATTGGGAACCGAAGTAGCCCACTGGGTCTCCTCCACAAGCCGAACTGCGGCGTCGTACAGGCTTCGCAATTCCGGTTCGCCGGGCTCGTAGCGGGCGAACTTCACAAGGTCACAACGCATCAAGAAATCAGCAAGAGTCCGTTTTTGGTCAAGCCCCAACAATGAACTGTCCTGCAGTTCGACCAGGAATTCATCCGTCGTTCGCTCCGGGGCGCGGAGATTGAACTGTTGTTCCAAATAGACACGAATGATTTGTGAGACTTCGACGCAGAAGGGTCCCGGCTGGCCTATCAGGGCAAGAGCAGCGTGCAACCGGTCACGCGCAACAATATGCGGCGGGATTTGGATTTCAGGCTGTTGCGTGGCACGGCGCCGCAACCTGAACCAGAAAAACGCCGCGAGCGCCGCGAGCAAAACCCCGGCAACCAGCAAACCAATCCACAGCCAATTCCCGCCCACCGGCAAAGGCGGCTTCACCTCGCGAATATCCACGGCGATCATCGCGTTGGTACCTTGAGCGGGCGTTTGCGGAGCGGCCTGTTGTTTGGGTTTCAGCGGCATGGCATGGAGAACCGGGTGCCGGCGCCGTCACGGCTCAGCCGCGACGGCGCCGTCTTTCGCGTGTTTCGAAGAACCTGCCCAGTGCGGTTTCGTATGGCTGATCGGTGCGCAACTGGATGGTGTCGATACCCGCGGCGGAAAACAGCTTCTGGAGATCGCGTTGGAGCCGTTCCTGGCGCTGGGCGAATGCGACGCGCTTGCGTTCGTCGCCTGTATTGATTTCAACCACCTCGCCGGTTTCAGCGTCCTTCAAAACAAGGTATCCGAGGTCCGGCAGCCGAAGTTCGTACCGATCGGAAATCTGCACCGCCACAAGGTCATGTCGCCTGTTGGCCCTGCAGAGCGACGAAAGCGAGGCCTGCGAAAGTGTCTCGGACAATATCACACGCCGTCTGAGGTGCGCCGCCATGTCCTCACGAGTCGGAGCTGTTTGACCGAGAAAATCGAACAAAATAACCACAATAGCCCGACGGGGCACAACGCGGCTGAGAAACTCGAGCGCGTGGTTCAGGTCCGTCCCGCGCCATCTGGGTTCGTGGAACAGGATTTCCCTGATCACCCTCAGCACGTGTCGCCGCCCTTTCCGTGGTGGGATGTACTTTTCGACCGCTTCGCTGAAGAGAATCAGCCCGACCTTGTCATTGTTGCGGATTGCCGAAAAAGCAAGAACAGATGCAATTTCCGCTGCCAGTTCGCGCTTTGACTGTTCGCCCGATCCAAACAACCCCGACCCACTCAGGTCCACCACCAGCATCACAGTAAGCTCGCGTTCCTCGACGAACTTTTTCACGTACGGGTGCTGCATCCTCGCCGTGACGTTCCAGTCGATGAACCTGACCTCATCCCCGGGCTGGTATTCGCGCACCTCATCGAAATTCATTCCCTGCCCCTTGAAAACGCTGTGGTACTGGCCCGCGAGAGTCTCGGTGACAAGCCTGTTCGTCCGCAGCTCGATCATGCGGATTTTCTTGAGTATTTCTCGGGGGATCATGAGCAGGAAACGATTTTCATTGCGCCACGCGAGAACAGCCGAACTCTGACCGGCCAATGTTACGGCACGGGCAATTCATCGAATATCCGCTGCACAATGTGCTCGGGGGTCTTTTCTTCAGCCTCGGCTTCGTAGGTCACAGTAACACGATGCCGAAGAACATCCATTCCGATGCTCTTGACGTCCTGTGGTGTGACATAGCCGCGGCCCCGAAGGAATGCGTGCGCCTTCGCACACAGCGTAAGCGCTATCGTCGCCCGCGGCGACGCACCCAGTTGGATGAAGTCTTTGACCTGAATCTTGTAACGGTCCGGTTCCCGCGTGCAGCAGACAAGGTCAACGATGTAATCCTTGACCTTCTCGTCGATGTAAATTTGGTTGATTACCTCGCGCGCATGGAGGATTTCGGCAGCCTTGACAACAGGCCCGGTGACCGGCTGCCCGCTTGTGCGCGCCATGAGATTCAGAATCTGCCGCTCTTCCTCGCGCGACGGGTAATTGATTTTCAGCTTGAGCATGAACCGATCGACCTGTGCTTCAGGAAGCGGATAAGTGCCTTCCTGCTCGATCGGGTTTTGCGTCGCAAGGACAAGAAAAGGCTCGTCGAGTCCGAATGTTTCATTGCCAATCGTGACCTGTTTCTCCTGCATGGCCTCGAGGAGCGCACTCTGCACTTTTGCAGGCGCGCGGTTGATCTCGTCGGCAAGGATGAGATTGGCAAATATCGGGCCTTTGCGCGTCGTGAACGTGCCGTCCCTGTAAATCTGCGTGCCAATAACGTCGGCGGGCAGCATGTCAGGGGTGAATTGAATGCGCGAGAATTTTACGTCAAGGCATGCGGCAAGCGATTTGACGGCCAGTGTCTTTGCAAGGCCGGGCACGCCCTCGAGCAGCAAGTGCCCGTTGGCGAGCAACCCGATAACCATTCTTTCGACGAGGTATTTTTGTCCGACGATCACCTTGGACATCTCGGCCATCAATGGTCCCACAAAAGCACTGGCCTTTTGTACCTCATCGTTTATTGCTGTTATGCCACTGTTCATATTCTTGGAAGTCGCGAAGAGATTGACAGCCAATAGCCCAAACCGTTCACTCTTTCAAGAAGAGTGTGTGCGCGGTGTTGTGACAGTTTTTGATTCTCCAACCCGGCATCCGGACGTTCGCCAGATGGTTTCATAAAGACCTCTTGCAACCCGGCAATCCTCGCCAATCTGAGCGCGTAACGCTCCAATATCATCGAACTTGCGCTCGGGCCTGAGGAATTTCAGAAACAAAAGCTCGATTTCCTGTCCGTAAATCTCGCCGCCAAATCCGATCAAATGAGCTTCGACGCGGATCAACTGTTGCTCTCGTTCGACAGTCGGACGGAAACCGATGTTGACCACGGCAGGCCCCGACCACGCTCCGACCTCGGCGTGGGCCGCATAAACACCGTTTGGTGGCACAGCCATTCCCTCCACTGCAAGATTGGCGGTGGGAAATCCAAGTCGGCGGCCCAGCCGATCGCCCTCCACAACCTTTCCGGCCAACGCATACGGTCGTCCCAGCAACGCACGGACTTCGTCGAGATGACCCGCGCGAATCAGGCGGCGAATTCGAGTGCTGCTGACCGGTTCACCGTCGAGGTTCACAGGAGGGATTGCTTCGACCTCGAACCCCAATTCACGACCGAGATTCTGAAGAAGCTCGACCGTGCCCTGTCGGCGATGTCCAAATCGGAATTTTTCTCCAACCAGCACAACGCGAAGCCCGGGGAACTGTCTGACAGCATCACGCACAAATTCCCCGGCGCTCTTCTCGCTGAACGCCTTGTCGAAATGAATCAGCCACGTCGCGTCAACGCCCAAATTGGAAAGCCCGCGCAATCGCTGGTTCAAAGTTTGAATTGCAGGCGGGGCATGATGCGGCGCAATAACGCCGGCCGGGTGCCGATCGAAAGTCGCCACAAGAGCCAGCGCGCCCTCGTTTCTTGCGCGGGATACGGTCCGGCCGATCACAGACTGATGTCCGAGATGAAGACCGTCGAACATGCCGATGGCCATGCACAGCGGCTGCGTTGCCGATTCCCATTTTCCCGATTGCGTTATGATCTCCACAGGAGCTCAGACCGGTCAACAGCACGCCGGATTCAATCAACCCGGTTCCGCAAGCTTCAGAAACGGGATCACATGGCGTTCGAGTTCGGCCGTCGTCAATTCCATGATTCGCGACAACGGCAGGGCGTTGTCCACCGAGAATCGCCCAACTTGAAGCCGGCGCAGACTCGAAAGGTGCGCGCCACAGCCGAGCTTCTGACCGAATTCATGTGCGATGCTCCGGACGTAAGTGCCCTTTGTGCACACGATCCGGAACGTGGCAATGGGTTCCTCATATGAACTGAATTCAAAGTTGTAAACGTGCACCAGCCTCGGCTTGCGCTCGACCTCGACGCCTTTCCGGGCAAGCTTGTAAAGCGGCACCCCGCCAACTTTTGCCGCTGACACCATCGGCGGAGTCTGCATCAGATCACCAACAAACTGCTGCGCCAGTTCATTCATCTGCTCCAGCGTAAGAGGCGGCACTGGCAACGTGCTGATGATTGTTCCGTCAGCGTCGTAGGTATCAGTCGTTTCCCCCAGTTTGATTGTTCCGGCATAAACCTTGTCCGCTGACATCAGTTTTTCGGACAACTTTGTGCCACGGCCCAGCACGATTATCAAAAGCCCGTCAGCATTTGGATCCAGTGTGCCGCAATGTCCCACCTTCCGAACATTAAACTTTCGGCGGATGGCATCCACGACATCGTGCGACGTTGGTCCGCGCGGTTTGTCAACCAACAATGCTCCGTCCAAAGGATTGATTTCACACAATGGCATAGGTCAATTGCTCCGGTCGATCGCCTTGCGCACTGCAGCCAGCACTTTGCGCTGCACAACTCGAGGCGATCCCACGATTCTCGCGCCCGCAGCCGCAGCGTGTCCGCCTCCGCCAAACTGACTCGCAATCAGATTGACATCCACTGACGGACGCTTCGAGCGGAAGCTGACGCGGATGAGTTCCGGCTCGACCTGCTCGAACACACATGCTACGATGACAGGTTCGATTGCGCGGAGATGGTCTATGAGCCCCTCGGACTCCGCCGGGTCGGCGCCTGAGCGCGCAAAATCGGCCGGTCGCAGCCAGAAATATGCAATCCGGTTCTTGTGGATCAGGCGAAATCGCGAAAAAAGGTACCGCAAAAGTTTGACGCGCGACAGCGGGAACGACTGGTAAACTTCGCGACATATTGTGCCCAGATTGGCACCACGTTTCACCAATTCACCGGCCGTGACAAAAGTCGTGGGCCTTGTTGATGGATACTGAAACGAACCTGTATCTGTCGAAACCGCAGTGAACAAACAGTCGGCTATACGCGGTGTGATCGGCCACCGCGCATACTTCAGCAGCCGAAATACAAGCTCGCCAGTGGATGGCTCGCGTGTGCAGACCCAGTTGATGTCACCAAACCGAGTGTTGCTCGCATGGTGATCGATATTGATCAGGATACGGCGATTCTTGATGTGTTCAACGACCGACCCGAGCCGCTCATAACTGGCAGAATCAACCACAATCACACAGTCAAAATCCCCGTTTCCGTGCGGTCTTTCCAGAAGCCCGTCAGGGTCAAGGAATGCGAGTTTCTCGGGTATTCGGTCTTCGTTCCAGACCGAAACACGCTTGCCTTCGGCGCGGAGTGCCAATGCCAAACCAAGCTGCGCTCCAATGCAGTCCCCGTCCGGTCGGACATGCCCTGTAATGCATACTGTCTCGGCCTGGTTGATGGCCTCGATGATGCGCTCCACAATGCGAGGCGTTTTTTTCATTGGAACAGCAAGTGTTTCCACAGGCTTCCGAAATTCGCAGATCAGTCGCACGCGCTCAGGTCGGCTCCTATGTCTGGGACTTCTCGATTTCCTCGATGATCTGAATAACCCGGTTGCCGCGTTCGACAGAATTGTCCGCCACAAACCGGAGAGTCGGGGTGTATTTGAGGATGACAGAACCGGCAAGCATGTTTTGGATTCGCGCCCTGTGCCGCGTCAGGAAGTCGATGCAGCGCCGCTGCTGTTCACGTGATCCAAACATGCCAAGGTAAACTGTCGCACTGCGCAGGTCGCCGGCCAGAACAACTTCATTGACCGTGACAAGCCCGGCTTCTGACACCGGCAGCTCGCGCAAAAGTATTTCGCTCAGTTGCCGTTTGAGCAACTCGCGGACGCGTTCGTATCGTCTGTTCTCCATTTCAAGTATTCGAAGCGCTTCAGCAGCCTTCTAGAGTTCTTGTGCGACCTTTTCGATGCTGTAAGACTCGATTACGTCGCCTTCGGCATAATCATCGAACCCGGCCATGCGGATGCCGCATTCCATGCCGTTACGCACTTCTGTGACCTCGTCCTGAAAACGCCTCAGTGTCAGAATTGTCCCGTCAAACACAACATTCTTGCGGCGCACAACACGGGCTTTCCCCTTGACTATTCGGCCATTTGTCACCACGCATCCGGCCACACTCCCACCTTTGGAAAGAAGAAAAACCTTCCGCACTTCAGCCGTGCCGAGCACCACTTCCTTCTCGATCGGCTCGAGCAGCCCGGCCATCGCCTTGCGAACATCGTCGATCAATTCATAGATGATCTCATAAAGCCGGATTTCAACACCGTCACGCTTCGCAAGTTCGCTCGCAGCCGCGTCAACCCGCGTATGAAAACCGAGTATGACAGCTTTCGATGCCGAAGCCAGCAGCACGTCCGACTCGTTCACCATCCCAACCGCACTGTGGATGATCTCGAGCGACACCTTCTCCGACTCGATCTTCTCCAGCGCATCGGCGATGGCTTCCACAGAGCCCTGAGTATCCCCCTTGACAACCAACTTGAGAACCTTGGCGGATTCCTTTTCGAATCGACTCATCAAATCCGAAAGCGTCATTGCCATGCGCCGTTCCTCGCGGTTGGCGCGTTCGGCCTCGGCGCGTTGCTCGCACAGCTCACGCGCTTCTTTTTCGCCTGCCACAACACTGAACTCGGCACCGGCTTCGGGCACACCATTCAACCCCAACATTCTGACAGCCATCGAGGGCCCGGCCTGCTTCAGTCGTTTGCGCTCCTCATTGATGAGCGCCCTGACTTTGCCGTAATACTTGTCACAAACCACAACGTCGCCAACAGACAATGTTCCCTTTCTGATGAGCAGCGTGGCTACAGGGCCACCGGCCTCGATGCCCGACTCGATAACATTGCCGGCTGCAGGGCGGTTCGGATTTGCCTTCAGCTCGAGCAATTCGGCCTGTAACAGGATCGCTTCGAGCAGCTTGTCAACCCCCTGTTTCGTGAGGGCAGAAACTTCGACGAACATCGTGTCACCGCCCCATTCATCAGGGACAAGGCCCCTTTCCTGAAGTTGCTGTCTGACACGCAACGGGTTGGCATTCGGATGGTCGCACTTGTTAATCGCGACAACAATCGGGACGTTGGCTTCCTTTGCGTGGCTGATGGCTTCAAGGGTCTGCGGCATCACACCGTCATTGGCTGCAACCACCAGCACGACAATATCCGTAACGTTCGCACCGCGCGAGCGCATTGCGCTGAATGCGGCGTGGCCGGGCGTATCGAGAAAAGTGATCTGCGCGGTTTCCTTCGGTTTGCCGGGCCGCGGAACTTCAATTGTGTATGCGCCAATATGCTGCGTGATACCACCCGCTTCATTCGCAGCCACATTGGATTTCCGGATAACATCAAGCAACGTCGTTTTCCCATGATCAACGTGACCCATGATCGTCACAACCGGCGGGCGCGGTTTGAGCAATTCCGGCTTTTCATCAAGATCAACCTTCCGTCTCGGTGGCGGCTTGTGAACTCCGCCGCCCTCCTGACGCCGCTCGAGCTTGAATCTGAAATTGTACTTGGCACACACGCGCTGGGCGTCTTCGGGGTCAACCGTTTGATTCACGGTCGCGAAAACGCCCATTTCCATGAGGTCTGCTATCACCTGGAACGGTTTCTTCTTCATCGCCTCGGCGAGCGACCTCACAGTCACCGGAGGTTTCAAGCTTATTTCTTCGCCTGTGGCAACAGGAACCGTGGGCCGCGCAAGCGCCGCAGGCGCCGCACCCCCCGCATCGCGACGAGTCGGCGTCCCAACGCCAGCAGCCCCACGTTGACCATAAGACGTCCCCGCTCCCGCACCCCGCGCCGCAGGAGCAGTCTCACGGCTCTTCTGCCCCTCCGCTTTGCCAAATGCAGGGCGCTGGACAGGCCGACCACCCGCTTTCTCCTGGGGTTTGGGACGCGACGGCAACTGAATAAAACCAACCTTGTCACCAATTCTCGGCTTCGGCGGAGGCTGCGGTGGCGCAGACGGAGGCGCCGCCGGTGATGGTGCAGGTGGAATTTGTGGCGCCGGAGCAGCCGGAGCGGATGTGGACATCGCTGCGCCTGCTGTTGGCGCCTGCGCTTTCGGCTCGGAAACCGCCTGCTCAATCCGAGTTGCGACGGTTTCAGCGCTCACAGGCGGTCGAGCTGTTTCTTGAGCCGCAGGTTTTCCGGACACGCCCGGCTCGACCGCAACCTGCACTTCATGTTGTGCCGATTCTTCGGCCTTTGTTTTCTCACCAGGTTCAGCCGAAGGCGGGACCTCAACTGGCATCGGTCCTTCTGCGCGCTGTTGGCTTGCCGGGGTTTCTATTGCAACACCGGTTTCCGGTACTGGAGATATTGGAGCTGCCGCAGCCGGTGGCACCGGCAACACCACTTCAGAAACGGTTGCAGACGCAATCTCGCGTTCAGATACGCCGGGTGCAGCCACGCCGGGTGCTGGCTGAGGCTCAGGAGAAACCTCGACCGGCGCCGGTTGCACGGCTGTTGGCGCTTCAACTTCCGCCGGCGGCGCTGGCTCAATGGCGACCTCGACCGGTTGAGGCGCTTGCGGTACAGGCGCTTCTGCCACTGGCGGTGCCGGCTGGGCAATTTCTTCGGCAACAGGTGCAGCCTTTGGTTCGGCTGCGACCGTTTCCACCGCAACCGCGGTTGGTCCGGTTTCAACTGCGGCGGGCGCAGCCTGTTGCAGTTCGGGTGCTGGCTGTTGCTCGACAGCAGGAGCTTCTGTGGGGGGACCGTAACCCAGCTCATGGAGTTTTTCTTCGAGGTACTCCGCTGTGATTTTGTCGATGGTACTGGATGCCACGCGCGCGTGGGTGATGCCCAGCTCCTTTGCTGTTTTTAGAACAACCTTGCTTTCAACGCCCAGTCTTTTGGCTATTTCGTATATTCTAACGGGCATACTTTGTCTGACCCACGTTCTTTGTCGCTAATGTCCAGTTTGTGATCCTGGTTGTCGTGATATTCGTTTCGCTATCCAATTCCCTGCACAGCCGTCTATTGCTGTGCGGGCAACGGATTGATGTTCAGTGTGCGCCGCTGAGCTTCCGCCCTTGCCGATTCGATGATCGAAGCAGCAGCATCACCTATCTCAGGAATTTCAGCAAGGTCCGCAACCTCGACCTGCAATATATCTTCCAAGCCGAGGAAACCGTGGTGAACAAGGGCGTCTGCCTGGGCCTCTGTGATTCCCGGAATGGAAGCCATCGCTTTGACTGCCTGAGCCACTTTCTCCTCGAACCCCATGGTCGTAACCTCCTCGGGCTCGATGTCCACTTCCCATCCGGTGAGCTTGGCGGTCAAACGCGCGTTTTGACCGCGCTTGCCGATCGCCACAGACAGTTGATCCTGGGTTACAATCACCCTGACACGTTTGTTTGCTTCGTCGATTTCGAATCCCTTCGGCTTTGCCGGCGCCAACGCGTTGGCTATCAGGGTCTTGATGTTGCTGTCCCACTTGATGATATCGACCTTCTCATTGTTCAGCTCGCGCACAATGTTCTTGACCCGCTGGCCGCGAAGCCCGACGCACGCGCCCACAGGGTCCACTTTGTCGTTGCGAGACCAAACAGCGATCTTGGTTCTGAACCCCGGTTCGCGTGCAATGGCCTTGATCTCGATTGTGCCGTCTGCAATCTCCGACACCTCCAATTGGAACAGTTTGATTACAAACTGCGGGTCGGCGCGCGAAAGGATAATCTCAGGTCCGTGCGGCGTGTTTTCAACCGCTTTGACGTAACAACGAAGTCGCTCGCCGATCTGATACTCTTCGGTCGGGACACGCTCGCGACTGGGCAACAGTGCCTCGTACCTGCCAAGATCAATAACGACGTCAGAACGCTCAAAACGCCGTACAACCCCGCTCACAATGTCCCCGGTCCGGTCTTTGAACTCGGCAAAGATAAGGGCTTTCTCAGCTTTGCGCAAATGCTGCATCAGCGCCTGTTTGGCGTATTGAGACGCAATGCGGCCAAAGTTGGCCGGCGTGACTTCCACCTCAAGCTCGTCACCAAGTTGCGCGTCGGGCTTGATTCGCCTGGCATCGGCAAGAGAAATCTCGTCGTGCTTTGAACCCACCTTTTCTGTCACGACGAGTTTCGCCCATGCCTTGATATCCCCATTCTTGGGGTCGATGGTGCAACGAAGTTCCCTCGCCGGTCCCACCGCCTTCTTTGCGGCGGAAACAAGCGCCTCTTGGACAGCCGCAAGCAGGACATCTTTGCTGATGCCCTTCTCGCGCTCCCAGAACTCAAGCACCGCTAACAGTTCGTTGTTCATACTAAAGCCCCATCCGGGGAACAAAAAAGCCGGTAGAATCTGCATCTCCGACTTTTCGCGCTGGCCAAACCAGCAATCTCTTCAATGTCAGACCAAACCGTATGCTGCCCGGCAAGCTTCGTCAAGCCCCGATTATTCGCGCACCGTATCCGCGGGCCAACATGCTCCAACATTCGCCGATTTCTGCTTGTTTTGGCCGCCCACAGCGCGCAATCGTATTGCGGATTAGATGACCAAAGTTACACCCGAATCCATCAGCCAAATGAAAGGCCGCAAACACATCGCGGCCCTCACAGCGTACGATTATCCAACCGCAAAGCTCTTGTCCGAAGCCGGCATTGACATCATTCTCGTCGGTGATTCTCTTGGAATGGTCGTCCTCGGATACCCCGATACAACGTCCGTAACCATGGCCGACATGGAACATCACACCCGGGCAGCAGCCCGCGCAATGCCCCAAAGCCTCCTTGCCGCAGACCTCCCATCCGGCAGTTATGACACGCCCGAAACGGCTGTTGCCAATGCAAACCGGTTGATCGCCGCGGGCGCCGAGGCGGTCAAGGCCGAGGGCGGCCTGGCAATCGCAGAACAAATCAAGGCAATCAGAACCGCCGGTATCCCCTTCCTCGGCCACATCGGCATGCTCCCCCAAACAATACACAAGGAAAAACGTTACAGAATCAAAGGCCGTTCACTCGAAGAAAAACAAGCATTGATCGCAGATGCCCAATTCCTTGCCGATGTCGGGGCTTTTGCTGTCGTGCTCGAGCTCGTCGATCCCCCCTTGGCCGCCGAAATCACAAAACGCATTCCAATCCCGACCATAGGTATCGGCTCGGGCAAGGACTGCGACGGACAAATACTGGTTTTCAACGACCTTGTTGGCACCTTCCCATGGTTCCGTCCAAGATTTGTCAAGCCGCACCTCGAAGCCTTCGCACTGATGCGCGAAGCAATAACGGCGTGGCGCGCATCAATATAGTTCCCAGCCTCCGTGTCTCTCAGCGCAGCGCGACACAGCGCCCAGCTTGGAAGGAACGCCTTTACCTCGCCCCAGATCATTCGCCTGCGGCGGCGCCGCGCTGGATACATATACTGACGAATCGATCATATTTGCGAAGATTTTCAAACTGCGAGTTGGCTCAGTTTGTCAGTATCTGCTTCTCTGGCAGCGAGTAGTGCGGTCACCACAGTGCAGCCTCTGGAGTGTTACATTGGATAGTCTGCCCGGAACCAAATATGGGGACAGACACTGAGTATCTGCGACCGGACTCTTGACCCCACTGGACCCGACCAAAGCGCTGGCCGGACGGTCCAAGCGGTCCCCGTCGCCCAGATATGGGGACAGACACGATGTCCGATATACCGATCAGGAACGTTCAACGTGAAACGTTCAACTCTCAACTTTTAACGGGCTGACCGAAAGGGCGAATGGTGGGCGGGATATGGGGACAGACACGGAATTTGGACGACTGGACTCTTGACTCGGCGGACCTGTCCAAGCGCCGGTTGGGTGGTCCAAGCCGGCCCTGGCACCCAGAGATGGGGACAGACACGATGTCCGATATACCGGTCAGGAAAGTTCAACGTGAAACGCTCAACTCTCAACTTTTAACGGGCTGACCGGAAGGGCGCATGGCGGGCGGGATATGGGGACAGGCACGGAATTTGGACGACTGGACTCTTGACCCGGCGGACCTGTCCAAGCGCCGGTTGGGTGCTCCAAGCCGGCCCTGGCACCCAGAATGGGGACAGACACGATGTCCGATATACCGATCAGGAACGTTTAACGTCCAACGTTCAACTCTCAACTTTCAATGGGGTGACCGAAAGGGCGCATGGTGGCCGAGATATGGGGACAGACACGAAATTTGGACGACCGGACTCTTGGCCCGGCGGGCCTGACCAAGCGCCGGTCGGACGGTCACAGCCAGCTGCGGCACCCAGAGATGGGGACAGACACGATGTCCGATATACCGGTCAGGAACGTTCAACGTGAAACGTTCAACTCTCAACTTTTAACGGGGTGACCGAAAGGGCGCACGGTGGGCGGGATATGGGGACAGACACGGAATTTGGGCGACCGGACTTTTGACCCGGCGGACCTGTCCAAGCGCCGGTTGGGTGGTCCAAGCCGGCCCTGGCACCCCGAGATGGGGACAGACACGATGTCCGATATACCGATCAGGAACGTTCAACGTGAAACGTTCAACTCTCAACTCTTAACGGGTTGACCGAAAGGGCGCATGGTGGTCGGGATATGGGGACAGACACGGAATTTGGGCGGACGGACTCTTGACCCGGCGGACCTGCCCCAGGGCCGGTCGGACGGTCGCAGCCGGCTGCGGCACCCAGAGATGGGGACAGACACGATGTGCGATATACCGATCAGGAACGTTCAACGTGAAACGTTCAACTCTCAACTTTTAACTGGGTGACCGAAAGGGGCTTGGTGGTCGGGATATGGGGACAGACACGGAATTTGGACGACCGGAACCAAATATGGGGACAGACACTGAGTATCTGCGACCGGACTCTTGACCCCACTGGACCAGACCAAAGCGCTGGCCGGACGGTCCAAGCGGTCCCCGTCGCCCAGATATGGGGACAGACACAATGTCCGATATACCGATCAGGAACGTTCAACGTGAAACGTTCAACTCTCAACTTTTAACGGGGTGACCGAAAGGGCGCATGGTGGTCGGGATATGGGGACAGACACGGAATTTGGGCGGAAGGACTCTTGACCCGGCGGACCTGTCCAAGCGCCGGTCGGCGGTCCAGGCCAGCTGCGGCACCCAGAGATGGGGACAGGCACGATGTCCGATATACCGGTCAGGAACGTTCAACGTGAAACGTTCAACTCTCAACTTTTAACGGGCTGACCGAAAGGGCGCATGGTGGGCGGGATATGGGGACAGACACGGAATTTGGGCGGACGGACTCGTGACCCTGTGGACCTGCCCCAGCGCCGGTCGGACGGTCACAGCCGGCTGCGGCACCCAGATATGGGGACAGACACGATGTCCGATATACCGGTCAGGAACGTTCAACGTGAAACGTTCAACTCTCAACTTTCAACGGGGTGACCGAAAGAGCGCATGGTGGGCGGGATATGGGGACAGACACGGAATTTGGACGACTGGACTCTTGACCCGGTGGACCTGACCCAGCGCCGGTCGGACGGTGCAAGGCGGCTGTGGTGCCCAGATATGGGGACAGACACGATGTCCGATATGCCGGTCAGGAACGTTCAACGTGAAACGTTCAACTCTCAACTTTCAATGCGGTGACCGAAAGGGCGGATGGTGGCCGGGATATGGGGACAGACACGGAATTTGGACGACTGTACTCTTGACCCTGTGGACCTGCCCCAGCGCCGGTCGGACGGTCACAGCCGGCTGCGGCACCCAGAGATGGGGACAGACACGATGTCCAATATACCGGTCAGGAACGTTCAACGTGAAACGCTCAACTCTCAACTCTCAACCGGCTGACCGAAAGGGCGCATGGTGGCCGGGATATGGGGACAGACACGGTGTTTCGCCGACCGGACTTTTGACCCGCCGGCCCTGACCAAGCGCCGGTCGGGCGGTCCAAGCCGCCCGGGCGCCCAGATATGGGGACAGACACGATGTCCGATATGCCGGTCAGGAACGTTCAACGTGAAACGTTCAACTCTCAACTTTTAGCGGGGTGACCGAAAGGGCGCATGGTGGGCGGGATATGGGGACAGAAACGGAATTTGGACGACTGGACTCTTGACCCGGCGGACCTGTCCAAGCGCCGGTTGGGTGGTCCAAGCCGGCCCTGGCACCCAGAATGGGGACAGACACGATGTCCGATATGCCGATCAGGAACGTTCAACGTGAAACGTTCAACTCTCAACTTTCAACGGGGTGACCGAAAGGGCACATGGTGGCCGGGATATGGGGACAGACACGGAATTTGGACGACCGGACTCTTGACCCGGTGGACCTGACCCAGCGCCGGTCGGACGGTGCAAGGCGGCTGTGGCGCCCAGATATGGGGACAGACACGATGTCCGGTATGCCCATAAGGAACGTTCAACGTGGAACGCTGAACTCTCGACTTTCAACGGGGTGACCGAAAAGGGCGCATGGTGGCCGGAATATGGGGACAGACACGGAGTTGAGGCGACCTGGCTTTTGACCCGCCGGACCTAACCTAGCGCCGGTCGGACGGTCCGGGTCCGCTTTGGCGCCCAAATATGGGGACAGACACGATGTCCGATATACCGATCAGGAACGTTCAACGTGAAACGTTCAACTCTCAACTTTTAACGGGGTGACCGAAAGGGCGCATGGTGGGCGGGATATGGGGACAGACACGGAGTTACGGTGATACGTATCACTGGGCTTTTCATGACGGTACTGTGAAGTCGGTATCTGCAGTGCCTGTATTTTTTTTGAGGAGGCGCGAGCCGGGGGCAGGGGGCGAAGTCGAAGCAGATATTTCTCAGCGCGGCGCAGGCGCAGCCGAATGATCCGGGCGAGGTAAAGGCGTTCGTTCCAAGGTAGGCGCTCTGTCGCGCCGCGCTGAAACGGGCGACTTCGTCGCCAAATGGGGAGATGCGAGTGGGATCAGTGGCCGAAAAGTTCGAAGGCAAGAAGTCTCGAAGCACGCGCTGATCTGCAATTTCGGCGCAGATTATCCAATATTATACTCGGCTCCAAAGGCCGCACTCTGGTGGCAAATTGAGCAAACTCGCAGTCTGAAAATCTTCGCAAAAATGATCGATTTCTTAATATAGTAACCCAGCCCGGCGGCGCAGAGATTTCTGATCAACGGGCGAATGCACCGCGTCTTTGCGCGTCAGGGAACTTTGGTTTCGGCTCCGCCGGGCTGGGAAATATGCGGTCCCGAGAATCTCGGCGCGTTAGCAGACCAAGACCGCGAAACTTGATTCCGGTGAGATACGGGTTACTCTGAACATATTCAGTCCCGCTTTGACGTCGTTCTTTCCATCACGCGCGCGGGCAAATGCAATATTTCTGCACAAATGTCTTGCAATGTGGGCATCATACAGGGTAAAGACGGCCCCAATAAATGACCGCTCATATTGTTTTTTCTCTGGTTGGTTGCAACCGAACCCCACGCTTCCACGCCTTGATTGCCGGCGCATTGCTTGCCGTGAGCGGGTGGCAAACGCCTGTCGAGGCTGCCACGTACGTTAACCGCGTTGGCCCCGGCGGCGCGGTAGTGGATGTCACGCTTGGCAGCCAGACCTGGAATGCAGCCGGCAGCCCATACATTGTCGAAGCGCGCCTCACGGTTGCCGCTGACGCAACACTCACCATTCAGCCCGGCGTAACTGTCCAAGTGGACGTGAACCGTGGCATTTACGTATATGGCACACTATTGGCCACCGGGACAACGTTTACCAAACTGGGCGACGCCGGTTGGCTCGGCCTTTACCTTGCGCCGTCGGCCGGCGCCTCCAGCATGGACGGCTGCACGATTGCCTACGCCGGCAGCGGCAACCTAGGCTATATCCGCGGTGGCGATCGCTATACCGCCATGTTCCTGGACTCATGTTCACCCAGCATTGTGAATTGTACCGTTCAGAACAGCGCAAGCCACGGCATCGAGCTGTGGGAAGCGTCTCCGATCATACTTAACACGTCGTTCGGCAATCTTGGGGTTGACCGATATGCGATTGTATTTGACACAGTGAACTCGGCGCCCGTCATTGGCGGGATCACTTTAGCGGGTACCGGTATTGCGGGCATATACGTGCCGCCGGGGCAGACTTTATACGGAACCAAGACTTGGAACAACCCGGGCGGCTTGTCCTATTACACGCATGGCGATATCTCACTTGCGTCGGATGCTTCTTGGACGATCGAGGCCGGCACGACCATCAAGGGCGCCGACACGCGTTTTCTCATCTATGGCACGCTTCGGGTTATGGGCACGGCTGCTCAGCCTGTAACATTCACCAGCCGCAATGCCTCACCAGCGGCGGGCGACTGGAAGGGCATTTATCTTGGCACCGGCGCGGGCTCATCTGAATTTCATTATGCGGTTGTTTCGTGTGCAGGCCAACCGCACTTGGGGTATTTCCATGGTGGCGACCGCTATTCGGCCATGCTCGTTGATACCTGCAACCCCACGTTTGATCACCTGACGCTGGACCGCATCGCATACAACGGCATGGAATGCTATGCTGCCAGCCCGGTCATCAGCCATTCCACGTTCCGATCTTGCGGTTCGTCAGCCTTGGTCGCTCAGGCAGGCAGCCGCCCGACAGTCGCAAACAGCACATTCGAAGGCAACGGCACGCGGCAGGCTTACACCGTCTGGACAGACGCAACCTCCGTGCCCACTCCAACCAACAACATCTTCCTGAGCAATACCATGCAAGGTGTGCAGATAACGGGCGGTATCATCAATGTGAACTCCGAATGGCGTCGCTGGGCTCCTTTTGCCCCGTACGTCGTTACAGGCAACACCACGGTCGGCAGCGGCGTTACCCTCACAATCGAGCAAAGCGCTGTCGTCAAGTTCCAGAATAGCGGCCTTTACGTCAGCGGAGTGCTTTCGGCCAACGGATCGCAGGCTCCAATCTGGTTTACTTCATGGCGTGATGACAGTGCGGGAGGCGACTCGAACGGCGATGCCACCTCCAGCGCACCTGTTGCCGGCGACTGGAAGGGATTTTACATCTCGCCCAATTCCGGTGATTCAGTGCTCGATGGTTGCCGGTTTCGATACGCCGGAGGTCCGCTCGGGTACTACCGCGGCGGGGACCGTTACACGGCGGTCTTTGTTGACAGTTGTTCGCCGCCGATCCGGAACTGCCAGTTTCTCGATAGCGCCAACAACGCAATCGAGCTGTGGAGCTCGCACTCAGTGGTGATCAACAACCATTTCAATAACCTTGGTGCCAACAGCCACGCCATCATCTACCACACCGAGGACACGTTCGCCACGCTTGCCGGTAACACTTACAGCGGATCTGGGCGGATGGGCGTTGCACTTTGGGGCGGCGTCGTAAGATCAAACCGCACATGGGACACACCCGGCCTCAATTTCCCCTATCTCATCTACGGCAACATGACTGTTGATACCGGTGTGACTCTGACCATTTCGCCCAGCACGATCCTCAAGTTCTGGAACACAGGCTTATATGTCTATGGAACACTCATCGCCGACGCGGCAAGCCAGCCGATTGTGTTTACATCATGGGCGGACGACACTGTGGGCGGCGACTCGAACAACGATGGAGCCGAAACCGGTCCGGCCCCTGCCAACTGGCGTGGCATCTACTTTGCGCCTTCTGCAGGTGATTCAATCGTTCAGAACTGCACGTTCCGCTATGCGGGTTCAAATCTGGGGTATTTCCGTGGCGGCGACCGGTATGTTGGGATGTACCTTGACAACTGCTCGCCGATCATCGCCGACTGCCGCTTTCAAGACCTTGCCAATCATGGCATCGAACTCTGGGAAAGCCGCGCCACCATCCTGAACAATGCCTTTTCCAACCTTGGGCAGGACCGGTACGTGCTGGTCTATGACACTGTCAACACTGCGCCTGTGCTCGCCGGCCTTTCGCTGTCCGGGACAGGCATTCCCGGGATTTACGTGCCGCCTTCGCAAACGATGGCGGGTGTCAACGTCTGGAACGAACCAGGCGGCGGCCTGTGCTATTACACCCACGGTGATTTGAGCGTCGCAGAGGGCGCTACGTGGCAGATCGATCCCGGTGTGGTGATCAAGGGTGCGTCCACCAAGTTTTGGATTCGCGGCACACTCCGCGCCCTCGGTACGCCCGGCCAGCCGGTCTCGTTCACCAGCCGCAACGCGACTCCGGCGCCAGGCGACTGGTACGGCATGTACTTTGGACCCGCCGCAGGCGCCTCCGAACTGCGACATACCACAGTATCCTACGCCAGCGGAGGAGTGCTGGGGTACATCCGCGGCGGGGAACGCAGGACCGCAGTTTTCGTGGATGCCTCGGCCCCTGTGTTCGACCACTTCACACTCGAGAACTGCCTGATGAACGGCTTTGAGCTCTACGCCGCAAACCCTTCTATCAGCGCAACCACGATCAAAGACTGCGGCTGGCACGCGCTCATCGCCCAGGCGGGGAGCCGGCCATTGCTCAACTCTGTCCACTTCGCGCGCAATGGTGGAAGCGGTTATTACACAGTATGGACCGATGCAACTTCAGTGCCGGTGCCCGTTGCGACCACATTCGACGCCAACGCATTCCAGGCCATACAAGCGGCGGGCGGCACTCTGGGAGCGGATGGTATATGGAAACGTTGGGCTACCAATGCGCCTTATGTGCTCACTGGCGACATGACAATTGCACAGGGTGTCACTCTCACACTCGAACCTGGTGTGCAGGTTAAGTGCTTGAACACCGGAATGTACGTAAACGGTACACTGCTTGCAGACGGCGCGACCGGTCCTATTGCATTCACCTCGGCTTTGGATGACACAGTTGGTGGCGATTCCAACGGCGATGGCGCGAACACCGCCCCGGCCGCGGGCAATTGGAAAGGCATCTATCTCGCACCCACTGCAGGAGCTTCTGTACTCCAGAATTGCTCGATCCGCTACGGCGGCCAACGTCTCGGTTACATCCGCGGCGGAGACCGCTACACGCTCGTTTACGTGGACGCCTGTGCGCCCGTTCTCAAACAGTGCTTGTTCAAAGACAGCTCTGCGGCAGGTTTGGAACTTTACAGTTCGGCCGCTGTTGTCAAAAACAATCAGTTCGCCGATTTCCCTCCCACAGCCTATGCAGTGGTGTATGACACTTTGGATTGTTTTCCCGACATCAACGGGAACAGCAGCGCCGGGACAGGCATCTTGGGTATCTGGGTTCCGGGCGGTTACATCGGGTCTGGCACATGGCAATGCCCGGGTACAGACTTCCCTTACTATCCGGGCTGGGACCTGAGCGTGGTCGAAGGCGCAACGCTGGCCATCGAACCCGGCGTCATTGTGAAGTTGACCGATGGCGTCTATGTCAATGGCACACTCCAAGCGCGCGGCACTGGCGACGCGCCTGTCGTTTTCACCAGCCGCAGCGCTACGCCTGCGCCGGGCGATTGGAAGGGTATTTATTTCGCTCCGTCTGCGGGCGATTCGACACTTCGACATGTCAATGTCAGTTACACCGGCAAGCGCCTCGGCTACATTCGCGGCGCTGACCGCTACGCCGGTCTCTTCGTCGATGCAATCAATCCAACGATCGAGAACGTCATTGTCAGCCGCGGTTCAGCCGCCGGCATCACTTTCTATGGCAACAGTGGTCGTCTAACCAGTTCGCTCGTTTTCTCGAACGCTTCGGACGGTATCAGTCTTCTGGCTGGCTCGGCACCGCGACTGGTGAACAACACAATTTGCGCCAACGGCGGGTCAGGCATTGCTTGTAACGACGGCGCGCCGCTGGTCGTGAACAACATTCTGGCAAACAACACTCTCGATGGCATCAACTGGTCATCTCCAGCCGCCGTTATCCGCAACAACTGCTTCCACGCAAATGCGCGCTCGAACTTCAGCGGGCCGGGCGACATTGCAAGCATCAACCTTGTTGCCGATCCGCTCTTCGCCAACCCGGCCATCGCCGATTTCCATCTGGCAGACGGTTCGCCTGTAATCGATGTTGGCGATGACTCGGTCGTCCAAACGTTGTGGGAAGACCTTGATGGCCGCCTGAGGCGCTCAGGAGCGCATGTGGACATCGGCACATATGAATACGGTGCAGCCTTTGCCACCCGCCAATTGGACGGCCTTGTCCGCAATGCCGGTGACTCGACCTACACCGGCCAGGGTGTTTTTGATCCTGCGCTCCAAACCAAGAGCCAGACAATTGAAGCGGGGGCTACTGCCATATATCATTTCAAATGGCAATTGACCGGCAATATCGGCGACATCCTCAACCTCAAGGCGCCAGCCGCGCCATTGGGATGGACCGCCAGGTATTTCAAGAACTTAACTGGCACCGATGAGATCACCCAGCAGATAACATCAAGTCCGGGCTGGTTCTCAGAACTCATGAACCCGGGAGACACCATTGTCGTCCGCCTCGAAGTCACCCCCGGCACAAACCTGGTCGCCTACGAGTCTCTGTCTCTCCAGGTCAACGGTTCACTCGATCACGCAGCGAGCAACCACGACGCTCTCAGGGCCGTGACGGTGAATGCGTTCCGACCGGGTGTGGACCTGCTGGTTCGGCGCGCCGACGACTTCGTGTTCTCCGGTGGCGGGATCGTCAATTCAACCGGCGCTGGCCAGACCCTGGCTCAGGAAACCGCCGCGGGCGAAACAGCCACCTTCTTTGTTGAGTTGGAAAACAAAGGCAACTACACCGACTCCTTCCGCGTTCATGCAGGCGGCGGCGATGCCAATTTCACGGTAAGGTACTTCGACGCTGTATCCGGCGGCAACGACGTCACGCCCCAGGTGACAGGCGCAGGATGGCCGGTCACTGACCTTCCTTACGGTGCCACTGCCAGTTTTCGTGTCGAGGTGACGCCTGCCGCAGGTGCGCCTTCGCCACTCGAAAAATCTCTTGTGTTCACCGGTGCAAGCACAGCCGACCTCGCCTTTGCAGACACTGTCAAGATGACAGTCTCGGTGGTCAGCAATGCGTCCACGCCACAAAAGGGCATGTACACGCTCGATGCTGACTTTGCCAAAGGCGCTTTCCTCGGCACACGGAGCCGCTCAGACAGGCTCGAACTGACCGAGGAATCCGTCACGTTCCCATTCATCTGGGTCCCCAACTCGAACGAAGGAACCGTTTCCAAAGTCGATACACGCGACGGTCGCGAGATTGCACGCTATCGCACAGTGCCGCAAGGCACGTACAGCGCGCCATCGCGCACAACTGTTGACCCATTCGGCAATTGCTGGGTCTGCAACCGCGGCAGCGGCACGGTTGTCAAGATCGGCCTCTACGAAAGCGGCAACTACGAGGATCGCAATGGCGATGGCATCATCCAGACATCACAGGACCTGGACGGTGATGGCAACATCACAGGAAGCGAATTGCTGCCGTGGGGCCAGGATGAATGTGTGCTCATCGAAGTCATGATCGTGGCCGGCAAAGAGGCCACTTACAAACCCGGCGAATTCACCGGCGCGTATCCTTCTTACGGCGACAACGGCGGCGCGCGCGCAATCGCATCGGACGCACAGGGCAATGTCTGGGCCGGCCACTACAATGATCGCCGTTACTACTACATCAATGGCCAGACCGGCCAGATTCTGCGCACCGTGAATCTCGAAGGAGTTGACTATCGACCTTACGGAGCCGTGGTCGATTCCAACGGCATCCTATGGAGCGCGGGCGGCGACAGCGTTCTCCGCCTTAACCCGGCTGACGATTCACTCAGCAAGATATACATCGGGCACACTGTTTATGGTCTTGGCCTGAGCCGGGACAACCTTCTCTACATCAGCGGTTGGGACCATACCAAGCTCAGCCGCGTCAACGTACTGACCGGCACGAAGGATTGGACCGTCCCCGGCGTGTACCAGTCGCGCGGCGTTGCTGTGACCGACGACGGCGATGTCTGGACCGCCAACTCCGGTCCCGGCACCGTCACTCGCTGGTCGCGCGACGGCGTTATAAAAGCGACCATATCCGTCGGGAACCAGCCAACCGGTGTTGCTGTTGATGCAGAAGGCAAGGTGTGGGTTGTTGACCTTGGCGATGAGTACATCCACCGAATCAATCCCGCTTACAACACCATTGACTTGAGCAAGCGAATCATTGGTGGCAACCATTACGGATACAGCGATATGACAGGTATCGTGTCGCGCAACGCCACCACACGATTTGGCCTTTGGACCATTACACACAATTCGCGGTACAGCCAAACTGCGTGGGGCCGCGTCTCGTGGACAGCCAGTCAACCACCCGGAACCGCCGTCAACGTCCGCGCCCGCAGCTCCGAAGACCGCCTGACATGGTCCAACTGGCAGACCTGTACCAACGGCGTCTGGTTGAAAGACATGCCCCCTGGCAAATACCTCCAAGTAGAAGTCGCACTCCAGATACTCAATGGTACCGTACCGCCAACCGTTGATGACGTGACAATCGAGCCCAGTACGGGACCGAGTGGACCTCTTGTTCTCCACATCTCAGAAGCCGGTGCGGCGATAAAGGTTGCATGGCCACGGAACGCTGGCGCAAACGCGCGTCTGCAAATCAACCAGACACTCGATCCGACCGGTTGGCAGAACGATCCCGCGACGCCGCAGAGCGACGGCGAATCCTATTACCGCCTGTTCAATCGACAGGATGCGCCGAGGTTCTTCCGTCTGCGTAGCGATTAGCCCGCGTCGGACCGAGCAGTCTTTGCCGAGCCAGGTTGTGCAGCGCGACCGCGATCCTCAGGCAAGCGGACCACTATCCGCTTGCCTTGCGTGCGTTTTGTTGATTGGTCCGTGGGGTTCCACAAATGGCCATGATCCCGGTCTCAGATGCTCCCCGCTGTCGCCCATCTCACCGCGTCTGGCTTCGTCATCAATGATCACGGCTCAATTCATGCAACTGCGGAGGAAGTCCGGTCCAGCCGTAGTTATTACAACAACGACTTGACCAACCCAACCCGTTGCCCTGGATTCCCTCTCGCCCTGGGAGAGGGCAAGGGTGAGGGCCCCAGACCGGTCAATGAACAGTCAACCTCCAAAACACTCGACAGGACCAATCATGAAACCGTGCAGAAAGTCTGGGCAGATTCTGCAACATTGTACTCCAAAGGCCGCACCGTGGTGACCGCACCGTTGGCTTCCAGAGAAACAGATAAACTGAGCAAACTCGCACTGTGAAGATCTTCGCAAATATGATCGATTTCGCAATATAACAATGCAGCGCAGCGCAGGAGCAATCGAATTGTCAGGCTCGTTGTTTCAATCATTCAAACCCGAAAGTCCCAATCTGTGCTCCGCCCTGAATCTGTGTGGACCCCCGCTCAGAGATTTTATGTGGGCAATTCTCAAAGATTTCGACCGGATTACAGATTTGGATTGGTGCCGCACAGATTCGGGGCGGAACACAGATTTGAAATTGCCGAGAGTTGATGGCACTGGCGCCCGCTTGTTGCCTTTTGCGCCTTATGAGCCTTTTCGCGGCCATTAATTGGCTTGCCAGGGGGAACAATAGCCGCGACAAGGCGCAAAACGCGCAAAAACAGCAATGATGGACCGCAAGGAACCGCGACAAGGCGGCGCATTTGCGATCCGCGCCGAACTGCGGGTTCCATCTCCTCTGTTAGCTCTTGCGCCTTTTGCGATAACAATTCTCGAGGTGTGAACCAGTCGGTGCACTTCTCTTGCTCTTGCTCCCCCGGCGTGCGGTATTCACCGGATCTGGCCGGTTCGTTCTCTTCGGGCACGCGGGAGTCTGCGCCAGTGGCGACAGAATCATGGCAGGACAGAATCATCACACCATCTTTTGTCACCCGGTCCGCCACACTGACAGAGCCGTACCATTCGAGACGTTCCTCGAAGGCCATTATCAGACGCCACTGGTAGTGACGACTGTCCGGGAAATCCACCGGGCTTTGCCGACCCGAAGACTTCAATTAACAACTCGCCCTGTGCGCCCTCACCCAGAGTCCGAACTGTGAACGGCTCACAAACAGGCTTGACGGTCTGGGCCAAACCAAGTACACATATGCTGTACTGGGCAACGGCATGGGCACTTTCCGCGAAGACGGTCCATGGTCAAACGATGACGTCATCGAGACCAACCGGTACGGTTTGCGATCGGCACTGGCAATTGCGCAGCCGACAGGTCAGTTCCTGGTGACGAACAGTTGGGACGCCGCTGGCCGATGGCAGACAGTGGGTGGAACAGCCGGCACGTTCACATATGCCTACCCGGCTGACACTGCATCGAGCCTGCCTGTGGCAATCAGCCTGCCCGGCGGCGGCTACATCACAAACCAATACGACGCACTCGCCCGCCTGACCCGGACCGAGCTGCGGACCAGTGGCACAGCGCGGCGCAGTCGCAACGAGACGGTCGCCGCGACAGAATTGCGCACGTTGCATGGACCGTACGCTCCCGCGCCGCGCTGTCCGTGGCGACTTCGTCGCCCAGCCGAGAGGGTGGAGCAGATACACAGAATTGGGGTAATCCGCTCAAACACGGAACTCTGCCGAGACGGGACGCGCCCTGACCCGCGACGCCTTTTGGCCCGTTGCGCGTCAGAGCTCCGCCTTCAGGCGGTGCAGTGTCCTGCGTTTGCAGCAGCAGGGATACTGCCCGTTCCTGCCCGTAGAAATAGAAACACCAGATGGACAAGCACGACCGTCGAGACACTTGCCGCCGTGCCCATTGCGGTCAACCGCCAATGCACGCGAATCCACGCGAATGACCGGCGTAGCAATCCTGCGACGCGAGACTTTTCCGTTGGGCCGCATTGGACATACATTTACAATCACGAGAACTGGCTGACCTGTGTGCAGACCGACACGTATTACACACCCGAGTCGTACAGGTTCAAGGTTGAGTTTGTGTATGATGGGCAGGGGCGGATGCGGATCAAGCGCAACTACATTTGGTCCGGCGATGGATGGTACGGGAGCGGAGGTGAGACGCGGTATTTGTACGATGGGATGTTGATTGTTCAGGAGCGTGATAGTGGGAACATGCCCACCGTGACATACAGTCGCGGGCGTGATTTGAGCGGAACTGTTGACGGCGCTGGTGGGATCGGCGGTCTGCTGGGCCGGAGTCACGGATACAGTTCGGGCAGTTGGACATACCACAACTTTTATCACTCGGACGGCAACGGCAATGTAACGGCCCTGGTCAACAGCAGCGGGACATTACAGGCCAGTTACATTTACGATCCTTACGGGCGGCACCTGTCGGGCACGGGAACGCTGTTGACGTCGAATGTGATGCGGTTCTCGAGCAAGCCGTGGGTGTCATTCCTGAGTTCATCTGCGACAAGTGGCCTCTATTACTACGGGTACCGGTTCTATGACCCGTACCTGCAGAGGTGGTTGAATAGGGATCAGGTCGATGAATCGACTCCATTTAACCTCTACCTCTTTGTGGCGAACGATCCCATGCGCAGCGTTGATGCATGGGGACTGTATGAAGAACGCCAGAATTCGAGGGGATCAAGTGATATTATCGTGGACAACTGCGAAATCGTGATTCTTTATGGACACGGAAGCTTGCAGAACCCGCACAGATTTGTTTTCAATGGTCCATTTTCCTTCGGGCATTTCGTTGGGTGCGGTGATGAATCAACGAACCAAAGAATAAGGAGGAAGGGCCGCCACATTCCTGGAGCCCCCTCTACAGTTGAGGATCTGCACTCTGGACCTAGTGCGAGGTGGCACCCAGATTTGATGTTCGCCAAACACCTCGACGAGGCGATTGCGGCCGCCAGAAAACTAGCAAAAGCCTTGTGCGACTCAGGGAAATGTAAAAGAGTGGTGATATACACTGTGGCAGCAGGTCCTGAGAGTCCTATGAACCCATTGGGTTCAAACAGCCACCTCCCGCCGGAAAGCAAAGAAGTGGTCGAATGCTGCACTGGAAAGTAAATGCTTATGTTGGTCTTGAATCGTGAACAAGCGCTCCCATTTGTCGTGGCTGTTGTCCTATGCACGTTCATGATAGTGTCCGGAGTATACGCGGTTGCCGACGCTGAGTTCACACGCAGTCTCTGGGCCACAAGTGGGCGTCTGCCACCAGCTATCACAGAGCTTTTCGCAGGGGCCTACAAATATGTATGGATCACATCGTTCCTCATGGTAATTTGGGGTGTTTCCATTATCGCGCGGAAAGAGTCTTCCTTTGCCGTCATTGGATGGTTTGGCGCGGCTGCAGCAGTTCAGTCGACTTTTTGGCTCATGTTCATGCTGCTTGCCCTTTACCTCGCAAACCAAACGTTCAAAGTATGAATCCATTGGGCAGGATGAGATTATGCCATACCGCGTTTGCTCAAGCGGGACCAAGCGAGACTCCTGTCAGGAAAATGGCAGGTCGTGGGGCGCGAAAAAATCTTTATCGCGGTCACATTTACCAGAAACGGCTCACCAGTGTCCAGACTGACCCATACTACACAGCAATTCCGCAAGCTGGGTCAATGTCCCGCGTTCTTCTCGGGAAGCCGTGTTTTTCTCTGTGGGATCGCACTGCCGAACCGAAGGCAGGCTGGCCTGTCACCGGTCACTTCAAAAAGGACCGCATTTCGACCCAAGGTGGTCCCTTTTGACCGTCCGCTGACACATAACCACTGATGTCCTAGAGACAATCGGTATGAGAATCTTCAGTCTAGTGAGAAACTTGCTGGCACTGTTAGGCGGGGCAGTGAGCTTGTTCGTGCTTGCCCTGATCGCATGGGGTATCATTTCG
>Ga0315298_1002171_pt1 | contig 34048 bp, 35 predicted proteins | sample WHS_1_MG_FD_203077 | JGI IMG/M metagenome (GOLD analysis project Ga0315298, IMG submission 203077) | Extremophilic microbial mat communities from Washburn Hot Springs, YNP, Wyoming, USA - WHS_1_MG | ecosystem: Environmental > Aquatic > Thermal springs > Hot (42-90C) | place: USA: Wyoming...
TACCCAGCGGCAATGAGAAACACGGCAAAGAACAAGCCGGTGATGAAGACAACCCCGGTCACTACCGCACCCATCAGCGGATCGGCTCGCAGCAATGAGGGCAGCTTGGCCAGAACGACACCCAGAGGCAGGATCAAGAAGAAGAAGGCCACGCCTCCAAATATGATAACCAGAACCGTCGCAGGGTCGGGTCTCAAGGGTGTCCTCCTATGCTAAGGCCTCCTATGCTAAGGCCGCTCCAGTTGCTGGCTTTGCTCTTGCTTCATGTACCCATAAATGAGGTAGCTTCCTCGCGCACTCTCCCGGATCACGCCCATGGTGATCATGAGGAAGACGATCGACAGTCCGGTAATTGCCAGCGCCCATCGTAAGCCGCGTCCGCCGCTGCCCCACGTGAACGTACGCCGTTCTCGAAAGTAGAGCACTAGATTGACGAAGCTAAATAACACGAGTCCACCAAGGGCCATGTATTTCCACGGTCTCATCTGGCCCAGTGGCACCTCCTTGGGCACCAGCAGCAGCAAGACGAGGGCGCCGATAATCCAAACGAACGTCCACATCCGGGTGGCCGCCTGGGGGCTCGAGTTTCCGCGCCGTATTGATAAAGCGAGGTAAAGGTTGCCCAGAAAGAGCACAGCACCCAGAAAGAAGCCCTGCACGAGAAACAGCCACGCGTTCTCTCCAGCCATCATTCGCTCAAAAGCTCCCGGGGAACCCACCTGAACCTGGTGGGCATAGAACCAGCCGGCAAAAGGTTGCAGAAGAGCGAGGCTGAGGCCAAGGAGCAGGGCTGCATCGGACAGCCAGTCGTAGTGAGCGACGTCTATCTCGCGACCGCGCCGCCTTGGAAAGAGAATCATCGTGCTCGCAAAAGCGGCAAGCAGCAGAGCAGCATAGGACAGGTTGCCGACATGCCGATGGACAAACTCCGTGGGCCAGCTTGGGTTCAACGCCGCGCTCCGTAGTGTAAGTTCGGCCGTAGGCGTGAGTTGGTAGGAGCTAAGAAAGATGATCAAGGAGATGAAGCTGAAGGTCGATATGGCGAAGGTCCAGCCGATGGCCATGTGCAGTTTTCGTCGTGGTCCCAGCCTGTCCCAGGTCTCATAGTAAAGATAAGCGCTAACGGTCATCACGAACCAGATACCAAGGACCACGACTAGCGGCCAGAAGAAGATCCCAGTAAGCACTCCAAAGAGACGCGGGTAGAGCCCATAGATGGCCACGAGAGCAAAGACTACCCAGGTCGCACCAAAGGCGAAAAGGCGTACAATCGTCGAACTAAGATCATGCGCCAGCTGCCCCCAACGCTCGCCGCCTGGGCGGAAGCTTAGCCATTCCGCTGTAGGCGCTAGGATGGCTGCGCCCATAATGAAGGCGACAATCACTATGTGGACCTGGAAGAGTATTCCGGTAAGCGCTGTGCTCCCAATTACCGGTACCTTGATAGGAATATCAGGGATCACTCGTTGGCCTCACTCACATGGGTAAACAGCGAGGTTATTTCTGGCTCGACATGAGCCACTGGCTTGGCATGCGCCACGGCTTGAAAGGCCAAGTAGACCAGCGGCAGCGTGCCGCCCAGAATGATCACAGTGTCCCCTGGCAAGCGCGCCCATTCGAGAGCGTTGACCACGCGCCCGAGGACGAAAGTCAGGCTGCGGGCATGCCAATACCCGTGTTGGACACTGTCGTACACCTGTAGCATGCCGATGGGGAAAAGGTTCACCAAGGCCATCCATGCCAGGCCACCATTCATCGCCCAGAATGAAATCTTCTCTGCCCGGATGCTCCAGCGGTCCGGACGGACAATATAGCGCAGACAGAAGAGCAGCAGGGCTACGGCCAGCATGCCATACACGCCAAACATTGCCGTGTGGCTATGGTTCACGGTCAGAGTCGTACCGATTTCGTAGTAGCTGACCACCGGCAGGTTAATTAGGAAACCGAAGATGCCCGCGCCTACGAAGTTCCAGACCCCGACCGCCACGAGAAACCAGACTGCCCAACGGTGAGGGAATTCCGTTGAACCGCCAGTGGTGACCTCGCCGATTTGCAGGAAGCTCCAGGCCTCGAAGGTGAGCAGCAGCAGGGGAATCACTTCCATCGCCGAGAAAAAGGCGCCGAGGGCCATGAACTGGATGGGCGAGCCGTTGAAGTACAGATGGTGTAGGGTGCCTACTACGCCGCCCACGGAATAGAGGATGATGCTTAGGTAGATCACCCGCGTGGCGACTTTCTCGGAGACGATGCCCAGCAGCACGAAGGCGTAGGCCACCGTAGCCGTGGTGAACAGCTCAAGGAAATCCTCCACCCACAGATGTACTACCCAGAAGCGCCAGAAGTCCACTACGGCAAAACCACTGTCGGGGTTGGCCAGCAGCCCCACCGCGTAGAAGACGGGAATCGCTAGAGAAGCATAGAAGAAGAGATATGGCATATTCCCTGGGTCCTCTCCCCGGAGCTTGGGCCGTAACCCGCGGAAGACGATAAAGGCCCAGAAGAACAAGCCGACGATCAGTAGCGCTTGCCAGAGCCGGCCGAGATCGAGGTACTCCCATCCCTGCGCGCCCACCCAGAACCAGACCGCACCTAGCAGGTCGCGCATGCTACCGGCCTCTCCCAGTAGGCTCCCGACCACGACCACCACTAGCGCCCCAAGGAGCATATAGGCCAAGAGCTTCTGCCGCTTCGGCTCTCGTCCAGCGATGAGAGGGGCAATGAAGATGCCGGCCCCGAGATAGGCGGTAGCGACCCAGAAGATCGCCAACTGCAGATGCCAGGTGCGCGAGAGGTTATAAGGCAGGATTGCCGCGACGTTGAGACCATAGAAGGTGCCCGTAGGATCGGCACGGTAGTGAGCGAGAAGGCCGCCGTTCAGGGTTTGGGCCAGGGCAAGCAGCGCTACCACGAGGAAGAACCAGGCAGTCGCCCGCTGCCCAGGCGTGAGAGCTACTTCGCCTGGCGGCACAAACCGCACCTTTCGCTCTTCCTGCTCCGCGCCTCGCCAGCCAAGCCAGTTGTACCGGCCAAAGAAGAACAAGACCACGCCGGCACCGCCAAGGAGGGCGGTAATCGAGAGAACGCTCCAGACTACCGCCTCAGAGGTTAGGACGTTACCGGCCAGAACCTCAGGCGGCCAGTTGCCCGTATACGAGTAGGTGTAACCGGGACGGTTGGCCGTGGTCGCCCAGGCTGACCAGGCGAAATAGGCAGTAAGCTGCCGCAACTCCTGGGGATTTTGGATGTAGTTCGGAGGCACAATGTTCTGACCCTGCGGGCTATTGAATCGGTCACTGTAGAACGCGTACAGAAGGTCAAAAGCCCTGGCCTGACCAGCACTGAAGGTGAGCTTATCCGCGGTGGCGTCGTAGCTGTTCTGATGTAGTTCCTGCGCCACTCGCTCTTGCGTGGTCGGATCGCCCGGCGCGGACGTCGCCCCTGCGTAGAAGTTCCTCATTTCTTCGGCTTGGCGGTGCAGGTACTCGGCGGTGAAATCCGGGCCGAGAATGGCCCCGTGGCCGAACAACGAACCGTACTCCATCAGACCGTACTTTTCGAACACTCCCTGTCCGGAAAACACGTCACTTTTCGTGAACAGTACGCGCCCTGCCGGATCGACTACCTGGCCCGGGATGGGAGGCTCACCGCGATAGATAGTAGCGCCAAGGATACCCAGGACTGTGAAGCCGAAGACAAACGTAAGCACGGCCCCATGTAGCCAGCGGCGTGAGATGATCATTAATCCTCCTTCCGAACCCTATCTGCCGGAAGGTAGAGTTAGCTGACTGTGTGCGTAGTCAATTGTGATCGAGCCGAACTGGCTGAGCACGTCTGATCCCAATAGGCCTTGCAGGCCCTGCTGACCGGGGTGCTGGGTCGCGAGGGTTATCGAAATCGCGCGGCTCGCCGGCAGTGAGACGTTGCCGGCTCGCCAGTTGTCGATACCGATGAGATCGGCCTTCTCGCTCCCGATAATGCCACTTACTTCCTCAGGCTTACCCACTACGGGCAAGTCCAGTTGCTCTGCCAAAGGACCATCGACCAAGGACTGTGACGCTCCAGTGTCTAGAGCGAAGGTGAATGGTCCTTGGTCTTTGATGTAGACGGGTACGATCGCCACCACGGCGTGGTTCTTGCCCTCAATTATCTGGAGGGGTATTGCCTGCCCTTTGCCAGTGCCGCTCCTGCAGGCTGCTTGGGCCAGGATCAAGACGATCAGTAGCCATTTCAAGGGACTATGCTCAGACGCCGCCACTTGCCCATGGCGCGCTGCGCTGAAGCGATGGGGCCGCTGCATGTTCTCCTCCATGGTCTTCTAGGACTGATGCTCGCTTGCGCTGCTTCTGTTTGGGCAGAGTCTATCCGTCAGGTGGGCCTTTTCGCCGGACCCCTCGCCGGTAGTCGGGGGAGCGGTTGCTGGTTCTCTTGCAATATTCATGCCAGCCCTCGGCAGCCATGCTGCTTTAAGACGCGGTCCCCGCGGGCGGTTTTATGATCGATGCCGCGTCATTTGGCGAGCTCTCCCTCGATCAGTTCCTGCAGCACCGTGGCATCATTGAAGCGCTGCTCCCGAGAGCCGTATAGAAGCGTCAACGTCCCGTGTCGCGCTCGCTGCACCAGATCTTCGATCAGGGCCTGCTTCTCCGGTCTTGACAGCTCAGCCTGATACTGCCGGCGGAATTCTTCCCAGCGCGCGGGGTCGTGACCAAACCAGCGGCGCAGCTCGGGCGAAGGCCCTAAGTCTCGCAGCCAGGCGTCAAAGTGGGCTCTTGCCTTCGACATCCCTCTGGGCCACAACCGGTCGATCAACACGCGGTAGCCGTCGTCTGGTCCTGGCGGATCATAGACTCGCTTGGTAGTGACCATCTTCCTCTCCCAGTTCAGGTTCCTGTCAGTAAGGGTGCTAGGACTATGCTGATGAAGTCTAGAAGGAAATGCATGACGATAGGGGCTACCAGGCTCTTCCGCCACACATAAACTAGCGCGAAGGAAACGCCCACGAGGAATATCGTGGCCAGCCCAGCTGTCCCTTCGTAGCCATGGCCCAGGGCGAAAACCACTGCCGAAAGGAGGATCGCTATTGCCAGGCTTCTGGTCATGCCAACGAACCGGAGGATCAGGTATCCCCGAAAGATAGTCTCCTCGGATATCGCTACGATGACGACCAGCACGAAAGCAAGGACGAATTCCCAGTAGCCTTTGGCTGCTAGAAACGAGGGGAGGGGAGTCGAGGGCCCAGAGAGCCCCGCGGCTCTGAGGGCGCTTTCGATCAGGCCAGCACCGATGAAGACCACAACAAAGAAGATAACGCCCACACCGATTTCCATCCACACGTTCCTGGCAACCCAGCCGATCGCCCGGATTGGTTCACCGTTGCGCCAAAGAAAGAAAAGGATCAGAGCGACGAGGGCCAAATCTCGCAGGATCGTCGCGAAGGCTGTCAGTACGAAGCTCAGGCCTCCTTGCTGGACGACGAAAAGCGAGAGCACCATGGATGGCAAGATGAGAAACAGGAAAACGCAGACCTCGACTAGTTGCGTCCCGCGGCTTGGGACAGGACTGGTGAACGCATCGGCTTTATCATGAGGATCGGTTGCCACAGACAGCGCCTCCTAGAGAACGAGAGTGAGGATTGGGCTCGCCATGAGAGAGATGCAATTGCCGTGCCAGATCCCTCGCTGGCGATCCGGGACTCCGGCCACGCTTGGCGAGCTATCTGAGCCTCGCCTTGTCCGGCCGAAAGCGCTTATCCAGGCGTGTGCCGAGCGGACACTATACTGTCGGGAGGATACAGAACCCCGCGTCCATCGCAATGTTGGTTCAGCCCAATGGCTTTCAATTGAACAAAGGACGGCACCATCACAGATTCCTGTGATGGTGCCGTTTGTTTGGATTAGCGATGTGCAGACGACGCTTCTGCTCGCGTTGCTGGTTAGAGTCGCCTACTGGTTCGCCTTTCCTTTTACCTCGGCATCTCGGTGTGAGACCGTCGCGTTCGCCAGACTGGGAACACTTCCCTCTCAAAGGTACTGTGGATTAGGTGCGCTCCAGCCGCATACCAGGCGGCGAGGCCGCTGGCGATGGCGACAGCAGAACCGGCGACGATGACGCCTCTCGTGTCGGTGAAGGCGCCAACCGCCAGGATGACTGACGCCGCGAACAGCAGCCCAGTGACCACAGTTAGCGATACGCTGTCGGCCATCGACGCAATCCAGAGGTAAAGGGACACGGCCGCCCAGATCGCAAAGAAGAACCCTAGCACGCCCATGACCGCTCCGCCCGTCAAAGCGATAGCCCCGGTGCCGATGCCGGCCATCAGGGTGCTAAGAGTCAGCCAGAACGCTCCATAGCTGGTGAAAAGGGTTGCCGACATGTTGTCACGTTTGCGGAAACCCCACATTCCTGCCAGAAGCTGAACGATGCCGCCGAAGAAGAAGCCGACGGGTACGAGAAAACCCAGCGATTCTGGATAGTACCAGCCGACCCCCACGATCCCGGCGAGGAAGGTGGTAATGCCGAAGGTCGTTAGCCCCATCGCCATTGGGCTTGCTACGGAGCGCTCGGCGGCGTCGACCAGAACATTCCGCTCCTCCTCCGGGCTGATCGCCCTCACAGGCATGGCGGTGACTCGGCCCTCTTCTGGCCTTTCCGGTCTTGCCGGTTGTGGCATTGCCATTTTGACCACTCCTTCGTTGAGATACTCTCTAGTTCACGAGTTCGTGCTTAGCTTCCGTCCCGTTCACGGGCGTCCTGGTTCTCTACTCGGAAACTAGGAGTCATCAGTAATATCCCTTCAGACGCCTCGCCGGTCGCCATTTGCGCTCTAGTGAGGCGTCCCACTTGACTCTATAGCATAACCCGTGCCGGGGTTATGTCAAGAATATACTGCTCGAATTGCCGATCGCTTCGTGATAATGTTGAGCGATCCGAGCTCGAGATGCGCCGCCTTTCTTTCCGCATTTCCAAGCGTCCGAGACGGAAAAGGTCGTGGTCATGGAGGACCATCGTCCGGCCATCCCCCCGCTTCCTTTTCCTCCGACGGATGGATGTGGCGAAAGAACAAGTAGTAGAGTAGCGTGTTGATCAGTTGGAAGAATGCCGCCAGCACTATCGGCAGGTTCAGGGAGACTGTCTGCATCAGGTAGCCGGCCAGCGCTGGAGACGCCGATCCGGCAACCTGGGAGGGAAGGCTACTCAACCCAGCCGCGCTGGCTCGCTCGCGCGGCTCGACGATGCCCATGACGTAGGACTGGCGGACGGGGTTGGAGAGCGTATTCACGATCATGCGTGCCAAATAGAGCGCCGCGGCCAGAAGGTAGGTGGGCATCAGCACTTGCAGGGCGAGAAGGACGACGGAAAGGGCGCGCGTGATCACGACGGTGTTGACCGCGCCAAGCATCCTTGCCAGGCGTGGAGCGGTCAGGTATGACGGTGCCGTGGCGAGGTTGATCACGAAGAACAGCGTGCCAATGGCCGCGGCATCCACGCCGTACCGCGCGTGAAACCAGTAGACTAGCAGTGGTCCGAGAAACCCGACCGCCAGGCCCGTCGTGAAATTGGTGGTAGCAAACCGAAGCACCAGGTTAACCGTCTGTGGCGAGAGCGGTACCAATCGGCCCTTTGGACCAGCGGACGGGGGTTCTGTCAAGGCTCTTTCGCGCACCGGCAGCACGACGATGGCCATAACGATACCTAGGCCGGCGGTGAGGGCAAAGAGCAGCCGGTCACCGGCGACTAGGCTTAGTCCCAGCCAATTGAGCAGCGCCGTGGGTACCAGGGCGATGAGCGAGCCGATCGCGCCGGCCAGGACCCCCACGAAGGATACGACGCTGAAGACCGCGGTGCGATTCTGCTCGCCAGCCTGCTCGGCAAGAAGCGCCTGCTCGGCCGGGAAGAACGGGCCCCAGGCGCCACCGCTACCTGCGCCACCTCCCCGGCCGACAGTAGAGACCGCTGCGGCGAGTAGCAGGATCAGGAAGTTGCTCGACAGGGCGAAAACGAGGCCCCCCAAAGCAGTCAGCAAAGACAGAAGGATGAGAAAGAGCTTGCGACCATAGCGGTCCGCAAGGAGACCGACCGCCGCCGTGAGCAGGGCGCTCGATATCGCCGAGGCCGTGAAGAGAACCCCAATGGCTACGGCGCTGAATCCTAGGCGCGCGAAGTAGATGGGTACGATGACAATCAGGTAGGCCTGCGTAAGGCTGCGCAGGGCGCGCTGGACAAACAACAAGACCAGGTCACGCCTGAGCCAGTTTGGCCACCTTAGTCGGGTCATAGAGCTGTGACCTCCTAGGTCATTAGCGGAAAGAGTCCGACTTGACATTCCCGATTCGGTGCCGGTCCCGTCAGATCAGGCGAAAACGCTTGAAGATCGCTACTTTGACTGGATCCATTAGCAGCATGAATGCTATGGCGATCCCCAAGACGACTAGCACTAGAGGAAGGCTGACGGCAGTCATCAGTATGCCGCGCATCGCCAACAAAGTGACTACAATAAGATCTGCGACTGTGGCACTAACGAGCCACTTGCTGGGTCGTGCCGTCCAGAAGTGGTGGCGCTGGCGTACCAGATAGACCGTCGCCTGCCCCGTGAAAACGAGCATCACAAATGTCAGGGTCTGAACTTGCGGCAAAGTCAGGTGAAACACATCCATAGCCAGATAGAGTACCAAGAACGACTCGATCAGCACCAGCAACGCCAACAGACCGGCACTAATCATCAGCGGCGCGATCCGCCAGCGGTCGGGCCTTGAGGAGTAGCCGACGCTATCGGTCGCGATGGACATGGTCACAAAGTCGTTGGCGAAGAGGAGCAAGACCACTAGGAAGGGCGTGACCACAAAGGTTCGGGTGACAAAGAACGCTAGACTCAAGAACAAGGCAATCTGAAAGGTCTTAATGATCTTGTTTAGCGTATAAGTCAACATGCGTTGATAGATGCGCCTACTGGACCGAACCGCGCCGACGATGTCTAGCAGGCCAGGGTCGGTGAGCACCATGCTAGCGGCTGCTTTCGCCACGTCTGTAGCGCCAGCCACGGCGATGCCCACCTCGGCTTGCTTGAGTGCCGGGGCATCGTTCACGCCGTCGCCGGTCATGCCTACGATGTTGCCGGCGCGCTGCAAGGAGCGTACGAGGTTGTATTTGTCCTCGGGAAACACCCCGGCGAAGAGGTCGCACCGCTCGGCGATCTGCGGTGCCGGCGCCTGCAACTCCTGCCGGTCGCAGATGCGGTTCCCAATACCAACTTGCACAGCAATTGCCAAAGCGGTGGGCGCAGTGTCGCCGGTGATCATCTTCACCTGGATACCCAGTTCGTGCAATTCGGCGATTAACGCCGGGGAGTCCGGACGCGGCAAGTCGGTCAAGGCGATCAATCCAGCCAGCCGCAGCTGATCTCCCGATTCGGCCGCCACAGCGATGATGCGGTAACCCCGCGCTGCCAAATCGCCGAGATCTCTTGATAGGCTATCAGGATGTCCTACGGCCAGTGCGGCGACGATTTCGGGCATGCCTTTGACCACGCGGAGGCGAACGGTTCCTCTTTGCACAAGGGCCTCCGTGCGTTTAGTAGCAGGGTCAAAAGGAATGAATGAAAGGCGTTGATAGGCCTCGCCACCAGGTTCCGGCGGGCGGGCCCGCAAGACTGCCAGATCAATGGGATCTTGGCTAGCCTCATCTGAAGCCAAGGCGGCGAGCACGAGTATCTGTTCTGGGGTAAGTGGCTCATAGGCCTTCACCGCGCCTACCGAAAGCTGGTTTAGGGTAATGGTCCCCGTCTTGTCGATGCATAGGGTGTTCATTGATGCCGCCTCTTCGATGGAGGAGAGGCGGGTGACCAGCACGCCGTGCCGGCTAAGCTCAAGAGCACCGAGAGCTTGGGCGACGGTAAACGTAGCCGGGAGGGCCACCGGTACCGAGGCAATAAGCAAGATCAGCGCAAAGGGAAGCACATCTAGTAGGGAGATGCGTGTGACTAGCGTGTAGAGCAGGATGGCGGCTACCAACGTCACGTCAACGGCCATCAGATACCTGACGATACCGAGAATGATATTCTCCAAATGGGTGACCGTCCTCGCCGCCTGGACAAGCTGAGTGGTCTTGCCGAAATATGTCCTGCTGCCCGTGGCAATCACCTCACCTGTAGCCTCCCCACGACTAACTACCGAAGCGGAATAGACGATCGACTGAGTAGAGGCCTCTATTGGCAGCGATTCGCCCGTCAGCGCCGATTGGTCCACCTGCAAGCTGCCATCCAGCACACGGATGTCTGCGGGTACGATATCGCCGGCGCGTAAGTGGACGACATCGCCAGGCACCAGTTCACGGGCCGGCGCGACTTGCCAGTGTCCATCACGCAACACGCGGGCACTAATCGCCAGACGTTTACGCAGCAAAGCCAAGGCGTTTTCAGCCCGGTTTTGCTGCCAGAAGCTCACCACGGCGTTGAAGACGAGAAGGAATGAGATGACCACCGCATCAGCTATTCTGCCCAGAGCCAGCGTCAACGCAAACGCGGCTTCTAGCATCCATGGCACCGGCGCCCAGAACTCGCGAGCAAAGGCCAGCCATTTGTTTTCTCTTTTTTCTGCAACCTCGTTGGGACCGAACTGCTTGAGACGCCTAGCCGCTTCTGGCGTGGTCAACCCACCGGCGCTCCCCATCGCGGGATCCGATGGGTCGGGATTCGAGGACTCATGTGGGAGCCGTGCATTCATAGCCAAGCATGTTCTCACTAAAAGAAAGCTAAGGTCAACGGCTGGCGGGCAAGAGGCAAGACCGATTTGTTGCGCACGCGGCCACCTTGGCCATACCTGAGAGGCAAGCAACATCCATGCCATCGTGCAGTCACGGTTGACCGGTCCATTGGCACGCTTCTTGCCTAGCGGCAGGCATCGGTTTTGCGTTTCTTCGCGCACGAGGCTCGCGCAGTCCTAGTCATGGGTGTGTAAGGAGAGTGCCAATGCGCGTTTCACCGGCCAACGTCCTGGTGGCAGATGGCGATCATAATGATCACATGAATTGGACCGCTCTGGCTATCGTTCCGCCTCGTATCTCTGGGGATACGTGCGGAGGCTCCGACACAAGATCGTCGACAACGCGGCAAATGTTCGCTACATCCTGAACGAGCCAGGCCTTGGCTATCGCTTCGCGGCTTCCGTGAACAGGCACCGCTGGGACAAGCAACGGTGGGGAATCCGCAAGCACTAGCTCACGCTGGCGCCAATCACCTGTCAATGGGTTGGGTGGTTGTCAGTCATTCGTGACTACTGCTCCTGGCAAGCATCTCAATCGCCCATGCTCAAATTTGGCGTGCTGGAGGTAACGGCCTTGTATGGCAACATTATGGTGGCGATCGACAACTCGGAGTGGTCCAACTACGCAGTGTGCATAGCCCTTGATCTGGCCAAGCGGACAAAGGCGAAGGTCACGGGCGCCCATGTCTACGCCGCCCAGCTCCACGGTACACGTTTCCGGCAGCTTGAGCCGGGTTTGCCAGAGCGCTATCAGTCAGAGGAATTGCTGCAACGGCAGCGGAATATCCATGGGGATCTGATCGGGCGTGGTTTGGGGATCATCTCCGATGCCTACCTAGACGTGTTCACTGATCAGTGCCGGCAGGCAGACGTCACGGCGGAACGGAAAGCCCTCGAAGGACGGAACTACGAGCGGCTGGTGAGCGACGCCAGAGAAAGCGGGTATGACCTCGTAGTGATCGGTGCGCATGGGCTTGGCCGTATCTCGCGCGCAGTGATTGGCAGCGTCTGCGAACGGGTGGTTCGCCTAGTCGATTGCGATGTACTCGTGGTGCGTGATGACCGGGCCCTTGGTACAGGCAGCCTGTTGGTGGCGATGGACGGCAGCGCCCATTCGTTTGCCGCTCTGTACAAGGGCCTGGCGCTGAGCCAGATTTACGGAAACTCGGTGAAAGCGGTCGCCGCTTACGACCCCTTCTTCCATCGGGTGGCGTTTCGGAGTGTCACCGGCGTGTTGTCAGACGAAGCCTCCAAGCTCTTTCGCTTCAAGGAACAAGAGAAGCTGCACGACGAGATCATCGACGAGGGATTGATGAAGACCTACCGGTCTCACTTGCTGCGGGCGCAGAAGATCGCCGCGGAGACGGGCATCCAGCTAGAGATCGACGTGCTGGAAGGTAAGCCCTTCGAGGCGATCACCACGCACGTTGAGCAAATGCGGCCCTCAGCATTGCTCGTCGGCAGGACTGGCATGCATCACGGGGCAGGCGTAATGCTGGGCAGCACCACGGAGAACCTGCTACGCTTCGCTGACTGCAACGTGTTGGTGGTCAATTGCGGTCGCGAGGAGGCGACGGCAACCAGCGATACAGAGGAGTCTGCTGCGGAAATTGCCATGCCATGGGCAATAGAAGCGGAGGAGCGCCTGGAGCGAGTTCCGTCGTTCGCCCGGAACATCGCCCGGCGGGGCATTGAGGGCTACGCCCGTGAGCACGGCCACATAGTGATCACGTTAGATGTCTACGAGGCAGCGCGACAGCGCTTTGGTATGTAGATGAGCTATCGCCGGATGCTCGGCCGGATGGTGAGCGCTATCGACCTCCCCTTTGGCTATACGCTGACAGTCTGGGCGTCCGGATTCATTGCTGCGCGTCGCTTCGGCGAGCCGCGTCTTCTTGACATCTTCCTGTTTCTACTTGGGGCAGTCTCGGCCTATCTAGTCTGCACCGCCGCGGCCTACCGGGAGTTTGGACTCCCTGTCACGACTCACGCACGGATCCTCACCGCTATCAATATCTTCTCGGTAGTCGCCTCGGCGTTGGTGACCTTGATCGTCCACTTGCTAGATAATCGACTCACGGGTTATGCCGTTGCCGGCTTCATCGGCACGCTTACGTACATTCTGTGTATGTCCGGACTGTGGTACGCATCTGCCGCATTGGGACGCGAGAGGTAAATGGGGCCTTCTGCTCGAAGCGGACCACGCTTGATGCCAGGGGCCAGTCTCGCTACGGTCAGGAGCCATTGTTAGGAGACATCCTATTACGATGCGCACATCGCTTGGTACGGCCGATACGCACAGTCGTTTCGTCTACGTCGTCGCGGCGATTTCTGCGCTGGGTGGCCTACTCTTTGGCTACGATACCGGGGTGATCTCCGGCGCCATCCTCTTCATCAAACAGGAGTTTGCTCTCTCGCCGACAACAGAAGAGATTACTGTTGCCGCTGTGTTGATCGGTGCCGTGGCCGGCGCCGCCTTCGGGGGCCCTGTAGCCGATCGTCTTGGACGTCGCAGGACGATCATCATTGCCGCCGGCATCTTCACCGCTGGAGCTCTAGGCACGGCGCTGACGCCCAGTATTGGCTGGCTGATCGCCGGCCGGATCGTCGTCGGCGTCGCGATCGCCGTGGCTTCGTTCACCACCCCGATGTATATCTCAGAAGTGGCGCCACCGCACGTCCGGGGCGCACTAGTATCTTTCAGCCAGCTTGCCGTCACGATCGGCATCGTCATCGCGTATTTGGTGGACCTGGCCTTCGCGCCAATTCAAGGTTGGCGCTGGATGTTTGGCCTGGCCGCAATTCCTGGCATTCTGCTGGGTTCGGGCATGGTATTCATGCCTAGCAGCCCCCGTTGGCTGCTAAGTATCGGTCAAACCGGCAGAGCTCGTGCCGTGCTCGAGCGCATTCGCGCTGGTGGCGAAATAGACGACGAGATCGCGGACATTCGGCATAGCCTAAGGCAGCAGAGCGGTCGTCCATCTGAGTTACTCAGCCCCTTGGTCAGGCCAGCGCTGATCGTGGGTATTGGATTGGCCCTCTTTCAGCAGGTAACAGGGATCAATACCGTGATCTATTATGCCCCCACGATCTTCCAGTTTGCCGGGTTAGGAAGTGCCTCAGTAGCGATTCTCGCGACGGTGGGCGTTGGCCTGGTCAACGTGTGCATGACTACCGTAGCATTGCTGTTGCTCGATCGTGTGGGACGGCGTCCTCTACTCTTGATCGGCGTCGCCGGCATGGTTCTCAGCTTGACTGTCTTGGGTGTTGCTTTCTATCTGTCGTCGCTAGCGGGGATGGTAGGATGGATCGCAGTGGGGAGCCTGATGATCTATGTAGGCTCTTTCGCGATTGGACTGGGGCCGATCTTCTGGCTGCTCATCTCGGAGATCTATCCCCTGAAGATCCGGGGATTGGCTATGAGTGCGGCGACCGTCGCGAACTGGGGTGCGAACTTGCTGGTGACAGTTACGTTTCTCAGCCTCATCCAGATCGTCGGACGTTCCGGCACGTTTTGGATCTATGCTATCGTGGGCGCAGGCGCCTGGTTCTTTGCCTATTTCCTGGTGCCAGAGACGAAAGGTCGTACGTTCGAGCAGATCGAGGCCGACTGGCGAGCAGGGCGCCATCCGCGTGAGATGGGCAGATAGTTGGCTTGATGGATAAGTGGGCTGGAGCGGACCTGTCAGGCTCGTTCTGCGCGGGCTGTCCAACCCTCAGTCGCCGCGAGTTGCGCTTTGGCCGCACGTTCGGGCTCGGTTTCCGCGCGTTCTTCCGGTCCGTGCTTGGCGGCTTTGGCCAGGTTCACCGCGGAGCGGATGAGCGCGAGGTGAGAGAAGCCCTGTGGGAAGTTGCCTAAGAGTTCTCCGGTGCCGGGGTCGATCTCCTCCGACATCAGCCCCACATCATTTACGGCTCCGGCCACACACTCAAAGAGATTGTGCGCTTCCTCCAACCTACCACTCAGCGCCAGATCATCTACCAGCCAGAGACTACAAAGGACAAATGCTCCCTCGCCATCGGGCAGTCCATCCGGAGTGCGATAGCGGCAAACCAATCCCTTCTCAGTGAGGTCCGTGCGGATACGCTCGATCGTCGATTGAACTCTGGGATCAGTCGGCGGAAGGAAACCAACGCGGGGGATCGCCAGCGCGCTGGCATCCAGAGCCGAGCTACCGAACGCCTGAACGAACGCGCCAAGCTTGCTGTCATAGCCCTTGGTCAGAATGGCCTGACGGATGTTCTCCCGCGTCTGATGCCATTCGTCTAGTGGGGCTGGGAGAGAGTACTCCTCCGCCAGGCGGATGCCTCGGTCTAGAGCAACCCAACACATGAGCTGAGAATGCAGGTAACGTTTTGGCTCTTGGCGCATTTCCCACATGCCGCTGTCGGGTTCCTGCCAGTGCTTGCTCGCATCCTCCACGAGATCCTGTAGCAGGGTCCAGGCGCGGCGGCTTGGCGGCCGGCTCGTAAACAGTCGCGCACGTGTCCCTTCCCGACGGTGAATCCTCGTCGTATAGTGCAGGTATGCTGCGGTGAGCAGTTCCCCTTAAATATCCAGTTGAAACTGCCTGGCCGCTCCGTTGCCGATCCGAACCGGCCTGGAGCAGCGGTAGCCATTCAAATGTTTCAGGTCCATTTCTCGCACGTCTCGCTCCCCGGTCACGGTATACATGATCTGCAGCCCGGAGCGTGCCTCAGCTTCATGGGTTCTCCTCAGCCATTGAAGGAAATCCTTCGCTTCCGCCTGGTAGCCAATGGTCATGAGCGCGTAGAGGATCAGAGAAGTGTCGCGAAGCCAGGTGTACCGATAGTCCCAGTTGCGCACCCCCCCAATGTCTTCAGGTAGAGAGGTTGTTGGTGCCGCAACGATGGCTCCCGTCGGCTCGTAGATTAGTAGCTTCAACGCGAGCGCGCTGCGCAGCACTTCTGAACGGTACGGCCCCTGGTAGGTGCAATGAGCGGCCCAGTGTTCCCAATAGCTCAGCGTACGGGCGAGCTGCTGATCGCAACCGGATGGCCTCAGTGCCTCACGGCTGTCATTTCCCTCATTACCGCAGGTCAGCACTACCCAACGGCGTTCGCCAGGGGCGATGTGCATTTTGCCCTGAAGACCTCCGGCCCCGTCTGGCTGAAGGTCGACATCAGCACAGGCGAGGATGAGCGTATCCTTGCCAGCGCGAGCGGCCGCGCCTACGTTGGCTACGAGTGAAACCTCGCACCCTGCCCGAGCGTAGTCGAACGTCGGCCGAAACTGCAGTGCCACATCTATATCGCCGGAGAGCCCTTCGACGAGCCGCAAGATCCGGCGGGACACTGCAACATCGCACCCTTCGCGTGTCCTCGTCCGCGGTTCTAAGGCCATGAAATCGGTCAGCCGCATCTGTCCGCTGCTGGTCGTGAATGTTGTCTGGAGCACGTTCGTCGCACCCCGATACTCCCGTTCCGACGAGGATGCTTCAGCCGGAGCAAGCTGGAAGAACCCGCCCTTTTCGGCGTCCAGAAGCCGGCAGAACACTGCTGGGGCATCAAAGCGACCTGGACAGTACCAGTCGATGGAACCATTTCGCCCGACTAGTGCCGCGGTATGGCAATCGCCGATCGCGGCGTAGTCTCTGATTGGCGAGTACTCCTTGCAGCGGTCGGAGCTGAAACCGGCCACGTTATCCTCCTCGCGTCAGCCATTGACCGGGTATTACCGCGTTTCTCGAAGCCTTCTCGTCACGAACCCAGCGCATCTCTCCCTGAGCCACCTGCGTTATCCGCGGCTGTCACCTCTAGGCGGCCGCCGCGCTGGCTCTTGACCTCGTAACGCGATTCGCCGTCATCTCGCCAGAAACGAAGATCGAGACTTGTCTTGCCCACTCTTAGCCCAGATAGCTCGATTGATGACAGCCAATCTGGCAGAGTGGGGTTGACCAATAGCCGGCCGTTTGGTGCGTCGGCCTCTAGACCGAGCATCATTTGGATGAAGAAGAAGATGCTGCCGGCGGCCCAGGCTTGTGGAATATTGGCGCCGCGGTATTGTACAGGGAACGAATCCGCGTCACGATGGATGCCGGCAAAGACCTCAGGCAGGCGATAGCTTTGGAAGTGAGCGGCAGCTTCTATGATTCCACGTGCGACGTGGTTGGCCTGATCGTGGAACCCGTAGCGCTTCATCCCCAAAGCAATGATGTTGTTATCATGTGGCCAGATTGCACCACGCTGGTATGCGAACGGGTTATACGCCGGATTCTGGGTAGAGAGGGTGCGAATTCCCCAGCCACTCCACATGTCGGGGGCCAACAAGCGCTCGATGATGCGCTTCGCCTTGTCGTCGTCGGCGATGCCGGTCCACAGGCAGTGGCCAGCGTTGGAGGCAATCGAAGTGATTTGGTTCTTCTCTGCGTCTAAGCCAAAAGCGAAGGTACCTTCGTTCTCCATCCAAAAGACCTCGTTGAAGCGGCGCTTGAGCTCTGCGGCCTGGGATTCCAGAACCTTGGCCCGTTCATGGTCCCCCAAAGCCGTGAAGACTTCGGCCATACCCCGTTTTGCCGCGTAGACATAGCCCTGCAATTCACAGAGAGCTTTCGGCTGCTTCACCTGGCTGCCGTCGGCGTAGACTACTGCGTCGCCCGCGTCTTTCCAACTCATGTTCTCGTATCCTTGCGACGAGAATGTCTTATACTCTTGAAATCCGTCACCGTCAAGGTCACCGTAGTTGTCGATCCAGCTTAGGCAATCTAGAGCCGTCTGGCGCAGATCTTCGATAAGCTTACGGTTGCCTAACCAGCACCACGCTTGGTGCAAGGCGATCAGGTAAAGTGGGGTGGCATCCCATGTGCCGTAGTAAGGGTCATGCGGGATCAGATGCAGGTAGATGAGCTCTCCGTGCCTTAGCTCGTGCATGATCTTGCCTGGCTGGGCGTCCCGCCAGTCGTCTCTTTCGTGGGCCTGGTGTTGTGCGAGGATGCGCAACGCGCCCTCGGCGAAATTGGCCTGAGTGATCATGTTCTGGAGAGAGGCAATCAGGCTATCTCGACCGAAGAGCGCCACATACCAAGGAACGCCGGCTGCAGGCACCCACACGTTGGGCCCCAGGTCGCGCTCGTACATCCGCAACGCGCCCATGTCCTCAACCGATCTTTCGTATGTCAGTTTGACGTCATCGTTGGGCGTGCTGATGCGCGTACATTCCTTGACCCAACGTTGCTGGAGCTTTGAGAAATAGCTTGCCGTTGCAGAGCGTGAGGGGCATCCGTGGTGGTGTCTGCGGGTTTGGTTGCCGTGTTGCAGTTCCATGTGGCAGCACGCCCTCCAGGCCTGACCTGGGTTGAGTTCCAGCGGGAACATCAGGCGTCCATTGGCGTAAGAAGGGGGTTGATCGACTTCGACGACGCGGTAGCGGAATCGCCGCAAGAACTTCCCCAGTCGATAGGCAGTCGTGAGTTCGGCCTTGTGCCGGTTCCATTCGGTAGCGAGGTTCTCGCGCTGCCTTAGCTTCTTGGCCTTCACCTCGAAGACGTCGGCGAAGTCAGACTGGATCTCGATCATAAACACCAGGGCCACGGTCATCAGGCCGTAGTTCGTGATCTCGAATTCCTCACGCACACCCACATCTATGTCTCTCGTGACCATGAGGCCGATGTCACCTGGCGGGATCACTCTCTGCCCCACGCCGCTGCCGGAAATTGCCTCCACGCCCACGGGGAATTCAAGGTGGGGGTTAACCAAAAAGAACTGTGCCGAGTGATAGGTGCTTGCCGCCGAGGCGATGCGCTCCCACGGCTTCCTGTTGACCGACAGCCGGTAGGTGCTGACGAATCGCGTGTCCGCGGCGAAGACTCCTTGGCTGCGTTCCGGGTTGATCTCTCCCTTCTCGTCGGTAACCATGAAGGTGCTACCCTTGTTGATGGTCACCACCGGCGGACCGACTTTGACTCTGGTCGTAGTTGCCACTAGCCAGCTCCCTGTTCCCAGTGTGAATCAGAGTCAGGAGGACGAATCCATGAGCTGAGAATCCAACCAATGCCTGCGCGCATCTCGGGCCACCGAGAACGGATCGTTCTGACAACGTTTGAGACTAACTGCGCGATCTTCACGTTGCCCCTCTGTCCGAAGGCCGCGGACGCTTCTGTAGCTCGCTGCCCCTTGCCGCGGTCCGGATCCAGTCTGCCATGCGGGCGGCAAGGGCGGAGATCGTCAGCGCGGGGTTAGCCGAACCCTGGGTAGGCAACAGGCTGCCATCGCAGACGAAGAGGTTGGGAACATCCCAGCTTCGCCCCCATTTGTCGACTACCGAGTCGGACGGCGAGAAGCCCATCCTGCAGGTACCGACCAGATGCGCGTAGCGGTGCACGGAGTGAGTTTCGACGGCCCCCGCGGCGACGAGTACCTCTTTCGCCTTCCCGATCCCGGCTCTCATCATCCGCTTGTCGTTATCGGACAAGTTGAAGTGGGCATAGGCGACAGGGATACCATAGTCGTCCTTCGCCTCGGCAATCGAGACGTAGTTCCGTACGTCGGGTAGGATTTCTCCCAGCACACCGATGCAGGCGTAGTGATTATAGTCCTCCATGGCGAGCAGAAGCTCTTCCCCAAAGCACCCGTCTTCATCGGCAATCAGGTGTGCCATCGAAATGGGCAGTGGCGCCACGGTCTGCAGCGAGTAACCCCGCACGAAGTCGTTCCGGGGATCAGTCTCGTAGAACTCCTCAGTCTCGGCGCACGCCGGAGGCGCCTTGTACTGGCGGATCATCTCATCGAAGCGTCCCCAAACCACTGGCCCAGCCTGAGCCATCAGATTCTTGCCCACGAGCCCGCTGGAATTGGCCAATCCGTCCGGGAACCGGCTCGACTTGGAGTTGAGCAACAAACGAGGGGTTTCTATGGCGTAACCGGCCACCACCACGGCACGCGCCCGCTGCTCCTCGGCAGTGTACCGATCGTGATCAACAGTGCGGTAGTAACGAACACCGGTGACCTTGCCTTCGTCGTCGAGCGGGATTTCGTAGGCCATGCAACGATCCCTAATCTCGGCACCGTGCTCTATTGCGTCCGGGATATGACTGACCGTGATGCTGTGTTTGGCGCCGACCTTGCATCCCAGGTTGCAGAAGCCGCGCATGATGCAGTGAGGTCGCTTGCCGACGGCACCGGCTGGGATGGATACCGGCCCGCCGGCTACCACGCGAATCCCTAGCTTCACGCAACCTTTAATCAGCATTTGACCAGCCGTCCCCGCCTGCAGGGGCGCATAAGGGTAGCCATGTGGCTTCCCCCACGGAAAGTACGCCGGACCGGTTACCGGATACTCCCGCTCCATCATCTCATAGTAGGGCTCGACATCCTCGTAGGATATCGGCCAGTCCACGGCCACGCCATCCAGCGTTCTTACCCGGAAATCAGAAGGGTGCAAGCGCGGACAGAAGGCGGAGTAGTGAACGGTGCTTCCACCAACCCCTCGGCCCGAATTGTTGGCGCCGAACTCCAGAGGCTCTGTCCCGCCGGTGATGCGCAGGTCTTCCCAATATAAGCGCGACGAGGCCGCCTCATCCGATACCATGTCGGTTTCGGAGTCATGCCACGGGCCGGCTTCTAGACAGACGACCGAAAACCCGTATCTGGCAAGGCGCTGCGCCAGGACTCCGCCGCCGGCGCCTGTTCCTACAATGCAAAAGTCGACCTCTTCCTGCGGCGGATATTCCCGCATCTCCGAGTCCAGCACCCAGTTGGGCGAAAGATGAACGTGCAGCTTCATTACGACTTGCCTCGCCTGCTGGAAGGGGCTTCACGGGACTCCCACGGTTCGGGAGCGCCGTGGTTGAGGGCGAAGTAGCCCCTCGGATAGGCTGGACCTCCAAAACCGATCTCATCCCAGGCATAGGGGTGGGCGTAGTATTGCCCGGTGATCTGCCGCAAAGCCACGGCGATCCACCAGCGCCGCGCCGGCATCCGTTGCCACACTTCTCCGGGAGGATCGCCGCCCCGGACCGTCTGCAGCACCTCGTCCTGCCGTGCACCATCTAGATCAACGAAGTGAGTGTTGAAAAGCGCCTGTGCTGTCTGATCAAGTCCTTCCAGACCCCATTGCCAGGCCACGGAATTAGCCGGCATGTCCTCGAAACGGAATCCGCCCAACACTTCCCTTCCGCAGTTCTGATCGATCCACGGCGCAATTGGCACCTTGCGACTGGGTGACCTGTGTGTCTGCGGAATCACGCGGTCGCATAGCGCCTCAAGCGTCGCGCGCTGGTGGGCGTCGAGATGGCGAAAGGGCGGTACGTTGTGGACGCGGTCGAGGACTACGCGCCGTGTGGCCTCATCCCAGTGTCCTCGCTGGTCTAGCACGTGATAGCCGGGGTAACGATCGCAAACCATAGTCAACTTTCCCTCCGCTGCAAAAGCGTAGCAATGATGCCTAGCAAGCCAGCTGCGGTAAAGAGTAAGGGCGCGAACAACGGCGGGCCTAGGGTGATGTCGAACCGTAGATTGCTGATGCCGCCTGGCATACGCTTGATTCCACGCAGGTGAAGCAGAAAGCCCAGACCACCGACGAGGAATGTGATCGCTGAGCTGATCGGCAGCACAACGTGCGCGATAAGCCTGCTTCGCCCAGCCGCCAGAGCAGTGGCCACCATGGGCGGCGTGACCCAGACCGGAATCCACATTAGCCGCTGGTTGAAGCTGCCACGCAAGTGTTCGAAGTAGACCTCGCCGCCGGACAGGGCGGTAAGGAACGCCGAAACCACAGCCATGCCGCGCTGGAACTCTCCGCGGCCGATGTCGGCCTTGATATCCCTGAGCCTGGTCTCTAGTCCCTCTTGACCCCTGTCACGCTTCCCAGATCGGTCAGCCGGAGGCTGCCATGACCATGGAGACGACTTCCAGATCTTCACATGCTCACCGAGTTGCTCACGGCGAAGGAAGCTAGCCACCAGACCGAGAATGCCGACGGTGCATAGCAAGAGCGGTGCAAAGATCGGCGGACCCATGACGATATTGTACTGGCCAAGCTTGAACCCGCCGGGCAGGCGGCGAATGCCCCGAATGTGGAAGATGAAACCGATCATGCCGTCGATCAGCGACACTGCTGCAATGGCCGGCAGCACACTGCGCGCGACCCATGGGTTGAACAGGGCAACACCGGCTACAACTGCAGTCGGTACTGTCAAGGCGACCGGTGTCCACATCAGCCAGTGATTGAATGCTCCACGCAGGTGCTGCATATAGGCCTCGAAGCCGCTTACGATCGCGGCGAACACCGTGAGCACCGTCATGCTGCGCTGGAAGCGGCCTTCGCGGATCTCCCTACGGGCCAGTTCAACCTCGCGTACGATGCCCTTGACCGTGGGCAAACGAGATTCGGCTGGTCCAAGAACAGTCATCGCGCTCTGCTAACCTCCTTAACTGCCGATCCTCCGACATAGCGCGGCGGTTTGTGGCCCGCTTCCCCTTGGCGAGGGACAAGCCGCCGCCAAGGGGAAGCGGGCGATCGAATTGGGCCTGATCAGCGGGTCGATGTTGCCACGATGTTCTGGTGTCGCTCTGGCAGCACACTACCGGCAGACGGCGGCACTTGTGCACGGCCTTGCCAGTGCTTGATAGCGCCGTGGGTATGGCCGAATATGAGAACCACCACGGCGACCAGCAGTAGCATTCCGGCGCCCACCAGGCCGATTTCGAGGAGGCTTTCCTGTTTGGTGAACCATTCCTTCACGGCGAAATCCTCCATTGTTCGGCGTCTTTCCGCTTTAGCTCCAGCCCAAGCCCAGGGCGAATGGGGTCAGGGCGCAGGCAACCACCGGTAGGCTTGGGCGCCCCTTCAAAGATCAGCTGCTCGATCCGCGCGTGGTCGTAGAAGTATTCCACGTGCGAGAGCTGCGGGGCGGCGCAACCGACCTGCGCGTGGATGGCCGGCGCGGTATGAGCGGAGAAGGGGATGGCAAAGCTATGCGCCAACGCCGCTGCTTGCAGCCAGCCGGAGATACCCAGACAACGAGTGGCATCGGCCTGCACGATATCCACGGCCCTGGCACAGAGCATATCGTGGAAGTACCACGGATCGTAGCCGTACTCCCCGGCGGCGACGTCCATCGGAATATGCTGCCGGACGAAAGCCAGTTGGTCAAGCTGGTCGGATGAGACGGGCTCCTCGAAATAGGTGACGCCAAATTCTGTGAAAAGCTTGGCTTGGTCAATCGCCCTCTTAGGGCTATAGGCGCCATTGGCATCCACAAAGAGCTCGGCGGATGGGCCGATGGCCTGGCGGGCAGCCTTGACGCGAGCCAGATCTTCTTCGGGCTTAGTTCCCCAGCCCTTGCCGATCTTCATCTTGACGCGCGGTATCCCCTCTTGAACCCAGCCGGCAAGTTGCTCCGTCAACTCCTTGATCGAGTAGGTAGTAAAACCGCCACTGCCGTAGATCGGCACCTCCTCTCGGTAGGGACCGAGGAGCTTGAAAAGGGCTTGGCCCGCCAGCTTCGCCTTGAGGTCCCAAAGGGCGATATCCACCGCCGAGATCGCCATCGAGGCAATCCCCTGCCGGCCGACGTTGCGGACAGACTTGACCATGTCTCCCCAGACCAGGCCGATATCCTCTACCTCCTGGCCGACGACAATCGGCGTAAGGTCGCGGTGTATAAGGGTGGCCGCCGTCTCAGATGCATAGCTGAAGCCTAGACCACGTAGCCCAGAGTCAGCCACGGGCTCGACCAGTACAACCGTCGTCGAATCCCAATGCATCGTGCCATCGGCCTCCGGGCCGGTGGTTGGAATACGGTACACTGTTATGTCGATTTGCTTTACTTTCATGTGTCGCAGCCTTTCGGCCAACCTATTCCTTTAGCGCGGCGACAGGTCCCTCGAGAGATGGAGATGCCGGCAGCAGTCAGGACCAGAAGACAAGCCGCTGTGCTACGATAGCTAGCGGCTGATAGCCATTCAGACCATCTCCCGCACCTTCTCCGACACTGCGGTGAGCGCGATCTTGCCGCGGTAGGGTTGCCCGCGCACCAGTGCCTCTGCGAACCGGACCGCCTGCTCGCGACTGATCTTCGGCGGCAACGGCGGTTCGAACGGATCGACTACGGCCTCAATGAGCACCGGACCAGGGGTGGCAAGTGCTTGATCCAGTACGCGGCCGCAGTCGGCAGGGTTCTCAATCGAGAAGCCGTTGGCACCGCACGCCCTCGCGTAGGCAGCGAAGTCGATAGGGGTCAGGCTCACGCCGTACTCTGGATTGCCGAGAAAGACCATTTGCTCCCATCTGATCTGTCCAAGGATGTTGTTCTTGGCGATCACGATCTTGACGGGCAGGTTGTACTTCACAGCGGTGGCGAAGTCGGCCATTAGCATCTCGAAGCCGCCGTCGCCGACAAATGCCACGACCTGACGATCAGGGTAAGCCATTTGAGCACCGATGGCATATGGCAGACCATTGGCCATGGTTGCCAGCATGCCAGAGAGCGAGAACATCTGCCCCCGTTTTGCCTTGATCTGACGTGCCCACCAGGTGGCGATGGTGCCACTGTCCGAGATCACGATCGCGTTGTCCGCTAGCCGCTTCCCGAGCTCCCACGCCACCACCTGCGGTTTCATGGGCATGCTTCGCTGTGTGCCCTGCTCCTCCATTAGCTTCCACCATTCGGCCATGCCGCTTTGAGCCTTTTCCAGAAAACTCCGATCATCCTTGTGGTCGAGCAGTGGCAGAAGGGCCTGAAGTGTCTTGCGCGTATCGCCCACCAACCCAACTTCGATTGGGTACCGCAGACCGATGTGTGTAGGATCAATGTCGATCTGAACCGCCCTCGCCTGCCCTGGCTTGGGATAGAACTCGATGTAAGGGAAGTTTGTACCGACGATGAGGAGCGTATCGCAATTCTCCAGCGCGTCCTGCGAAGGTCTAGTGCCCAACAGCCCGATGCCACCCGTAGTGTAGGGACTATCGTCGGGCACGCAGGCCTTACCAAGCAGTGGCTTCACAATCGGCCCTGCCAGTTTCTCGGCGAGCTGCTCAAGCTCATCGGTGGCAGGCAGTGCTCCCCTGCCCGCAAGAATGGCGACTTTCTTGCCGGCGTTCAGGATCTCGGCTGCCTGGGCAAGGGCGTTTGCATCGGGCAGCCAGGCGCTGTGCGCGTACACCTCTGACACGTGGTGAGGCACGTTGCGCTTCGAGCGATATTTCCCGTCTGCCGCAGCTGACTGGAAGTCGATAGGGAATGCAATGCAAGACACACCATGTTGAGCGAGTGCGGTACGGCAGGCGATTTCCGTAACATCCTCGACATGAGAGGGGCCCATGACCCGGTTGCTGTACACGGCCACGTCCATGAATAGTCTATCGAGTTGCACATCCTGCTGCTGGTGGGTCCCGATTAGGTCATGAAAAGGCATGCCGGCGATCGCCACGACCGGCTGACCATCCATCTTGGCATCGTAGAGACCGTTCAACAGGTGGACACCACCTGGACCAGAGGTGGCCAGACAGGCACCAAGCTTGCCCGTGAACTTAGCGTAGGCGCAGGCCATGAATGCGCCTGCCTCTTCGTGACGGACGTGAATGAAGCGGATGCGGTCTTGCGCTTGGCGCAGCGCTTCCATAAAGCCGTCGATGCCATCGCCGGGCAGGCCGAAGATGGTATCCACACCCCAATCGACGAGCACGTCGACCATTACGTCGGAAGCCGTCTTTGCGATTGCCATTATCGCCTCCTTTGAACCGCTGGAATCAATGCCGTACAACAAAGCGGGCGTTGGGCAAGATTCGTGCCGCAGGCGATGGGCCGAGGGACCCTAATTCGTCAGCAAGAATGGGAGTACCTGCTTGGTTGAGGGATACTGAAGCCTTTGGCGAAGAATGACACCTAGTGTCATGGCTTCGGCTCGCCAACAGATAGACTAGCCTTGGGCATCGCCCTGTCGCGGCCATACTGAACCCCACCCTCACCGACGCCGTCGCGTTATCAACGCCTCCATCGCCCGTGGGGTGATCCGCACTACCACTTTGCCGGCATGGCGCGCTACCCTCTCCATGTGCGTCTTCAATCCCATACCCTCTGGGTAAACATCCTGCCTCATTTCTGTTGTGTGGCCAAGCCTTTCTCCTCCTCCTTGGCCTTCTTCACTCATGGATTAAGGGGTTGCTCCTCGGTATTGACCACCAGACTTCCCCGTGGTATAGTACTTGCTGGACAAGCAGACGGATCCACCGCGATGAAGCTCGTGGTGGGGCGGCTCTGCCGCAAGGACCGCCGGACGTGTAGGCCGGCTGATAGCTTCTACTTGCAGCCCGTGGCTGCTTGTAGAAGCTTTTTTGTTGTGCCGAGGTGATGTACTATGCCAGCCAAGGAGAGCTTGACTATTGACGTGCTCGTCGAGATGCCACAGGCGGGCTATAACCGCTATGTCTATGACCAGGGCGCCAAATCCGTGCGCCTGGCGGAGGTGGTATGCGAATCTCCGCACCATCCCGCAGATTGGGGCACCATTCCCAGAACCCTCGACGCAGATGGCCATCCCCTTGACGTACTACTTCTCGTCAGGCAACCGACATTCCCTGGTTGCCTTGTGGCGGCGCGCCCGATCGGTCTCGTCGAGCTGCGGACCGGCAACGCTGTGGATCGCAAGGTAGTGGCCGTTGCGGAGGCCGATCACAGTCTCATCGAGATCAAGGACATCGGGAACTTGCCGTCTTCCTGGCGAACAGAAATCGAAGTCGCGCTAACTGCTCGCGAGCCAGATGAGAGGAACGTGTTGGCATCTTGGCGCGGCGCAGCGGAGGCCGCACAGCTCGTAAAGAACGCTTTGCACGCCGACCGCATGGCGAGAGTAGAAGCCGAGAAGGTGGTCGCACGCCCGGCTTGGAAAGCGGCAGATCTGAGTAGGTCGGCGTGGGGCGCCAGAGAGAACGATGCCAATTCTGATGCCGAGCATGCCGTTTCCCTTCTCCCGTACAGGTTTCAGAACTACGTTGCGGACTGCCTGGTACCGAACGAGCGGATTCTGCTGCACCTCTTGCGCGCGCCGATGACCTATGGAAATATGCGCTTCCTGCGTCGTCGTCAGGCCCATGAGGGTCTGGTGGTGGTTACGGATCAACAATTGTTGTTTATGACCGATGCGGTGCCGCCGGATGCTACCCTCATTCACTGGGGTTATGTGGCCAGGGCCGTGGCCTTGGAACGGCTCCGAGCGGTCGAGATTATCCACGGTGAATCTCACCTCCGATTAGAAGCAGAGGTCGAAGCGGTTGAGGGCACGGAGCGTCTAGGGTTCGATTTCCCGGTCACAGCGCAGGCTGACCTCGAGAAGGTTGCTGCTATCTTGCGTGGATTCATTCCGCGAACCGGGGAACGGCGCTTGCGGAGACTGCCGGAGGTGCAAGAAGACCGCCCCAGCTTCGACCAAGTAGAGGACAAGCTAGGAGCACCGGAACTGGTAGAACCACTTGAAGCGTGGCTCAAAGAACACCTTGCGGACGGGGAGTTCGTGCTTTCCCGGGCCCTGGCTCCAGCGTGGCCGGAAAAGAAGCTTGGGCCGCGCCTGTTGGCTCTGACCAAAGAGCGCTTGCTGGTCATCTCCCAGAGTCGTGGTAACGCGGAGATCTATGGCGTGCGCGATTTCTCTTCGGCCGAGCTGCGCCACTCCCTACTGGGCTGCTACTTGGAGCTGGCCATGCCGAGGAATGGAAGCGTCGAGCGGCTAGTTGTCGACTTCGACAGTCCCTCTGGTTCGCGTTTCACCCGGTTCTTCGTCACTGCGCGGCAGCTCCTCGCCACGCCGACTATGAGAGACGCAACGCGGGGAGGGATGAAGGATGAACGTTAACGGAATAGCGCCGCGCAAGGCCACGTTCAGCAGTGCAGGCTACGGCCCGCGTGTCCGCCCCAGGCGGGATGACGGAATTCATCCTTCCAATGGGAGGTAACCTAGGACGAAGCTAAGGATTCGCAGCCGGCCGATGCCGGCCAAACACATGCCGTACTTTGATGTGCTGGAGGCTCTGCAGTCTGACGGGTGTCCTGTCTGCCGACTAAGCTTGCGGTCGGTCTCGCGCTACCTAGATGCGCTTTCCTATGAGAACGTCAACGACCCGGAGGTGCGGGCTACACTGCGCAGGTCGCGTGGTTTCTGCAATCATCATGCCTGGCAGTTCGCCGACGCCTGCCACGATGGACTAGGGACAGCCATCATCTACCGCGATGTCCTCGATACGCTGCTCCGTGCCGTGGAGAAACCTCGGAGGGTCCTGCTTGTATCTGGTCTTGTCTCGCGTACGGTTGGCCTCATTTCTTGGCGGAGTCGAGACTTCAGCTGGTTCCGGCTGCCGTTTGCTGCTCACGCTCACGTCAGTAGGTTGGCGGGACTTCTCGCCCCAGAAGCTGAGTGTCCTGCCTGCCAGGTGTTGGCCGCTTCGGAAGAGCGGCACTTGGAGACGTTACTGGCCCACCTGGCGGATCGGGAACTGCGCGAGGTGTATCGCACTTCCAGCGGATTATGCCTCCCCCATCTAGCGGCTGCTTTACCACGGGCGGACCCTGCCGACGCCGGGATATTGACTGGCATCGCAGGCTGGAAGATCGCCTCCTTGCATGCCAGCATCGACGCCGGGCGGAAGCCGGATCTCCGCACGATTACCGAGGCGATGGTGGGCAAGATTGAAAAGGTGAGCGCGGTGGCGCACCGGGATGGCTGCCCGGTATGTGAGATGACTATTCCGGCGCTGGACGAATGGCTAGGTGGCATGGTTGGCATGGTCGAGCGGGGTCTTGGGTCAGAAGACCAGCAGACCGAGACAGTTCCCCTTTGCCAGGCCCATGCTTGGCGCATCCTCGAAGTCGCTTCACCAGCCGTAGTCTCTGAATTCTGGCATCCCATTGTGCGTGCCGCCGAGAGTACGCTGCTGCAAGGAATCGGCAGAAACGAGCGGCTGGCTAGCAGTTGGCGCGGGCTGTTCTCCGGGTTGGGCGACCTGAATTGGCGCAAAGGAAGAAGGCCATTGAGGCAGAAGCTGGAGCGGCAGCCGTGCTGTCCGGCTTGTGAGACCAAGACCGCGATTGAAGAAGAGACTGTTCAGACATTGCTGAACCGGCCTGGCCGGGCGGGACCTTCGCGGCAGAGTGAGCATCTGTCTGCACTGTGCCTGCCGCATCTTGTTTTGCCCGTGCGGCTGGTGTCCAATGGAAGTCAGAAGGAGGCGCTCCTTTCCTTGCAGGCGGAGGCCTGGCGGTCCCTGCGGGCAGAGCTGGACGAGTACGTGCGCAAGCAGGACTACCGTTTTCGTCACGAGCCGCGTGGTCCGGAGATGGATGCGCCTTGGCGGGCGATCGCCGCCGTAGCCGGAGAAAGGGGATCCCAGAATGCCGCGTGCCAAGCGAGGCGTCAGAGTGGATAGCTATCCTGGCCTCCAGTTGTTCATTTTGTTCGGCCTGATTTTCAGCCCGCTCGCCGGGGCGATGGCCTTTCTGATCACCTATGACGAGTATTCTCGCCACCATTTGGAGAGGCGGCGAGTGATCTTGATGAGCCTCAGGACCGGGATCGTGTCACTGTCCATCATCTTCACCCTATTGGTCGCCGCGGGTTTCCTGTTTGGACAGATCAACAGGTAGACTGTCCAATGCTGAGTTGCGCGGAAAGGAGACAGCCACATGGTCGCAAGAGACATCATGACCAGGGATACGATAACCATCCGACCCGGAGTTTCACTCGCAGAGGCGGCGAAGCTGATGCTGAAGCATGGCTTGAATGCCCTGCCTGTGGTCGATCAAGAGCATGTCGTCGGTATGATCGGCATCAAGGATATCCTGCGCGCGCCGATTCCGAGTTTCTACGATACGCTCATCCACAAGTGGACGCGACCAGAGGAGAAGGCCGCGCTGCTTCTGGAGGTGCGGGTGGAGCAGGTGATGGCTCGAAACGTCGTCTCGGTGGAGGAGGAAACGCCGGTGATGGAAGTGACGGCGCTGATGGCCAACCGGGGCTTGCATCCAATCCCGGTGTTGCGCGAAAGCCGGCTGATCGGGATTATCGGCCGGGCCGACGCAGTACGAGCGCTACTTGATCTCGCCGACGCCCATGAATCTAGCCCTGGGGAAGCACTGACCCAGGACGGGTAGGGCGATGCCAATTGTGATGGCAGGGGCGAGGAGACCTCGCTCCGGCCAGGCGTGCGACGACAGACTACGGTCGCTTCATGTGGCGGCGCAGACTGAATTCGTTAGGGTCGAGGAGACGCAGTGAGAGAGAAATGTCCATTCTGTGACTTCGACGTGCTTTGGTCGAATCTCGTGGATCAGACCGATAACTTCTGGCTGGTCTGCGATCAGCAGCCCGTGGCGGAAGGACATCTGCTGATCGTTCCTAAGAAGCATTGGCCGTGCTTCGGGGACGTGCCGCCAGGCTTGGATGGCGAGTTCTTGGCCCTGAAGGAAGATGTTCACCACTTCCTGAAGGAGCAGCATTCAACTCCCGTGTTCTTCGAGCACGGGAAGATCGGCCAGACCGTCGCTCACGCCCATCTCCACGCTCTGCCCACCCTACGGACCATCCTGCCGGTCTTGCGAGGGCAACCAGGGTTCGTGGAAATCAATGGACTGGCTGCCTTAAGGCGTTATTATCGAGCATACGGCCGCTACCTCTACTATGACGAGGGGGGCCAAGCCTACGTCATGGCCCCGACTAGCGTTCGTCCGGGCGAACTGCACCTGCTTTTCGCTGAAGTCCTGGGATTGAGTGCCAAGGAAAGGGCCGACAAAGCCAGGGCGGCCAGGATGAACGGCTGGGTGATCGAAGCCTGGGCGGCCACTCACGAGACCGGGAAAACACGAGCGCCCGGCCGGCGAGGAGAAGAACTCGGAAGGGAGGGAATGGGAAAGGGGTGCTAGGAGTCTCGCGGGCTAGGAAAAGAACTAGGCTCAACCGCACGGCTACTGGTCAGGAAAGAGACCACAAGGAGGAACGACATAACGAATATGGAAGAGTGTGAAGCGCCGGCTTTCCCGCCAAACACGTCTGTCAGGGCCAGAGCGATCAGGTTTGTTGTTCTCGTCGGCATCATGAGCTTCTTCGCCGATTTCACCTATGAAGGATCGCGGGGAATCATCGGGCCCTATCTGGGAAACCTTGGTGCGGGGGCGGCGACCATTGCCATCGTCACCGGCTCTGGCGAGTTGCTCGGCTATGGTCTTCGCCTGGTCTCCGGACGCCTCAGCGACCGGACCAAGCAATACTGGCCGGTCACCATTTTTGGCTACGTCATCCAGATGTCCGCAGTACCACTGCTGGCCCTAGCGGGAAGTTGGCCGGTGGCCGCTTACTTGGTCATTCAGGAGCGAGTGGGCAAGGCCTTTCGAAATCCACCCCGAGACGTCATTCTCTCGCACGCCGGAAAGGAGATCGGCTACGGGTGGGCCTTCGGCGTGCATGAAGCACTAGACCAGTCGGGGGCCCTCTTCGGGCCGCTGGCCGTGGCCGGCGTCATGGCGATCCACGGTGAGTACCGGGTCGCCTTCGCCGCACTGGCGGTACCGGCCGTAATCATGCTCAGCATCTTACTGGTGGCGAGGCTCCAGTATCCTCATCCAGAGGAGATGGACAGCACGCCGCCCGACGTGCAGACGAAGGGGTTGCCGCACGTCTTTTGGATCTACCTGGCGGGAGCCGTTCTGGTGGGGGCCGGATTTGCCGATTTCCCGTTCATGGCCTACCACATGGACCGGACCGGCGCCGTGACCGCGACCTGGGTCCCGGTTTTCTACGCCATGGCCATGGGGGTGAGCGGGTCAGGCTCGCTGATCTTCGGGCGACTCTTTGACCGCGTCGGCATCCGCGTCTTGATCCCCCTGACTTTGGCGGCGGCCCTGTTTTCCCCCTTCGTCTTCCTTTTTGGTGGCTTCTGGTTCTCCCTGGCAGGGATTGGGCTCTGGGGATTGGGAATGGGCGTTCACGAATCGATTATGCCTGCCGCCGTGGCGCCGATGGTACCCGTCCAGCGGCGAGCCTCGGCCTATGGCCTTTTTACCGCCGGGTACGGCATCTTCTGGTTTCTCGGCAGTGCGGTGACCGGTCTGCTCTACAATGTGTCGCTCCCGGCGCTCGTCGCCTTCTCCGTTGCGCTTGAGCTGGCCGCCATCCCACTGTTAATCCTGGTAATGCAGCGGAGTCGGGTACATTGACGTAGTGCGGCGAACCACCGGCTGCGCTAAGTGGTGGATCCGGCAAGTCCATGGGCCTGTCGTGGTGAGTTCCTTCGAAGAAGGACGAAGCATCTCCTCGTCCTTCCGCGGAAGGAGAGACCCTTCGCTATGCTCAGGATGTTGTGCACGCAATTGTACCACATCGCCGGTGATCGGGATGATTGATTCGATGCGTACCCTCTGTCCTTCCACCGTGATGCGCTCGACTACCAGACGCAGCAGTTCCTGGCGCTCCTCGAAGGTCAGGTTCTCCAGCCCCTGTGCCACCCGTTGGCAGAACGCCTCTATGTGCTCCACCGCGCGCCGGTCGTCTTCGGCTCCGCGTCGCCGCCGCTCAAGATCCTTCGCGGTCCGTTCCAAAGCTTCCCGACGCTGCTTCAGCACTGCCATCTCCGCCTTGTAGCGGTCAAGTTCAATGGCCTCGTTGAGATAGGCGTCCGTTAGCCGGTCTTCCTGCGCCTTCACTTTCTTCTGCGCTATCGCCAACTGCTTGCGCTCAGCCTCAAGACCATCGGTGGAGGTTGCTTGCGCCACCCGGCGCCGGTACTCGGCCACCATCAGCTCTTTCTGCTGGAAGGCTTCGGTCACTGCTTCCCAAACGGTCTGCTCGACCGGTTCCGCCAGCACCGACCCTTGGTGGCATTTCTGTCCCGTGGACGAGAGCGCCGCATCATTGCGGTTACAGCGGTAATAGCGCCTCTCGTACCGGAAGTGGCCAGTGCAGGTCGCTCCACAAGCGGGGCATCTGACGAGACCGCGAAGCAGGTACTCGTGGCGCTTGTTGTTGCGCGGCGAACGGATGGAGTTCTGGCGAAGCTGCTCCTGCGCTCGCTCCCAGGTTTCTGCGCTTACGATGGGTGGCACCGGTATCGTAATCCACTCTGTCTCTGGCCGAGGCCGACGCCCGTTCTTCGTGTGTTGTTGGTAGCGATCCGACGACCGGCGGCGCGGGGCTACGACGCGCTCGAATTTCTGGTACTGGAACTCACCGCGATACGCTGGGTTCCGCAAGATGCGGCTCACCACCGTGGGCTGCCACTGCCGTGCCCCTGCTGCCGTTGGAACTCTCAACTCGGTCAGGCGACAGGCGATACCGCGTGTGCTCATTTGCTCATCAAGCAACCAGCGATAGATGCTTCGCACGATGGCGGCCTGCTCTTCGTCTATCTCCAGGCGCGCCCGTGAGTTCTCCGAGCGGTTAACGAAGCGGTAGCCGTAGGGAGCGCGGCCACCAACAACTGCCCCCTGCCGCGCCCAGTAGAGCTTTCCCCGCCGGGTGCGCTCGGCAATCTTAGTTCGCTCGTACTCGGCAATCGCGCCCTGCATATGCAGAAGCAGCTTGCCCTCCGGTGTGTCATCCGCTGCGCCTTTGAGGAATACCACCTCCACGCCGTGCTGCTTGAACTCTTCGACCAGGATGATGAGCTTTGCGCCGCTCGCCAGACGGTCCGGGCATTGCACGTAAAGGCGCTCCAGTTCGCCTTGCCCCCCCAAGTCCCGCAAGCGGTCAAGACCGGGGCGGACCAGGTTATCCCGACCGTATCCCTCATCAAGGAATTCAGCGGAGCCCTCCACGGCGTCTTCCTTCGCTCGCACGCGAAGTTCGGCCAACTGGCTCTGGATCGTCTCTTCGTGTTCCTGTCGGTCGCTGCTCACTCGGCAATAAAGCGCTGCCCTCATTTCTGCTCCCTCCTTTTGGCCCGCTCTCGCCATATGGGATTGCCCCTCCTGGGGACGTAGGTCTTGGCGAACTCTTCCACAAAGGCTCTGGGGATGAGCCAGCGGTTGGCGATCTTGACGGCGGGGACTTTCCCGCGCCTGATGAGCTTCTGAATGCCGAAGGGACGCAAGCCCAAAATCGCTGCTGCTTCCGAACTCGAAATGAACGATTCCTTTAGCTCAAGCATGCTCAGTGCTCCTTATTTCCATTTATGTGGATAATATAACCCACAGCACTGGCTTTGTCAATCGCGTGGAGGGCCGGGAGCCTCTTGCATAATAGAGAAGAAGGGGAGACTGAGGGTGACTGCGGGGGCTGGAGTAGGACAGAAGAGGAGCGAACGGCGGTTTGGGACGGACCGCAATGATGCTTTGAAGGGCACGTCAGGGCTT